>Ga0182736_1000220_pt1 | contig 109915 bp, 94 predicted proteins | sample eDN5th30CKraftBY_FD_128882 | JGI IMG/M metagenome (GOLD analysis project Ga0182736, IMG submission 128882) | Enriched backyard soil microbial communities from Emeryville, California, USA - eDNA 5th pass 30_C Kraft BY (version 2) (version 2) | ecosystem: Environmental > Terrestrial > Soil >... | reverse complement strand
TGTTTTGCCGATTTCTGCGTCGTCAAACCTCGACAAATCTGAGGATTTGCCTGCGGTTTGAACTCCTTGAACTCAACAAAACATCCTCCGCCTCACCAGGAAGCCGTTCTTCAACAGACTGCTAAGTCGGGCAGGCACGGTGACAGGGGAGTGTGTCGCGAATCATGGTTGCCGCGTGACCTTTCTGCCACAATCCCGTTCAGGTGAATCTGGGAGAGGTGTTGATGATGCGGACTCTTCCCGGCTGAAGGGACTTTTCAACGTCGAAAGAAGACCATGATGAATCCGTGGATTGCCGCGACACTGCTGTTGAGCCTGTGTGCGAACGTCTCCCTGTCTGCCGAACCGCCGGAGGGGTTTCAGCGGATCTTCAACGGTCGTGATCTGTCAGGCTGGGAAGGCAACCCGGCGTACTGGTCGGTTCAGGATGGCAGTCTGACCGGAATCGTCGATGGGTCACTGAAACATAACCGGTTCATCGTCTGGAAAGAGGGGACACTGAAGAACTTCGAACTGCTGGTTCAGGTGAATGTCACTGCAGGGGGAAACAGCGGGTTGAACTATCGCAGTACCGCCCGCCCGGACCTGGGAGAAGAAGTGGTTACCGGGTATCAGTGTGACGTCGTGGCCGGTCGGGCGGATTACAATGGGATGCTCTATGAAGAACGGGGACGGCGGATTCTGGCTCATACCGGAGAGAAGGTCATCATCGATCCTGCCGGTCAGCCCTGGGTGGTTGGTGAATTTCCGGTCAAGGAGTTCGAGCCGGGTCAGTGGCACCAGTATCGCGTCCGCGTTGTCGGGAATCATCATCAGCACTGGATCAATGATCACCTCACGGTCGATGTCATTGATCTCGATGAACAGCATCGCGCTCTGGAGGGGATTCTGGGAGTTCAGGTTCACGTCGGACCGGCGATGCGGATTCAATATCGGGACTTCTTTTTGAAGCCTTTGCCGGAAGACTCCCCGATCCTGACCAGTGCTGAAGTGACGATTCCTGCCACGGCAGTGAAAGTGGTTCCACAGGGACAGGATCGGCCGAAGACGAAGTGACCGGCAAGTGAGACCACTCTCCGAAGCGGCAAGGGATCGAACTGACGAGGAGGGCCGATGTCGAAATCCTCTGCCGGACGCTGGTGGTCCCTCACTCGACTGGAGTGGGGAGTGCTTGCCGCGATTTTCGTCTGTCTGATCCTGCTGCTGTGGCCAGGGGGGAAATGGGCCTCCAGCGGGGAAATTGTCGTCCCGGTGCGTGTCATTGTGTTTGATGCGGAGCGCACATCGATGCGCAGGGAGGGTGCAAATTTCGCTGGTGGATCGGTGACGGCCTGCCGGTCTTTCGTTAAGCTGCAACAAATCATCAATGATTGATCTGTCTGGGCCCCCAGGATGCAGCTGGGATCTGTGTCTGTCCGTCGGGCAGGCGATACATGGCACTTGAGACACTCTCTACGAGGACCGCAGCATGAGGATACTGTTGTTTGTCTGTCTGGCACTGGTCTTTCCGGCGGCGACTGCCCGCTGTGAAGATCCCCAAGGCAGGTTCACCCCGATTTTCGATGGTCAGTCTCTGGCCGGATGGAAAGGGGAAGAGGGATTCTGGAAGGTTGTCGACGGCGCGATCGTCGGTGAAACGACCGCCGAGAAACCACTGGGCAAGAATACCTTTCTCGTCTGGGAGAACGGAACGCTCGATGACTTCGAACTCCGTCTGAAATTCCGATTGACCGGGTCCGCCTCCGCCAACAGCGGCATCCAGTTTCGCGGTGTTCAACGCCCGGATGGTCAGGTTGTCGGTTATCAGGCAGACATGGATCGGGGCGGAGAGTGGATCGGAGCGCTGTATGACGAAGCCGCCCGTGGCATCCTCGCGAAGCGGGGACAGAAGACCGTGATTGCCGAAGATGGATCCAGGCAGACGGAACAGGTCGCTGACGCCGCGGCACTGCTGAAAAGCATCCGCCAGGATGACTGGAACGATTACTCGGTGCGCGCCCAGGGGAATCACATCACGCTGAAGATCAACGGCGTCGTGGTTTCGGAAGTGATCGACAACGATCCGAAAGGGCTGGATCGCAGCGGCATTCTCGCCTTGCAGCTGCACGCCGGACCGCCGATGAAAGTGGAATTCAAAGAGATCACCCTGCAGCGGCTTCCCTTGCAGGGAGGCTGGAAGAAAGTGGTCTTCATCGCCGGGAAACCGAGTCACGGTTATTCACAGCACGAACATAATGCCGGCTGTCTGCTGTTGAACAAACAACTGCTGAACGCCCAGGCGGCCGGATTGCCGGTCGTCACGGCCGTCTATCTGAACGGCTGGCCGAACGACATGACCGCTCTGGACAATGCCGACACCGTCGTTGCTTACTGTGACGGCGGAGGGGGACACTTCCTCAACCCGCACGTTCAGGAATTTGATGAAATCGTTCAGCAGCGCGGCGTCGGGCTTGTCTGCCTGCACTATGGAGTGGAGACCACAAAAGGGGAAAAAGGGGACTACTTCCTGAAATGGATCGGGGGCTTCTTCGAACCCCACTGGTCTGTGAATCCTCACTGGAATGCGAATTTTGAAAAGCTGCCGGAGCATCCGGTGACGCGCGGCGTTCAACCGTTCGAAGTGAACGATGAATGGTACTATCACATGCGGTTTGTGCCGGACATGGTGGGCGTGACTCCGCTGCTGACGGCACTGCCTCCCCGGGAAACATTGAATCGGGGAGACGGGCCTCATTCCGGAAATCCACATGTTCGTGAAGCCGTTCTCGAACGCAAAGAACCGCAACACACCGCCTGGGCCTATGAACGTCCGGACGGCAAAGGGCGCGGGTTCGGGTTCACCGGCGGCCACTTCCATGCCAACTGGCAGCATGACGATTTCCGCAAGCTCGTTCTGAACGCCATTCTCTGGACTGCAAACGGAGAAGTTCCCCAAGAAGGGGTCTCTTCATCGACACCGACCGTCGAAGAGATGGAAGCGAATCATGACGGTCAGCGTCCCGCCGACTTTCAGTTCAAATCTCCCATTAAGCCGAAAACGAGTGCCGCCGCTCCCGCTGCCAGCGGAGCCATTTCCAGCGGAGCCATTTCCAGTGGGACAGTGAAACCGGCGTTCCGGTCACCGACCGTGAACAGCAATACGGCCAATGGGGGAGTCGACATCAGTGCCGACATCACCGGCGCGAAGAAACTGGTCCTTGTTGTGAGCGATGCCGGAGACGGATTCGGCTGTGACTGGGCGACCTGGGAGACGCCTCGCCTGACCGGCAATGCCAAGGCCCCGGATCTCAAACTGGTGGACCTGAAATGGGTCAGCGCGGTTTCCAATTTCGGAAATCCGGGAGTGAACCGGAACTGCACCGGCGGTCCCCTGTCCAGTCACGGACGTGAACCGGAATATGGGATCGGCACGCATGCGAATTCCGTCATCGAATACGATCTGCCGGAAGGACATGGATTCACGAAGTTTGTCGCGAAAGGGGCGATCGACGATGCCGGCGCCCGGCAGGGATGTGGATCGACCGTTCAGTTTCTCGTCTTCAATCAGAAACCGAACGAGAGCGATCTGAAGAAGCTGACCTCTCCCGGAGCGTCACAGAACCATGATTCCGAACTGGCGCTTGAGCAGCTGGATGTTCACCCGGAACTGAAAGCGGTCCTGTTCGCCAGTGAACCGATGATGACGAATCCGTCGTCGATCGACATCGATCATCTCGGACGGGTCTGGGTCTGTGAAGCGGTCAACTACCGGAAGTTCGCCAACAAAGATGTCATCGGAGAAAATCAGCCACCGGACCGGATTCTCATCCTCGAAGACACCGACCAGAACGGTGTCGCCGATCAGGTGAAGGTGTTCTATCAGGGGACCGACATCGATTCGGCCCATGGAATTCTCGTGTTGCCGACCGCGGACGGAAAAGGAACCCGAGTACTCGTCTCGTCCGGTGACAGCATCTTCTTTCTGATCGATGACGACGGTGACCTGAAAGCCGATCGAAAAGAACTGCTCTTCACCGGGATTGACGGGGTGCAGCACGATCACGGAATTCATGCCTGTCACTTCGGGCCGGACGGTAAGTTCTACTTCAACTTTGGAAACGCGGGGCGCCGCATCAAGGATCGTGACGGGAAACCGATCATCGATCTGCAGGGGAACGAAGTCAACGATTCCCGCCGGCCGTACCAGGAAGGCATGGTCTTCCGCTGCAACATGGACGGCAGCCAGTTCGAAACACTTGGCTGGAACTTCCGCAACAACTGGGAAGCCTGCGTCGATTCCTTCGGAACGATCTGGCAGTCGGATAACGATGACGACGGAAATCGCGGCGTTCGAATCAACTATGTGATGGAGTTTGGAAACTACGGGTATCGGGATGAATTCACCGGTGCCGGATGGCCGTCTCCCCGCTCCAATCTCGAAGCAGAAATTCCACACCGCCATTGGCATCTGAACGATCCGGGTGTCGTTCCGAACCTGTTGCAGACTGGTGCCGGATCACCGACCGGGATCTGTGTTTATGAAGGGACCTTGCTCCCGGCCAGCTTCCGTGGAGCGCTGATCCATTGCGACGCCGGACCGAACGTCTGCCGTGCATACATCCCGAAAGCTCAGGGCGCCGGATACTCTGCAGAAACCGTGAACCTGCTGGTGGGAGCCCGCAACAAATGGTTCCGCCCCAGTGATGTCTGTGTCGCCCCGGATGGCAGCCTGCTGGTTGCGGACTGGTATGACCCCGGCGTCGGGGGACACCGGATGCAGGATGCGGATCATGGTCGCCTCTTCCGGCTGGCACCTGAAAGTGCCGCGAAGTATGTCGCTCCGAAGGTGGATGTCTCGACCCCCGCCGGAGCCGCGCTCGCACTGCAGTCTCCCAACATGGCGACTCGGTATCTCGCCTGGACCGCATTGCAGAACTTCAAGGAAGCCGCTGTCCCGGCGCTGCAGGCACTGTATGAAGGAAACGATCCCATCATGCAGGCTCGGGCGCTCTGGCTGCTCGGCAAACTGGATCGTCCCCGTGCAGAAATCGTCAAGACGATTCAGTCCGGCTTGAATCATCCGCACGAAGATCTTCGCGTGACGGCGATTCGACTCTTCCGTCAGCGGACCGATGTGTTCACCTATGATGATTCGAAGAAGCAGCTCAGGGCAAACGATCCTTCGCCGGCCGTGCGACGGGAGATTCTGATCGCCCTGCGTTCGCTGCCCGCCAGCTGGTATGAAAGCGATCCATCCATTCCCAAAGACCGACCGGCCAAAGGCTGGGCCGCGCTGGCGATGAACGAGCAGCAGGAAGACCGCTGGTATCTGGAAGCACTCGGTATTGCCGCCGAAGGGAAATGGGATGATTTCCTCGCCGCCTGGCTGGCAATCGCCGGGGACGACTGGAAGACGAAGAAGTGGGGCCGGGACATCGTCTGGCGATCACGTGCCGAAAAAACTCCGGAGTTGCTGGCGGAACTGATCATTTCTCCGGCGACTCCTGCTGAGGAGCTCCCTCGCTACTTCCGCGCTCTCGATTTCCAGAAGAAAGAGAACGTGAACAAGGTCATCGAACGTCTCGCCCTGTCCACCAGTCAAAACCCGGAACGGCAGCAACTTGTGCGTTCTGAATCACTGTCCCGACTGGGAAGCGTGGATCTGTCGACACGGCCGGAACTGAAGGCGGTCGTGGAAGAGACTCTGAAGCAGTCGGCCGGAACGCCTCAGTACACACAGCTGATTTCACAGTTCAATCTTGCTGACCGTTACCCGGAACTGCTGACCCTCGCGCTGGCGAACCCGGAATCGCAGACGGCCATTGAAACGCTGCGGGTTCTGTTCGACAAGAACCAGGAAGCGCTGCTGACGGCGGCGTTTCGCGGGGACAATCGGGAACAGGGGGAAGCGACGTTCGCCGCCATCGGCACCTCGGCCGACAAACGGGGGCTGACCCTGCTGACGGCGCTGATCAAGAACCCGGAAGAACCGCTGTGGATCCGTCAGGCAGCCGTGAAGGCGATGGGACGTTCCAGCGGCGGGGCGGAAATGCTCCTCGGACTGGCTCAGGGAGACCTGCTGCAGGGACCACTCGTCCCGGCACTCGCGGCCGCGCTCACGGGATCATCCAATGGAAAGGTGCGAGCAGAAGGACTGAAGTTGTTTCCCCCTCCTGCCGGACAGAATGAAAAGCCGCTCCCTTCGCTGAGCGATCTGGCCCAGCGAAAAGGAGACATCGAAAAAGGACGCGTCGTTTTCAACACCAACGGCACCTGTAACAAGTGTCATCAGGTGAACGGGCTGGGCGTCGAGATCGGCCCGAACCTGTCGGAGATCGGCAAGAAGCTGGCCAAACCGGCCATGTTCGAAGCCATCCTTTATCCGTCTGCCGCGATCAGCCACGGGTTCGAAAACTGGGCGATCGTGACGGAAGATGGCCAGATCTACACCGGCCTGCTGGTGAGTGAAACCCCCGCCGAAGTTCAGATCAAGGATGACAAGGGACTCGTCCGCACGATCCCCGTCAACACCATTGATGATCGTCGGAAACAGGAGGTCTCACTGATGCCGGCCGACCTGCAGCGGCTGATGTCGGTCGAAGAGCTGGTTGACGTTGTCGAGTACATGATGTCCCTGAAAGAACGTCGTCGGTAATCTCCTGCAGTTCCCGGCAGCGTCACATGCCGACCGGGGTTTGACCGCAGACGATTCCGTCCGACATGTGATCCCTCCGTCCGTCAGACATTGTTGATCCAGAACGATGCTGCCGGACGGAGCTCTTTTTGACTTGCATGATGCCACGCGGTATTATGCAAGTCGCTGCGATGAATCCCTCCCCCTGCCCACCTCGGCTGACGGAGTCGTGATGTCCCTTCTTTTTGCACTGCGATGTCTGCGGCCGGTTCTGTGCGGTCTGCTTGTGACCTGTTCTCTGTCTCTGACGGCAGCATTGTCAGCGGATGAACCGGCTCCCGGTGAGTCACTGCTGCGGGAGTATTTCCGTCTTCGAACAGAGCAGATCGAGCGGGACTGCCTGGCCGATGTGCAGGCGGCAGAGGACTGGACCGCGCAGCGTGACGCACGACATCTGGAGTTGCGGGAAATGCTGGGACTGTCTCCCTGGCCGGAGCGGACACCACTGGCACCCGTCGTGACAGGCACACTGGAACGAAACGGGATCGTTGTCGAGAAACTGCATTTTCAGTCGCAGCCTGGGCTGTATGTCACCGGGAATCTGTATCGTCCGAAAGAGGTGACCGGGCCGCTCCCCACGGTCCTGTATGTCTGCGGGCATGCCAACATCAAAGAGAATGGCGTGCCGATGGGAAACAAAGTCGGATACCAGCATCATGGAGCCTGGTTCGCGCAGAACGGTTATGTCTGTCTCACGATTGACACCATTCAGCTGGGAGAAATCTCCGGAATTCATCATGGCACTCATCATCTCGGGATGTGGTGGTGGGCGCATCGTGGCTATACCCCGGCCGGTGTGGAAGCCTGGAACGGAATGCGGGCCATCGACTATCTGCTGACCCGGCCGGAAGTGGACCCGCAGAGAATCGGTGTCACCGGACGCTCTGGCGGCGGGGCCTATTCCTGGTACATCGCGGCACTGGATGACCGCATTCGGGCAGCCGCTCCCGTGGCCGGGATCACCAACATGCGGAATCACATCGTGGGCCGCTGTGTCAACGGTCACTGTGACTGCATGTTTCAGGTCAACCGATTTGCCTGGGACTATCCCCTGCTCGCCGCACTGGTCGCTCCCCGTCCGCTGTTGATCGTCAACACCGACCGGGATCCCATCTTTCCCTTGGACGGTGTCGTCGACGTGCATGTGAGAGTTCGCCGGATCTATCAGCTGCTGAATGCGGATGACAAGACCGGACTGCATCTGGCAATGGGGGGCCACAATGACATTCAGCACCTGCAGAACGGGGTGTTCCAGTGGTTCAACCTGCACTTGAAAAACGACAAGGCACCGATTCAGTCCGTCGCCGAGAAGCTCTTCACTCCCCGGGAACTGAAGGTGTTTGAAACGCTTCCGGCCGATGAGCGGGTGACAACGGTGCAGGACTGGTTCAATCGCCCGTCACCACGCGGGGCCGATGCACCGCCGCGGCAGTACACTCCGAGCCGGATTGGACTGCGGACGGTTGAGGAACTGCAGCCCAGGGTGCTGAAGACGACGGTGCGGGATCAACGGGAACTGACAGAGATCGAATTTCAGTCAGAAGCCCCGTATCAGTTGCCAATGTTGATGCTCTCAGCGGTCCAGGCGCCGAAAGACCGCCCGATCACTTTTCATCTCCTGACTCCGGAAGAGGCGGATCGAACCTTCGCGTTGCTGCGAACGTGCTTCGACATCAATACACCGGACTCCGAAGTGGAAAACTTGTTTCAGAGTGACAACCTGAAGACAGGTCGTCACGTCTATTTCGCACCACGAGGCGTCGGGAAAACCCGCTGGAATGAAGATCCGGTCAAAGCGACACACACGCGACGCAGCTTCCATCTCCTGGGGACCACAGAGGACGAGCGCCGCGCGATCGACACGGCGAATGCGCTCGCTGTCATTCACTCCCGCTGGATTGAAGGGAATGGATCAGTCCAGGTCACCGCTTCGGGACATCCTGCTTTCTGGGGACTGTCTGCAGCGCTCCTGACACCACAGCCGACGCAGTTCTGCCTGAACGAACTGAACATGACACCAGAACAGGGTCCCTGGGTCCTGCGGTTCGAACAGGAGACCACACTTCCGGAACTGATCCGGCAGGCCGCGGCAAGTGGACACACCATTCAACAGATCGTCCCGGCTGACAGTGTTCAGCAGTAGCCGACTTCAGGCATCCATTGCCAGCAGCGTCTCGTCCACTTCCATCGTTTCATAAGATTGCCAGTCGGCGGGAGTGATGAGACCATCATGCAGTGCCGTGGCGACCATCGCCCCATCGACTCGGGCCAGTTGCAACCGGTGGAGATCGGCCAGGTGACGGACGCCTCCTCCGGTCCAGACGATCAGGTCGGGACGGCGGTCCTTAATGGAATGGCAGAAGTTGACTGTCGGAACACCACGGCTGGTCCCGATGTGCGAGAACTCCAGCACGATCACATGCCGGATCCCCTGCTCCACGACGTCGGCCAGAATTTTCGCCGGATGGAGGTGGGCGGCTGCTGGCCCCACCGGCAGGCCTTGCCGCAGATCCAGACTGAAGATGAGCCGGTCGGCCCCAATCGCCGAGACGATGGGACTGAGTTGTTCAAGTTGCTGAAGAGACTCCAGCCCGACAATGACTTTTGACACCCCCAGCTCGAGGAGAGTCTTCGCGCGCTCCGGGGAATTCACTCCGGCGTCGACGGCGAGCGGCACACCACATTCCGACAAGACCTGCAGGCCTGGAGCCGGCTCACTCCCCTGGCGGATGGCATCCAGATCGGCCAGATAAAACCATTGCGGGTGGAACGCCTCCTTGAGCGCCAGGCAGGTTTGCAACGGGTCGCTGCCGGAAACGAGCTGGCTGACATTGGGGAGATACCGATCCCGCTGCCCCGCCTGCCCGCGAACCACTTCCCCCTGCATCAGGTCGAGTACCGGAATGAGGTCCATTGTACGACTCCTCGCTTGGAAGGCCGGTGACGAATGATGTCAGACCAGATCCCTGAGTCCGCAACTGAAACCGACATTGAACGGACAGGAAGAGCTTACGGAGCGGGCCTTCGGAAATTGCCGATCCCCACTATTCTATGAAACCCCACCGGCACTGCACGAGAAAAGGGGAATGGAACCGCTCAAAATCCGGAATTGGTCCCGTCGGGGCCGCATCGTCGGTCACGTGGGAAAGCGAGGGGGCGGGAGGAGGGGTCAGGCCGCATTCCGGACCGATTCCGCCGCCTCAACCGGCTGGCCGGTGGCGAGCGCATCCGCCTGCTCCTGGAGACGATCCATCCGGTTCTGGAGTTCCGTGACGTAGGGAGCCAGCTGTTCCTTCGTGAGTCCTGCAGGAACGGACAAGGGGTCTCCTCCCAGCACATACGCTGTGGAGAACGGTTTCGGGACCAGCAGATCGGTCCATTTCCCCCGGGGTTTCCAGGCTCGACTTGCAGAACAGGCGACCGGAATGATGCGTCGTCCTGTCTGACTGGCGAGGAAAACGACACCCGGTTTGACGACCCGTCGGGGACCGCGCGGTCCGTCAGTGGTGATCGTGATATGGTGGACGGCCAACGCACTCATCAACTGCTTCGCCGCGGTGGTTCCGCCATGATTGTTCGACCCGCGAATCGGTGTAATTCCAATCGCTTGCATGACTTCTGCAACATACTCGCCGTCGGCGTGGCGGCTTGTCAGGGCAGCCATCTGAATCGTTCTTCCACAGAACAGGGAATTCAGGATCCCGTCGTGCCAGTTACAGTAAATCAGTTTCTCTGTTGTGTTCCGGGAATAGGGTGTCGAATTGGGAATGGTCTCGACAACCTGCTTGCGGCATGTGAAGTACAGACAGCGAACTCCCCAGGACAGGCAGCGGGCGAGGATTCGAATCAGTCGACGATTTTGAATTTTCACGGCAACGTTCCCTGCAGTCCTTTCCGGGTTTCCGAAGCGGGAAACTAGCCGAATTTTCAAATCAGAAACACCCCAGTTTTGCGGTTCCTGCTCTCTGCAGGCAGGCCGGTGGAGAACTGCGGGGGCTTGAGTGGTGGCCGACGTGGGAGTGATCAGCGGTGGGAGTGAGCAGTGGTGAGAATGTTCAGTGGTGAGAATGTTCCTCTGCCGGGAAGGTCCCCTGTCGGACCTCTTCCACATACTGTCGGGCGCCGCTGAGAATGCTGGATTTCAGATCCGCATACTGCTTCAGAAACTTCGGGTGGAATCCGGACATCCCGAACATGTCCGGGGTGACCAGCACCTGTCCGTCACAATGCGGACCGGCACCGATGCCGATCGTCGGAATCGAAAGTGTCTCGGTAATCCTGCGGGCGATCTCAGCAGGAATCAATTCCAGGACGATGGAGAAGGCGCCGGCTTTCTCTGCGGCGACGGCATCTGCCAGGAGTTGCTTCTCATTCCGCTGAATCGAGAACTTGCCGTACTTTCGCACCGACTGCGGCTGCATGCCGATGTGCCCCATGACGGGGAAGTCGCAGTCGACGAGACGCTCAATCGTTTTCGCCTGATTGACTCCCCCTTCCAGTTTGACTGCGGCGCAGCCGGTTTCCTTGAGAATCCGCCCGGCGTTTCGGACGGCCTGCTGACTGCTCACCTGATAGGTCATGAACGGCATGTCGACGATGACGAGTGCGTTCTTCGCCGCGCGCGCGACGATTTCACCGTGATACAACATCTGTTCGAGAGTGACCGGCAGAGTGCTGGAGTGTCCCTGGACGACCATTCCCATCGAATCCCCGACCAGCAGGGCATCGACTCCCGCTTCATCGAGAATCGTTCCCCACAGGTAATCATAGGCCGTCAGCACGGTGAGCCTGCGGTTCTGGGATTTCGCCTTCACAAACTCCGGAACATTCATCAGTCGTTACTCTCTTCAGTCAGTCCAGTTCAGATTCACAGACACTCGACAGCATGTCATGGTCAGCGGGCGCCGGTTACTGCTTCAGACGTGCAATGACCTGTTCACGAACCGCCTTCGGGTCGGCCCCTTTCACCTGCTTCATGATCTTTCCGATCACGGCTCCCAGCGCCTGCTGTTTCCCGGCACGAAAGTCTTCAATCGCTTTGGCACTCTCCGCGAGTGCGGTGGTAATGGCGGCGTCGAGAGCACCGGTGTCATTGACGACTTTCAATCCGTTCTGCTCGATGAGTTCGTCGATGCGAGACGCAGACAACGGCTTGTCGTCGTCTGCGTCTTCGAGCAGGCTTCCGAACAGGGCGCGGCCGCTTTTGATGGTGATGACCGATTCGTTGATCCGCTTGAGCAGCGTGCCGAGGATCTCACTGGTGATCGGAAACTGTTCGATCTCCAGATGCCGTTCCTTCAACTCCCGCAGAACATCCTGCGTGACCCAGTTGGCAGCCTGTTTGGCATCTCCACACAGAGACACAACCTGTTCGAAGTAGCCGGAGACTCCGCCCCCCTGATTGACGATGACTTCTGCGTCGTAGGAAGACAGTCCCAGTTCCTGCTGGAAACGGGTTCGTCGTGCCGACGGGGGTTCCGGCAGCTGACGGCGTGCTTCCGCAATCTCTTCCGCAGTGACCGTGACCGGCAGCAGATCGGGATCGGGGAAGTAACGGTAATCGGCCGCTTCTTCCTTTCCCCGCTGGGCGAACGTGATGCCGCGATTCGCATCCCAGCCTCGTGTCACTTTATTGACGCCGGGATCTCCCAGCTTGCGACCCGTTTCCTGAAACTCACGATACTGCCGTTCCGCTTCGTAGAGAATCGACGCCTCCACTCCGCGGAAGGTGTTGAGATTCTTGATTTCGACGATCGGCGTTGCGATGGTCTGGCCCTCCTGCTCGATGTGCAGATTGACGTTGGCATCGCAGCGGAGGCTTCCTTCCTGCATGTTGCAGTCAGAGACGCCGAGAAACGTCAGCAGCAGATGCATCTCTTCCAGATACGACCGGGCTTCGGATGCCGAGCGAATGTCAGGCTGCGAGACGATCTCCAGCAGCGGCGTTCCCGCCCGATTCAGGTCGACCTGACTGTCGGCTCCGCGGCCGGATTCGTCGTGGATGTTCTTGCCGGCATCTTCTTCGAGATGTGCCCGGATGATGCGGATCGTGCGGCGTCCCCCGTCGGCAGCCGTCACTTCCAGCCAGCCGTCATGACTGAACGGAAGATCGAACTGGCTGATCTGATATCCCTTCGGCAGATCAGGGTAGTAATACTGCTTGCGATCCCATTTCGTGAACGGCGCGATTTCGCAATTGAGAGCCAGCGCCGTTCTCAGTGACAGCTGAAACGCTTCCCGATTCATCACCGGCAACGCCCCCGGCAGCCCAAGGCAGACCGGGCAGGTTTGAGTATTGGGAGCCTCGGGATTAAACCGATTCAAGCACCCGCAGAAAATTTTGGTCTGTGTCTGCAGTTGAACGTGGACTTCGAGACCGACAACTGTGGTGTAACTCATGGGGCCGTAATGTTAACCGGGATCGTTGTGTGCAATGGAAGCGTCTGGCGTGGTGCTAGGATCGTCTGCGTTCCAGCTCCCACCTGACACCTAGTTTGACGAGCCGGTTCCATTTCCTCCAGCCCTCACCGGGCCTGTTCTGGTTCCTGCATCGGAACCTTGTCGGCCGGATTGTCATGGTCGGCCGGATAGGGGACAAACCCGGACCGCTCCCGGACCAGAAACTCGACACGGGGAAGTAGACGTTTGAAGAGCGCCAGCGTCTCGTCAGACGCCCGATGGATGCGAACCGCTTTCAACTGAGGCAAGCGAGCCAGCAACGGAATCGATTCCGAGGTCAGGTTCAGTTCAGAGGCCTGCAGGCATTCCAGGTTGGGGGACTCACTCAATATCGAGCAGAGTTCTGCATCGAGCGGCCGGTCCAGAATGACGATGCGAACCGTCGGGGCTCCACTCAAGGCAATGCGGACCTGGTTGGCACTGACCGATTCTCGCAGGAACTTGGATGCCGGAAAGGTGAAATCCGCGGTCGCGACTTCGCCGTTCCTGTCTGATAAGAGTAACACGGCCGATTGATTCTTCGCATTCGGGGAGGCCAATCCCAATGTCCGCACCTGTCCGGTCGGGATCTGGCGAACCAGTTCGAATTGGACGACTGGCTTTTGTGTCGCGGTTTGAGGCACCGGGGAGAGACCGCCAGAGGCGTCTTTGAACTGTGAGACAGAATTTTTACTCGAGACGAATTTCACGCTGCCATCGGCAAAGAGAATGTTCGCCCCCTCCTGAGCCGGAATTCCGAATCCGGCAGAGCTGACGCAGAGAGTTCCGTCCCAGTTGCGCCAATTGAAGGGGGCTCCCCAGGGAAGGAAGTCCCCTTGAGCTTCTCCCAGCATCCAGCACGCCCCTCGTCCTTGAGGAATCTCCTGCCAGGAAACGGAAGAATTGCGGTACAGCAAGTTTGAATTTGCTGCAAAGTGAATCAGGCCAAGTCCTTCTGCTGTTCCATTCCATTCGACATTCGGATTCAGATAACTCGCAATCTCCGTCTGGAACAGGTGGCGATTGGACCAGTGATCCCAGGGGATCTCGAAATCGACCCGATGGTAAAGGGGGGACGATTCAAGATAAGGGAGGATCAGAGTGGTCCACCCGTGTAAGCCTTGCCCGGAGTCGTCCGTTGTGGACCCGGGTGGAAGGTGTCGAAAGACGTCATGGTAATTCTCAAGAGAGAGCCCTATGTGACGTAACATGAGACGGGATTGAGCCCTGCGCGCAGCAAGACGCCCTTCCTCCAGAGGGGGAAGCAGTAACGCGAACAGGATCAGCCCAATTCCGAAACAGACAAAAATGTTGATCCAGCGTAAGGGCATTCTTCTTTTCTTTCCGTCCCACTCATCGAGTGATGGAGTCCCCATTCAGTGAGTACGTTCTGAAGCAGGCCAAGCGCAGAATTTTTCGTTCCGCGCAAATTCCCCCCTCTTGACGGCGGTTTTTGGTCCAATTAAACTTGAAAACTTATCAGAGGTTGGTTTCTCTATCTGTTTTCACTTATCAAGTCGAATTTCACGCCGTTGAATCTTCGGAATACCGAAATTTTCTGTGACATCGCGACCTATCGCAGCTTTTCGAAAGCGGCGATGGCCCGGCAGATTTCACAGCCAGCGGTCAGCCAGGCACTCCAGCAACTGGAAGACGATCTGGGGGTGACGCTGATCGACCGATCCAAGCGTCCCATCGAATTGACTGCTGCGGGGACGATCTATTTTGAACGCTGCCAGAAATGGCTGCTGGATTACCGGGCGATCGAAGACGCCGTTCACGAGTTCGGCGGACGTGTTGTCGGCAAGGTCCGTGTTGGAGCAATCTATTCCGTCGGACTCCTGCAGATGTCCTCCTACGTGTCCCGGATGAAGGAAGAGTTTCCGGACGTCGTCCTGCAACTCGACTATGGTCATCCGGACGCCATCTACGCTCAACTGCTGCGGGATGAAATCGATCTGGGGATTGTCTCCTTCCCGCGCGATGGTGGCGAGATCGGATCGATTCCCTGGCAGAATCAGGAAATGGTTCTGGTCACTCCCCCGGAGCATCCTCTCGCCGGTCGCGAGCGGGTGTCGATTCAGGAACTGGACGGGCTCGATTTCGTGGCCTTCACCGCGGATCTGACCATTCGCCGCAAGACGGAAAAGCTGCTGAAAAAATCCGACGTCTCCGTGAACGTCACACAGCAGTTCGACAATGTCGAAACCATCAAACGGGCCGTCGAAATTCATCTTGGCGTGGCGATCCTGCCGTTGCCGACATTACGTCGGGAGCTGGAATTCGGCTCGTTGTCCTGTTCCTCGTTTTCGGACATCGAGTTCGTCCGCCCGCTGGGCGTTGTTCATAAACGTCACAAGCATCTCTCGCGCGCCGCAGAGAAGTTTGTGGAAAACCTGCACGTCGACCCTGGAGATGGAGGCGTGACCTCCAGAATCTCGTCGATTCACGCCTGAAATCGCGAGTTTGAGTTCTCCAGTCAGGGATGACTCCTGATTTTCTTCCCGAATGTTTTCTCAGTGTGCGCCTCTGTTCCCGACAAGGGGGACGGTGCCTTCAGAAAGCCGGACGGACTGATGTCAGAACCCCTCAGGCCGCCGGGATCAGGATGGTCCGGTGGAACAGCCAGATGGATTTCAGCCACGTGCGCACCTTTTGTTGTTGCAGTAGATTTGAAGAGTGACCCATGACGAAATTAACCGCTTTCCCGGACGATCACGGCCTGTACTCCTCGGAATTCGAACACGATTCCTGCGGTGTCGGTTTTGTCGCCCATATCAAAGGGGTCCCCTCGCATCAGATCGTGCTGGATGCGGAGCGTATTAATCGTCACATGACTCACCGGGGAGCCTGTGGCTGCGAAGAGAACACGGGCGACGGCGCCGGAATGCTCACCGCCATCCCGGACAAATTTCTCCGCAAGGTCGCCAAAGCGGAACTCGGGATCGAACTCCCTGCCAAGGGGCGCTACGGCGCCGGGATTGTCTTTCTGCCGAAAGAGGATGCCGCCCGCGCCGAGTTCAAGCAGATCGTCAATCGGCTGATCGCCGAACAGGGGCAGACACTGCTCGGCTGGCGCGACGTTCCGCAACGTCCCGTCGAAGCGAACGTCGGACCGTCGGCACTCTCGGTTGAACCGAAAATCGAGATGCTGATCATCGGCTCTCAGGACGGAATCGAGCTCCGCGAGTTCGAACGGCGCCTGTACGTCATCAAGAAGCTGGCGAGCCATGAGATCCGTGAAGGATCCCATCCCGCCGGGGCCGGCTTCTACATCTGCACCCTGTCCAACTCCATCATCGTCTACAAAGGGATGCTCACTCCCGAGCAGGTTTACCTCTATTATCCGGACCTGCAGGATGAGGATTATGAGACCCATCTTGCGATGGTTCACAGCCGGTTCAGTACGAACACGTTCCCGTCCTGGGATCGTGCCCAGCCGCTGCGCTGCATGGCCCACAACGGTGAGATCAATACCGTCAAAGGGAACAGCAACTGGACCTTCGCCCGACAGGGAGAGATGAGTACGGATCTGTATGGGGACGCCTTTGAACGGCTGTTCCCGATCGTGGAGAAGCACAACAGCGACTCCGGAAACTTCGACAACGTCATGGAGTTCCTGTACCACTCCGGCCGCTCGCTGCAGGAAGTGGCGATGATGATGATTCCGGAAGCGTGGCAGAATCATCACGCCATGTCGGAAGACAAACGGGCGTTCTACGAATACTTCTCCGCGCTGCAGGAACCCTGGGACGGTCCCGCCAGCGTGTCGTTCACCGACGGCAAGTTCATCGGCGCCTGTCTCGACCGGAACGGGTTACGTCCCAGCCGGTATTACGTCACCCATGACGACAAGGTCATCATGGCGAGCGAAGTCGGCGTGCTCGACATCGATCCGGCCAACGTCAAATACAAAGGACGTCTGCAGCCGGGCCGGATGTTCCTCGTGAACTTCGAAGAAGGCCGCCTGATTCCCGACGAAGAACTGAAACACGAAGTGGCCCGTCGCCGTCCTTACGGAGACTGGCTGCGCCGGCAACGTGTCGAACTGAAAGACGTCGTGAACGACTGGCATGCCGTGAACGGCCAGTTCGAACGGATTCAGGGAGAGAATCTCCTCAAGCAGATGCAGGCCTTCGGGTACACCACCGAGACAATGCAGTTCATGCTGCTGCCGATGGTGAATCAGAAGAAAGACCCGATCTACTCCATGGGAGACGACGCGAGTCTCGCCTGTCTGTCAGATCAGCCCCGCCTGCTGTACGACTATTTCAAGCAGCTCTTCGCCCAGGTGACCAACCCGCCGATTGATTCGATCCGGGAAGAAGTCATCATGTCGCTGGAGTGCTATATCGGCCCGGAAGGAAATCTGCTTGAAACCAGTGAATCACAGTGTCACCGACTGCGGGTGCCGCATCCGATCCTGACGGACGAAGAAACCGCGTCCATCAAGTCGCTGCATGGAGAGCATGGCTGGAGAACCCGAACGATTGACGCCACCTGGCCGAAATCGGAAGGGACCGCCGGTTTGAAGAAAGCTCTGGAACGGGTCTGTGCCGAAGCGGAACAGGCGATTGCCGACGGGGATGCGTTCCTCGTTCTGTCCGATCGTGCAAACGGTCCGGATCGGGTGGCCATCAGTTCGCTGCTGGTCTGCGGAGCGGTCCATCATCATCTTGTGCGGAAAGAACTGCGAACGCGGATCGGGCTCGTCGTCGAATCCGGTGAAGCTCGAGAAGTGCATCACTTCTGCCTGCTGACCGGTTATGGGGCCGACGCCATCAACCCGTACCTCGCTTTTGAAGCGGTGCGAGATGCGAAAGACCACGGTCATCTGCATGGAGACTATACCGAAGAGAAGATTGTCCAGACCTACCGTGAAGGGGTGAGCAAAGGGATGCTCAAGGTGATGGGCAAGATGGGGATTTCGACACTCGCCTCTTACAAAGGAGCACAGATTTTCGAAGCGCTCGGACTCGCTCCGGAAGTGATCGGCATGTGCTTTGTCGGAACTCCCAGCCGGATTCGCGGGATCAACTTCGAAATCCTCGCGGAAGAGCACATTCGTCGGCACGAACAGGGTTTCCCCAGCCGGGAAGAGACCAGGAGTCTTCCGGTGCTGCCGAACATGGGACTCGTTCACTGGCGGCATACCGGCGAAAAGCACGGCTGGAACCCGTTCACCATTTCCGAACTTCAACAGGCTGCCAAAGCCGGTGATAAGGATGCGTACAAGCGGTTCGCCAAACTGGTGAATGAAAGCAATCACCGGCAGGGGACCCTGCGCGGGCTGATGCGCTTCCGCGCCGGGACAGCCATTCCTGTCGAAGAAGTGGAAACAGCGAAAGACATCGTCAAACGGTTCTGTACCGGGGCAATGAGCTATGGTTCCATCTCCGCTGATGCTCACGAAGCCATTGCCGTCGCGATGAACCGCCTCGGCGGCAAGAGCAACACCGGTGAAGGGGGTGAGAACTACGAACGGTTTGTTCCACTCTCGAACGGGGACAGCAAACGGTCTGCGATCAAGCAGATTGCCTCCGGTCGATTCGGTGTCACCTCCTGGTATCTGACGAACGCCGACGAACTGCAGATCAAAATTGCCCAGGGGGCGAAGCCCGGCGAAGGGGGAGAACTTCCTGGCCATAAAGTCGACAAGACCATTGCGTCGACCCGAATGTCGACTCCCGGCGTCGGCCTGATCAGTCCCCCGCCGCACCACGACATCTATTCGATTGAAGATCTCGCACAGCTGATCTTCGATTTGAAGAACACCAACCCGAGCGCCCGCGTCAGTGTGAAGCTGGTGTCGGAAGTGGGAGTTGGAACGATTGCGGCCGGTGTGGCAAAAGGCCATGCCGACAAGATTCTGGTTTCCGGCGACGGCGGCGGAACCGGGGCCAGCCCGTTGACGAGTATCAAGCATGCCGGTCTGCCGTGGGAACTCGGAATTTCCGAAACTCACCAGACACTGGTGATGAACGATCTTCGCAGCCGGGTCCGCCTGGAGACCGACGGACAGTTGCGAACCGGTCGGGATGTCGCCATTGCCTGTCTGCTGGGAGCAGAAGAGTTCGGATTCGCGACCGCTCCGCTGATTACGCTCGGCTGTATCATGATGCGGAAGTGTCATCTGAACACCTGCCCGGTCGGAGTGGCCACCCAGGATCCGGAACTGCGGGCGAAGTTCAACGGTCAACCGGAATACGTCGTCAACTATCTGTTCATGGTGGCGGAAGATCTCCGTGAGATCATGGCCAGCCTGGGATTCCGGACGATCAACGAAATGGTTGGTCGGGCCGACATGCTGGAATGGAACGCCGACGTCGACCACTGGAAGGCGAAACATCTGGATCTCTCACTGGTGCTGACAAAGGCGACCAGTGCGTATCCGAACGCCGGGCAGTACTGCACTCAGAAACAGAATCATGGCCTGGAAGAAACGCTCGACCAGAAGCTGCTGATTCCGCAGTGCAAAGAGGCCATTGCCAAAGCAGAACCGATTCTGCTGGATGTCGAGATCCAGAACATCGACCGGGCATTCGGCACATCATTGAGCCACGAAGTCTCCAAGGTCTGGGGCCCGCAGGGGATGCCGGAAGACACGATTCGACTCCGCTGTCACGGGTCAGCCGGTCAGTCGCTGGGAGCCTGGTCCGTCAAAGGGGTCACGATCGAAGTGATCGGAGATGCCAATGACTATGTCGGGAAAGGACTCTCTGGCGGAAAGATCATCGTCTATCCGCCAGACAACAGTTCCTTTGATCCGGCAAAGAGCATCATCGTCGGGAATGTTGCCCTCTATGGGGCGACTGGCGGTGAAGCGTACTTCCGGGGAATTGGTGCCGAGCGGTTCTGTGTGCGGAACTCCGGAGCCAAAGCGGTCGTCGAGGGAGTGGGTGATCACGGTCTGGAATACATGACCGGTGGTCGGGTTGTCGTGCTGGGACCGACCGGGCGGAACTTCGCCGCCGGGATGTCCGGAGGGGCGGCCTATGTCTATGCCGCCGACCCGGATGAACTGCGGCTCAACACGAACTTCGAACTCGTCGACTTCGAATCCGTGGAAGATGTGGAAGACGTCGGAGAACTGAAAGAGATGATCGAACGACATCATCTCTATACCGGTTCCCCGATCGCCGAGCAGATTCTGAACAACTGGGAAGAGTCTCTCACGAAGTTCGTCAAAGTGATGCCGCGCGATTACAAGCGGGCAATGCAGGAAATGAAAGCCGCTGCCAAAGCGGAAGTCGCAGTGTAGCCGTCAGCCAGGTTCCCGGAATGGCCCCGCTCAGCCGTTCCGGGAGTCCGACCTCCGAATTCAGACTGTCATCTTTCAACTGCCTGGAACAATTTGCAGCAAGCTCTACCGGCTCCCGCCACGCGGAGAACAGCGTTTCCTCAGTCGAAACGCTCGCGACGCGGGCACCTGGTCGAGCAAACTGCTCTAACTGAAGTTGCAATCTCATGGGTAAGCCAACTGGATTCATGGAATATGCCCGCCAGACCGCGTCTGAGCGTGCGCCGACGGAACGCATCAAGAACTGGAACGAGTTCGCCGAGAAACTGGAACTGAAGGTCCTGCAGACGCAGGGAGCCCGCTGTATGGACTGCGGGATTCCGTTCTGCCATACCGGGGACCTCCTCGGCGGAATGGCGGCCGGCTGCCCGGTGCATAACCTGATTCCGGAATGGAACGATCTCGTCTACCACAATGACTGGCGGGAAGCACTGGATCGTCTGCACAAGACGAATAACTTCCCGGAGTTCACCGGCCGCGTCTGTCCGGCTCCCTGTGAAGGATCCTGCACACTCGGGATTCATGAGCCGCCCGTCGCGATCAAGACGATTGAAAAGAACATCGTCGACAAAGGCTGGGCGGAAGGCTGGATCGTTCCGAATCCCCCGCTCACCCGGACCGGCAAGAAGGTGGCCATCGTCGGATCCGGTCCTTCCGGGCTGGCCGCGGCCGCGCAGCTCAACAGTGCCGGACATGACGTCACCGTCTACGAACGGGCAGACCGCGTCGGTGGACTGCTGATGTACGGCATTCCCAACATGAAGCTCGAGAAGTGGATTGTGGAACGTCGGGTGAAGCTCCTCGAAGAAGAAGGAGTGAAGTTCGTCACCAACACCGCCATCGGCAAGGACATCCCGGGGAAGGAACTCGTCGAGAAGTTCGACGCGGTCGTTCTCTGCACCGGAGCGACGGTTCCGAACGACTTCTTCGCGAAGACGCCGGGACGCCAGCTGAAGGGAATTCACTTCGCGATGGAGTTCCTGCACGGGAACACCAAGAGCCTGCTGGATTCGAAGCACGAAGACGGCAAGTACATCTCCGCGAAAGGGAAGCACGTTGTCGTCATCGGCGGGGGAGACACCGGGAACGACTGCATCGGCACCAGTGTTCGACACGGCTGCCAAAGCCTCGTCAACTTCGAAGTGGTTCCGCAGTCTCCGGCGCAGCGCGGGAAGAACAACCCCTGGCCGCAGTGGCCACGCATTCACCGTGTCGATTACGGTCACCTGGAAGCCGCGAGTGTCTTTGATTACTCCAAGGACGCCCGCAAGAGCCTGCCGAACGATCCCCGAGAGTATGCGATTCAGACGGTGGAATTTCTGGGAGATGAAAACGGAAATCTGCGTGCTCTGAAGACCGTGAAGCTCGACTGGTCGAAGCCGTCCGAAACCGGTGCTCCGTTCAGCCCGGTTCCGGGAAGTGAGCAGGAATGGCCGGCCGATCTGTGCTTCCTCGCACTCGGTTTCCGTGGTCCGGAACAGCTTGTCGGGGAACAGCTCGGAGTGGAATCGGACAAGCGTTCGAACTATCAGGCCGAGTTCGAGAAGTACACCACGAATATCCCAGGCGTGTTCGCCGCCGGGGATTGCCGCCGCGGTCAGTCACTGATCGTCTGGGCGATCAATGAAGGCCGGGGAGCCGCCCGGGAATGTGATCGTTATCTGATGGGATCAACGAAGCTGCCGTAACCCGTTGGCCTGGCGATCATCGCTGAACAGACCCGCACCCCCGGTTTCACTTCTTGAGGAAGCCGGGGGTGCTTCTTTTGATCCTGCCTTGTCAGTCCCGCTGCCATTGCTGATCGGAAAATCAAGCGGATTCAGATGACGTTGTGAGGCCCAGGTCGGCGTAAATCGCGGTATTCAGTTTCTGAAATCGCTCGTTATGCAGATCATCTCCCGGCATGCCGTTCGTAATGGCGGCAACGACGACCTGATTCACTGGATCAGCGAAACCGATGGCCGACTGTGATCCCCCATGACCAAACGTCGAGTCTGCTGCAAAGAGTCCATAACCGTATGGGACGATCCCTTCGTTGTAGCGTGCGGAGTTCAGAATCGCTCCCAGGCCGAAGTCGATGGTCCGCTGAAACGAGAGATCCAGTTTCCCCTGTCGTTGCCGGGAGGTCATCGCCTTGACCGTTTCAGGCAGCAGCAGCTGCTGGCCGAATTGAGTCTTTCCGTTCCGCAGCAGCATTTCATAGAACACTCCGAGTTCCCGGATCGGTCCTCTCATACTGGAACCGGGTGACGGTCGGAAAGTCATCTCGCGCTGAATGCTTCTGTTCGCGGTGAGCACTCCCTGCTTCGAAGTGTAGGTGACTCCGATTCGTTCCGGGTCGGCGTCGTATTCCTCAGGAGGAGTGGCCATCCAGGAATTGAGCATGCCAACGGGTTCCAGCACCTCGCCCCGGACAATCTGATCAATTTTTCGTCCGTCGCGCCGTTGCAGGATTTCTCCCAGCAGAAACCAGGTTCGCCCGGGATCGTATCCCACTTCCGCTCCGGGGGTCTGATCCCGTTTCAATCCGGCGGCACAGATGCGCTGAATGATGTCATCCCAGGGAAGCTCCGGGAATCCGGTGGTGATCGGCTTCAGTCCAGCGGTGTGCGTCAGCAGATTCCAGATCGTGATCCGTTCAGTGCCCGGGCCGGTGAATTCCGGCAGCAGATCGGAGACGAGTGTCTCGAGCGTGAAATCTCCCCGTTCGATGAACTGCAGCACCGCGACTGCCGTGACCGGTTTTCCGGCGCTGAGCCAGAGCATCCGTGTGTCAGGTGTCAGGGGAACACCCGGGCGGTTTTCGCCGACGGCGAAGTTCGCAACGGGAAGAAAGTTCTGAGAGACGTAGACCTGTGCCCCGGAATGGAGGCCCTGTTCCATGCCTGCCTGTAACACCTGGATCGTGCGAGGAAATCGTTCGTCAGCAGAGGCCATTGTCATCGCTCGTGTTCAACACTCTGTCCGCATGTTGTCAGTGATCACGCTCATGAACACTGACAACGGCCTGCGATGATGTCAACATGCCAGCCGGATGTTCACCTCAACGGAGAGCCGCGTTGAATTCGAACCAGGCATCCAGATTACGTCAGCCGTGTTACTGTCCACTGAGAGTCTGCCCCCGCAGTGAATCATCCTGATCGGTATCACGTGTGGCATCCAGTCCGCCGATCAGCAGCATGCCGTCGATCAGGGATTTCGACTCTGCCAGCGCGAGCAGGGCGTCGTTGTACTGCAGGTTGGAATCGAAGAAGGTCCGCCGGGCAATCAGCACTTCCAGGAACCCGAATTCTCCGGCGCTATAGGCTTTCTCGGAGAGTTCCAAAGTCTGTTTCGCCTTGGGCAGAATGGTCTTTTCCATGCGTTCAACGGTGACGGACGCAGAATCATACTGCCGGGCCGCGGCGGCGAGATCACTCTGGATACTGAGTTCGATCCGGCGGACTTCCTGGCACGCCCGACAGTATTCGGCCTGAGCTGCAGAGATGTTTCCCTGATTGCGGTTGAAGAGGGGCAACGGAATTCCGACGTCGACATTGATCATCTGACTCCCGGTCCCATTGTCGTAACCGGCCCCGAGCGAGGTGATCAGGTTGGGAATCGCCTGCACTTCCTGTCGACTCATGTTGGCAATGGACCGGCTGACACGTGAACGTGCTGCAATCAGTGCCGGATTGAGTTGAGTCATCTGGGCGTAGGTGGCGTCCCAGTCGTACCGGCTGGAATCCACCCGGAGCGGTCCGGTCAGACGCTGCTGCTGCATTCCGGAGACTCCTGCGACGGACGCCAGTTCTTTCCAGGTTGTGACGCTGGTGATCTCCGCACGCTGCTGAATGAGATCCACTTCGTTGAGCTGAATCTCCGCCTGCAGCACTTCGGGAACCGATCCTTCCAGCGCCTGTCGGCGCAGTTCCGCCAGCCGGACCCCTTCGCTCGCGACGGCATGAAAATCCTTCGCCAGATCGTAACGCTGCTGGGCCGCCAGTGACCGGTAGAACCGGGTCCGGACATCGGTCAACACACGATATCGCTGAGCTTCCACTTCCCAGAGCTGCGACTGGACTTCCTGATCCAGCACTTTTTCGTTGAGTTTCAGTTTTTTGGCGGTGACGAATTCCTGCTCAACATAGGCCAGGTGCTGATCGGTTCCTTTGTCGTCGAGCTGCTGGCCGCTGTAACCAACTCTCGGGTTGGGATATTTTCCAACCTGCTGTCGGAACCCGGAGGCTTTATGAGCCGAGGCCGAGGCCTGTGCAATGGCCGGGTTATTCTGCAGGGCGATCTGTTCGAGTGACTCCAGCGTCAGCGCGTACCCTGCGTCCTCAGCGGGAGTCGGTTCTCCCGCCGGCAGCGGCTGCAACGGAGCCGGTGAGGGAGGGAGTGGAATCTCACCGGGAACGAATGGGGCGGGTTCGTTCTCCTGCTGGAGAGCCGTCAAGGCGACTTTGTCCGTCGAGACGTCATCGGATTCGGCGTTCGCCAGGGTTTCCGCTTTTCGGGCCGACTTCTCTGCCAGATGGTGGGCCAGCGTGTCGGTGGAATGCTTCGAAAGAAACGGGAGCGGCATCACGACCGATGCGGTTCGTGGTGGGGACTGGCAGCCACAGAACAGGGTGACTCCCCCGCAGCAACTGAGCCAGAATGGACGCCACCCCGTCATCAGCCAGCGATGGTTGTGCTGCGGATGAGGTTCAACGGGTTGAGTTGGGAGATGGAAGTGGGCCATTCGACAGATTTCCGCAACGGTAAGACAGAATCCGCTGCTCGAAGAGCCGCGCATCCTGCGCAGAACAAGTCCAGTCTCGCCAGAATTCATTTCCGGAGGGGCAGCCGTCTCTGATTGTCCCGCGACGAAGCATGGAGGCGACTCGGGACTGCTGACGGGACCAACGCCTGTCTGTCTGTATCGGATGCGAAACAGACAGAAATGATTCGACCCGGCGTCGGGAGTCTGCTTCAGGCTTGCGAACGAACCGAACGGCACAGAACCGTCACTTCGTGAACGACGCCTCTAAGCGACAGGGTCCGTACAGATCCTACAACGTGCCGGTTGTCTGGAATTCCGAAAGAGCCACTGCATCGGAATTCGCCGAAGTTCTGCGGTACAATCCCTACAGATGGGGTGTCCCGCCAGGTCGGGGCTACTCACGCTCTTTTCGTAGTGCGGCGCGGATCGTCCGGTTCGCATCCTGCGTTTTGATCCGGTCCCGTTTGTCGTGGATTTTTCGTCCCTGGGCGATGGCCAGCTGCACTTTGACACGTCCATTCGAGAAATGGACATCCAGTGGAATCAGGGTTTTTCCGGAATGGCTGGCGGCCTCGGCGAACTTCCTGATCTCCCGCCGGTTGAGGAGCAATTTTCTCGTCCGGCGTCGCTCGTGATTCAGATACGTCGCCTGCGGGTATTCCGCGATATCGCAATTGAACAGCCAGACTTCTCCCTTTTCGAAACGGGCGAATGCCTCGTCGATGGAGATCTTGTTGTCGCGGATCGCTTTGACTTCGCTGCCGTGTAAGACGATGCCGCATTCGATCTCATCCAGAATATCATAATCATGCCGCGCACGACGGTTCCGGCAGACCACCCGTGCCAGAGACTCTTGAGCTGCACTTTTCTTCTTGGCGCACATACGACATCAGTTTTCGGGAGAATTTCTCGTTCGACGAACTCGTCGAGTCACTGCAGCGTCTCAGGTCTTCAGAAAACATTCCAGTGCATGCAGCATGGGGTCGATCGCACGGGCCTGAATGGAGTGCGGAGGAGACCAGGGAAACCAGCGGCTGCCTGCGTGTTCGGTCGTGGTGATTTCGTACTCGGTGCTGACGTGCCCGAGAAACAGAACCAGTGTTTTCAGCACACGATCGGTCTCCTGGCCACCGTAACGACTGCCGGCCACTTCGTACTGCTGTTCATAGCGAAACGTCGGGTCGACCTGTACGCGATCGCGCGTGATTCCGGTTTCTTCTTCCATTTCCCGCAGCGCACATTCGAGATCGGTTTCACCGGGATCAACATGCCCTTTGGGGAGATCCCAGCGGTCCGCATGCCGCATCAGGAGAAAGGAAGAAATCGGATTCCCGGAGACCAGGATGATGCCACAGGAACGGGGAGGAGGAAATTCAGCCATGATGATTCAGCTTACCGCACACGGGACGCGAGACCCATCACGTGAGTGATCGATCGTCATTTTCTCGTCAGATTGTGGTCTCACGCCACGGTTTCGCAACTCGTTTCCCCTGCTTTCTTGCAGGAACGGAAAGACTTCCTCAGCGATTCTCCCTGACGTGCTGCCCGGACTGCTGTTCAGAGCCGGATTTCTGTTGCTGATCACTCGCCTTCCCTGGATCGCTTCCGTATAACCGGACAGATCGGTCAACTTTCATGGATCAAATGGAGAATGCAATGCGTTGTGGATGGTTGACGTGCTGGGGAGCACTGCTGGCGACGCTGGCCGGCGCCGGATCTGTGCAGGCGGACGTCCGTCTGCCCAAGTTCATGGGGGACCACATGGTTCTCCAACGGGACATGCCGATTCCAGTCTGGGGGTGGGGAAGCCCCGGAGAGAAAGTCACTGTTAAGCTGGGAGACGAAACCGCCAGTGCGACGGCCAATGACAAGGGAGAATGGAAAGTCACGCTCGGAAAGCGGGATGCCGGGGGTCCGCTGACGCTGACGGTGACCGGAACGAACACCGTGACGCTGTCCGACATCCTGATCGGGGAGGTCTGGCTCTGCTCCGGTCAGTCCAACATGGAATGGTCGGTCCGCCAGAGCTCGAATGCCGAAAAGGAACTCGCCAGCGGGAATCATCCACAGATTCGTCAGGTGAAGTTTCCGCATCTGAACCTGACGACTCCACAGTCGGACGTTGCCGGAACCTGGCAGATCTGTACTCCGGAGACCGTCGGGAATTTCACAGCCTGCGGGTACTTCATGGCCCGTGAACTGCAGCGTGAGCTGAAGGTTCCGATCGGTCTGATCAATTCTTCCTGGGGAGGAACCCGAATCGAACCGTGGACGCCGCCAGCCGGTTTCGCCGCCGTTGCGGAGTTGAAGTCACTGTCGGATCAGGTGACACGGAAAGATCCGGCTGGAGCGGCCTACAAGAAAACCGTTGCAGATTATCAGCAGGCGCTCGCCGCCTGGACTGCCGGCGCACAGAAGGCCCTCGCTGCCGGCGAACCGGTTCCCGCGGCCGTCCCCTTTCCGGATGATCTGAAACCGTTCTCAGCGCATACCGAACCAACGACATTGTACAACGGGATGATTCACCCGATCGTCGGCTGGCCGATTCGTGGCGCCATCTGGTATCAGGGAGAATCCAATATGTCAGAAGGCATGGTCTATCGTGCCAAGATGGAAGCGCTGATTGCCGGCTGGCGCAAAATCTGGGGGATCGGAGACTTTCCGTTCTACTTCGTGCAGATCGCTCCGTTCCAGTACGGGCAGTCTCCGTCTCATGTGCTCGCTGAACTCTGGGAAGCCCAATCGGCGTCAGCAGAGATTCCGAACACCGGCATGGTCGTGATCAGCGACATCGCCACCCTGAACGACATTCATCCACCCAACAAGCAGGATGTCGGAAAACGCCTCTCGCTGCTGGCATTGAACAAAACCTATGGTCGCAAAGACGTTGTTGACTCCGGTGCCACGTTCAAATCACTGCAGGCAAACGGGGATCAGCTGGTGGTGACGTTTGAGAACACCGCTGGGAGCCTGAAGTCCCGTGACGGAAAGCCGCTCAATCATTTTGAAATCATTGGGAAAGAAGGATTCTGGAAAGCGGCCGATGCGAAAATCGACGGGGACCGGGTCATTCTGTCCGCCGAAGGAATCACTCAGCCCAGCGCCGTGCGCTTTGCCTGGCACAAGCTGGCCGAACCGAATCTGGTCAACGGAGCCGGACTGCCTTCGACGGCGTTCCGCGCGGGGGATGTTCCCCGTATCGACTTCCTGCCGACCATCAAAGAGGCTGCCGGATATCAGCTGGTGTACGATCTGGATCTGGGGAAACTCAACAAAACGATTGCCTACGACAAAGATCTTCGTTCACAGGTTCCGGGAAAGTTTGACCGGGTGGGTTACCTCGTGGAGCTGCAGCGTGAAGGAGAAGCACCCCAGTTCGTGTTTACCTCCATGGACGCGTTCACCGACGACATCAAGAAGGTCGGAATTCCAACAGCAGCCAGCGGTGCCAGTTTTCAGAAACTGGTCGGAAAGCTGACGGTTGTCTCGAACGTGAGCGGCGTCACGAACGGCGTCAATCTGGATGGCGGAAACATCGAATTCTGGCCCAGCAATTACGGGCAGCAGAATTCGGCGAATGTTCCCGGCGCATCGGCTTCGAAGTACGACTTCGGTGATCAGCCTTCTGCTCCGACCGACGGCTACGGCAGCATGCAGGTTCACAATTACAAAGGGAAGGTGACCCTGTTTGCCATCAATCACTGGGTGGACGGAGCCAATGCCGACCTGGGCATCGGGAACAGCACCGGGGAAACGTCCGACTGGACCTTCACCCGAAACGCATCACAGTACGCTGCGAAGCGTCTGCGCGTGCTGGTCCGTCCCGCTCAATAACCCCGGAAATGCCGGGCGGAGTTCTCCGGCTTCGGTGATCACTGAAGACGGAGAACCGTTTCGGATTACTTGGTTTCCGGCTTCGGGGTGTCCTGCACAGCAGCCGGTGCGGCCGCCGCGACAACTGGAAAATCTCCGACCGGCACTGCGGATTTCGCAGTGCCGGCTCCATTTCGCTCCAGTGACATTTCCTTCAGCTCGGTGTTGAAGATCTTGATCAGGGCGTAAAGACAGCAGGCGATGATCGGCCCGATAAAGACCCCCCAGAGTCCAAGCGCCTGAATTCCGCCAAGCACACTGATGAACGCCAGCAGCGGATGCAGTTTGACGTTTGAGTTCAGGACGTACGTCCGAATGATGTTGTCGATAAAGCCGACGAACAGAATGCAATAGGCCGACAGAATCACTCCCTCCGTGACACGTTGATGAGTGAATAGCCAGATGGCACACGGAACCCAGACGATCCAGGTTCCCAGCAGCGGAATGAGTGCCGAGAAGGTGGCCAGCGCTCCGAGTGCGAACAGGTTGTGGAAGCCCAGAAACCCCAAGGCGGCGACCGTGGCCAGCCCTTGCCCCAGTGCGGCGAGGAACGTCGCGATGACGACCCCCTGGACGACTTTGCAGAACTCCGCGACGAGTTCCTCCTGGTAAGTGGTGTCGACGGGAATCAGGCTCTTGGTGGTCGAGAGAAACTGCGCACCGTCCGCGAGAAAGAAGTACAGCGCCATTCCGTAAATCAACAGGCTGATCGCCAGCGTCGCGAAGAACCCAAAGACTCCGGTCACCGCTCCCAGCGTGGAACCGGCGGCGGTTCCCATCGATTTGTCACCGATGTCCGTCAGCAGAGATTTGAACCATTCTGAAATTTTCTGCGAGGCCTCTGCCGCAGTAATCTGTTCATCTTCGGCCCGATAGTGGTTGAACAGCTCCACTCCCTTTTCCAGCGCCCGTTCGATCGACTTGGCATCGGTATCGGCCGCAAACGAGTAGAGCTGCAGCGAAGACAGAATCGTGATCGTCATCAGCGGAATCATGATGGCCGCCAGGAGCGCTCCGGTGGTGAGACCGGCCGCCACCGGCAGATTGGCCGGGAACTTCTTCAGGAAATAGCGGAAGACCGGCTGGACCAGAATTGCCGTCATCGCCGCCAGCAGCAGCGGGATGAAGAACGGCGCCAGCACCCGGTAGAATGTGCTCCCCAGTGCGACGATCAGCACCAGCAGGACTCCCAGCGAAATCAATCGCGGCATGTCTTTCATCAATCAGGCTCCCGCTGAGTCGACGTTGGAGTGAGAACGGTCAGTCACTCCGGGATGGATTAAAAATTCGATCGATCTGACGGAAAATTATTTTTTTCCGGCCGCACGTTGTTTCGCGAAGAACCGCTGCAGGATGTCCCGGCACTCTGGTTGCAGGACCCCGCCGAATGTCACGGCCCGATGATTGAGGCGCGCATCAGATGTGATCTCGTACAGGGTGTGACAGGCGCCCCCCTTGGGGTCGGTTGTCCCATAGATCACTCTGGGGAGGCGTGCCTGCACGATGGCTCCGGCACACATCGGACACGGTTCCAGGGTGACGTACAGAGTACAGTCGAGCAGGCGCCAGGATTGCAGTTCCGTGGCGGCCTGAGTGATCGCCAGCATCTCGGCATGTGCGGTCGGATCGTTCAGCGTCTCCCGCTGATTGAAACCCGTTCCGATGATCCGGTCTTCAGACACGACAACGGCACCGACAGGGACTTCCTCTGCTTCAAACGCCTGCTGCGCCAAGTCCAGCGCCTGGCGCATCCAGTATTCATGCTGAGCGAAATCCAGGGGGTTCATCTTCACGAGAGGGCAATTGCTTTCGACATCAAAGGCCATAAAGAAGCAACGGGAGCGGTTCAACTGGCCTGCCAGGGAACATACGGCAGCCCGAAGGTTTCCGCGACGGCGCGGTTGGTGACTTGTCCCCGATCCATGTTCACGGCCGCAGTCAGCCCCGGGAAGACCTGACAGGCTCCGGCCAGCCCCCGATTGGCGATCTGCAGGACATACGGGAACGTGACGTTGCAGAGAGCATAAGTACTTGTCCGTCCGACCGCCCCCGGCATGTTCGTCACGCAATAATGAACGATCCCGTCGACGACGTACGTCGGATGAGAATGTGTCGTCGGATGGCTCGTCTCAAAACAGCCCCCCTGATCGATACAGACGTCGATGACAACAGCACCAGGTTTCATGATTTTGAGATCTTCACGGGTGACCAGCCGTGGCGCTTTGGCCCCCGGAATCAGAATCGCCCCGATCACGAGATCCGCGATCTGTAACTGCTGGCGGATGTTGTGCCGGTCAGAATACAGAGTGGTGACATTCGACGGCAGGATGTCTTCGAGATACCGGAGTCGATCGACATTCACGTCGGTGATGACGACATTCGCCTGAAACCCGGCAGCAATCTGGGCCGCATTCTTGCCGACGACTCCGCCACCCAGAATCAGGATATTGGCCGGCTGAACCCCCGGAACTCCGCTCAGGAGAATGCCGCGCCCTTCTTGCGGGCGTTCCAGATATTTGGCCCCTTCCTGCACACTCATCCGCCCGGCGACTTCACTCATTGGAGTCAGACAGGGAAGACTTCCCCCCGGCCCTTGAAGTGTCTCGTACGCCACAGCGGTCGCTCCCGTCGCAAGGACAGAGCGGGTCAGCTCTTCACTGGCGGCGAAGTGCAGGTACGTGAAGAGAATCTGCCCGGAACGGAGCTTTGGACACTCGACCGCCTGCGGTTCTTTGACTTTGACAATCAGTTCGGCCTGGGAAAAGACTTCATCGGCCGACTCCACAATCCGGGCACCATGCGCTGCGTAATCCGCATCCGGAATGCCGCTTCCCAGACCGGCGCCCGCCTGCACGAGAACCTGATGTCCGGCACGAGTCAGTTCTTCCACCCCCACCGGAAGCATGGCGACACGATATTCATCCTGCTTGGTTTCGCAGGGAACGCCGATCAGCATTCTGTTTTCCTCTCACCCGGGAATTGACGGAACTGCCTGTCTGTTCTGAAGCCGGCCGACGGGGGCCGTGTCGACAACGCGTCAGGACCGGCGGAGTCTGTTTTCCAGTTTCTTGATCATGTCACCGCATTCTTTCCGCGCGGCAATCAACCCCTGAGGAGTCCGGCCTGCGGATTTGCAGTAATCCAGGACGACCTGTTCTGCGGCCATCAGTTCGGCGCAGGCCTCCGGAATCTCGCTGGCGATTTCCTGGGGAATGGTTGTCACTCCGTTGCAGTCTCCATGGAGCAGCATTCCCGGTTCGATCGAGATTCCGCCGACGGTGACCGGCACATTGATCTGTGGAATGTGACAATACCCGTGAGAGCAGATGGTCCCGCTGGTGAAGACCGGATAATTCAGTCCCCGCACCTGATCGAGATCCCGCCCGGCCCCGGAGGTGATCAGTCCGGTCGACCCAAAGGACTTGTACATCGTACACATGACCTCCCCGAATGTTGCGGCGGCAACGGGGCTGTCGAGATCCTGAAAGACGATAATCGGCGGGCCGGGAAGATCCGCGAAGGCGTCTACCTGATCTGTCAGTCCTCCATACGCTGCACCACCGGGAGGGGGAGACATGCTGCGGAACGTCGACGTCAGCGCGTATCCGACCATCGGCGAAAGGTTCGGAAAGCAGGATTTGATCGATCCGTCCATGTACCCGACGTTTCGAGGCCGCACGTCGAATAGTTCAATGACGTTGCACACGGTCGGAGTATCGTATTTTGCCAAAGCCGCGAGGTAAGACATGGTCCCGTCCTAAAGAGAGAATCCGCACCAGCTCGTTGAAATCATCCCCGGCCACGATGCCGCAGGTTGTGAATCCATGCACGATCTCCTGCCGGTCAACAGATGGCAGATGTCCAGTGGAGACGAAAGTTTACGGAAAATCCAGTCGAAATCGTAGAGAAAGGGAAACTGTCCGTTCGATCCACACAGGCCCAATTGCCGAGAATCCGGAAACGTGGTCTAATTGTTAAAGATCGGAAATGAATTCCGTTTGAGGTTCTGAACAGTCGATTGAAGCAATCAGGTCGTCAGAATTTCCTGAACCGGATGGTCCTGCCGGTGTGTGGTTCTCCACTCCGCGACAAAGGGATACCGAGGGACTCAGAGAGGACGCGGTTCTCGGATCTGGCCCGACAGGGCAGAACTCGTGAGAGATGCACAGAGATGAGTGTTCCCACATCTCGTCCGCCAGAACTTCCCGCTGGAAAGCGTCGGCCACCGGTCTCGAAACCATCCCGGGATGCGGAACCCGCCAACGGCGAACCCGTTCCGGATTCCCCCCAGCCGCCACCATCGATTCCGATTTTCGAACGATCCTTCTGGGTGCGGTTCTGGGAGCAGCTGAACGGCGAGGCGGGTGCCGGATATCTTCTGTCTCTCGGGTTCCATCTGGTTCTGCTCGCACTGCTGGCGATTCCTGTCATTCGGGAGCTGCAACGGGAAGAACAGATCACCACGGTCATTTTCGGGGGAGATTCTGCTGAGAATCAGGGAGTTCTGGGGGATCCGATCAACACCGGACTGGACCTGGCGTTGCCGGAACCGAGCCCCGGGAATGACGTGAATGCCCCCAAACTGACCGATCTGGGACCGTCTGCCCTGGCGGCAATGGACGTGGACCCGAATCAGATACAGGGACTGAAATCCCTTGCCGGGGGAGGGATCGGGGCTCCGGGAGCCGGGGGGGGAAAACAGGGAACCGGCGGATCTGGCGACGGAGTGCGCGTGGCAGATCCGCCGAACGCGATTCAGGCCGGCAACTTCTCAGTCTGGTCCTGGCCCATCCAGAATAAGAAGAAGATCAACGGCGATGTGGAGCATGGAGAACCAGGATCGTATCCCAAAGTCTTCCAGAGCTATCACATCGTGATTCGAGTCCGGGTTCCGGGGGACGAGAAACGGATTCCCGTCGGGCATTTCAGCGGTCAGGTCGTGGGAACAGACAAGTACTTCCAGAAAATCCCTCAGAATGCGTTCTACTACAACGCTGCGGGAAAACTCGTGGAAGCCAGGACCGGCCAATCCATTCCGGTCTTCAATGGAGTCGCAGAGCTCCTCATCGAGGTCCCCCCGGCCAGCAAACCGGACATCAAGGACACGATTACCATTCGCTGCCGGACAATTGACGAGGAACAGACCGTCGAACTCGTTTTCAAGGCTCTTCAGGCAGATCCCGAGCCTGCCGCTGAAACTCCGTAAATGCCAGTTCGGTGGTCCCGGGATCACCACTTTTGGCGATTCTTCGCGCCTGCCATTTCGGCGCCTTTACATTTCTCCGTCGACCTGTAATTTTTGCGGTCAGTGAGAAACGATGTCTGAAACCGTCCTGCGCGACGGATCGGAGAGGTTGGAAGTGGCTGTCAATCATCTGGATCCCAGCAGCGTTGCCATCAGCGTCCTGGTGGTCGACGACGACGAACCGCATGCCCAGGCCGTCGCCGGCAGTCTGGAAGCACTGAACTGTGATTGCGTGATCGCCAGTTCCGGCAGCCAGGGAATTGAGCTGATCGAGAGTCAGAACTTCGATATTGTCATCACCGATCTGAAGATGGCGGACGTCGACGGACTGGCGATCCTCCGCAAGGCGAAAGATGAACTTCCGGATGCGGAAGTCATCGTGCTGACCGCGCACAGCTCGATTCCATCGGTCGTCACCGCGATGCAGGGGGGAGCTTACACCTACCTCACGAAGCCGCTGGATATTCAGGAACTCCGCAGTGCTGTCGACAAAGCCTCCAGCCGGATCCGCCTGATCCGGCGGAACGTCGCGCTGAGTCGGGGACTCGATGAGAAATTCGGTTTTGAAGGGGTGATTGGAAACAGCCCGGCCATGCACCGGGTGATCGAACAGCTCAAGAATCTCGCTCCGACCGATACGACGGTGCTGATTCTGGGAGAGAGTGGGACCGGGAAAGAACTCGTCGCATGGGCGCTCCACCAGAACAGTCCCCGAAAGAACAAACCGTTCGTTCCGCTGAACATCTCCGCGCTGCCGGAGAGCATTCTGGAAAGTGAACTGTGGGGACACGAACCGGGAGCGTTCACCGGTGCGGCGACTCGGCGGATCGGAAAATTCGAGTACGCAAACGGCGGAACGCTGTTTCTCGATGAAGTCGGTGAAATGCCGATGGAGACTCAGATCAAGCTGTTGCGTGTGCTGGAAGACCGGAAAATCACCCGACTCGGATCGAACGAAGAAAAGGCGATCAACGTTCGTCTGGTCGCGGCAACCAACGCCGATTTGAAAGGGATGATGGAAACCGGGGAGTTCCGGAGCGATCTCTATTATCGACTCAGCGTCGTCACGATTTATCTGCCGCCGTTGCGTGATCGACGGGAAGATATCCCGCTGCTCGTGGATCACTTTCTCAAAGAACTGTGCAAGCGAAATGGACGGGATGTCGAAGGAATCTCACGCGGGGCGCGACAGGTTCTCGTCTCCTTCGACTGGCCGGGCAATATCCGTCAGCTGAGAAACGTGATCGAAGGCATGCTGGCTCTGGACACCGACGGAAAGCTCGATATCGACGACCTGCCGACAGAACTGGCCACTCTGGCCGGGCACTCACCAGATGGATTTCCGGCGGCGGCCGGAACAGACATGCTCATCGGACGGCCACTGAGCGATGTGGAGAAGTACTACATTGCCCGCGCGCTGGAACTGACGGGCGGGCGTCGGGAAGAAACGGCGAAGATGCTGGGAATGGGAGAGCGGACGCTCTATCGCAAAATTAAAGAATTCGATCTGAAGTAGCGGGATCGAGCAGAGCGGGAAAGGCTCATGGCCCGAAACCGACCTCATTCAGCCGCTGCTGATTATTGGCCCACATGCCGCCGGACGTACTTCCCAGCGCTCGAATGGTCACGACGCAGGACATCAGGATGAGGGCCAGCATCACGGCGTATTCCACGGACGTGGGACCGTCTTCGCTTCTGAGAAAGTGCTTGAAGGCCCTCATGGGCGGTGTCCTATGAATGGATTGCCGGGTGAGACAAGCAGGTGACGTGTTATTAAACAGTAGGTCAGAATCTGATTCGCAGGAAAAAAACTTGCTCAGTTTCGCAATTCGTCACTGCATCTCATGTTTTCTGCGCGAGTCGCCTCTCGGAATGTTCTGCCAGATTGGCGTAAGCAAGGACACAAAACGTCGAGACTCCAGAGGCGGTGTTTTTTTGTAAGTGCTTTTTTGAAAATAAGTTGCGATCTTAAAACAGCTCGAATTTTCTTCAGGCGCGAAAATTGCACCAGTGGAACGGTGTCTCGCTGGTCTCAATTCCTCCGCTCAGAGGGAACTGACGATCAGGCGTCACATCTGTCGAGGGGAGTCATCATCATGCCTGTGTTTCGTTGGGGAAATCCGCTGGAAGCGCTGCCCGATCTGGAACGCGAGATGGATCGGTGGCTGAAGAGTGTCGAAGTCGCTTTTGAAGGGTTGCGGCTGGGGCGCCCTTTCCCGGCCTTGAACGTGTTCGTCGTGGAGGATGCGTATCTGATCACTGCCGAACTTCCAGGTTGCGAGGTCAGCAATCTCGATATCGAAGTGGCTGACGGCGCATTGACGTTACGAGGAAACCGGTCTCCACAAAAGGATGTGCCGGCGGATCGATTTCGACGCAGCGAACGGATGAGTGGAGACTGGGAACGGAGTGTGACCCTGCCTGAGCGGATCGATGAGCAAGGGATTCAGGCGGAATTGACCAACGGACTTCTGCGGGTGCGATTCCCAAAACTCCCCGCAACGGCCCCCCGCCAGATCAAGCTCAACGAATCGCCCTCCTCACCTGTTTGACGGATCGCCTGCTGCACTTTTTTCGAGGTGGGATTTCAGGGACATTCGACGGTGACGTCGACTGGAGTGGAACGATGACAACAGAACCCCGAATTCCTGATGACACCCAACAGCGTTCGAACGAGCCAGCGCCGGAACGCTGGGTTCGGACCCCGCCCATTGACATCTTTGAAACCGAGCAAGGGCTGGTTCTGCGGGCTGACCTGCCGGGGGTCCCGGCGGACGGACTCGAGTTGCAGGTGCAGGATAACCGCCTGACACTGCTCGGCCGGGTGGCGTCACCTGTCCCTGACAATGCCGAACTGATCCATGCCGAATACCACTCCGGAGACTTCTTCCGATCGTTCATTCTGAGCGATGACGTTGACCATGAGCGGATCTCTGCAAAGCTGACGAACGGCGTGCTGGAAGTTCTGCTTCCCCGTATCCCCCGTTCACTTCCCCGACGGATTTCGATCCAGACTCAGTGAACGTGGTCCCCCCTCAGCCCGCCTGATTCGTTCTTCGGTGATGCACTCCGCCGCCGCGGTGTTGATTCGACGGTCATCGCGTGACACAGAGATTGTCCCGATGGATCACTTCTTCGTAGGCCGTTCCACCGAGTTGTGTCGCGACGTCTTCCGAGCGGCGTCGCGCGATCGTACTCACGGTGCCGACATCATAGTTCGTCAATCCGCGGGCAAACTCCCGTCCGTCCGGGTCCAGCAAGGACACGAGTTCCCCTTTTTCGAAGTTTCCTTCGACTCGTGTAATGCCAATCGGAAGCAATGATTTTCCGTTGTGCTCCACCGCTTTGACAGCTCCCGGATCAAGATGCAGCTTGCCGCGCGGGGTGATGGTAAAACCGATCCACCGTTTCCAGGCGGGAATCAGGCTCCCTTTTGCGGTGAAGAGAGTTCCGAGATCCTCCCCTTCGAGAATGCGGCTGATGACCCGGGGTTCCCGACCATTGGCAATCACGACACATTCCCCGACCGCAGTCGCCATCCGCACCGCTTCGAGCTTGGTGAACATGCCGCCGGTTCCCCGGGCGCTCTTCACGTTCTGGGCCAGTCCCATCAGGGCGTCATCCCAATGATCGACCAGTGGAATCCGCTTGGAATTGGGATCTTCGGGGTGGCCATCGTAGAGCCCGTCAATCACGGACAGGATGATCAGCAGCGGATTCTGCAGCAGGTTCGTCACCATCGCCGCCAGACGGTCGTTGTCGCCGAACTTGATCTCACGGACACTGACGGTGTCATTCTCGTTGATGATGGGAACGACACCGTATTCGAACAGCGTGTGGATCGTATTCCGGACATTCAGATACCGGTCACGATGGCGGAAGTCATTCGCCGTCAGCAGCAGCTGCGCGGCGTGATAGCCGTACTTCTTAAAAGCATCATCGTAGGTCCGCATCAGATGGGCCTGGCCGGTGGCCGCGGCCGCCTGCAGATGTGGAAGGTCTTTCGGTCGCCCGTTCAGTCCCAGCAGCCCGATTCCGGCTCCCACGGCACCACTCGAGACCAGGACCACTTTGCGGCCAGACTGCCGGATCTGATGAATCTGCTCTGCGAGTGAGGAGATGCGATCGGTATCGAGACGGTCGTCGTCCCGGGACAAGACGTTCGTTCCCAGCTTAATCACGACGGTTTGAGCGGAAGTGACAACCTCCTGTCTGACGAGATCACGCATGGAATCGGAAACTCAATTTTCTGAATGTCGACTGGAAACCAGGGCCACCGGCGAGTGGGTGGACCGGAGAATGAACCGTGAGCCGATCTGGATGCCGGGAAAGAATCAGTTGCCGTCGTATTGCAGTCCGGCTTTGTCGTATTCCTGCTTCTTGTATTCGCGGTCTTCGAGAATACACAGTTCGCCGGTCGTATCGTCGTACGCATAGATCTGCCAGCGATACAGCCCTTTCATCGGAACTCGGGCTTCCTGCACCATCTTTTCGAACTCAGGGAACGGCGGAAACTTGTCGTTCTCGGCTTTATACAGATCGATGGCGTGCTTCATATTCAGCAGTTCGGCCCGGGACCCGAGATTGAAATAACTCTGGGAAGCGGCCGTCAGGGGATCCGTCGCATTGATGCGATTCTGGACTTCCACCAGTTTCGGATTCTGCGCCAGTGCCGCTTTGCGGTCGACCAGCTTGGTGTTGTCGACAGGAAAGTTCGGGCCGTTGGCGGGGGCTGGCTGAGCCGCGTTGTCTACGGGAACCGCCGGAGCGACTGAACCATCATCGCTGCTCGTCTTTTTCGCCTTCATCATTTTCGGGTCGATGCAGCCGGAGACCAGCAGCAACGCCAGGCTGCAAAGAATGCCTCGTGAACATAACTGCATTGAATGAAATGACATGGGGTTGTCCCTGCCTGACGAATTGCGGACAGAACTCTGGAAACATCGGACCACTACGTTGTACCTGCGCCGGCCAGCCGTCGACAAGGGGGAACGGAATGCAGCGGAATCCAGCACGCAGGACAATCAGAAATTCCAGAGTTTTTCCCGGACATCTGTTTGCGGATTCACCGAAAAATCCGTAATAGTGGCGGAGAGTCCGCAAGTCGGATCGCCGAGGTCAACGAGTCTCCTCGATCAGGCTGTCTCCCCAGACACAACACCGATGTCAGACAAATTTGAAGTCCGCCCCGGCCGGCTGGCAGGCCCGTTATTAGCCAGCGGGCTGGTGATTCTACTCGGGGCCCTCGGCATTGCGTTGACTATTGCCGCCGGGGGAGGGAACGGCTTCACCGCCTTCATCGTCTTCCTGGCAATCATTCTCTGCACACCGCTGATTGCCCTGCTGTTCCGTTCCCGACCGGTCAATCTCCTGGCCTCCCGTTTCGGGTGGATGACGGTCCGCGATCCGAACGATACCGGAGACTATGTTCCCCGGGCGATGCGGCAGCGACGCCGCAACGCGACAAATCACCCCCCGACCGTCGAGGAAATCCGGGAGGTCAAGGAAGGACTCAACAACTGGGTTCCCGCCGCCGGTGGACGTTCTCCCAAAAAACGGACAGAATAACGGGAACCAGACCGGTGACTGCCGGTTCTGATTCTGAAGGCGAAGTCGGTGAGATCACTCCCGGTTCCCGCCTGAAGAGAGTTTTTCGAATTCTGCCATGAGTTGAGAACGATGCGCTTCACAAAAATGCACGGGCTGCGGAACGACTACGTCTACGTCAACACTTTCGCCGAACGGATCGATGGCGATGTGGTGCAGCTCGCACAGAAAATCAGCGATCGACACGCCGGTGTCGGCGGGGATGGATTGATTCTCATCACCCCGTCGGAACAGGCTGACGCCCGGATGCGGATGTACAACGCCGACGGCAGTGAATCGGAAATGTGCGGAAACGGGATCCGCTGCGTCGCGAAGTACGTCTATGACCACGGGATTGCCCGTCAGGAAGAACTGACGATCGAGACCGGTCGCGGAGTGCTGACCCTCCAGGTGTTCCCGGTGAACGGCAAAGTGGAACAGGTCCGGGTGAACATGGGAGCCCCGATTCTGGAACCGGCTCAGATCCCGACCACACTCCCCGGCACTCCGCCGGTCAGTGTTCCACTCGAAGTCGATGGCCGCACGTTCCACGTGACAGCGGTGTCGATGGGAAATCCGCACTGCGTCCTCTTCGTCGATGAGATCACCGACGATCTGGTGTTGCGTGTCGGCCCGAAAATTGAAACACATCCGGCGTTCCCCCGACGGGTGAACGTCGAGTTCATCAAGGTTCTGTCCCGCTCAGAAATTCAGATGCGGGTCTGGGAACGAGGGAGCGGAGAAACACAGGCTTGTGGAACCGGCGCCTGCGCGTCGGCCGTTGCGGCGGTGCTCAACGGACTGACCGACCGGACGGTGCTCTGCCATCTGCCAGGGGGAGACCTCACGCTGGAATGGGCAGAATCCGGAGACGTCTTCATGACCGGACCGGCCACGGAAGTCTTCAGCGGAGAGTGGGCAGACTGATTGCGTCGTCAGATCGGAAGGACAGCGATCTCAGTCGACAAGGCCGGCGGAACGGAGCGACATCATGACGACGGAGCATCGGAGAAAGTCCCGATCCCCTGCGGTATTCTGGCTGGGAATCTTTCCGCTTTCGGTCTTACTTCTGTTCGGCGTTGTGGCGATCATTGTCCTGAAGTTCGGGCCGATGAGTCGCACGTACGTCCACTGTGTTGTCTGCGGAGACGAGTCGACTGAAGTCACCCGCTGCGGCATTCTGGTGCGGCGGGAGCCCTCTCCGCTGCCGGGGAATGCCTGGGCGAAGTCGATTCTCATGGACCACCATCACCACGACTGGGCAGTGTTCCCTGAACTGCTACGGACGGACTGGTTTGGTCCCATGCTGATCAGCTGCGGCGTGACAAAGTTTGTTTGCGGAGTCGACCGGGCACGCGGGCGACTCGGAGAGGAACGTGCCGCTGAAGTCTTACGAGAATGGGCGCAAGTGGTGGACCAGCAACCCCGTAATCCCGGCGATGTTTTTACCGCCTGGCATCTCGAGAATGAGTTTCGAGCAAAACTCCAGCAGTGATTTCGCAGAGGACGCTCGCACTCCCGCACCGTGCCGGAGCGACCATGTCGAGGAGGTTGTGATTCCGTCCCCGATCTGCTCAGGCTCAATTGGATCGGATGGAATTCAGGCGATAAGGGAAGTCCAACTGTCGTACCAGGCCAGTTGCTCAACAAAAACGGCCTCCCGGATCAATGGATCCGGGAGGCGTCGCATCATTCGATTGAGGTCGTCACACTCGAGCCAACTTGTCACCGGGACACCTGTCACCGTCGAGACCGCAGAGAGTTCGCTGGTCTCGTCAAATAGCTGGCGTCTCAGGGGACAATTGCGGATCCCGATCATTGACAGAGGATCCGCCTGTTCATCCAACAGGTGAGTGCTGTGACGGTTCCCAGAAAGGAACGACCAGCGTTCGAAGGCACCGTCCCCAGCAACTTGCACCGGGCATGATCTTCCCGAAGTGCTCATCCGGTGCACTCTCACCAGACGAACTCTGGTGAGGCGTGTTCCTGATGGTCACATCCAGGAATGGCCTGGATCAATGCCAGTTGTGTGGGTTGAGGAACCACCACCAGCGATCGGTTTTGTCGCTGAATTTCAGGCTCCACTGGCCGTCATCCCATTCCAGTGTGGATTTCCGCCATCCCAGCGGAACCTGTGGGTACGGATAGTACGGGCCAATGTACGGGAAGGCACTCGCATCGTACTGGGTCGGGTAGCTGATCGCTGCCGAGTTGTCGTACGGTGCGTAGGTGGGCCAGGCGTAGTTGGGCAACTGCGGCTGGTTGTAAATATGGTGTCCCACCTGCTGGACGTTTCCATACTGCGGCATTCCGCCTGGAGGCATGGCTCCCGGTGGCATGGCTCCTGGAGGCATCCCCCCCGGTGGCATCGCCCCGGGTGGCATTCCGCCCATTGGGGCACCCTGTTGATAAGCGACCGGCATGGCTCCCTGAGGAGGCATCCCGCCGCGTGGGGCACTGGGCATGGCCACGGGTTTGCCGTTGACAGTCAGCCGGTTGAGAACTTCGTTCACTCCGGGAACACTCGCGGCGGCCCGATGGGCGAGCATCGCCTGTTCAGGAGCATCCACGGCACCGATCAGGCTGGCGACACCGTTCTTGTAACGGATTTCGATGTCGTAACCGTTCAGTCCGGCCGATGTCAGAGACTCCGCAATGTTCTGAGCCACCGCCTGATTGTTCATCGGAGCGGCCGTTTCATGGCTGATCCGGCTCACCTGACCCCGATTCTGATTCTGGGCCACGGCCCGTTGAACCGGAGCTGCGGCAGTATGCAGATCACCTGCCTGAGGGCTCGCGGCAGCAGCGCCACGAGTGGGAGCCGCAGCCGTCTCCATCAGGGAGAGTTTGTTTTCGACAGTCCGGACACCGTCCACCTGACTGACGATCCGGGTGACCATCGCCCGTTGTGCGGCATCTTTGATCTGGCCGTGAATCGTGGCGACTCCGGCCTGATATTCGATCTGAACATCTTTGTAGGACAACTTCGCGGCCCCCAGAGCGGAGCCGATGTCGTCAGCGATTTCCTGATTCGCCCGGTCCGCTGATGCAGCGGCACCCTGCGGTCCCCGACGAACGTCTGTCGGACCGGCGGTCACGAGGCTCGGGATGGCTGCCAGCAGCCCGAGGCTCAATGCCCATTTCCTCACCGCCCATTTCCGTGGCAGATGCATGGACTCACTCCTTCAGTCATGTCTTGTGTGTTCCGACGCCCGGTGTTCGTGCAAACTCCAGGACACACCGGTGACCCGGCGCGGAATCGATCGAATGATGTTGTCTCTGTCATCGGAAGTTCAGGGGCGCGGGAATGAGTTATTCTGCGTTTTTCGATTGAAACAGTCGCAAGGTTCCTGCGGATTCAGAAATATGGGTGGTTTGCGACGGGTGGGGAAAATTTGGGCCTCCTCTGGAAACGAAAAATCCGCCACAACCTGATGATGATTGAGGCGGATGAAGTCCGGGCGTCACGCGTTTTTTCACGCGAACCATCGGATCAGTTCAGGTAGGTCACGATAATCGTCCCGCGACGTTCGGTGATCCGCACGGCGTAATCACCATAGTCGAAGGTCACGGCATCGCGTCGGCAAGCCTTGCTGACAGTTTCGCAACCACAAGGAGGCACACAGATTGCGACGTACACGCAGCAGCAGGGGTTGCAAGGATGCGGAACAGAGACGATCTTTTTGACAGCGCACGGGGCGATATTGCGGGGGCGGCGGTACTCCACGTTGTCGTAGAGTTCGACATGGCCGCTTTCGACCAGTGTGCCGATGATCTGACCTTGCAGCACCTGTTCCGGAACCGGTTGCAAGGCCGGCTGACTCGCCAGAGTCGTCGTTGCGGCTCCCAGGACGAAAGCCAGAGCCAGCAGGTTCTTCATCATGTGATTCCCCTTCTCAAAATTCAGGCAGCGCAGAGCAAACCATCCGTTCACTCACCCGATCTCAGACGCCATCAGGGTGAAACACACACCCATCACTCCATCGAAAGGCAGGCATCCGGCGCTTTAACATAGGAATTATAAGCAATATCTGACGGCACACAGAAGTGAGGACCCGTAAATTTCGCTGTCTGGAGAATTTCCCTCAAGCCGCTCACTTCAACGATCTCACCCAGTTTTCCATAGACCGGGGGAATGTCAAGCAGGGGTTTCCTGATGGGTCAAAAAAAGAAGGCCGCCGACGGTCAGGTCGAACGGCCTTCAGTCGGGTCTTCATTTCAGCAGAAATCCCGAAACACCGCACTGAGGCAGTTCGTAAGTTGGGTATTTCGCAAATTGCTCTCAACGGCCAGAGAAACCGGTCAGGCCTTGCGAACCTTTTCCATCCCCTGATTGACACGTGCCGTGGCATTGCGGGTATCGAGCACCAGGTGGGAATGCTTCACGATCATCTCATAGTCGTAGCTGGAGTGATCGGTCGCGATCAGGACACAGTCCTGCTGACTCAGGAATTCCGGGGTCAGTTCCTGGCTCGACATTGCCGGAAGATGGTGATGGCGAACGGACGGGAGTTCCGGAATATGCGGATCGTTGTAAGTCAGAACGGCTCCGCGCTGCAGCAGCAGTTCCATCAGATGGAATGACGGACTCTCACGTGGGTCGTCGACATCTTTCTTGTACGCGGCTCCCAGAATACAGATCCGGCTGCCGCGAATCGGCTTCCCTTCATCGTTCAGAAAATCGCCGAGACGCTGGATGACATACTCCGGCATCCGGGAGTTCACTTCTCCCGCCAGTTCAATAAATCGAGTGGAAAGTCCCTGACGTCGGGCCAGCCAGGTCAGATAGAACGGGTCGATCGGGATACAGTGTCCTCCCAGTCCCGGACCGGGATAAAACGCCTGAAACCCGAACGGCTTGGTCTTGGCCGCTTCGATGACCGACCAGATATCAATGCCCATCCGGTCGAACAGCACTTTCAGTTCGTTGACGAGGGCGATGTTCACCGCCCGATAGGTGTTTTCCAGGATTTTGGCCGCTTCCGCCACTTCCATGTTTTCCGCAGGAATGACTTTGACGACCGCCTGGCTGTAGAGCGCACAGGCCAGTTCCAGGCTCGTGGCATCGTATCCGCCGACGACTTTCGGAATTTTGGCTGCCGAGTACACCGGATTTCCCGGATCTTCCCGTTCCGGGCTGTAGGCCAGATGGAAGTCCGATCCGGCTTTGAGACCGGTCGATTCGAGGATCGGCAGCAGAACGTCACGGGTGGTCGTCGGATACGTCGTGCTTTCGAGGACGATCAACTGTCCCGGCCGCAGGGATCGGACGATCGTTTCCCCGGTGCCGACAATGTAGCTCAGGTCGGGATCACGACTTTCCGTCAATGGAGTCGGCACACAGATGATGACAACGTCTGCGGTTCCCAGTCGCTGCGGATCATCGGTGGCTTCGAACCGGCCGGATTCACGCCATTCGGAAACCCGTGCGGACGAAACATGCTTGATGTAACTTTTCCCGGCATTCAGCTGTTCCACTTTTTTCGGATCGATGTCGAACCCGAGTGTCGGGAAGCCCGCCTGAAAGAAGGCGTCGATCAATGGTAACCCGACGTATCCCAGACCGATCACCCCGATGAGTGCCTGACGCTGATTGAGCCGTTCCAGAAGAGTCTGCGACATGAAACCTGATCCGTAAGAATTTTCGGCGATGACAATAGGGAATAGGAATGACCGGACGAGGGGAACGTCTCGACCATTTGACGGGCCGTCCTCCTGTTCCATTTGAGGGGGGCCGTCGACCGGCTATGATATCGCCCCGACGCCATCGCGACTATTCCAACACATTGCCGGTTTTAGACCGGTTCGGTCGATCATGTGGCCGCGCAGCGCGCGTTTCACCAAGAAAAACGCTGGTGCCCGCGTGCCAGATCGGCCAGACATCTGATGGAAATGCTCTAAACCTTCTGCTTCCCGGGGAATGCCATGTTTGCCACGAATGTGATCCTGACCGCGAAGAATCCTGCGGACGTCCCCCAGTTGAAAGAACTGCTGCGGGAACTGGGACAGCTTTCCCGTGCAGAACCGGGGTGTCTGCAATATGACGTCTGCCATTCGCAGAACGATTCTTCCGTTTTCCTGCTGATTGAACGCTGGGCGTCGAAAGAGGCCTGGGAAGTCCATCGGACGGCCCCGGGATACGTTTCAATTTATCAGCCACAGGTCCTGCCACTCGTTGATCGGACACCGCACGTTTCCGACCTGCTGGTCTGATTCGCGACGACGGGCTGTGGATCAGGAGGGCCCTTCCAAGAGAACGTCAGCGGATCCACGACGGGTTCTCAGGGGGGGCTCAGGGTGTTTCCCCCGCTGCCAGTCCGATCTTGATCTGCAGGGAACCTTTGTTATCGGCAATCGCTCCCCAGTTGTCACGGCAGCGCAAAAAGAGCTTTCCGTCCTGGGGAACGGTGAAGGTCCGGGAATCACCAATCAGGAACGGTTCACTCAACTGGTAATCATGAAAAATGATTCCCAGCAGTTCCCCGCGTCCGTCGGCTCCTCCGGCCGGAGTCAGCATCGGTTCATCTTTTCCGACAGACCATTCACCGGTCGTCGTGATCTGATAGGTTTCTCCCGCTTTGAGATTCACACGTGATGCCTGCCAGCCTTTTGCGGCGTCAATCTTGCAGCTCCCCTGAGATTTTCCGGCCACGTTTTTAAACTTGGCCCCCCAATCCCAGCTGCAGAGATCATTTCGATAACCGGTTTCCATGTCCTTCAGAAACAACCGGTACTCGAATTCAATTTCCGGGATCTGATTTCCATAGACGTCCTGAAAGCTGGTGTTGTTTCCGGCCAGCAGTGACAGCCCCAGCGGCTTGAAGCGGGAGGCATAATTCGTGTTCGATCCCAGCAGATGGCAAATCACCCATCGCCAGGCATAATTCTGCCAGGAATCTCCCGTTGTCTCCAAGGGGTTATTCACAATCTCGATCAACGGTTTCGGAGACTGCGATTTCAGGTAATCGATCACCTGCGGGTTGGTGTTGACTCCTTTTTCCCCTTCCCGGAAGTACTGCCCGACTTCGGCCATTCCCTCGGCGTACCAGACCGGCCCGGTCTCGCCGAACGTGACACCGCAGTAGGCATGGACCGCTTCATGCTGCGCCACTCCATGCTCGGCGACGGCATACACCGTGACGTCGGCATCGATCTTGGGACCTCCGACAATGCTGCGGGTGGACGTGATCGTCAGTCCGGCCCCCGCCAGAATGCGTTCCCGTCCCCCTTCTGGAAACTGCGCAAATTCCGCTGGCGGCCAGTTGGAAACCTTGTCGACGACATACATCTTGATCGGCTTCCGGCAGGGACGCCCAAAGTAGGCCGAGACGAGTTTCATCATCGTCTCCAGTTTCAGTAACAGTTCCTGGGCCTTCTCCGGAGGCAGGTCCGTCTTCATCTGGAACGTCTTCGACGTGTAGACCTGAGGAGTCGCAGACTGCGCCTGCGCGACGGACGTTGAGACCAGCAGTACAAAGGCAACAGCGATGGCCTGCTGAGTGTTGACGGCAAACATGATTGTCCTGTCGTCGATAAGATCGAGAGCCCGATGAGAAGATGTTCCATCATCCGCTGCTGACTCGCTGGCCGCAAGCCTGGGAACTCCACTGAGCCTCTGTCAGGTGGAATCCCGAGGACATGACTTCACCCAGTCCGGATCATACAATCGATGGAGAATGGCACCCCTCGAGACTTTCACGGAACTGGTGGACTCACGGCGGGAGTGGATCGATCAGGTCCTGATTCCCTGGTGTCGGCGTGCGCGTCGCAATCACCTGCTGATGGCCGAACAGGCCTGGCCGGATCTGGCCGGTCGTCCGGATTCGAAACAGACACTCTGGCTCTGGGCCTGGCAACGCTTTCCTCAACTCTGCGAAGAGGGGCTCACGGCCATGAACGAAACCTGGCCGGTTCGCATCACTGTCCGGGACGGAACATCGTTCACGGGATACCCGGATGCACGGCAGTCAGAACGGGGAACTCTGGTCCTCATCGGATCGAATGGTGCCGTCTCCGATCCGGTGTCGATCGACGATATTCTCACGGTCGAACAACTCCGGGAGTCGGAGACATGAGAGGACGGACTGCGAATCCGGTCTCCACTCAGGTGATTCCTGCCCAATCTCCGTATGTCCTTCGAATCGTGACGGCCGCGCTGTTCTGTCTCGTGATCTGTCTCGTCACAACGGCCTCCAGTCGCGCGGCCGAACCGGTCTCCGAGTTTCTTCAGGGATTGCGAAGTCGTGGAGAGCTGGATCTCGCTCTCGACTATCTCACCCTGATGCACACGAGTCCGTTGCTGACCGAGGAGGTTCAACCGGTCTTTCTGCTGGAAAGCGGAATCACCTTCGCGCAGGCCGTCCTGAAGACCAGTGACCCGGAACGGCAGGAACAATACCGGGAGCAGGCACGATCAGCACTGCGTTCGTTTGTGAAACAGTCCCCCGGTCACCCGCGCATCATTCAGGGAAAAACCCTTCTCGGTGAACTTCTGCTGCACGACTGCTCGGAGTCAGCCATGGAACGGCCCCCCAGAACAGACGCGGAGCGCCAGCAGATCGTACGAGTGGTGATCGGCGAATCACGCGACTACCTGCAGCAGAGCCGGGACCGCTATCAGGAGATGTGGGAGCAGTTTCCGGTGTATATTCCAGAAGATCAGCCGGATGTGCGGAAAGTGAAACGGGCGATCGAAGAATCTCTGATTCGAACGCAGCTCGATCTCGCTCAATGCACGTACTGGGAAGCGCAGACCTGGCCGGAAGGAACTTCGGATGCCCAGCGACTCTGTGCTCAGGCCGGTCTGGAGTTCGAGGCGATTCATCAGCGGTATCGCAGTCAGGCGGGCGGACTGCTGGCCCGACTCTGGCAGGCCCGCTGCTTTCAGGAACAGGGATCAGAGCAGGGCGTGCGGATTGCGCTCGGAATCTATGCAGAGATCCTGGAGCATCACGGCGATTCTCCCACCATCGTTGATCTGCGAGATCGAGCACTCAAGTTCCGGCTGACCTGCCTGAACACGGAACACCGTCGCGACTACCAGCTCGTGATTCAGGAAGGGGAAGCCTGGCTCGAACTGGCCAGCGAACGGGCAGTCTCCCCCGTCGGAGTCGCCATTCAATGGGAGATCTGTTCGGCACTCGAACAGAAAGCAGGGATGCCGGGAACCTCTGAAGAAGAACGGCTGAGTCTGTTGCAGCTTGCGTATCGTCGTGCTTACCCCCTGACCTGGATCAAAGGATTCTACGCACGCCAGGCATCTCAGATGATGGACCGGATTTCTCCTGTTCTTGAAGCGGCCGGGAAATCGATCGACCCGCGAGAAATTGTGCCGTAGCATCGAGACTGACTCGAAGAACATTCGGCTTGTTCAGAAGACAGGCTGTCAGGGACGATTCAAGATCCGTTCGGAATTGCTGCTGACGGGTAAGTTGCGGGGAATAGAAAGTGAGTGGACCAATGTCATTTGGAATCGGTATTGTCGGACTTCTGGTTCTGTCATTGATCGGAGGAATCATCTTCGCCATTGTCACTCGCTTCGGCCGAGGCGGTTCTGACGAGTAACAGGACCGGTTCTGTCGATCAAATGGCCGCGCGGTATTCTTTCCCGCATCAAATCAGGACGCCTCGCGATTCGGGCGTCGCCGCTGAATCAGGAATCGTAATGCGCTTCCCAATCCGGCATAGCGGAAGCGGGGATCAACATAATGCTGCAGAACATAGAAGCAGAAGTAATACGCCCGGCAGAACGACCAGATCGTCAGCACCAGTAAGGCCAGGGATTGCCAGGAGAACTGGGGAAGAAGCAGGAGCGCTCCAGAGAACATCCCCAGGAACAGGAACAAGCCTCCTTTGACCTTCAGCAGGGTTGGGCTCTGGATGTCCATAGGGTTGGATCCTTTCAGAACGCCGTTACCGTCTCGACCATCAGCAGTGTGGATTCGAATCCATCCGGACAATGGTTCGGGTTCTCTCGGAGCCTGTCCCGGAATTCTCCCCTCCCCTGAGGAGAGGGTTGGGGTGGGCTCGACCGGTAAGAGGTGCTTGCACTGGCAGCTCTCACCGGTCCGAGACTGCAGTGGATGAGTGCCACCTCTTCTCGCTTAGCGGCCACAAATTCGGCGACTTTCCATCCTCCGAATCCCAGCAGGATCAGAACCAGCAGGGAGACAACCCACTGACGGACGTTCCGTTTTGGGGATGTCGTCATGGAAGGGGTTCCCCCGGCGGGTTCGTCTGTCATGCAGGCCTCGTTATCGGACGACGAAATTCACCATCTTCTTCGGAACACAGACCACCTTCACTACGGTTTTCCCGGCGAGGTGTGTTTGAACTGCTTCGTCGGTTTCCGCAAGTTTCTGCAGCGCGGTCTGATCGGCGTCGGCCGGCACGGTGATCTTTGCCCGCAGTTTGCCGTTGATCTGCACCGGGATTTCCAGCTCCGATTCGGCAACCTTCGACGGATCGAACACCGGCCAGGGAGCGTACGTCAGAGACTCGTTGTGCCCGAGCACTTCCCACAGTTCTTCCGCGAGATGCGGTGCGAACGGTGCGACGAGCAGCACGAATTGAGACAGGCTCGATTTTGGACGCACGTCCATGCTGGTGAACGCATTCGTGAACTCCATCATCCGGCTGATGGCGGTGTTCAGCGACAGTTTGTCGATGTCGTCGGTGACCGCTTTGATCGTCTTGTGAAGAATCCGTTCCTGCTCCGCGCTGGGAGCGACGTCCTGCACAGCAGACGAAAGCTGCACCGATTCCGCGTCGTCATCGACGACCATCCGCCAGACACGACCGAGGAATCGAAAGACCCCCTCGACCCCGGACATGCTCCAGGGCTTCATCTGTTCCAGCGGTCCCATGAACATTTCATAGAGACGCAATGAGTCGGCACCGTACTGGTCGACGACCAGATCCGGGTTGATCACGTTCCCTCGCGACTTGGACATCTTGAAGGATCGGCTCTCGACGACAACATCGGGAGCCTCTTTCAGTGCGAACCCTTCTCCTTTTTTGATCACCTGATCGGCGGTGAGTTTGACCGCTTCCAGTGGCTCCCCTGTCTTCGGGTCAACGAGTTGGCCGTCTTCCAGGCTTGAGAGGTCGACTCCCTTGGTCGAGACCCATTCCCCGGACTTCGTGCGCAGCCCGGTGATTTCGGCTTCTCCGAGAATCATTCCCTGATTGACGAGTTTCCTGAACGGTTCGGCATGAGTCACTTCGCCACGGTCGAACAGCACCTTGTGCCAGAAGCGGGAGTACAGCAGGTGCAGTACCGCGTGCTCTGCTCCGCCGATATAGAGATCCACCGGGAGCCAGTATTTTTCCAGCTCCGGGTCAATGAACCGCCCGGAGTTCGTGTTGTCGCAAAAGCGAATGTAATACCAGCAGCTGCCTGCCCATTGCGGCATGCTGTTTGTTTCCCGCTTCAGACGGGTGCCATCTTCCGCGGTCTTGTAGAGCCAACTCTCGGGGGCCCAGTTCAATGGTGGGTCAGGAGTTCCTTTGGGTTTGAAGTCTTCCATGTCCGGCAGCGTGACCGGCAATTCATTCTCCGCGACAGGGCGAATGCGCCCGGTCGGCTGACCCTGTTCATCCAATTCATGCCAGATTGGGAACGGTTCACCCCAGTACCGCTGACGGGAGAACAACCAGTCCCGGAGCCGGAAGTTGACCGCTTCCCGGCCGAGTCCCTGTGCCTGCAGGGCAGCGGTCATCGTGGTCTTGAATTCCGACGTCGGCAGCCCGTCGTAGCGGCCAGAGTTGACGGCGACACCCAGTTCGGTGAACGCTTTCCGTTCAGCATCCGGGATTTCGCCGGTCGCCGTTCCGACGACGGGGATGATTGGGATGCCGAACTGCTTTGCGAATTCCCAGTCCCGTTCGTCATGCGCCGGAACCGCCATGATTGCACCGGTTCCATAGCTGATCAGCACGTAATCGGCGATCCAGATCGGAATCCGCTTCCCATTGACCGGATTTCGCGCGAAGGCTCCGGTGAACACTCCGGACTTCTCTTTGGCAAGGTCGGTCCGGTCGAGATCACTTTTCAGTGAAGCTTTCCGTCGGTATTCCTCGACGGCCGTGCGATTGTCTGCGGTGGTGATCCGATCGACCAGCGGATGTTCCGGAGCGACGACCATGTAGGTCGCGCCGAACAACGTATCCGGTCGGGTCGTGTAGACGCGCAGCACGTCCGGTTCCACTGCCGTCGGGAATCCGGAGGCGCGACGCTGCTCTTGCCATGATGCGAATGCAGAAGACGAATCTTCCCCCGCGCCGTCGACGAGGAAATCCACTTCTGCACCGACGCTGCGGCCGATCCAGTTTCGCTGGAGAAGTTTGACCGACTCAGGCCAGTCCAGTTCTTCGAGTTCCGAGATGAGTCGTTCGGCGTACGAGGTAATGCGCAGCATCCATTGCCGCAGCTGGCGGCGTTCAACGGGATGATTCCCCCGCTCGCTCTTGCCGTCAGCTGTAATCTCCTCATTGGCGAGTACCGTTCCGAGGGCGGGGCACCAGTTCACCGGGGCATTCGACTGATAGGCCAGACGGTGTTCATCCTGATAGGTCCGAACGGCATCTGCTCCCTGAGCCGTGACAGACTCCGGAATCGGCAGTTCTGCAATCGGACGCCCTTTTCCGGTTCGGGTGACTCCATCTGACCCGGTCCAGGTGAGAGTCGGATCGAACCAGGTGTCAAACAGTTTCAGAAAGATCCACTGGGTCCAGCGGTAATACTCTTCATCTGTCGTGGAGAGTTCACGACTCCAGTCATAGCTGAAGCCCAGCATTTTCAGCTGACGCCGGAAGTTGTCAATGTTCTCATAGGTCGTCACCCGGGGATGCGTCCCGGTGTTGATGGCATGCTGTTCGGCAGGCAGACCAAACGCATCCCATCCCATCGGATGGAGAACATGCTTTCCTCGCATTCTCGCAGAACGGACGACGATATCTGTCGCCGTGTACCCTTCCGGATGCCCGACGTGTAACCCGGCTCCTGACGGATAGGGGAACATATCCAGTGCGTACAGTTTCCCCGTCGCGTTGGGCCGGGGGGTATTCGAAGTCACAAACGTCTGGTTCTTGTCCCAGAATGCTTGCCACTTCTGTTCAATCCGCTTTGCGTCGTAACGAGACATTGAAAAATCGTTGCTGAGAAGGAAAAAGCAGGTCACCGGTGAAATGACCGGAAGAAGGGAGTTTACTGCATTTCGACCCGGAGTACACAGGAGACGGCAGGGCCGGGAGTTGGGGTGATTTTCGTGAAGACATCGCAAGAACGGCCGACCGCTCGGATTGGGTCTCAGTTCTTTGATCGAGCGGGGAATTTTCGGTTTTCCCACTGGAACGGCGGAATGGAGGGCTAGAATCGAACCTTGGGACACCCGATGCCGACTTCTTTCCGTGGGCGTGGCCGTTCCTTCAGCAACCAGGTCCGTCCGGCCCTTCACATCGTTCAGAGAATTGCTCTCTTTCATTTTGTGTCTTGACGGATTCGTTCAGGCGGAAACGTGAGCAAAATGACGGGGAGGTTCCGCTGAACTCCCGATGTCTGTCAGCCATTCATTTTGAGCCAGGAGTTGTTCAATGAAGAGCCAGCACGTTCGTCGATTCTTGAACTCGGGTGTGGCCGCGATCGCCGTCACTGCGTCACTTGCTGCGATCGCCTTCGGACAAAGGCCACCTCCGCAGACGTACAGCCCGGTCGTCCCGACAAAGTCTTTCGCTGACGTGATGAAGGGAGACCAGGCGGACAAACCGGTGGTGCAGAAGGAGATGAAAGAGCTGCTGGAGAGTCGCTATGACCTTGAGAACCGCCCCAGTGCCGTTCAGATGTCCGCGGGGCGGCGCGCTGTTCAACAGGGAGTCCGCGTAAAACTGCCGACCGGGGTCACCTGGGACAGTCTCGTCACATTGACCCCGGAGCAGATTCACAGGCAGAATCTGTTTCCAATGGGATTCCGGCCGCTCCCCCATGTGAAGCACCCCACTGGCGGAATGGTTTTTCCCCAGGATCAGATCAAAGCGATTCAGGAACAGGAATTCCGAGACATTGCCCGGTTTGACGCGGAATACGATCTGCCGGACCACTTTCGTCCGGAGTATCCCCCTCCACTGTATCTGACCACGCATCCAGAACTGGGAGACCTTTCTCAAGGGCAGGTCATCACGATCCGGAACTATTACGAACTGTTTTATGGCAAAATCACCCCCGTGCAGATGGAAGGCCTGCGATTGCTTCTGACTCCGATTCCTCAGCAGCAATTCAATCAGACAGAAGACCGGAAATGCGTGAAACCGGAACTGGGAGTCTCCTGCTTCGACTGCCATACGAACGGGCATACTAATGCCACATTCCACCTGAATCCGGATACCCGACCACAGGATGACCGGTTCCGACTGGATACCGTCAGCCTGCGCGGAGTCTACAACCAGCAGTTGCATGGATCGAAACGCTCCCTGCGGTCGCTCGAAGACTTCACCGAGTTTGAACAGCGCACCGCATACTTCGACGGAGATCAGGTCACGGCAGCCAAGAAGGGAGTCTTTCTCCCGGACCGTGCCTCGCAGGTCGCGATGATGGCACAGTTCCAGACGATGCTGGATTTCCCACCCGCACCGAAATTAAATACCGTGGGAAAGCTGAAACCGGAACTGGCGACGGAATCAGAACTGCGGGGAGAAGTGCTGTTCCACGGAAAAGCACAATGTTCGGTCTGCCATCCTGCGCCGTTCTTCCTGGATGACAAAATGCACGACTTGAAACTGGAACGGTTCTACAAGTCGGAAGTGATTCTGGGGCAGCACAACAAAGCCCCCGGCGCCATCAAAACCTTCACGTTGCGGGGGATCAAAGACTCTCCTCCTTATCTGGCAGACGGTCGACTGCTGACGCTTGACGATACGGTCGAGTTCTTCAATCTCGTTCTGGAGCTGAAGCTGTCAGCGCAAGAGAAGAGCGATCTCGTCGCTTACCTGTTATGTCTGTAACCGTGCCAGCAGATGCTGATGAAGAGTTTCCCCGACCCGTTCATCAAACGGGTCGGGGATTGTTTTCGCGGAAAGCCAAAGAAGGCCGTGCGAGATCTTGAGCGGAAGCTCAGTACTTCCCAGTTTGTTCCGCTGAGGGTGAAAGTGGATCGGAAATACAGGACTTTCCCGGTCTTTTCTGCCCCCTGAATCCTGATCCCTACCCCCCTCGCCATTCTTCGCTGGCAAACTGGGAAGTACTGAAGCTATTTGTCCGCCAGCGCGGGAAGCCCGGTCCTCTGGCAAAGTGTCAGCAACGGGCAATCCGGGCATTTCGGCCGTCGGGCAATACAGATGGCACGGCCGTGATGGATGATCTGATGGGAATAGTCGATCCACTTCGGACGCGGCAGCAACTGCATCAGATCTTTTTCAATGACGGCAACATTCTGGCTTTTTGTCAGCCCGAGCAGATAGGAAATGCGGCGGACATGTGTATCGACGACCACTCCCGTCGCCGTCTGAAACGCCACGCCGAGAACGACGTTGGCCGTCTTTCGCCCGACCCCCGGCAACTGGATCAATTCTTCGAGCGTGGCAGGAACTTCACCGCCAAAGCGTGCTACCAGCGTGTGGGCCAGTCCGGACAGGTTTTTTGCTTTCGCCCGATAAAATCCGGTGGATTGAATCAGTTCCTCAATCTCTTCCAGTGATCCCTGTGCAAGTGCTTGCGGAGTGGGGAAACGGGCAAACAGGTCCGGCGTGACCATGTTTACTCGTTTGTCAGTACACTGGGCCGACAAAATCGTCGCAACGGTCAGTTCGAAGACATTGCGATGATCCAGCGCGCAGACCGCATCGGGATAAGTGGCGTCGAGCACTTCCAGAATCTTCTGCGCCCGTCGCTTCCGTTGAACAGGACCTTCACTCATGACCTGATCCGGAATTACAGCAGATTCAGTTTCTTCGGCCGGGTCTGCGGTGGACGACAGCAGTTGTCGCAGAGACCGTAGACTTCCGTACGGTGCCCTTCGATCCGAAATCCGTGCTGTCGAGCGACCTCTTCCAGAATCTGTGACACCTGTTCGTTATGAAACTCGATCAGGACACCACAACGGTTGCAGATCAGGTGATCGTGCTGCGGATATCCGTAATCGTGTTCATACAGATCACGGTCATCCTGCCGGGCGATTTTACGAATGAGCCCGGCTTCTTCGAGGTGCTTTAACGACCGATAGATGGTCGACCGGCTGACGCGCCGTCCGTCGCTGCGTCGGGCCAGTCGCTGAATGAGCTGCTCTGCGTCGAAGTGATCATGCGAAGCAAAGACTTCTTCGACAATGATGGCGCGTTCCCGCGTCATCCGAAGACTTTTGGTCGCCAGAAACTCGCGATATTTCTCCGCAGGGGCCACGGCGACCTGAACGGTCTCCAGATCCAACTCCGACACGATGCGTCCTTTCTCGCTGATTCCAAGTCAGGAAACGGCCGGAGCCGTAAGTCTGACAGTCTGTCACTTGTCGCCTGACACGCAATGGAAACCGCGAAGTTTCTTGGAAATTCCCACGATCCCGGGCTCTCCGGATCCGTCGCCTCCCGAAAAGGGATGCAACACCATCCGTTGAGACATCGCCTCACCCCACGCGAGAGAGACAGTTCGCCCCGATCCCGGAATGACTCGAGAGCGGTTTCGTCATGCCTGTGACGGACTGGCTCGTGGAAACTCAATGCTTCATTGAGGGAAATGCGTTCTTCGCGACCATATGATAGACCAAACCGGTCTAGTCGACCAGAATTCCCATCATGCGTTCGATGGCGGCGTCGAGTTTCTCTGGTGTTTCGTAGGTTCCGGCCTGAATTTCACGACGGATTCGCTCCAGTCGCTGCGTTCGGGTCTCCATTCCCCCGGAAGAATGGGGTGACTCTGCCCCCCCAGAGGGATTGGTCGTCGATTTCCGGGAAGAGGCCATAGCTGCCCCGACAGGAAGGGGACTTTCGTCGCTGCCCCACGCAGGGCCATTCCACGACGGCAGTTTCTGCCGATGATTGTAGTCCAATCCCCGTTGTGGAGACAATCCGGGAATCGAAGAACCCGTTGTGGCTGCGTTGAAAGAAGAAATCCGATTGTGAAAATTCGCTGGTCGCATGGAGAATCTCCGGCGACCGTCCTGGTGCGATTCGCGCATGACTGAGGAATCCTCCTCGCGATGCGGCATCCTGCTGATGAAAAAGTTGAGTGATTCCGCCTGTGAATCACCTGATTTTGTAAAAGTGATATCGACCAGATCGGGAATCCGTCTGCAGAAAATCGATTCACTCCACGCAGGAATTTTGAAACCCCAAGGTTGCCCTTTTCTGTAAGGCGATATCAGGTATTGTGTTACGTGATTGGTCCCGTCGTCGGGGACAAATTGGACGAGGCTTCCCCCGGAGGATCGCCGGTAAAGACGCGAAACGTCTGATTCAATTCCTCTTCCAGTGGCTTCAACTGTTTTCCCCAGTGCTGCAGCCAGCTCTCTTCTCCCGTGGATTCGGTCACGTGATCGAGCGCGGGGGGAGCCAGGACGGAAGCGACCGACTCCGTGACGCCGGACGAGGCTCCCTCGACCCAACTGATGTACAGTGTTCCCAGTTCCTGAAATCCCTCTGACTGGACAGTTGGAGCCGTCGGGGAATTGGAGTCCCCCGTCCAGAACCCCCTTCCAGTCACGAGCAAGGCACAAACGGCCACGACAGGGGCCAGAACGATCCTTCCCCGAAACCGCCTCCCCCAGAGTCGAGTCCTGCGGCGCGAGCCATCCTGAGTGACTGCCGATCCGACTGGTACACCCGGCACCTGCGCCAGAATCCGGTCGACGAAATCAATTGTGGCCACTGGGCGTTTCCAGGCCGACAGTGCCGCCTCCAGAAGTCGAAAGTCTGCCCAGGCGAGCTGGCATTCCGGATTCGGGCAACCGGCTCCATGAGACTGAACGGATTCCTCCGGTGATCGTCGTTCTTCGACGGCCAGATCCAGTCGGCTCTGAAATTCGTTGCAGTTCATCGTTCTTGTCTCACGGATTTTCCGGGGTGGGAAAAGGAGCCAGTCCCCGCTCTCGCAGGTGCTCCGCCAGCAGTTTTCGGCTGCGATGCAGCCAGGTCTTGATCGTCCCCGAAGGAGCGTCCATCGCCTCGGCGATTTCGGCAATACTCAGCTCTCGCTGATAAAAGAGGATAAAACTGGTTCTCTGCTGTTCGGGCAGAATCTCCAGCGCCAGCTGAAGTTCTTCCCCCAGAGCCGCTCCTTCAGCGACGTTCGCCTCCTGTTGAGCGAGATCGAAATCGATGGCCGTGGTCCGCCCCCGTTTTCCCAGAGCAGTGCGGCAGCGATTGGCGGCGATCTTCATGACCCAGGGAGTCAACGGCTGGGTGCAATCCCATGAACCCAGATACTTCACGGCCCTTAACAACGATTCCTGTGCGGTGTCCTCGGCATCTTCCCGGTGTCCCAGCATCCGGTAGCACAGTGCGTACACCTGCTGCTGATACGCCTGCACAAACTGGCGCAGCGCATCCGGATCTCCCGTGAGACAGCGTTGAGCGAGTTGCACGTGATCCTCAACCACAAATCCGGAACCTTGGACGTTCGTTTAGAATTACCCGGCCGACGCCTGCGCGGTTTCAAAGTTTACGTCAATCCGCCGGGCCGCAGAAATGAGACCGGACCCGTGTTTCCACCCCCGCGAATCCCCTGTGATTCATGGACGCGGAGACAACATGCACAACCATCACCCCTTCCATCTTTCTCCGGGTCCGAGCGATCTGCTATTCTGAACACCTCCGAGCACGCACCCCGACCTGTCCGGGACCGGGAACGGAGAATCAGGCTGAGACCGGAACCGAAGCATGTTGTGCCCATTTTGTCGAGAGGGAGAGAGTAAAGTTGTCGACTCCCGCGGCAGTCAGGATTTCGTGATCCGCCGCCGCCGGGAATGCCTGCATTGCGGCCGCCGCTTCACCACCTACGAAAAGCTCGAAGATACCGCTCTGAAAGTGATCAAGAAAGACGGGTCACGGATTCCCTTTGAGCGGGAACGAATTCGTGCCGGTGTGGAAAAGGCCTGCTACAAACGCCCTGTCAGTCCCGATCAGATCGAAGATGTCATCAGTACCGTCGAGCGGTGCGTCTATGAGACCTTCGAGCGGGAAGTCCCGTCCCGGTTCATTGGAGAAAAAGTCTGCGAACAATTACGGCGGCTGGATCAGGTGGCGTTCGTCCGGTTCGCTTCCGTCTACCGGTCGTTCAAGGATGTCAACGACTTCGTCGAAGAGCTGCAGATGCTGAGGAACCGGAGCCAGCAGAATCATGACTAGCCTGCTGCTCATTGGAAATCCGTTCGGAATGGATGGGGTCGCCGATGCTGCACGGCAGCGAGCCGATCGGGTCATGCAGGCAGCAGGAATTCGCGAAGCCCTGGATGCCGTTCCCGAGGCGAATTTCGTCATCCTGTTCCAGCACTGGCCGGATGAGTATCCTGCGGATGAGATTCGCCAGTTATTAAACGCGGCTCCTCTCGTCAGACTGATGGTCTGTCAGGGGCCCTGGTGTGCGTCGTTCGGGCGAACCCGAAGTACCTGGCCAGCGGCAGTCTGTGTTGACGAGACGCGCTGGCTGTCCCGACTGGAATTGGAATTTTCCGTCCTGGCGGGAAATCGATCTCCCCTGCCCTGGACGGCCGGGCTGGATGAAGTCTTTGCATTTGATCAGTCGGCGACTGAACTGAACATTCCTGTTGAGAATTGAAGACGGTTCATAATGCGTATCGGTCTGTTTGTTCCCTGTTACGTGGATCAGTTGTACCCGGACGTGGCGATGGCGACGCTGGAACTGCTCGAGCAACTCGGCTGTGAGGTCGATTTCCCGGAAGCACAGACCTGTTGCGGGCAACCGATGGCCAACACCGGTTGCCGGGACGATGCCGAGCCGCTCGCGCGCCGGTTTGTGGAAATTTTTCAGGATTACGATGCCGTCGTCTGTCCGTCCGGCAGTTGCGTGGCCATGGTGACGCATCACTACGAAACCTTCTTCCGGGAACATGATCCCGCCTATACCGCAATTCAGAACAAGACTTATGAGCTGACGCAGTTTCTCACGGACGTTCTGAAGCCCGATCTCTCGAAACTGAAATTTCCCTACCGGGTGGGCCTGCACAACAGCTGCCACGGATTGCGGGAATTGCGGCTGGGAAGCTGCAGTGAACGGATGATGGAGTTCGAAAACAAGGCTGAAACCCTGCTGCAGAAAGTGGACGGCCTGACTCTGGTCTCCCTGCAGCGACGTGACGAATGCTGCGGTTTCGGTGGAACATTTGCCGTGGCTGAAGAAGCCGTCTCCTGCATGATGGGAAATGACCGGATCGCCGACCATGAACAGGCCGGCACGCAAGTCCTGACCGCCGGTGATATGTCCTGCCTGATGCACCTGGAAGGACTGATTCGCCGCCAGAAGAAACCGATCGCCGTGATGCACCTCGCACAGATTCTGGCAGGCCGGCAACCGGTTCAGCTGTCGTGAACCGCATCGAGCGGGCATCGAATCTCTCCCTGAGGAGTCCCCAGGCCGGGCTGGCCAGTGTCTTACGATCAGCGTTTTCCTGCCAGTGTCTTCCTGCCGGCGTCTGCCTGTCAGTGTCTTACGGTGACAGCCTGGTCAGAATCCCCATTGGCGGACGCCATGTCCGGTTCTTCATAGCTGATCAGGTATCCCGCACGCAGATGCCCGAGTCGGTCCTTGCCTGCGAAGGCAATCTGTGCTGTGACCACAGGACGGACCCAGCGGGCATTGAAGGGAACCTTGATCGCTGGATGCGGAGTTCGAACACGATCCAGTCTTGCCTGCAGCTGTTTCCTCTCGTCCGGTCCAGTCTCTTCCAGTGACATCTTCCCGAGATAGTGCGTACTGCCTGGCCCAATTTCCGCCAGGATCAGCGAGGCCAGCTGACCGCCGCTGTTTGTGGTGTAACCTGCAACGGCAAACCGCCCCAGGTCCGTTCGCTTCTCACCCAGCGGCGACTCCGGCACACTGTCGAGCAGTTCCCGTTTCGCCTGTTCGGGGTCGACCGCTTGTTTCGGCATGAACGAACCGTTTGCCTGTTCCATCACCGCGTCAGTGAGGCCACCTGCTCCAGCGGCTACGCTGGCAAGTGATGATCCTCCTCCTCCGGCAGAGTCGATCCCAGCCGACCCGGCGAATGATTCCATTGCCTGTTCGATGTTTCCACTTCCCCCGGATGGTGCTGCGCCGCCCACGCCTCCCAGGAAAGATCCCCCTTCAGACTCACCACCAGACCCGTCATCGGAAAACGCAGAAGGAGCACCCGCCGCGCTGGAAATCGCTTTCACCAGCGCCTGCATTACACTGACCTTCTTGCGGGCAGTCCCGTTTCCGAAAAGACTGTCCAGATCCATTCCGATCACACTGACCGCCATCACGAGACACGTCATTCCCCAGGCGGCCGTGTTGAGTGTTCCCCGCGACATGGGGAGTTGTTGAACAACCGCTTTCCAGAGAAGAACCGGCTCGGCAACAAGGGCACTCAGCTGGATGGTGCTCGATTGAAAAGCGGCAATCGAATAAGCCCGAATCTGCGCCAGAACCAGCAGCAGAACCCCCAGCGCAAATTGAGAGCGCCCCAGTTCGGCGCGATCCAGACTGTCAGGCAGCAGAAACCGCAGGGCAAGACTCGAGACAAGAATCAGGATGGCTCCCACGATGGTGCCGGAAAACCAACTCCAGGAGAACTCAAAGTGTGAGCTGGAGAAGGAATCAGGAACCGGCTCACAGGCCACAACATGTTGAAACGGAGCGTAATATCCACAGTCAGGGCACCAGGAAGTTCGTCCCCAGTCGACAGATCGTCGACAATGGGGACAAATTTCCGGCGTTGTCTGACCGCTGCGAGTCCCGTCCTGCGACGCGTGACCTGGTGTCTCAGTTTCCATTGCCTCGGCTCATCGTCGGTGAGAGTGTCGGATTCGGGAAAGTGGAATGACCCTGAACTTCGCTGAGGCAAACGCAAGACAACAGGGAAAAACTCCCCGACGGCCAGATCCGTCACCGACAGCAACTGACATCTCACATTCTGATTCGATGCCGCGCCGAACAAACGAAATGAGTCCTTCTCTCCTGTTTGGATTTGCCTCGCAAAGAGAACATAGCTCCATTCTGCAGCACCATCGGGAAGATTTGGAAAGCACAGTGTTTCACCGCACGCAGGCAGAAACTCTCCTGGTAGAATCGCTGAATCCGGAGAAAGTGGCATGACCGGCACCTTGGGTCCTGATCGATGGGGACTTGGAAAAAGTTCGCCAGAGTCACCGATCAGGCTGCAGCCCACCGGCAGATTTCGCCGAAGCGGGGAAGAGGGGAACTGTGGCATGCGTCACGATGCGAAACTCGGACTCTCGTTAGGCATGCTCGCGACGGGCTTTGCGGTCGCGTTCTGTTTTCCCAGGCAACCGGAACGCTCCGTCTGGCCGCATGCCGGAACCACGTCCATCTCGGATGAAAAACTGGGCTTTCTCCCGATCCGTGCGTATCAGCCTCCGACTCCTCCCGCGTCATTGGCCCGACCGTTCGCTCCGAAAGAGGTCACTCTCGTCGAAGGAGTTCCCTCGACAGAGGTGACTCTTCCTGCTCCGCTTCAATCCCATGTCGCCGGTTTCCCGATCGCTCCAATTCCCACTGGACCAGTCCCCCCCGCACAGACCGCAGAGCAGACAAATCTGAAGCCTGTGGAACCGACCAGCGGTGTCACCAGCAGCCGCCCGCCAGAGCCGTCCCCTGCGACCGAGGTTCCACAACGGTATGTCGTCCGGCCGGGAGACTCTCTGTCCACAATCGCCGGTCGGTTTCTGGGCAGTCAGGGGCGGTTTATGGAGATCTTCAGTGCGAATCAGGATCAGCTGGCGAGTCCCGATCGGCTGCAGGTGGGAATGGAGTTGCTCATCCCTCAAGAAGCCCGTCCCCCGTTGAAGCTGGCACCGGCCGCTCTCGCTGGTTCAGAAGTGTCTGCTCTCCCAGCCGGAAACGGACCGGCCTCCACCCTGATTCCTTCTCCGTACTCTCAGGCGGCCGGAGAACAGTCCACGACGAGATCGTCCATGACGAGATGATGTCGTGAAACGATGCTGACGGCGCTTTCAATCGTATTGAACGATGGCCGTCGCGGTGGTGTCCTGATCGGCAGTCAGTCGCAGCCAGTACGCATTGACCTCCTCCGGGAACTCATACTCCACCGTCTGGCCGGGGCGCATCTCAAACTGCTGCCACCGGGACCAGAGTCCATCTCCGGTCAGATCGAGTTCCAGCAGCACAACAACCGTCGACTCCAACTCATGCGACAGGCGAATCTGTTTGCGGTTGTATCCGGTCATCAGATATGGATCACTCGGAACATTTTTTCGAACCAGAGTTCTGTTCCACGGTCCACCGACGCCGCGCGGCTTGCCGAGTTTCCAGAGGTCATCGACTTGACCGGCCCAGAGTGAGCACAGACCGTCTTCCGACCGAATGATGTGCTCTCCGGTTGCGGCAGCATGGCGCAGTCCACTCATCACCAGCAGTCCCCGATACGACGTGAAGTCGGAGATGCGGCGATTGTGTGTGGAGACCGGGCGAATCTTGGCGAATCCTCCGGCATTCTCGGCGGGCAGTTCATAGAACGTCCCTTGAATGTTGAGGAGATCCCGCTCGGTGCAGACTTCCCGGCAGATCCGTTCTGGTCCCAGAACGCTGACATCGGGGAACGGCTGATCAGACTTGGGGAGCCTCCATCGGCGTCCGGAATCATCGACATACAACACGGACGCTGCATCGACTTCAATCACTCCGGCGGGGATCGCCAGTTTCTGTTCAACGTACTGATCCGCCTGTGCGTCATCGCGGCGCGCGAGCTTCAGATCTCCATCCAGTTCGTAGCCCCCGATCTTTCCTTGCGGAGACCGGGCCACGAAGCGGAGTGTTTTCAAGTCGGCTCCACGGGAGTGCAGTAATCCACCTGTGACGTCGGTGTCCTGCACGGCGGCGATTCCGTTGAAGAGGGGATCCGCAACGGCCGATCGTGAATCCGCGTTGGCATACTGAAAGACAGCGGTCGCCTGGGTCAGATTCTTTTCCGGAACCAGTCGAATCCAGACGCCGGGATCTTCTTTGGAAAAGACCATCCAGTGAATCGCCCCTCGGCCATGCACGGTCATCGTTTTCAGCGGAGTCCATTCCCCGGTCCCGTCACGATCCACTTCCAGCCGGATTCGAATCGGTTCATCACTCTCATGAGTCAGCTCCAGGAAACGCCGATCATAGCCTGCGAACAGAAACGGGTCACTGGGCGTTCCCGCAGCGACATCATCCTGCTTCCAGACAGATCCCCGGCCAATCCCCGGCCCGAAGTCATCCAGTTGTTCCGGCTTCAGAAACAGCAGATTGGAATGGGATTGCCCGGCAGGAATCGTTTCTCCTTTGAGCTTTCGCTTATTCAGGAACTCACTGTGTGCCGCGTCATCACACCCCAGCACAATCTCATCTCCCCAGCGACAGAAGTCTCCGATGACTTTCAGATAATTACTGCGGGGAGCAATTCCGGAGGATCGTTGCGGTGAGAAGTGACGGGGAAATCGCCAGAACGCTCCATGCATTGTCATCAGCAGATCGGTTTCACCAATCTCACGAATGCGTGGCCATTCGGTATTCCAGCCATGAGCACCGTCATAGGAATGACTGCTTTTCGGCAATCGATACGCAAACCACTTGCCGTCAGAGAGAACCTGCAGAATCAGAGACCGATGATCCCAGCCAATCGACCAGATCGGGTCTGTCTCAGGGTTTCCGTTTCCCGTCAATCCGCCGGGCCCGGTCACTTCGGTGAACTGATTCCGCCGGACGACCGTCCATTCCGGAGCCGTCCCGTTCCAGGTGGCAAGGACGCCGCTGGGAGTCTCCGGGTGACGTAAGGCCGCGTCTCCCCGTTCTCCATTGTTCGCGTAGACCAGCAATCCCTGCCCTGAGTAGAGTCCTTTGCCGTGATACCCCGGCAGTTTGGCATGATGCCCGGTCTTCTTGTGTTCGTCGGTCCAGAGTTCTGTGACGTCGAGGGTTTTGACATCGACTTCATAGATCCCCTCTTCCATCGTCGCGTAATAAATTTTATTGGCCGGGTCAGAGAGATGGCGGGCATTCCCCGTCAACCGGCCAAAGAGTGTCGCAGAGGGAATCACACGGACTTGTCGCTCGGCATCAATGACATACGGACCAATGAACAGCTGGTTCGATTCCGGGTGAATCATCCGGTTTGCCGGAGTTCCTCCCTGACTTTCCTGACGAATAATCTGCTGAAAGTCCGGTGTGATTTCGTAGAGCCGATCGGTGGATCCCTGCGGGCGATGCGGAGCATAGGTGATGACCCAGAGTCGGTCAGCCCAGGGGACAACCGCGCCGATGCCACATTCCCCTTCCTGATTGTAGACCGCGAGTTTTGGATCGATTCCGCTGACGCGTCGCGGTGGTTCTGCCAATGCAACAGCCGGGAAGACCATCAACAGGCAAAGCACTCTGTTTGCGACATTCGAACGGAATGAGCGGAATCGAAACATTTCGAACCTCCATCAAAAACGTCCACACGCACCGGTGAGAGCACGCATGGACGTTTCGCAATCAGGGACAGCAACCAGAGCAGAGAATGGGTTACAGGTAGCGGTTGATCAGGTTCTCAATCCACTCCTGTCGGCCGCTGGTGTTCGGGGCGGATTCCCCTCTCTCCAGCATGTACTTTTCCAGATCCTGGAAACTCGCCGTTCCGGATTCCACCTTCTGTCCGATCCCGGAATCGAAGGAGGAGTAGCGCTGTGAGACGAATTCCTGCAGGATGCCATCTTTCCGAATTGCTGCCGCAATTTTCGCACCCCGGGCAAAGGCGTCCATCCCGCCGATGTGAGCATGGAACAGATCGATCGGATCCAGACTTTCCCGACGGACTTTCGCGTCGAAGTTCGTTCCGCCGGGCTTCAGCCCTCCTTGCTCCAGGATGACCAGCATGATCTGTGTGGTCAGATACAGGTCGGTCGGGAACTGATCCGTATCCCAGCCCAGCAGCAGGTTGCCGAAGTTGGCATCGATCGACCCCAGGGCATCATGAATTCGGGCATACTCCAGCTCATGCATGAAGGTATGGCCGGCGAGCGTCGCATGGTTCGCTTCCAGATTCAGTTTGACGATGCCATCGAGTCCGTTCCGCCCGATGAAATTCAAACAGGCAGCCGCATCGAAATCGTACTGATGAGTCGTCGGCTCTTTGGGTTTCGGTTCGAAGAGGAACTGCCCATTGAATCCGATCGATTTCGCATAATCGTGCGCCATGTGCATGAATCGGGCGAAATGGTCCAGTTCCCGATTCATATCGGTATTGAACAGGTTCGTATACCCCTCGCGACCACCCCAGAACACATAGTTTTCCCCACCGAGTTCATGGGTGACTTCGATCGCCTTTTTGACTTGAGCCGCGGCATAGGCGAAGACGTCGGCGTTACAACTCGTCGCCGCCCCGTGCAGATAACGGGGATGACTGAACAGGTTCGCGGTTCCCCACAGCAGCTTGACGCCGGTTTCCTGCTGTTTTTCTTTCAGTCTGGCGGCCACTTGATCAAAGATGGCGTTCGATTCTTTGAGTGTCGCCCCTTCCGGAGCAACATCCCGGTCGTGGAAGCAGTAAAACTCGGCTCCCAGTTTGGTGAAGAATTCAAACGCGACATCGACCCGCTTCAGGGCATTGTCAACGCAGTTCGACCCGTCATCCCAGGGACGGGACAATGTCGGGGCTCCGAATGGATCAGATCCCGTTCCGCGGAAGGTGTGCCAGTAGGCCACCGAAAACCGGAACAGGTCCTTCATCGTCTGGCCTTCAATGACCTCTTCCGGATTGTAGTGGCGGAAGGCCAGATCCGATTTGCTCTGTGGACCTTCGTACTGGATTTTCGGAACGTCTGGAAAGTATTCGGCCATGAAAGGAGTTCACCGGGACTGAAGCGTTTGGAAACAGGGGACAACACATGAACAGAGTCGAATGTCTCGACGTTGCCGTCAAGCGAGTCGGTGAGAATTCAACCTGCCGGGGGACGGGCAAATGAGTCGCAGCAGAAGCGTTTCCGGGTGCGTGAGCGGAGGAATTCCATTCTGTCAGAATCGGGAATCATTCTCTCCTGACGGGCACCGCAGCAGGCGCGGCAGCGACCGCAGCCGGGGAGGGCAATCGGGTGCGAAGCAGGAGTTCTTCCACACCGTCTCGTCCGCCGTGCCGCCAGAGGAGGATCAGCAGAAACTCGCTGAACTGCTGATCCGATCTCTCGACGTCCTGTGCGCGCTCTGCCAGTTCCCGCAGTTCCTCCGGCGTGATGACTCCGTCGAGAATCTCCCGGAGTTCGACCGCGCCGTTCCCCCGCAGAAAATGACCAAGACGAATGACCTCAGCGCTCTGCTCTGGAAATGCCTCTTGAAGCAATCGCAGATCCGTACGGAACGGCTGCTCGCCGAGGAGGGTGAGACCTTGTCTGGCGAGAACATCCGCCAGCTGCGGCACGACCAGTTTCATCGTGGCCGCCATCAGCAGATGTGTCACTCCCCCCGCCCCGGAATTCTGAATCTGCGTCAGTGACCGGAAGACGAGACTTCTGTCCTGCATGACCACGGCGGTTTTCAGATCCCGACACAGTCGACCCAGTTCCGAATCTGCCGGGAACACGTCCGTCACCTGGTTCATGAACTGCAATGCTTCCTGACACGTTTCGGACGGTGCCATTCGGAATCGATCTCCGGTTTTGGATGCCGGGATTCTCAGTTCGGGATCCTGAACCTCGTTCACGTACCGCTGCGCAAGATCGATGGCCGCCCGCCAGCGTTTCCGTTCCGGTTTTGACTCCGCATCCGGAAACTGGCTCAGGAGATGACCGGCAACAGACACCACTTCCCCCAGGCGAACGGAACGATCCAGCGTTCGCATTGCCACACCGGGAAGCCATGTCTCTTTCAGTTCCCGTTGACGGTCTGTTTCGAAGTGCAGAGACAATCGGATCTGATCGGTGACCAGACGGCATTCCTTGATGCGGCCCGTCGCGGACTCGATGACCAGTCGCGAGTCTCTCTCTTCATAAATCAGTTCGGATTCTGTCAGCTTGAGGAACTCCCGTCTGGACTCGACTTCCCGCAGAGCCGCCATGGGGGAGACGCTGAGATCCAGCAGAATCGAACCAATCTGATGCGGCTTGGACGAAAAGCCAAATCCGAATGAGAAGGAGGTTTCTTTGCCTTCCTTGACGACTCCGGCAGTCCCGTCGATGCGGATGTTGGCCTGAAACCCGGTTTCCAGTGGAACCGGGATTTCCATTCCCTGCTGAATGTCCAGCAGGATGGTCTGAATCGACTCTTTTGTCACGAGGCAGGACAACGAACTTCCCAGTGCCGTTTTCGGGAGTGAGCCATCACAGTGCAGCGACAGCCCGTCTGTCCGGGAGATGATGACGGTCGCCGGCAGCCAGCGCGACAGAGAATCCTCGGTCGATCCCCCTGACTCCGCCCGCAACACAACATCCATTCCTCTCAGAGGAGCCGTATTGATCCAGTGCGCCGCACGAACAGCGGCCTGTTGAATCTCATCAAGTGGCGATTCCAGACGAGGGGCCCCTGTCCATTCTTCAACCTGAATGATCAGGACGCGGGACGTGGAAGGAATCAGCGAAGACTCCAGAAACACCTGACAGCTTCGAAATCGACCGGTCTCCCAGAGACGGCGACGGGCCATTTCCATCGCCGTCGCAGTTCCTGCGTCGCCGGGAGCGATCCCGATTCGTGACAGGATTTCACTGGCAGACTGATGTTCACATCCCAGCACCTCGATTCGGGAAATCGTCGCGAGCGGGCCCGGTTCAACGACATTGACGACCAGATCCGCGGCTCCCATCTGAGGGTGCCGGTCAATCTCGATCTCAAACCGGGAATTTGTCAGGGCATGAAGCGCGAGTCCTCGTTCCACAAGAACACGTGCCGAGGCGGGAATCGGCTGCTTGATCCATTTCCCGACCGTGACAACTCCTTCAATTTCCTGTGCGTTTCCAGCGGTGCCGGTCTCTCCTCCTGCCACTCCGTCGATGAGGACCTGTCGAATCGATTCCTGAACCGCCTCCGGAACGCCGCGCACCTGAACCGTGTTCCAGCGATAACGGGGACCTTCTTCGATTTGAATATCGACCTGCCCTGACTCCTCATTCCAGCGGGCAGTGACCTCGGCATCGGCAAATCCCAGAGCGTGATAACTGGAAGTCAAACGCCGATCGATCGTCGACAGCAGATTCTCAAGAAGTGCATCCCGGCGCAGCACCGGCAGCAGATCGACGTCATTCGCCAGGGCTTTCAGAACCTGTTCCGCAGGAAAAGCATTTGCGCCGGTGATCTGAAACCGGGTGGGTCGAACCGAGTCTCCGACCAGCAACGGGGGAGCCGCTTCCACGAGCCCCGCGACGGCCAGCCAGCACAGCAGGGAAACGACGGCGTTCCGAAGCCGCTTCGACTCGAATTTCCCTGCCACTTCGGTTCCTCCAGTGAACGATCGTCACTCCGCGATCATAACTCGTCTGGCGATGAACCGGCAATACGCTGACAGGCAGCAGCAGGCATTTCTTGTCACTTCAGGAGAAATGTGAATCAGGTTGTCGTCAGCTCAACAAGTCATGAACGACATGCCCGTGAACGTCCGTCAAACGAAAATCACGTCCGGCATGGTGATAGGTGAGTCGTTCATGATCGAAACCCAGGCAATGCAGAATCGTGGCCTGCAGATCGTGGACATGCACAGGATTTTCCGTGATATGGAAGCCGAAGTCATCGGTCTGCCCGTATCTCATCCCGGCCCGAACTCCGCCGCCGGCCATCCACATCGTATAGGCCTGGGGATGATGATCCCGCCCGAGTGATCTGCCAAGTGCCGGGTTGGTTTCCACCATCGGCGTTCGTCCGAACTCTCCCCCCCAGATCACAAGCGTTTCATCCAGCAATCCCAGACGCTTGAGATCCGTGACGAGTGCCGCGGATGCCTTGTCGGTGGTTGCACAGTTACTTTTCGTGTTTCCGACAACATCGCTGTGAGCATCCCAGCCTTCATGGAACAGAGAGACAAACCGGACGCCTCGTTCGACCATCCGTCTTGCCAGTAAGCAGGATCGGGCAAAGGACGGAACCGCAGGATCACACCCGTACAACGCCAGAGTTTCTGCGGTCTCGGAGGAGAGATCGGTCAGTTCAGGCGCACTGGATTGAAGCTGGGAAGCGGTTTCAAACGACGCGATGCGAGTGCCGATTTCCGGGTCACCGATCAGCTCCAGTCGCCGGGAATTCAAACGATTGATCAGACCGAAGGTCTCCAGCTGTAACTCCTGCGACACACCGGGAGGATTCGCGACATTCAGAATCGGCGGGCCGGAACTTCGAAATCGTGTCCCGGTGTAGATCGTCGGTAAGAAGCCGCTCGACCAGAGGGCACTGCCTCCGGACAGTCCGGCACCGGTACTCATCACCACATAGGCCGGGAGATTCTGTGTTTCCGATCCCAACCCATACAACGTCCAGGCCCCCAGCGTCGGGCGACCGGGCTGGGAGAATCCGGTATTTAAAAAGATCTGGGCGGGAGCATGGTTAAACTGATCTGTCGTCACACTGTGAACGAGACAGATGTCGTCAGCGATGGCGCCAATGTGAGGAATCGCCGTCGACAACTCGGCGCCAGAGTCGCCATACCGTTGAAACGGAAACTGCCCTCCCATGACGGCCGCGTCAGGACGAATAAAGGCGTAACGCTGATTCCCGATGATGGAAGCCGGCAGCGGCTTCCCTTCCAGTTGCGACAACTCTGGCTTGGGGGTGAACAACTCATACTGACTGGGACCACCGGCCATGAACAGGTGAATGACCGCTTTGGCTTTCCCGGGAAAGTGGGGCTTCCGGGGAGCCAGTGGATCCTGCGACGGTGCCCCTCTGCTCACCTGCGGAACAGAATTGGCGAGTAATCCGGCCAATGCCATTTTCCCAAGACCGACACCGCAATCCTGAAGAAAGTAACGACGGGCGATTTTCGTGGCGGCAGACATGGCAGTTTCCGATTTTTTTAACAATTCCAGCACCACTGATTCAGCACCACTGCAGGCGCGGTTCCGGCAGGAAATTTTTCCACCAGCCGCACCGCTTTAGGGGGTGTGGACATTTTCGCGATGGTCTGGCGGAGAGAAATTCAAAGCACGAAATTCGAAATCTGAAACAGATTCGAAGAGTTCCAATTCAAAACCCTCTGACGGTCTGTCTGTTTGGGTCATTGGTATTCCTCGTTCCCAAGCTCCGGCTTGGGAACGCACTCGCCCAGAAGCTCTGCTTCGTGATTCGTATTGAAGACAACCAGACTCACCACTCTCTCCTCTTTTTGAGAGAGGAAAAGGAAACATTGAATGGCCAAGCTGGAGCTTGGCGTCGAGTGTGTTCCCAAGCCAGAGCTTGGGAACAAGGGAATTTGTTTCGAATTTCGTGCTTCGGATTTCGGATTTTCATGGGAAATGGCCACTTTGATTGTCCACACGTCCTAATTCCGGGTGACGGCTTCATCCAGACTGAAGAGCACCCGAGCGACGGCCACCCAGGGGGCCAGTGTCTGAGACTCTTCCCCTTGGGTGGCCGTCAAGGTGTCGGCATTGTGCGGATCCTGGCGAAAGGCCGTTCGCTGAATCGCCACGAATGCCGTGAGTTCATCCAGCTCCGCCGCGTCTGGCGGTCGGGTCAACACCCTGCGAAACATCGCTTCGCAGATCTCACGGTCGTCGGCATTCGGTCGAGTCACGAGACGGGCCAGTGCTCGGGCCGCTTCCAGAAAAGTGATGTCATTCAACAGTGTCAAACTCTGCAAGGCCGTGTTGGAGACATCCCGCTGTGCCTGACAGGCTTCTCCGCTGGGGGCATCGAACGTCGTAAACAACGCGAACGGAGCCGTCCGTTTCATGAACGTGTACAAGCTGCGACGATAACGATCTTCACCGGTGCTGGCATGCCAGGCCGGGCTGCCATAGGCCGTTTCAGTGACGCCGTCCGGTTGTGGTGGCCTCACCGGCGGGCCGCCGAGACGCCGGGACAACAGTCCGCTGGAGGCGAGAACGGAATCTCGAATGATCTCCGCTTCCAGTCGGAATCGTGGGCCGCGCGCCAGCAGAAAATTCGTGGGATCCCGTTCACGCGATTCTGCGGTCACGATTGAAGAGCGACGATAGGCCTGGCTGGTGACGAGCAACCGGTGAAGTCGCTTCTGATCCCAGCCCGTCTCCATGAATTCCACGGCCAGCCAGTCGAGGAGTGCCGGGTGCGTGGGGGGGTCTCCCTGAAATCCAAAATCCTGCACCGTCGACACGAGACCTCGTCCGAAGAGCGCAGCCCAATGCCGGTTGACGATGACACGCGCTGTCAGCGGATTGTCTCGAGCCACGATCCACTGTGCGAATGTCAGCCGGTTGAGCGGAGTGTTTTCGGGAAGTGGATTAAGGAAGGCGAGTGTCACAGGCGGAACCTGTTCCTGTGCCTGCAGGTATTCTCCCCGATGATGAAGAAATGTCGGGCGCGGATTCTCAGGCGGGCGTTCCTGAAAGACCAGGGTCGTCAGCGGAGCGGCCGGTTTCATCAACTGCCGGATTTGGGCAGACGGCTTGGACACTTCCGGAGCCTGCAGCAGGAAGGCATTTCGTAATTGATTCCGGGTGGATTCCGACTGCTGAGTCTGAGCCAGCAGTTCCTCTTCGGCTTCCGTGAGATCCAGGGCGACCGGATCGGGAGCGGTTGTCACCGACAGGCGGAATTTCCCCAGTGAGGTTGCGAAATGCCGCCCGAAGTTCAGCTCGATCGAGATCTCCTCCAGATCGGTTGGTGATTCGAGATTGAAGACCGCCGTGAGCCGTTCCCCCTGCCGGCCGTCGATACTCCATCCGGTCTGCATGTCACCGTCGATGGCCAGCGTGGCCTGGGCCGAGTTCGCACCGAAAGTGTTTCGCGAATAGCTTTGTGTGGCATGTCGAAACGGGATCTGGACAGTCCCCTGCATCAATCGGATTTCCGTGAGAAAGAAGTCTCCTTTGCTCCCCTCATAATACGTCATCCCGGGACCCCCTCCCGGCAGCCGGAGATCCGGCAGCGCTTCCAGGCGGATCGCCGTGACCTGTTTCAGGTGACACGGCGCCGTGATGAGATATTGATCCTGCTTTGTGATGTCACCTGATACAAAGATCACACCCTGTCCTTCGTCCGTCAGAAGAGGCAGGTTCGACGAGAGGGAGCCGGGGTGCAGCACGGTCCATGTCGCGGCGCGCGACTGTTCCCGAAGGAGCCAGTTCTGAAAGGCGGTTTCGGCGGCGGCTCGTGGTGTTGTGGGAATTGCTCCAGCGGCATCATCCTTCATCGGCCAATGGTCAGGCAGCTCCTGCAGTAACCGGGCGATCTCCAGAGTGCGCTGCGCGTCCTGTCTGGCGGATTTCTGCTCCGTCAGCGGCAATTCCACTTCGTCAGCATTGTTCAGACAGGCCATCATGCCGAAGTATTCCCGATGGGAGATCGGGTCATACTTGTGGTCATGACATTGGGCGCAGCCGGTGGTCAGTCCCAGCCAGGTCGTGCCGGTCGTCGCGACACGATCCGCCATCGCGTGATAGCGGAACTCTAGCGGGTCGATGCCTCCTTCTTCATTCAGCATCGTGTTCCGGTGAAATCCCGTCGCAATCCGGTCTGCCTGCGTCGCATCCGGCAACAGGTCCCCGGCGATCTGCCGAATCGTGAACTGGTCGAAGGGCATGTTCTCATTGAGTGCCTGAACGACCCAGTCACGGTAGGGCCAGATGGTGCGGGGGCGGTCCTTCTCGTAGCCATTGGTGTCCGCATAGCGTGCCAGATCGAGCCACTTTCGCGCCCAGCGTTCACCATATGCGGGACTGGCCAGCAGGCGATCGACCAGTTTCTCATAGGCCAGTGGGTCAGAATCGTTGACGAAGGCGTCCGCCTCTTCCGGCGTCGGCGGAAGACCTGTCAAATCCAGGAAGACCCGGCGAATGAGTGTCGAGCGATCTGCTTCGGTGGCCGCGGAAAGCCCGGCTTCCTGCAATCGCTGTATGATGAACCGGTCAACCGGATGGTCCGTCGTCACGTTTTCCGGATGGGGAACTTCGGGACGCTGCGGAGCCAGATACGCCCAATGCGGCTCCCAGGGAGCCCCTTGTTCCACCCATTTTCGAAGAATTGCTTTCTCGCGCGAGGTCAGATCCTTTTTCGCTGACGGAGGCGGCATCCGCTCATCATCATCGTCTGAAAGGACCCGCCGCAGAGCTTCACTCTCAGCGACGTTTCCCGGGACGAACGAATGCTGGCCGTTCAGTTCAGCAAAGAGACCGTCACGGGTATCCAGTCGCAGTCCGGCTTCCCGTGTCAGCGGATCAAACCCATGGCATTTGAAGCAGCGATTTGAAAGGATCGGTCGCACGTCACGGCTGAAGCTGACCGGAGTCTCATCCGCCGCGAGGCACATCCCGGCCGACGGAATGATCAACTGGCTGAAAAGGGAAACACAGACGATCCATTTCATCACAACTCCCGGTCCCTGTGAAAACTGACGTCCTGCCGCACGTGACGGCGCGGACAGAAAACAGGGACAGTGAATCCCGAGCTTGCAACAGGCGTTTCTCAGTGAAAAATCGATTCCCGGACGACCGCCGCCGGTCTGATTCACAGAACCGGCGGCCGGCAGTCGATCACATGATGATTTTCTCGCTCAGAATGTGACAGCCTCACTTCCGGAAGGGCTGCCCATCGCTCCCCAGACTCCAAATGGGCTGGGACCCGATGAAACGGCTCGTGCATTCTGATTTCCGGTGTCAATGTTCGAACTGACGAAGCGCACAGAGCCGTCCATCATGCCAACATTCACTCCCCCGTGATGTCGACTGTTGGGAGGCAACACCCCCCAGTCATTGTCCACATTATCTCCATAGACGCACATGGGAGAGTTCGGTGGAGTCATGGTGGTGAACCCGTTCACGGCGCTCCAGCCGGAAGTAAACAGCATCCCGCGCCAGGCATTGCTCGCGTAAGCCGGGTCGAAGTGGTTCGCATCCACCCGTGGCAAACCGGTGTTGCAGTTAAAAGGAACTCCATGTGGAGTCCCGTCCCAGATTCCGTTGTATTTCGCGACGTTCGCGTGGAGATCATTTCCCCCCTTTGAATCCGGGGAAAGACATTCACTCACCGCCACGGTATTACTGAGACCGTCGGACACATCACGCATTTTCTTCCGCACGCGATAGAACATGCCGCGGGAGATCGACTGCCGATGCGCATCCGGACCGGGCATCATTCCCTGCACCCATAATCCGTCACCAAGGGAAAAGACATAACTGTTCAACGGGGCGGTCCGTCCATTGAATGTAGAGTCGGTTTGCCGCCTTCCCGAATTGGACGGGCATTTCACATTGCCGAGATCAACGGAGTAGACCTCGTCGACATTCCAGGGAGCCCCCAGAGCCAGCGGTTCAACACCATTGATTGCGTTGTAGAGTGCCGACTGTTCCAGGTAAGGCAACAGATAGACCATGGTGCCGACACGTCCGCCGTTCCCGCCATCCGGGTTGGCATACTTTCCAGACATCCCGTCTCCCCCGGCCGGAAACTCATTAAATGTGTCGTGATGGTTATGCAGCGCGAGCACAATCTGCTTGATATTGTTCAGGCATTGGGATCGACGGGCCGATTCCCGTGCCTGCTGGACTGCCGGAAGCAGCAGCGACACCAGGATCGCAATGATGGCAATCACCACCAGCAACTCGATCAGGGTGAAGCCGGACCGTTCAGATCGCCGGAGAGTCCCCAGGCTGTTCTGAGAGCGCTTACGAAACATGACAGTTCTCCGTTAACGTAACCATGGATATCATAAAACCCGAGGGAATGTGCTCCTGAGCAATCATCGATTCAACAGAAGGGGCAGTGAGATATTCGGCTGAATGCGTGTGGACAATCAGAGTGGCCCTTTTCCATGAAAATCCGAAATTCGAAGCAGGAAATTCGAAACAAATTCCCTTGTTCCCAAGCTCTGGCTTGGGAACACACTCGACGCCAAGCTCCAGCTTGGCCACTCAATGTTTCCTTTTCCTCTCTCAAAAAAAGGAGAGAGTTGTGAGTCTGGTTGTCTTCAATACGAATCACGAAGCAGAGCTTCTGGGCGAGTGCGTTCCCAAGCCGGAGCTTGGGAACGAGGAAAGTGTTACGAAATTTGAAATCTTCGAATGTGTTTCGGATTTCGAATTTCATGCTTTGAATTTCTCTCCGCCAGACCATCGTGAAAATGTCCACGCGTCCTAGAGCGGTTTCGTAATTCATGTGACGTACTGGCTCGTGGAAACTCAATGTTTCATTGAGGGAAAGGCGTTCTTCGCGGCCGCATGATAGACCAAACTGGTCTAATGCGGTCCCTTGATCACAGTCCGGATTTCAGGTCCCACATCGAATGTCATCTGACGCTTCCCTTCCTCGACAACGACAACCAGCGTCGAAGTCTCGGCACTGGAATAAACAGGATCGACGAGATTGACGCTGTCGGAGGATTTCGACGCTGATGAGGCACTCAAATTGGAGAGACTGTTATCGGACTTCTCAGGAATCTCCAGTTTCGAAATGATGGCCTTGTACTGGCCGGACGGAGCCCCCTGAAACTCACCACTTGTGCGAATGACGGCGTTTCCTGATTCGTCTGTCGTCCCCCCGCAGCTCCACGGCATTCCCTGCTGGTCGGGAACGAATCGGACGAAGGCTCCCGGCAGCGGCTTCCCGGCCTGAAGAACCGTGACCGTCATCGGAAACAGACGGGGCATGTTGCTGGGACGGTTTTCTTTCTGACATCCAGTGAACGTCAGCATCACGCCGAGCCACATCACCAGCAGACCGCAGGCCCGACTGCGCAGGGGAGCGGGACTTTTCAAAGGGTCTGTCCAACAGGAATCGCACATCGCGAACCTCGCTCTGACATGACCGTTCATGCACGCCGAAACGGCCTGGCACATGCCAATTGAATTGTTTTAGGAAGTCCGACGGAACCGTCGTGAGATGTGTTTACGACACCCCTGACCTGCAAAATTTCGCATGGCAGACCACGGGATGTCTCATCACAGCATAACATCGGTTAAACTTGATATCAACAGGAAAATTTACATTTTGCGTCAATTCATCGGAGAGGGTTGTTGAATCAGAATCCAGCTGCCGTTTCCAGAGCAGTCTGCTCGACCGGGTGCGTGCGTTTCAATTCAGGAAACACTGAACTCCGCAGGGCGGGGAGATCATTTTGCGTGTTGTTCTCAAGACGCCTCGAAGGTGACCCCAACTCCGAGGCGTTGAAATGGACTTGAGTATTGGCGAGCCGTTCCTCCCCCGCATCCGCTGACCGAACCCTGTGCAGCAGAATGATGAAACGCTGATTGCGGTTCAGGAATTGTTCGCCATCGAAGTCATGGTTATGCTGGCATCACCTCCTTGAGTTCACAGCCTCATCGTTGCAATCCACTCCCGTTGACCCCGGCGGACAACATCCTGAATCGGCACCCTGAATCGGCGCTGTCCCCGGTTTCGACGATCCCCTTCGCCGATCGGCACGCCCCGTCAGGGGGACATCATACGGGAAACAATCGTGCTCAGGAGTTCACCGATTTTACCGCGATCCGACAGACCGATGAGTTCGTTGAGTCCAGCCGGTCCCCCCTGTCCGCGTCGCATTGCGATCTATCTCCCGAACTACAGCAGCAGTTTCCACAAGATCGTTGACGGCATTTTGAAATTTCAGCGCGAACACAGCGGGTATGTCCTCAAAGACTTCCGCTATTCTCCAGGAGATCTGGATGATCTCGAACAGCGTTGCTCTCCGCCCCCCTGGACGGCGCGGGCGGATGGCGTCATCACCTTCGTCGGGCGACAGGCCGGGATGGAGGACTGGTTAATTCGTGGGAATGTCCCCGTCGTGAACACCTCGGCCGACCGGTTGGGCAGCTTCCCGCCATCTGTCCACAGTGATGCATCCAGTATCGCCTCCGTCGCTGCGGATCATTTTCTGAGTCTGGGATACCGGCACTTTGTGTATGTTGGATACGGTCCGTCGATCGGGAACACATATCGTGAGGAAGCATTTCGGAAGGAATTGGCCAGTCGCGGACATTCCCTCTCGGCATGGAAGATCCAGTCGATCTGTGACGGACAGATGGACGATCCCGACCCGATTCTGGAACGGGATCCCCATCTGGGAACCGGACTGCTGTCGGCTCCCCGGCCACTGGCGGTGTTCTGTCAGAACGATGCCACGGCCTCGGCGATCATCAGCATTTGTCAGCGTCTGGGCCTGTCCGTTCCGCAGGACGTGGCAGTTCTCGGCGTCGGCGATACGACCATTGCGACGGATTGTGCCGTTCCGTTGTCTTCCGTCTCAATCCCCAGTGAGACGATTGGATGGGAAGCGATGTCGCTCCTGCACCGGCTCATCAGCGGCGAGACGGAACTTCCCAATGACACGGCAGTCCCGGTCACAGAAATGGTGGCCAGGGGATCGACGCTGCAGCGTCCTGTCAGAGACCGTGACTTCGATCGGATTCTGCGACTGATCCGGGAGCGGGCCTGCCTGGGAATCTCAGTGTCCGATCTTGTCGAGACACTGCATGTGAGCCGCAAAACGCTGGAACGCAGGTTCATTGATATTCTGGGGTATCCCCCCGGTGAGGAAATCCGTCGTGTCCGGCTTGAACGGGCGAAGGAACTTCTGTTGACGACCCAACTTTCCGTGACACGCATCGGCAGAATGATCGGGTTTGAAAAGGGAAGCCTCTTTACCCGATTCTTTCAGACCTACACCGGGCTCACTCCTCGGGATTATCGTCGTTTGACCCAGACCGAGAATGAGCCGTCCAGTCTGCCGGACGAAGCCAACCCTCCCGCTGGCCCATAAATTTGTGATCGAGTAGAAAATCTCAATGGAATGCCTTCCCCGAAGAGCACTCTGGGCGTTCGCACTCACCGGAGCGGTGACCGGGAGTCTGTCGGGATTGTTCATGATGTCGAGCTTCGCGCTCTGGGGACCAGGAATTCTGATGGGACTCGGCTTGTCGATTCTGCTGGATCGCAATCTTCGACTGTGGCCCGGATTTGAATCCGTTTTACTCGTCATCGCGACGACATTCGCGTTCTGGGTGGCGATTTTCGCTGGCTTTTTTGCGATCGACCTGCTGAGTTTCACGCCTCAGACCTGGGGACAATCAGTCGGTTTCGGCGCGAGTGCGGGGCTGGCCGGAAGCCTGGTGATTGTCCTGGCAGTCGCTGTCCTGAGCCCTGTCAAACTGGAGCGATGGCGACTTTTTCGCGTCGTCCTTTTGGGAGGACTTCTGGGAATCGTGCACATGCTGATCTCTGCAACGGAATCAATCGTCCCTGCGGAGTGGTTTGGAATCGTGGCTCAGGTGACCGCGTGCGCGGTCTGGCAAGGCGGGGTTGCGACGGCGATCGGCTGGAGCGTCGCCTGCCCTGCAGCGTACCCTGCAGTGTGTCATGAAAGGCGGCCTGATCCCTCATGAGACCAGGGCCGTGATTTCGCCCTGTCACATCAGACACCATCTGCGGTCCGCGGTGTCCGTCCACGATCGCTGGCGAGAACTTTGTTCAAGGCGTTCAGGTAGGCCAGAAGACTCGCTTCAATGACGTCGGTACTGACCCCTTTGCCATGATAGTTCCGCTGATCGACGGAAATTTCGAGTGAGACTTCTCCCTGGGCATCCTGTCCGCCGGAGACTCCTCGAACATTGTATTCCAGCAGCGTGGCCGTGATGCCAGTCACACGCTCCAGGCATTTGAAGACGGCATCGACATGGCCATCTCCGGTCGCGGCATCCTTCGTGATGGTGCCGTCCTGATGCACCAGTTCGATGGTGGAAGTCGGATTGGTCCCGGTCCCGCCGAACGTATGAAAGTTCTTCAGCGTCCACGTCTGCGAAACGGTGTCGGTCTGGTTCTCGATCAGCGCGACGATATCGGCGTCGTAGATCTCTTTCTTCTTGTCCGCGAGCATGATGAAGTCGTCGAAAATCTTCTGCAGTGTCGAGTCATCCAGTTCATAGCCGAGTGACTTGATCCGGTCCCGAAACGCATGGCGACCACTGTGTTTCCCGAGCACCAGATTCGTGCCGACGAAACCGACATCTTCCGGCCGCATGATTTCGTAGGTGGCACGATTCTGTAACATCCCGTGCTGGTGAATCCCCGACTCGTGAGCGAACGCATTCTGCCCGACGATGGCCTTGTTCCGTTGGACCGCCATGCCGGTGATGCTGGAGACCAACCGGCTCAACGGGTAGAGCTTCTGCGTCTGAATCCCGGTGCGCACCTGAAAGTAATCCTGCCGGGTTTTCAGGGCCATCACGATTTCCTCGAGCGCGGCATTGCCTGCCCGTTCGCCGAGACCGTTGATGGTGCATTCCACCTGCCGGGCACCCGCTTCGATGGCCGACAGACTGTTCGCAACCGCCAGTCCCAGGTCGTTATGGCAGTGTGTGCTGATGACCGCCTGTTCGATATTCGGAACCTGTTCTTTCAAGGTGCGGATGACCTTGTAGTAATGGTTCGGAGTGGCATAGCCGACGGTATCCGGAATGTTGACCGTCGTGGCACCAGCTTCGATCGCTTTTTCCACCACTTCACACAGGAAGTCCAGTTCGGTCCGGACGGCATCTTCCGGGGAGAATTCAATGTTCGGACGAGTGATATCAGAGCGACTCGACATCCGGTCCGCGGTGTGCTTCACCATGTCGACGGCCCGGCGAATGATTTCCTCTTTCGCCATCTTGAGTTTGAACTCACGGTGAATCGCGCTGGTTGCCAGAAACAGGTGAATGCGCACCTGTTGTGATTCCTTGAGCGCCTCCCAGGCACGATCGATATCTTCGGTCCGGCACCGGGCCAGCCCGCAGATCGTCGCCCGATCTCCAAAGGTTCTGGCAATCTGCTGAACGGCGTCAAAATCTCCGGGAGACGCGATTGGAAATCCGGCTTCAATCACATCCACCCCCAGTTCAACCAGGGCTTTCGCGATCGCGAGCTTCTCGCTCGTATCCATGCTGCAACCGGGCGATTGCTCGCCATCCCGCAATGTGGTGTCGAAGACGATGACCTGGTCGCCTGCCATGGGAGAGATCCTGTTGTCGTGATGTGAGATTCGGAATTTTAGGGCGAATTGAAAATTATGGAACCCGGGAGACCTGATCCGGAAAGATGCCCGTCCATCGCATCCCCCGAGGCAAACCGCCGCACCCGCTTCAATTCATTCAGGAGCACCGGAAAAACAAAAAACCACCCTGGGACCGAGATGTGGGTCCCAGGGTGGTTTTGAAATCGCTCAGGCAATATCAGAACGCGAACCTTAAGACCTCCGGTCTAGGAGTCGGTTCACAAGTAGCAGGTTTTGGACGATGATGCTGTTCATGATTCAATGATTTCCTCGAGCAGTCTGCTCGACCGAGTGCCCGCCTGTGTTGTTTTGGACCCCGTGTTGTTTGGGGCAGGGACGCGTTTCGATGGATGAAACGCTCCACTCCGCGTGGCGGGGACGGGGAACTCATTTCGCAAGTTGCTCTCAGTGTTACCTTATGCGGGGACTCTTTCCAGAGTCAAGAGCAGCGAAACGGAACTCGCGATCCCTGCCGTTTCCCACTCAAAGACCTTGTCTGACGGAATCAGGTTCACGTCATTTCCGGAACAATTTTCTGATCGCGATCGATTTCCCGGCGGGAGTTCCGGAATCGTCCGGTGAATTCTTTCACAGCACTGGCGAATCTCGCATAAAACGGGGATGATGAAGTCCCGATGTGAATCTGCACGGAACCGGGGAAGATGCGACAGTCTCGCCGGATCCGCTTTTATACCTTCTCAGCCCCCATGACGATGTATCGCGTCACTCAGGAAATCGATTTCTGTTACGGACACCGGTTGTTGAACTACTCCGGAAAGTGCCGGCACCTGCATGGCCATAACGGACGGGCCGTCATTGTGCTCGAAGGGAAACAGCTGGACGATCGCGGCATGCTGATTGATTTCGGAGACATCAAACGGGCGCTCAGAACCTGGATCGACGAGACGCTCGATCACCGCATGATTCTCAACCGGAACGATCCTGCGCTTCCGTCATTGCAGGCACAGGGAGAACCGGTCGTCGTGATTGATTCCAATCCCACCGCCGAAGTCATTGCCAGAATGATCTGTGAGCAGGGAATCAGACAGGGGCTTCCGATCGTGGAAGTGAGCCTGTGGGAAACCCCCCATGCATTTGCGACCTATGTCCCGCCGGAACGGTAGCCGCCGATTCCAGACTCCTCGCGCGAAGTCGATCGCAGAAATCGAGTTTCATCATGACATCGATATTGAACTGGATGACCTGCCTGGCCTGGCTGGGACTCGGAACAACCCGCCTGTTCGCCGCGGAACCAGACTGGTCTTTTCAGGAACAGACGATCGATCCGAATCTCGGAAAAGTCTGTTACGCGGTGACACTTGCCGACGTCAATCAGGATGGAAAGCTGGATGCCGTCGCGGTCAGCGAAAATCGGGTGCTCTGGTACGAAAATCCCTCCTGGACACCACGGGTGATCATTGCTGATCAGGTCGTTCCGGATCATGTCTGCATTGCCCCTTTTGATATCGACGGCGACGGGCAGATCGACTTCGCTCTGGGAGCTGGCTGGACCGGGAAGAACACCGGCACCATTCAATGGCTGCGTCGGGGAAACACTCTGGACGAGAAATGGTCGGTCCATCCGATCGGTGCGGAACCGACGCTGCATCGGATGCGGTTCGCCGACGTGCTGGGGACAGGCCGTGATCAACTGGTGATTTCACCGCTGAACGCGTCGCAGGGAGCGGGAGTGCGATTGATCGCGTTCGAAATCCCGAAGAACCCTGAGAAAGATCGCTGGCCGGAAACCGTTCTGAATCAGGACTTCAACCGGATGCACAACCACACACATCTCGATTTTGACGGCAACGGATCGATTGAAACTCTCACGGCCAGTCGTGAAGGGGTTCACCTGGTTCAGAAACAGGGGACCGATTTCACGGCGAAACGTCTGGGAACCGGGGCCGTTGCGTCCGAGCCCAACCTGAACGGCGCCGGAGAGATCAAGACGGGAACCTTCGCCGACGGCACGCCGTTCATCACGACGGTCGAACCGATGCACGGCACGATGCTCGCTGTCTATGTCCCCTCCCAAGACACTGCGGGAGAGTGGATGCGCCACGTCATTGATGACGGGTTCGTGCGTGGGCATGCTCTCGGAATTGCCGACTTCGACGGCGACGGCAGTGAGGACATCGCCTTTGGCCATAGTGACACCCCGGAGGCTTTTGGTGTGACCGTTTATCTCAGCGGTGACTCGACCGGGAAGAACTGGAAGAAACGGGTTGTCGATGCGGGAGGCATGGCCACGGAAGATCTCGTCGTGGCCGATCTCGATCAGGATGGCCGTCCCGACATCGTGGCCGGCGGTCGGTCGACACAGAACGTGAAGATCTATTGGAATCGCGCCGGCGCCGGGAACTGAACGGTTCCGACTCCCTGACGCTTCGTCTTCTTCAACCCTCTCGACCCCTTTCCTCAGACTGGGGCCGCAGGTGAGGTGTTCTGCTGCAATTCGCTGTTGCGCTCCCAATGCTTCGGCAAGTCTGGCCGGTTCCTGCAACCGATTCACGCAGATTTGTCGTCACGATTGACACAACCTGAAGCCGATAAAGACGAGTGGAAGGCTCATATCTCGTCTGAGCCTGCGCCAGGATGAAGACGTTTCCCGGCAGGGAACTCTGCGGGTGGGGGATTGGCATGGCAATTCGTCGTCGAATGATTGCGTTACTGGTTCTGGCTGCTCTGCCGCAGTCTGCCCAGGCAGACTGGCCGTTCTGGGCCAACGACGGCGTTCGTCGTGGAACTCGAGAGTACTACGAAACGAAAGCCGCTGATCCACCTGGAGCCCGGCAGCACTACAAAGCCGGGAAGTTCTGGCCGGTCGAACCGCGTCCCACCGGACCAAGCCAGACGTTCATTCACAAGTACCACCACACACACTACTGGCCGCAGCCGTATGTCTGTCTGGATCGGGAGAATACGCACGCGATCCTGAATTCGCAGGTCTCAAACGGCTGGATCGATGCCACGACGATGTATGACTATCATTTCGACGCGGCGACCGGCGAACTGAACAGCCACGGCCAGCACCATCTCGCCTGGATTGTCACGCATGTTCCGGCCGAGTACCGGCAGGTCAATCTGGCCCAGGGAATTGATCCCATCATCAACAGCGAACGGGTTCGCAGTGTTGAGCAGTATCTGACTCGACTCCCTGGCGCCGATCGTTCACTGATTGTGCAGATGCGGGTTTCCGATCCGAACGGACGCCCTGCTGGTGAAGTGCAGCGGATCTTCAAAGCCGCCCAGGAAAATGCTCCGCCGCCAATCCTGTCGAAGCTGACAGCCGGCGACGAAGGAAATACGAACTAGAGCAGTTTGCTCTACCATGTGCCCGCGCAGCGCGCGTTTCGATTGATGAAACGCTGTCCTCCGCGTGGCGAGGACGGGGAAATCATTTCGCAAGTTGCTCTAGGAAGGCACTGAGAAACGTCCCGCGCGGGCTCAGAGACACCCTCTTCCCGGTGAGAGCTTTTCTCCGTGTCACTGTGACTCCGTGGTGAATTCCGAGCCTCCCGGACTGACGAAGAGTTCACAGGGAAATCGTTCAAGAAGAGAAGGATTCCATTCGAATGTCATCCGGTTCCCAATCGTCTGAACAGTCTGATGCTCAGATGGACTCGACCGGCCCAGGCCCGATTGAGGGGGGAGCGATCGAACTGTCTGAAGACGTCTATGCCAGCATTGTCGAGCAGGTCCGGGAATTGAGTCGGACGCTCCCGGCAGAATCTCCGTCGTCTGCTTTGAGTGAGATCGTGTCGGAGATGGTTCAGGAACTCGTCGGAATCCGTACGGAATCTCCGCAACGGGAACAAATCGATGCCCACTCTGCCGTTGCTGCGCCGCAGGCTCCCCGATCGATTCGGGAGACGGGAATCAGCCCCGGCATTCTGACAGAGCTGGCACTGAAAATCCTGTACCTCTCTGGTCGGGAAACCTGCCTGAAACTCTCTTCGGAACTGCGGATCTCATTAGCTCTGACCGCGGAGGTCATTCAGCCGCTCCTGCTGGCCGGTCAGATCGAGGTGGATGGCGAAGGGGAGCTGGATCAGATTCACTGTCGTCTGACAGAGCAGGGGCGAGTCGTGGCCCGGGATGCGTTTGCCCGATGCCGGTACGTGGGGCCAGCTCCGATCTCACTTGAACAATACACGCAACAGTGCCGCCTGCAGGCCCTTTCCCGGTTTCGATTCACCCAGGAGCAGTTGTCGCAGGCCTGTTCGTCATTGGTGCTGTCCGCAGAATTCCTGTCCAGACTGGGACCGGCCATCTGCAGCGGTCAGGCGATTCTCCTGTCCGGGCCATCCGGCAGCGGGAAGTCGGCCATTGCCAGGTGTGTCGGGAATCTGATCCAGCAGTTCGGCGGAACCATCTTTGTTCCCTATGCGATCAGTCTGGAGAATCAGATCGTGTCGGTTTTTGATCCCGGGCATCACCATCCGGTCAATCAGACTCCGGACACGAGCGCCCTCCGGAACGGACAGGAAGTCGATCTGCGCTGGCGGGAGGTCCAACGACCGGTGATTTCACTGGGAAGCGAGTCGTTGCCGGAGCGGCTTCTGGCGCAGACACTCCCCGGGAATGGCTATGCCATGGCACCGTTGCCAGTGAAAGCGAATGGGGGAATGCTGCTGCTGGATGACGTGGGACGCCGCCGTGCGCTGACGCCCGGTGAGCTCAACCGGTGGATTCTGCCGTTCGAAGAGCGTCAGGATCGGCTCTGGCTGGAATCCGGCAAGTCCGTGTTGGTCCCGTCTGAAATGTTGACGATGATTACGACCCCCAGAACTCCAGTCGAGTTTGCCGATGCGGCGTGGTTACGCAGAGTGCGCCATAAACTGGAACTGGAGAACCTGACCGAAGATCAGTTCCGGGCCATTTTTCGAAACTGCTGCGAAACAAAAGGGATTCGCTATGACGACTGGATCGTGACCCGCCTGTTCGCAACACACTTTGTTGCGAAACACACCCCTAAAGCGGGCGATCCCTCCGATTTGCTGGAAGTGGTCGATTCAATCTGCCGATTTAGAGGAGAGCCGCCTCATTTGAGCGAAAAAAATGTCAGTGACGCATTTCGAGAATGCTTTCACGCTCAACAGAAAGCCGGCTGATTCCGCCGGTGACCACCGTGTCCCCGTTGAATTCCAGCGGGATCGCGAAGAGAAGTGACTGAAGGGATTCAGGAACAATGACCGTGACGCCAATGACCGCGACATTCCGTCGGATCGCCCTGGGATCACTCCTGGGTGTGTTCTCATCGGGTTGTATCACGATCGCTCCTGACCAATCCCCCGCCACGTCCTGGAAATCTCTCACGAAGCCCAAAGTCGAGCGGGCGTCGTTCGAAGAAAAAGTAGACGAAATCCCTCAAGCCCCCAAGAATCCTGCACGTCTGAAAATGGCCTACGGCCAATTGATGGAAGAGAACGGGCAGTACGCCGAAGCCCGGAAGAATTATTCAGACGTCATCGAATTGCAGCCGAAGAACGTCGAAGCCATTCTCGGACTGGCCCGCATTGACCAGATCAGCGGAAATGTCGATCAGGCCGAACAGGGATTTCGACGGGCCGCCAAACTGGATTCCTCTTCAGCAGCGGCCCAGTTTGGGCTGGGACAGTTTTACGCTTCGCAGAAACGCTGGAAGGAGTCGAGTCAGGCACTCACCAAGGCCATGCTCGCCGCTCCGGATGAAACCCGATATCGCTACGCACTGGCCGTTTCACTGGTTCATGCGGGAGATGTGGATTCCGCTCTGCCACACTTCATCCGGACGATCGGGGAAGCAGAAGCCCATTACAACGTCGGCCTGATTCTTCAGGAAGAAGGACGCTGGAGCGACGCGGAACGGCAGTTCACTCTTGCCGTGGCAAAAAAGCCGGACTTGACCGCGGCACAGAACTGGCTGGCGCATCTCCGGGCACAGCATCCCCAGAGCATTCCCCCGACGGATGCCGCTCCGACCGACAGTCCGGTGATCCCGGCAGGACACGTCGCGACTCCGCAGGTGGCGTCACTGCCTGACTTCCGCGAGGCTCCTCCTCCTGCAGAGACGCATGCTTTCCTGTCACCGCTGACATCCCAGCAGCAACAGCAGGCCGCCAATCAGGCCCCGCTGGCCAGATAAGCGGACACCCCCGCCGCGCGCCGGAGTTCCTGCTCAACGGTTGCCCCGTTCCAGTAACAAGGGTTCCAGTAACAAGGGTTCCAGTAATAGGGGAACGGGTCACAGGGAACCGGCACAGAGCTGTGACCGGCAGCACCGTGTCAATCTTTCGTACATGCAGACCATTTCAAGATCGGGTTCTTCGCTGCGGAGACTTCATCCGGACGACGAACCGGAGTCGTGTGCGGAGCCGCGTGGAGGAGATCGGAGTCTTCCGTCACGATCTTCTTGAGAGCATCGACAAACGCGTCGAGAGTTTCTTTCGATTCCGTCTCCGTCGGCTCGATCATCAGCGCCTCGGGAACCACCAGCGGGAAGTACACCGTCGGGGCGTGGAATCCATAATCCAGCAGCCGCTTGCACAGATCGAGGGCTGTGATGCCCCGCTGATCTTTCAGAGATTTCGCCGAGGCGACAAACTCGTGCATGCAGTGTTCGCCGTTGGGAACAGGCAGCACGTCCTTGAGTCGGGCTTTGAGATAGTTGGCATTCAGCAACGCATGCTCGGAGACATCCCGTAATCCTTGAGCACCGAGCGTCCGCAGGTAGAAGTACCCCCGCATCAGAATCCCGACGTTCCCGAAGAAGGTTCGAACCCGTCCGACGGACTTTGCCGGTGTCGACAGCTGAAAACTCCCTGCGGCGTCTTTCGTGACGATCGGCCCTGGCAGGTAATCGGCCAGGAAGGAACGCACCGCGATGGGCCCGGCCCCCGGTCCACCGGCTCCGTGAGGACCGGTGAATGTCTTGTGGACGTTGTAGTGCATCATGTCACCGCCGAAATCACCAGGGCGCGTGATCCCGAGAATGGCATTCATGTTCGCGCCATCGATATACACGAGCCCGCCGACGTCATGCACGATCTGTGCAATCTCGGCAATCTGTCTTTCAAACAGACCCAGCGTGTTCGGATTCGTGATCATGAAGACGGCCGTGCTGCCATCGACATTTGCCCGCAGTTCGTCGAGATCGACGAACCCGCTCTTCGAACGGTTCAATTGAACACACTCGAATCCTGCAATCGCGGCACTGGCCGGATTGGTTCCGTGCGCACTGGAAGGGAACAGCACTTTCGTCCGCTTTTCCCCTCGATCACGGAAGTAGGCCGCAGCGGTCAGCAGTGCTGCGAATTCCCCTTGCGCTCCTGCGGCCGGCTGCAGAGAAACCGCTGGCAGTCCGGCAATCTCGCCGAGCATCTCCTGAAGTTCAAAGAGCATCTCCAGCATTCCCTGAGAGTTCTCTGGACGCTGGTACGGGTGCAAGTCACCGATCCCGTGCAGGCGGGCGAGACGTTCGTGCCGTTTGGGATTGTACTTCATCGTACAACTTCCCAGCGGATAGAAATGCGTATCGACGCACATGTTCTTCGTCGACAGATTCACGAAGTGACGCACAACATCCCCTTCCGCCAACTCCGGGAGCTGCGGTGGAGTTGCTGCCAGAGTCTTCGCCGGAATCAGTGAATCCAGCGCGACGTCCGGGAGATCATTTTCGGGAAACCGGGCGGCGCGACGACCAGGAGAGGAGAGTTCAAACAGAGATTGAGTGGAGATCGTATTACGCATGGGAAGACTGCACACACCTGATATCGGAAGACAATGAATGATTGAAGGGAACACCCGAACGGCAGTCAGTCGACTTATTCAGTCAGAGCTGCGACGAGTCCATCGATCTCGTCCCTGGTTCGGGATTCAGTGACCGCCAGCAGAATTCCATCCTGGGCCACGGACGGAATCTTCGGGAATCGGGACAACTCTGGTCCGATATCGAATCCCGTCTGTGCGGCCGCTTCAATCACACTGCTGACCGACCGGCCGGTCACTTTGAGAGTGAACTCTTTGAAGAACGGGGTGGAGAACATCAGTTCAATGCCTGGGATCTGGCAGAGCTGCTGTGCCGCGTAGTGTGCCTTCCGCAGAGAGAGTTCTGCTGCTTCACGGATTCCCTGCGGCCCCAGCAGGGACAGATAGACCGTTGCCCGCAATGCGAGCAGTCCCTGATTGGTACAGATGTTACTGGTCGCCTTGTCCCGGCGGATGTGCTGTTCGCGCGTCTGGAGCCCAAGTGCGTAACAGACCCGGCCGTCACGATCAGTTGTCTGGGTGATCAGTCGGCCGGGCATCTTCCGGACAAACTCCTGACGGCAGGCCAGGATTCCCAGATAGGGGCCCCCATACTGCAGCGGAATCCCCAGTGACTGCCCTTCAGCAACCGCAATATCCGCCCCATAATCCGCCGGTCTCTGCAGCAGTCCCAGGCTGATCGGATCGAACGACACGACCGACATGGAACCATGCTTGTGAGCCAGCTCACTCAGTTCCGATGTGTCTTCGAGACATCCGAAAACATTCGGGTGCTGAAACACGACACAACTGCATTGATCATCCACCAGACCGGCGGCCGCGCTCACGTCGGTTTTTCCATCCTGGATCGGAAGGGAAACGATTTCTGTTCCGTGATCGCGGAGATAGGTTTCGATGATCTGCCGGTACTCTGGGTGGATCGCTTCGGAGATCGCCACTTTTCCGTGCCGACCCGTCACGCGCATCGTCATGAAGACCGCTTCACTGACGGCGGTTCCTCCTTCATACAGGCTGGCGTTCGAGACATCCATGCCCGTCAGGGCGCAGATCAGCGACTGGAACTCGAAGAACGCCTGGAGCGATCCCTGACTGGCTTCCGGCTGATACGGAGTGTACGCCGTGTAAAACTCTCCCCGACCTGTCACTTCATCCACAACAGCTGGTACGTAATGGTCATAGGCTCCCCCCCCGAGAAAACAGACCCGATCCGCCCGATTGCGTCCGGCCAGGCGTTTGACATGCTGTTCAAGCTCCAGTTCCTGCAGCGGTCGGGGCAGATCGAGAGGACGTTTGAGCTGAAGTTCGTCCGGCACCTGCTGGAGCAGCGTGCTCATCGAGGGAACGCCAATGGCTCGCAACATCTCCTGCTGCTGTTCCGGATTGCTGTAAAGATATGCCACTTCGTGATCCTGTTGATGCAGGTCGATCGACCTGACCTCTAAAGCAACTTGCGAAAGGAATGACCCGTCCCCGCCACGCGGAGGAGAGTGTTTCATCCATCGAAACGCGTCCCTGTCCAAAACAACACGGGCGGGCACCTGGTAGAGCAAACTGCTCTCAAGACGGTTTCAGACAGAATCACAGCATGGGAACGCCCGGAAATCAATGCTGGGACCAGCAAGTCAGATGATGACCGGATGGATTCGGCGCCGATCACAGACCTGACCATGGATGAATCAGCTGGCACTGATCGGTCATGGCACCGACGAGACGCGCGTGACCCCTCGCCGGGGGGATGGACTTCAACACCCGTCAAGGGATGACGTTTCCCGGGGAACCTGACAAACAGAATGGAGTTGAACAGGATGGAGTTGAATGCCTGAACGGGCGGGAGCGGAGCGGTTTCGCTACACCCTGACCGAATGCTCAGGTGTGTTTCGCCAGGGGCCGCCGAAGTCCCGTTCCGGGATTCGATCCCTCAGACTGCCGGAAGTCGCCGTCGATGCCCTGAAGGACCATCAAAAGATCCAAGAGGATGCCGGACTAGCCAACTCCGAAGTTGTCTTTTGTGACAGTGAAGGTGGACTGCTGAGAAAATCGAATTTCATCCAGCGAGTCTACAAGCCCCTTTTGGAGCGGATCGACCTGAAGGGGTTCCGCTTTCACGATCTCAGGCACACGGCAGCAACTTTGCTGCTGGCGCGAGGAGTTCACCCCAAATTGTCCAGTCACGTCTGGGACACTCTCAGATCAGCCTGACCCCGGACACTTACAGTCACGTGCTGCCATCAATGGACGAAGACGCAGCCTGTCAGGTTGATGCAATTCTGTCCCCAACTACCAACAAACTACCAAAACCGACGCCCTAAAAAAGAAAAAGCGAGCCAGCTAGGCTCGCAAGTCGTTATCTAGCAAGACTTTAAGAAATGCCCCCACAAGGGCTCGAACCTTGGACCTACTGATTAAGAGTCAGTTGCTCTACCAACTGAGCTATAGGGGCTGAAGGCGAGATAGAGTAATGGCTTGTGGCAATTTCTGCAAGTGCTCGCTTCTGAAAGCTGGTGACTCATGAGTCACCAGTCTGATATTTCAGCGTCCCCGAATGAACCCGGATGCACGTTGTGACCGGGAAATCACGCTGCAGGAGTGGGAGGATCCATTCCAATGTGACAACGCAAGCCGTTTCTCAACAGATCAGTTCTTTCCACAATTTCGTGGGTGCGTGATGGCGAAGATTTTGGTCGATCATGTGCCCGCGTGGCAGGACGTCTCACATGTTTTGCAAGAACGCACTGAGTGTCGTGTCCCGGTCTGTTGGTGAGTTCTTCAGGGCCATCCTGGCTCTGCCGACTTTTTTCAGGATGTCTTCGGCCTTCTTGGTCCAGACGAAGGATTTCGGATGGGCATTGTGGTGGTCAATAGACTGTTTGATCGCCAGTTGCAGTTGCTCAACGCTCTTGAAGACGCCGTTACGAGTGCGATTCTGGGTGATGTCCCGGAACCAGCGTTCAATCACGTTCAGCCAGGAACTGCTCGTCGGGAGAAAATGGATGTGGAAGCGTTTGTGTCGCTTCGCCAGTTCATCACCTTGGGGTGTTTATGGGTGGCATAATGATCCACGATCAGATGCCGTTGCAGGTGGGAAGGCGTTTCGGCATCGATCTTCTTTAAAAACTTGATCCACTCCTGATGGCGATGCCGGGGCATGCAGTCGGCAATGATCTTGCCTTCTGCCAGTTCGATCACAGCAAAGAGGGTTGTGGTTCCGTTCCGTTTGTAGTCATGCGTGAGCGTCTTCAGTCGGCCAGGATCAATCGGGATCTGGGACGCAAGAAATGGGGGGATACAGGCGACGCGATGGAAGAACTGGTCGCGGAGCTGGGATCAGCGTTTCTCTGTGCCGATCTGGCGATCACCCCCGAAATCCCGGACGACCACACCGCCTATGTTTCGTCCTGGCTCAAAGTGTTGCAGGACGACAAACGAGCGATCTTCTCCGCCGCCTCACTGGTCAGCAGGGCCGTTGAGTTCCTGCACAGCCTACAACCGCAGCCGGACACGACCGCCTGAGCCAGAAATTTCAGCGACCGCTGACTTCGTTCAGCGGTCGCTGGTTTTCACGGCGAAAATTTTCCATGAAATTCTGAACTCGCTCAAAATGGATATGCCCCCTCGTTCACTCGTAAAACAATTGGTCCGGATGCACGGTCTTTATGGTAATAGCCGATGAGGAAAACATCTCCTTGAATCTCCAAGCGACTTAACTCAACATGGCGTATTTGGCGCTCAATCACATTCTCACACTTGTATGTGCCGTTGTATTTAATTCCATCAACTGAGTTCAAAACCGCATGATATTTCTCACCATCATAATCCCAGGTTAAAGCAATCCTGTCGTCTGTGATAATGATCTCAATTGCGTCATATGAAGATGGGATTTCAGTGAGATCCCAAGTTTCGGCCCATTTTTTTGTCATCGGAATTTCCCTGCAATTGGCGTCAAGTTCGAGAACTACAATTGAGAAGATTTATGTCGATTATATTCAGGGCCTCCAATTATCCCTCGGATTGCGCCATCCGAACCCGTAACCGGGATGGGGAATTCAGTTCGAGCACCCGGACGGTCGTGCGTCCTACGGCAGTTGCTCCCACAATCCGCAATCCTTCCCAGGAAAAATGATCTTCCCAATGATCCGCCCGGGGATGAAACAACGGTGTCAATTGGTTCGAGATCGGATCAATTCCGGCCAGGTCGCTTGACTTTCGCAAATTGCAGTCGGCACACGCCAGAGCCGGATTGCTCAGATCATCATTCCCGCCATGCTTGCGGGGAATGATGTGTTCAATCTGCAACGTCATCAGCGGGGATTCTTCCTGCCGCTTCTGACAGTATTCACAGCGATTCTCCGCCCGTTCCCGGACGATCAGCCGTATCCGAATTTCGACCACACTTACGCTCCAGTTCGCGTCAGTCGAAACCGGGCTTCCGCCTGCAATACCGCTAACAGATTGTTCGCTTCAATATAAGCCTCGTATTCAGCGGTTTCTGAATCGGTCAATTCCCCTTCGTTGGCCTTTTCAGCCAGTTCCTGAACACGGTCCGCCAGCGATGGTTCAGCCTGTAGCTGCGAGAGTTGACGCAATTGCTCAGCAGACAACAACTCAAAAATCGGTGCTGTCCCGCGATGAAACGCCTGATGAGATTCGGTGACTGGATTCATGAAATTATCCTATCAGAAAATCGCTTGAAGCGTCAAAGTCTTTCTGATCGGTCGCCTTACTGGCTCGATGGGCTTCCAATACCTGACGCACGTTGTCGAGAGCGGTGTCGAAATCGACAGCGGTTGTCTCGCCCTGATTGTAGGCGGCAATCCACCGATCGATTTCCTTTGACCAAGCATCGGCAATCTCTCCGGTTGGGAATTCTCCACCTGGTAGGCTTCCGGCCAGAAGATCCGCAACAAATTTCCGATCTTCGGGAGGTAATGCCAAGGCTTGCTGAATGATTTGATCGCGGAGTCTCATAACCTCTTCCGATATTCGTACATCACCGTGATGCCATTGGCAGAAAAACCGATCGAGAGGTTTCCCCACCTCACAGTCGGGTGTCGGAACCGACTGCGAGGCTGACTACAGATCTTCAACCGTGAATCGATCACGCGCACTGTGCCAGATGCGAAGAATATGGACGGTCTTGCCGACAACCCGAAACAGAATCCGGTACTGTCCCCGTTTCCTGCCAAAGAGGAGTTCCCGAACTTCGATCCCGATCTCGTTTGATTCATCAGCCAATGAACAGCGTTCCGGCCTAGCTTCGAGCGTATCAAGTGTGTTCCAAAGAGCATCGAACCACCGCTGGCCAACAGCGGAAGCGGACTGGTTTGGAAACCACAGCACAACCGATTCAACATTGGCCAGAGCCTTGTCGGAAACGTGAATCCGGTAGTTCACCCTATTTCTCCGGCACGGTCAGGCCATATTTCTTGGCTAATGTCCGCAGGGCAGCCCGCGCCGGTTTCGTCCGGCCCGCCTCCACATCGGCCAGTCCCTCCCGGATAGCGGCAATGGTCTCTTCCCGTTCAGCCTGAGCCGCCCGTTCGACCAGACGCTGATAGGCAGCTGCATCCTGCACGACCACCTGGGCTTTTCCATTGACTGTCAGCACGACCGGCTCCCCGGATTCGTGCAGTTGTTCGAGGTATTGCGATGTTTGCCGCTTGAAATTGGTCAGCGAGTCAATCCCGCTCGCGATATTCAACATGACGCTGCTCCTTTCGCGCTGAATTCGCATTCAATTCAATGCTACCAGAAAATTGGCGGGTTGATAAGAGAAATTCATGACCACTCGAGGCCTCGTTCCGCAACCGCGAGGAGAGCCTTCAGGTAGCTCACCGTTTCCTGTTGCCGTGACACGGCAGCATCATCACAGGCATATTCACGTGCCAATGCGGACTGCCGGGAGGCCCACCAGATTGCGGGATGAAACCAGAACGCCGACGTGACCAGTCGCTCCATGAACAACTGCAACGGATGTCCGGCGAGCGTTCCCTTGCCCATCGATCCCCTATGGAAACAAGACCACGCCGCCAGCGTCCAACGGTTGATTCGAGATGGCGTCGACGCCCCCTTGGCCAACCTGTTTACTCACGTGGCCCGATCGATCACGCCCGACGACAAGGGAATCCACCGTGCCCGCAGCGCGACCGAAGCTTTTCTCTACCGCCGCTTGGAAACACTTCCTCAAACCGCCGGGCGATTCCGCCTGAACGCTGAACTTCCCATTCCGTTCAATGGCGCGGGCCGCATGGAAGTGGATCTGCTGTGTCCCGACGCCCAGCTGGTGATCGAGCTGGACGGCGGTCAACACCTCGACAATCCCGAAGCGTACCGCCGCGACCGCCGCAAGGACATGCTTCTGCAGGAACGCGGTTATTTCGTGTTACGTTTCCTGGCTGAAGACGTCGGAAAACACCTCGATACCGTATATGCGAGTCGGATTGTCACGACGTCAGATTTCAGCCCGAATGAACGCAGAAGGTTTCAAGTTCTATGATCGGGAGTTCAGCCATACGTTCGTAACGCAAATTCTGACGAATCCCGCTTACGCCGGTCATACGCACTTCGGGAAGACCAAGACAGGAGAACTCCATTCCTTCGATAAAGATGGGTTGGTGGTCAAACGGAGTAAACCCCAGAAAGGCAAGCGTGCTGAATCAGAACGGATCATCGTTGAAAACACTTACGTTCCTTTGATCGATGCGGAAACATGGAAACTGGCTCAAGAGAAATTCGCAGCCGAACAGGATCGGACCAGCTACTCCCCCCCGCAATCCCGCCTACTATCTCAAACAGTTGTTTGTTTGAGGACATTGCGGAAAAGAGCTTTCCGGAAGAACGGAGAAATGTCCCAGCACAGGGAAGAAGAAAGTCATCTATGGTTGCTCAACCTACGTGAAGGGACGTTGCAACGGGCATCCCGTCCCTTGTGGATATCAGCGGATCACGCATGAGGATGCGGAAGACTTGTTGCTCGACAAGATTGACGCTCTCAATCTGCCATATGACCACAAGGCAAGTCGAACTGCTCGTTCAAACCTGTCCAAGCAAATCGATCGATTGCACCACGAAGAATATCTTATGGAAGAACAGGAACGGGAACTGATCGATCAGGGAGCAGCCGCATTCTGGGACTACATCGTGGAAGTCTACGGCCCAGACACCAAACCGTTTGAAAAACTCTACAAGATCGTCAGGTGTTTCTATGGCCGGAATGGAAAGCACAATGTGAAGACGTCGTTCTCATACGATGGCCTTCCGATCAAAAAGGAAGAATTCAAAAAGACTGTCGATGAAGTGGAGGCGACTGCGGTTGAACAAGCCAAACAGCGGCTGGATACGCTCAATGAGGAACACAAGACGTTGACGATTTCATGGGCCAAAGCAACGGAAACAATGCAGAAGGCTTTGAAGGAAGAGATTGAGAGGCTCGAAAAGGAAATCGCAATCTGGAATCCACGTACACAGCCGATTTCACAACGTCTCAAAGCGTTGTATGACGAAGACTATGCCAGAGTCCTTGAACGGCGTCGATTGAAAAAGGAATGGCCTTCTCTTGAATCCCGCGAAAAGGGGGGAGCGATCCGTCGGCTTTTTCAGAAAGTGACGCTATTCTGGAATCGTGAATTCCGTCCCTCTAAGCCGAATCCGACTCAGCCACGTAAAACGAATCGTCCCGGACGGAACAAATTCACATTGGAATACGACAAAATCCAGTGGGAATTCTCTGACACAGATTTGATCAGTTCTTCGTGAAGATCTGGACGGTGTCCATGCCGTAGCCGCCGGCGGCGTTGGCGGCTTTGAAGAAACCACCGGAGACAGACAGATGGGAACCCAGTCGTGGCACGGAACTCTCCGATTTTTAAAAGTCGTTCTTCAATAAAAAAGTCGATTCAAGATCGATGTCGAGTCTTGAATCGACTCAGGCTTTCCATGAGATCTGCCCAGTGCAGACGCTCATTGAACAGTGTCAGGATCAGAGCGTGTCCATCAAACATTTGGCCGATCTGGCACGCGGGCGCCAGGGCGTGTGGACAATCAAAGTGGCCTTTTCCTATGAAAATCCGAAATTCGAAGCACGAAATTCGAAACAAATTCAAAAGATCCATCACCCAAACAGACAGACCGTCAGAGGGTTTTGAATTTGAACTCTTCGAATGTGTTTCGAATTTCGTGCTTCGAATTTCTCTCCGCCAGACCATCGTGAAAATATCCACACGTCCGAGCGTCTTTGTTGGTAAAACGCGCGCTGCGCGGCCACATGATCGACCGAACCGGTTTAGTGGAGCTTCAAACCTGACATGACAGGTGACAGAACACGGTTTGAGCAGGCCAACGAGCCTGCGGGCCAGGTTCGGGAACCGGTCAGGACAGAGTGGTCACACCACTAGAGCAACTTGCGAAATGATCTCCCCGTCCCCGCCACGCGGAGGACAGCGTTTCATCAATCGAAACGCGCGCTGCGCGGGCACCTGGTAGAGCAAACTGCTCTAGTCCAGGCTGATCGTGACTGTTTTCCATTCGGTGTAGTTCGCCAGGCTGGCTTCACCCAGTTCCCGACCGATGCCGGACTGTTTGAATCCGCCGAACGGCGCCCCGGCGTCGAAGGCGTCATAGCAGTTGATCCAGACCGTTCCCGCGCGGAGCTTCGAGGCGACTTTGTGAGCCTTGGCGATGTCACGCGTCCAGACGGCTGCCGCGAGGCCGAATGTGGTTCGGTTCCCGCGCTCGATCACTTCGTCAATGTTGTCGAACGGAAGAACACTGAGGACGGGCCCGAAGATCTCATCGCGAGCGATCGCCATTTCATCTTTGACATTGTCGAAGACCGTCGGCTCGACGAAGAAGCCTTTCTCACCGTGCCGCTTTCCACCGATCAGGCAATCGGCCCCTTCCTGCTTTCCCTGATCGATGTAATGCAGAATTTTGTTGAACTGATCGACGTCAATCTGCGGGCCATGTGTCGTTCTGGTGTCGAACGGATTTCCGGTCACCCGTTCTCTGGTCTTCGAGACGACTTCTTTGACGAAGTCTTTGTGAATGGACTTCTCGACGAACAACCGGCTGCCGGCGCAACAGCATTGTCCCTGGTTGAAGAACAGCCCGAACTCGGCTCCCTGGATTGCCGCTTCGATGTCAGCGTCTGAAAAGATGATGTTTGGGCTTTTGCCGCCGAGTTCCAGGGTGACCCGTTTCAGGGACCCGGCCGCTTCCCGCATGATGATCTGCCCGGTTTCCGTTGAACCGGTGAACGCGATCTTGTCGACATCCGGATGCCGGACGATCGCGGCTCCCGTGTCTCCGAATCCGGTGACGACGTTGATGACGCCGTTGGGGAATCCGGCCTGTTGAGCCAGTTCTGCCATTCGCAGGCAGGAGAGTGGAGTTTGCTCAGCCGGCTTCATGACGATGGTACAGCCGGCAGCCAGCGCCGGGCCCCATTTCCAGGAGACCATCATCGCCGGAAAGTTCCAGGGAATGATCTGGCCTACGACACCGACAGGTTCACGTCGGGTATAGCTGAAATAGTTTCCTCGAAATGGAATGGTCTGCCCGTGCAGTTTATCGGCCCAGCCGGCGTAGTAGCGGAAGACATCCGCCACCATGGTGAGATCTCCCAGCGCGTCATTGATGGGCTTGCCGTTGTCGAGGGTTTCGAGCGCCGCGAGTTCTTCGCGATTGGCATCGATGAGGTCGGCCAGTTTGTTCAGGAGTTTTCCACGATCCCGGGCATCCATTGTCGCCCAATCCCCGGATTCGAAGGCGCGGCGAGCGGCTTTCACGGCGAGATCGACATCCTGCGCATTCGCCTTGGCGACGTCAGCAATTTTTTCTTCCGTGGCAGGATGGTAAGTCGCAAAGGTTTCGCCGCTGGAGGAATTCACCCATTTCCCGTCGATGAATAACTGCGTACGACGAACTTCAGGCGGAGCGTAGACTTTTTTGGGGGAAGCGACAGCAGTTGACATCGAGCACTCCTCAGGTAGAAGACCGCAACCGGTAACAGCAGTGACGGCAGAGAATGGTCACTCGTGGCATTCTCCCTGTTTCAGGATGAGGCGTCCAGCATAGAGCCGCTTGACCGGCGAGGTTTCCACACGGAATTCGACTGAAGCAACGTTGCCTGGTGACACGCGGAGAGAACACCTGGCAGGCGGCTTTGATGAACATGCGGGGCGTCAGGGAGAGCGCTGTGAGTCTGCGCAGACTGAAGCCTCGAAACACCAGGCTGGTCTTTCGAGGCTTCTTGAATGCTCACTGCGGCGAGAGGAGGTCCGTCCTGCCGTCATTTACTTGCCGGACTTCCGGTCTTTCCCCTTGTTGTTGCCTTTTCCGGTCTTCCGTTGGGCGTCACGGGCTTTTTGAGCTTCGTCTGCGGCGGCGAGTGCCCGTTCCCACCAGGAGGGTCCCTTCTTTTTCTTCGAGTCGTCGGTCTTCTTGTTGACGATCTTCGGAACTTCGACCACGGTTCCGTCCGCGGCGTTATCGGCTCCGGCTTCGGCGACGGCCTGCTGATGCGTTGCCAGACTTTTCTTCAGGACCAGGCGTTCAATCACCCCCCACAGGCTCGAGGAGATGAAGTAGAGACACAGGCCGGCCGGCACGGTGTAGAAGGCAAATCCAATCCCGATCATCATGATATTCATGATCCGGTACTGCATCCGCTGCTCTTCGGATGTCGGCGGCGGCATGAACATTTTCTGCTGGGCCACAAACAGAATCACCGTGATGATCGGCAGCAGGTTGAACTGCGTCCAGCCAAACCAAGGAACGGTGAACCCCAATGGAAACATGTTGTCCGGGGCGGCGAGGTTGTCGATCCACCAGAGTCGAGCGAGTCGCAGGTCGACGGCATAAAACAACGCATTGTACAGCCCGAGGAAGATGGGCAGCTGCAGCAGTGCCGGCAGACAGCCGACCATCGGGTGATAGTTGTACTTCCGCTGAAACTCCCGGTAAGCCCTGGCGAAATCTTCCGGCTGATTCTTGTACTTCTCCTGCATCTCCTTCATTTTCGGAGCGAGGATCCGCATTTTCTCGGCTTCAATCGCCTGCTTCCTGGAGATCGGGAACATTGCCAGTCGCACGACAACCGTCAGCAGGATGATTGCCAGTGCATACGGCATTCCGAGGGCATGAAAGGTTCCCAGGATCCAGAGCATGAACTTGGAGACGAAGGCAAACCACCCCAGGTTGATCGTCGATTCCGCATTCAATTCACGGATGAGCTGTGGACGTTTCGGACCGAAGTAGGCCGAGAAGTCGGCGTCGATGGCGGCGTTCGCCGGGACGGTCAGCTTGGGAGATTCCATGACAATGGTCATGTCACTCCGCTCAGGCTTCAGCTCATTGACATGCAGCAGTAACGGCGACGTGATGGCAATCGTGTTGTCTGGCTGACCATCGCCATTCTGGTCTCCCAGCTGGTTTCCTTCCGGACGGATCAGTGCCGTGAAGAACTGGTCATCGACTCCGGCGTAAGAGATCGGTGCCCGCCAGGTGACGATGGGCTTCCCGTCTTCGAGCTGCGCGGCGTTGTACTGTTTCACCAGATCGTTCGCGAGCAGTGTTGTCGCGGTGATACTTTTCGGACGCCGGGGATCTTCCAGTGTTCCGAGTTTGATCTCGCGGAACAACCGGGAGTTCTCGACGTTTTCCAAAGGCACACCGACCGGTCCGGTCAGCGTGAATGTCGTCTGGATCGGTTTATCCGTCTGGTTCTTCAGTTCCAGTTTCAGGTGGACGAGATACCCGGCTGACGAGGTGTCGGCCGATTTGGGATCGATCTTGGTGATGAAGTAGGTTTTGAGGACTTCGAGATCCCCGGCCGGACTGGGATAGCGCAGCGTCACCGATTCGGCATCCTGCCTGACCACTTCCCAGTTGACGGTTTCCAGTGAGAGCTGATGCCGTTTGAGAGCGGCTTCGATGGCTGCCACGCGCGTGTCGAATGTTTGTGGATCCGGTCCGTTGCCGACATTGCGGCGGATTTCATTTCCGACGACGCGCAGCTGTTCCTTGCGGTCCAGTGTGGTGTAGCGTGGATCGGTCAGCCAGACCGCCTGCAGCGCTCCCCCTTTGGTGGTCACGTCGACTTTCAGCAGATAGCCGTCCTGAAATCCAGATTCTCCGAGAACGATCGTCTTGTCCGGGAATTCGGCGGGCTTCTGGTCGGGCTGTTCGGCAGCGTCCGGGGCCTGAGCGGCGTTCTGATTCTCCGCGTCCACATCCTGAGCGAGTGGTTTGCGGGCCGGTTTCTGGTTCCCCTGAAAGAACTGGGGAAACAGAATCGGCGCCACCTGCATCCAGATGAAGAACAGCGAAACCGCCATGATGGCGGGAAGAAAACTCGGGCGACGTTGACTCATTCCGCGATCGACTTCCGGCGCGCCGGGCAGTCGTTCCTTTCTTCAGTTCCGATGAATGACGACTCCCGAGATTCCAACGATGGACTTTCCGCACGGCAGAGTCCGCGCCGTTTCCGGCAGGCCTGGAATTCAATCTGTTCGACTGATTCCACCGTCCGGCGACGACGGCACTCTTTCATCGGGGAAAGAGTGCCAGTTTGCAAGGTCGGGCAGGAGCCGCATTCCCATTCAGCGAGTGGAAGCGGACATCAACTGCAAGGTTCAGCTGATTCTTCCTCCGGGATGGAACGCTCCATCGGATCACGACTCCAGATGCGGCATCATAGAGATATTTCTCTCGGCGTCCTATCGAGTCCTGCATGCGGAGTAGAGAAATTGCAGATCAGCGCTGCTGCGGAATCTCGCAATAATCGATAATCCGGGCGATTTCGCTGCGGAGTTCCCGGCGATCAATAATCCGGTCGATGAAGCCGTGTTCCAGAAGAAACTCGCTTGTCTGAAATCCAGCCGGCAGACGCTGCTTGGTCGTTCCGGAAATCACCCGTTGACCGGCGAACCCGATCAGTGCGTTGGGTTCTGCAATGATGACGTCTCCCAGAGAGGCGAAGCTGGCGGCGACTCCTCCCATGGTCGGGTGAGTCAACACGGAAATGAACAGTCCTCCCGCCTCGTGATACCGGCCCAGAGCGGCGGAGACTTTCCCCATCTGCATCAGGGAGAAGATTCCTTCGTGCATGCGGGCTCCCCCGCCGGAACCGCTGACGACGACGAGCGGCAGACGAGACCGGGTCGCTTCTTCGATGGCACGGGTGAGTTTTTCCCCGACGACCGAGCCCATGCTTCCCATGATGAACGCGGAGTCGGTGAGCGCCAGAACCAGCGGACGTCCGCGGAGGTGCCCTTTGCCGACCAGGCAGGCTTCCCGCAGACCGGTTTTCTGTTGTTCTTCAACGACCCGTTCTGGATACGACTTCCTGTCGGCAAAATCCAACGGATTCTTCGGGACCAGGCCGGCATACCATTCTTCGAAGCTCCCTTCGTCCAGCAGCTGCTGGATTCGCGAATGAGCGGAGACGTAAAAATGGTGATTGCAATCCGGGCAGAGCCGCAGGTTCTTTTCGAGATGCTTGCGGAAAATCGTGGCGTTACAGGCGTCGCAGCGCAGCCACAACCCCTCCGGAACACCACGTTTTTTGCGACTCGCGAGCGATTCGTCTGTGCGTGGAGCCGGGACATCCGGAGTGGCAGGAAGATCGGTCGTTTTTGAAGGAGTGCTCATAGCTTGAGTGAGTCCGACTCAAATTGTTCCATCAATTCGGGGAGGGGATGAACGGACTGGGAGTCTGGCCCGGAATTCACCTTCTCCCCTGAGGGGAGAAGGATTTGAGTGGTGCTGTTGATGTCCGGGACAGGCTCATCGAAACCGATCTGATCCCGGCTCCCCTGGCCTGTCGTGCTGCGGAGGTATCTTCGACAGTCGGGAACCGGTTGTCGAGCCCAGATGTCGGGACCGGGGTTCAGGAGACGGAATCGGCCGTTTCCAGACATTCCATCCGATTTCTCTGTGAAGCCATTTTCACCGGCCCGCAGAGTTTCGGCGATTCTCCCTTCAAGACGCTGACAACAAGTGTTGCCAGCGGTTCTGACGCAACAACCGCGAACGATCCCCGTCGGCGAATCAGTTTGCGGAGGGTGCGCTGCACCCGATCGTAGGCTTCTTCGCAGGATTCTCCCTGCGGCGCGCAGATCGATTCCGGCTCATCCTCCCACTGGCGAAACAGCCTGGGTTGCTTTTCCCGAATTTCGGCACGGGACAACCCTTGCCAGAGCCCCAGATTGACGTTCGGCAACCGGTCCAGCACTTTCAGCGGAATCTCAAGAGCTGACGCAACTTGCGTTGCCGCTGAGAAGGCTGGCTCGCTGGGGGAGCAATAAATCGTATCGAGTTGACGACCCCGCAGGGCCTCGATCATCTCGGCCACCTGACATGTCCCCTGATGAGTCATCCGGAGGTTCAGGTCACCCTGGATGCGATCCTGGACGTCGAACTCCGTCTCGCCAGGCCGAATCACAAATCGCGACATAAAAATTCCATCAAAAATCGCCGTCAGCTGCGGGCAGCGACTGCCAGACGTGCCATTTCACTCATGGCCGTTTCGTAGCAGTCCTGGTCAAAGATCGAGCTTCCGGCAACAAACACCTCGACTCCGGCTGCGGCGACCGGGGGAACGGTCGCGGGACCAATTCCTCCATCGATCGAAATCAGCGGAGCAGAGCCAAACAACTCGCGAACCTCTTTCACTTTGTCCGTCGAGTTGGGGAGAAATTTTTGCCCCCCGAATCCTGGATGAACACTCATGACCAGGACCAGGTCGCACTCGTCGACACACATCTGGAGTGCGCTGACCGGAGTTTCCGGGTTCAAAGCAATGCCTGCCAGTTTCCCGGCATCCCGGATCTGCTTCAGAATCGGGAGCGGGTCGGGACAGGCTTCGATATGAATGGTGATCCAGTCACAGCCGGCCTTGATGTAATCAGGCAGCCAGCGACCGGGATCATCAATCATCAGGTGAGCGTCCAGGATCAGGTCTGTCCGTTCCCGGATCCGCTCGATGACAACCGCACCGTACGTCAGATTGGGAACGAAGTGGCCGTCCATGACATCCAGATGCAGCAATTTTGCACCGGCATCTTCCAGTGACGCGATCTCCACTTCCAGATTTCCGAAGTCACACTTCAGCATGGAAGGGGCAATCAACGGGCCAGTCAGACGCTCAGACGCCATCCGGATTCACTTTCATGATTCGCGAAAACTGAGAAGACGGACAGGGGGCAACCTGCCAGATTTCAGGTTTTCATTTCCGCTTCCCGGCAGAATCGCCGTGAAGAAGGGGATGTAAAATCGGGGACTGCGATGCTGGTCGCAGCCCCCGGCGATTCCCGAAAATTGGGCATTCAGCGTGATTACAGTCTGGCCAGCTTGGAAATCAGGTCTGCTGTCCGGTTGGAGTAGCCATATTCGTTGTCGTACCAGCTCAGGATCTTCAGCAGGTTTCCGCCGATCACCTGAGTCCAGCTGCCGTCGAAGATGCTGCTGGACGTGCTGCCGATGATGTCGGTGGAGACGATCGGATCTTCGGTGTATTCCAGAATTCCCTTCAGTTCCCCTTCTGCAGCGGCCTTGATCGCGGCGTTGACTTCCTGGGCCGTCACGTCGCGAGACATCAGTGCCACGAGGTCGGTCACGGATCCGGTCGGAACCGGAACCCGCAGAGAGATCCCGGTCAGTTTGCCATTCAGAGCCGGCAGCACTTCACCGACGGCCTTGGCGGCCCCGGTGGACGTCGGAATGACGTTCACGGCGGCAGCACGGGCACGACGGGGATCGCTGTGGATCTGATCCGAAACGCGCTGGTCATTGGTGTAAGCGTGAACGGTGGTCATCAGACCTTTTTCAATCCCGAACTTTTCATGCAGCACTTTGGCGACCGGAGCCAGGCAGTTCGTGGTGCAGCTGGCGTTGGAAACCGTCTTGTGCTCGGAAGTCAGCTGATTGTCGTTGACACCGCAGACCACGGTCAGGTCCGGCTTATCAGAGGCCGGTGCGGAGATGACAACCTTCTTGGCTCCGGCGGCCAGATGGCTGTCGTATCCTGGCTTGCCGTCTTTGGCACGACCAGTGAAGAACCCGGTTGATTCCAGGGCGACTTCCACTCCCAGTTCTTTCCAGGGAAGCTTTGAAGGATCTCGCTCGGCGAGGATTTTGACCTTCTTGCCATTGATGACGAGGTTGTCGCCGTCAACGTCGACAGTACCGGGGAATCGGCCCTGAACGCTGTCATACTTCAGCAGCATCGCGAGCGCCTTGGGAGCTCCCAGATCATTGATGGCAACGATATTAAATTCGTCCCCTCGAGCAGCCATTGCCCGCAGCGTGATACGTCCGATACGACCAAACCCGTTAATTCCAACCTGAACTGCCACGTCCTCGTTCTCCAAAAAATGAAGGTTTTGCGCGAGCAAATGAACTCTTGTGTTCGTTGTTCGAGTGATGAATTGTATCGGCGAGGATTGCCGGTCTCAACTCTTGGGGTGCTTCGCGGGAATCGGGATGTTCTGACTTTCCGGTTTGATAACGAAAAACTCACCGTGGTGTACGCTCCTTTCATGGCTCCCCGCCACCTCAGCAGATCAACAAATCAGCATCCCTTGAACAGGCCTGGTCCCATTTGTTACATATCATATATTGCTGGCAGCATCTCAGAATGAATTCCACTCCCGGCGACATGCCATCTCCTGATGTGACTCGAGTTGATTCATTCCTTTACTGGATTCGACGTAAGTCATTCTGAGGATTGCGAGACCGCTGCGCGGAGTGGTACTGCGAAGAATGGAATTCGAGGTTGTCCATGGCAATTCGCTCTCTGGGGCGGCAGGCGTACCCGCCCCATCATCGTTGTCGTCAGATGCCGCGCCGTACCCATAACGGGTTTACGCTGATCGAACTGCTGGTCGTCATCGCGATCATTGCAATCCTGATCGCACTGCTCCTGCCTGCGGTGCAGCAGGCCCGTGAAGCCGCCCGGCGTTCGCAGTGCAAAAACAGCCTGAAGCAGATCGCCCTGGCCGTACATAATTATCATGACACACATGGCTTATTTCCGCTGGGGTACGGAGCGACGGTCGATGCTCCAGATCTGCCGGGCGCCAGTGGAATCCGTGCTCCCTGGACGGTCATGATCCTGCCGTTTCTGGATGACACTGCCCGCTACGCCCAGTTCAACATGCAGGGAACCTGGGCCGGTCGGAAGGATCATGCGACCCCGACGAATTTCGCTCTCCAGTTTGAGCGAAACTCACGATTTCAGTGCCCATCAGACCCCTCTGCTTCCACTGGGCCCAGTGCGAATTATCTCGGGGTGAGCGGCGGAGGTGACGCAAGCCTGGCCTATGCTGCGGCAAAAAACGCCTGCTGTAATCGGTCGGTTGCCTTCAAGAACGGTGTCTTTTTCGCCAATTCCAGCACCCGAATGCGGGACCTGACCGACGGAGCGAGCAATACCCTGCTGATCGGGGAAACCAAAGACATGCCGCTCGACAATGGGGTGCTTTCCACGGCCCAGATTCAATGGGGGCGAAGCTGGGCGGCGCCGGTCACTAACAATAACGAATCGGGGAACTGCTGCTGGACGATGAATCTGCTGACCGCCTCGTCCGACGGGATCAACACAAGTGGGTACGACCCGACAAAACATGACGCCGGGAGCAGCGGAAGTGCCACCTGGGTTTACCTTTCCGCATCAGGGCGAGGGCTGAGCAGCTGGCATGTCGGGGGCTGTCATGCGGCGCTGGGAGACGGTTCCGTCCACTTCCTGAACCAGAATATGGACATCGGAATCTACCGGAGTCTGGGGATCCGGAACGACAATGGCCCAGCGGGAGGCCTGTAATGATGGAACAACATCACCTGAAATTTGGGATGTTTTGTGTTCTCATGGCCACACTCGGGTGTGGCTGGGGTGGAGATTCCGGGCGGAGCAATGTGACCGGAACCGTGCTTTTTAATGGCAGTCCTGTTGATGGCGGGACAGTCACCTTCGAACCGGACGCCTCGAAGGGAGGAGCCGGGCCACAGTGCATTGCCTTCATCGAAAACGGAAAGTATCGAACCAAAGATGGCCTTGGGCCGGTTCCGGGCCCCACGATCGTGAAAATCGAGGGGTTTGGGCCTGCCCCGATTTCCGGAAACGGCAACCTGGGGTTTCCGCTGCCGTTGTTTCCCGCGTACACGACCACGATTGAAGTGAGCAAAGGGGCCTCGACCGCGAACTTTGACGTGCCGTCCGCCAAGAAGAAGTAAAGTCAGAGTCACAACTCTTTCAACGTGAAGTGGTTGCATTCCAGAACGACTCTCGGCTCCCGGCGTTCACGAGCCGGGAGTTTTCGTGTTGGCAGATCGCTGACAGATCTTTGTGTGGCGGCGGAATCCGGTGAATTCTCGCCCCAAACCCGCCCCCCAAAGAGCCGATGCCCCTCGAGAAACCGGGGGAAATGGAAAAATTCACCGTCGGACTGGAAGTCTGGACGCGGTTTCGCCTACACTCTCCGCTCCAAATTTTGCACTGAACGGTGATACTATGCCCAAAGCCAAGACACACAAAGGAATTGCCAAGCGGTTCAAAGTGACCGGTTCTGGTAAGAAGGCGAAGCACCGTGCGGCGAACCGGGGTCACATCCTCGGTAAGAAATCCGCAAAGCGGAAACGCCAATTGCGCGGCGGCGGAATCGTCGTCGGCGCGAACGCACGAATGGTGCTGGAAGCCGTCCGTCCCAGTCTGTAAGCAGTTTCGCTTGCAGACACGAGTGCTGTTTCAGGGAATGGTTTGCCCCTGACGGCCCGTTGATTTCAACTTGATGCCGGCTTCGTCAGGTCTCGGGACAGACCGTCATTGTCCGCCGGCAATAGAAAGATCGAACCATGCGTGTTTCATACGGGAAGGCCCGTCGGAAGAAGAAAAATCGTGTCTTCCGCGATGCCAAAGGAAACTGGGGCGGCAGAAGCCGTCTGTGGCGGACAGTTCAGGAAACACTGATCCGCGGCCGTGCCTATGCGTTTCGCGACCGTCGCGTCAAGAAGCGTGAATTCCGGGCACTCTGGATTACTCGTATTTCCGCTGCTGTGGCACAGCGCGGCCTGCGATACTCCCAGTTCATTCATGGACTGGAACTGGCAAACATCACATTGAACCGCAAAATTCTGAGTGAAATTGCGATTCACGATCCAGCGGTGTTCGACGAAATCGTCAACGCCGTGAAAGCAGCTCTCGAGCAGAAGCCTGCAAACTGAGCGGCTCGCTCTCATAAGATCTGTTCCGCCTGATTGAGGTGGACTGAAGCTGAACAATTCGCACCCTGGCACTGTCCGTACTGGATGTTGCCAGGGTGACGTTGTTTCCAGCAGGTGATCTTGCTTCCCGCTTCCCGCCTGACTCCTCTGAAGTTGCGGATCGCTCACATCGATGCGACGCCGGCAAATCCTGCTGCGATCCCAGAGTGACCCGGTTTGTCTTGGGGCAAGCCACTTCTGTCCGCAGACTGCTGGTCTGTTGCGACGGGTCCCCGGATTCCAGCTTGCTTTTGTCACCCGTAAAATGACAAAAGCGAGTGAAGATGACTGGGGGCGTGGGCGCTCGCCCGGAACAACCCAACAAGGACCGTCCCGGCCACACCCCCAGTCATACATCACTCGCTTTTGACGGAATAGAAATAAAGCAACGGGCGTGCCATTGTTGAACGACTCGGCGGAAACGACGTAAGTGACAGTCGTTTAAAGGGGTTCTGGACTACTGCATGTCGCAAGTCTCCCCTCGGGGGAACTGTACTGCTGAGAAAGCAGGCATCACCGCCCTGCGGTGCCCATTGGCGCGACGAATCGCGATTCGGCTCATCGGGTTTCGCTTCTTAATCCATGCCTCCCATCTCTCCAGGTTTAACATGGAAGCCCGCTGCAACCAGAGAATTCGATAAAACCGGAATATTCTCACAAGTTGCCCGGCTCTCCGGTTCGATAACAACATTGTCGGATTGGAACCATTTGCAGTGGTGCGGAAGGACTCTGTGCCCACCCAACTCCGCAGACGTCATCGCAGCACCTGGAGGCGATCGGATGGCAACCTGGACGCGTCGTATCAAACGATGGGCCCTTTCGGGCGTTCTACTGCTGGCAGTGATGCCAAGCAGTGGTTGCTACGGCACCTATCTTTATCTATTAAAAGACGCAGCGATTGGCGGCTGGTTCTTCGGATCCACCATGCCAATCCCCGTCACACCGTTCTTCAGTCAAAAGATTGAAGACACCTACTGGGAAGAGGAACGCTACAAGCGGGTTCCGATTCTCGATCCGGTGGAAGGAGAAAATGCTCCTCTCTTCTGTCTGGATCCACCACAGCCGGACGAAGTCATGAGAGCCCTGCCGGACGATGTGTCCGGTGGCGTGCCGTTTCTCTCTGAAACATTCCGGAACAATGTCCGGATCGTGGTGGAGAAAATTGTCGACCGCGTGGATGAACCCCGGTTCTTCCCGCAGGTGGGCCCCGCCCGGCTGCATCACTGCCACTACAAGTGTACGGTCTACTTCGAGAAGACCATCCGCTCCAGTTGGCCAGTTCCGTTCACTCATGTTGATCAGGTGGAAGAAGTGGTCTATATCGATCACGACTACCTGATTCGCGTCGCAGGACCAGGCTCGATGCCGTAGTCCAGCGGACTTCGTGGGTCAGTCCTTCCCAATTTGTCCCGATGAGGGCGAAAGCGGGTCGTCGAGAGTGGATCGGAAATGCAGGACTTTTCCAGTCTTTTCTGAATCCTGATCCCTCCCCCCTCGCCGTTCTGCGCTGGCAAACCGGGAAGGACTGAAACTGCCCTCGAAACTCTCCCTGAAATGCGGGAGCTCTGGCATCCACATGGACAGCTACGCAGAACGCCCGGTCGTCTGACCGGGCGTTCTGTGTTGTGTGCCGAGCATGTTTGACAGTTTGCGGGGTGGAAGTCCCCGTTCCAGCCTGATGGAGGTGAAGGAAAGTGAACCGCAAGGGCGTCGTCGCGAGGCGGGGTCTGAAGGAAGCGGGGAG
>Ga0182736_1000219_pt1 | contig 110148 bp, 94 predicted proteins | sample eDN5th30CKraftBY_FD_128882 | JGI IMG/M metagenome (GOLD analysis project Ga0182736, IMG submission 128882) | Enriched backyard soil microbial communities from Emeryville, California, USA - eDNA 5th pass 30_C Kraft BY (version 2) (version 2) | ecosystem: Environmental > Terrestrial > Soil >... | reverse complement strand
GATCGTGAACAGCACCTGCTGCTCGGTGACGCTGTCGCCCGGCGCCACCGCGACATCGACGACCACGCCAGCGACCGGCGCCTCGACCGGGATTTCCGTCTTCATCGATTCGAGGATGGCGAGCACGTCGTTCTCGGCGACGGTCTGGCCGACCGCGACCTCCACCTTCCACACGCTGGCGGTCAGATCAGACCGAACCTTCACAAGCGCCATCACCGTCTCCTCCATCGCCCGAATGCGAACCGGGTCGATAATTATTCTCGGTATATTTTTCGCAACAGCCGCAGTCAACCGCCGATGCAGCGCGGGTTCGCGTGGGGGATGGGTTAGCGGGAGAAGTGCGCGGCGGCGTGATCGACCACCGCGGTGCAGGCGCTTTCGAGCGCGCCCGCGTCGTCGCGGCGATAGCATTCGCTCGACACGCTGAAATTGCCCGCGACGAGCATCACGGCGAGCAGTTTAGAATGAAGGTCGGTTTCCGGATCAAGGCCCGCTTCGCGCGAGAAAGCTTCGGCGAGCATCGCTTCGTAGCGGCGCTCGACCAGCAGCATGTGGCCCATGATCCGGTCATTCAGCGCCAGCGAGCGGCCGAACTGGAACTGGCGCGGGTTGGCGCCGATCCGGCGCGACCATTTGACGACATGTTCGCGCCAGCTTTCCAGCACGGAGACTACGCGATCGGGGCGTTCCAGCGCATCGCGGAACTGTTCGAGCGTGGCGAGGTGCAGCGCCAGCGCGATGTCTTCCTTGGTCGCGAAGTAGCGCAGCACGGTCTGCTTGTGGATTTCGGCGAGGTCGGCGATCTGGTTGAGCGTCGTCTCGACATAGCCCTGGCGCTCGAACAGCGTCATCGCCGAACGAATGATGTCGTTGCGGGTGCGCTCCGCCTTGCGCTGACGAAGGGGTAGCCGTTCGGTCATCGCGCCATTCCTAGGATGAGCGGACCTTGTCCGCAACCGGCCGCCTGTGCCGCGTGCGCAACGTAAAGCCGCCGGACCGCGATCGATCGGCCCGGCGGAGAGGGAACGCGCGTCAGAATTTCACGCGCAGGCCCATGGTGTAATAGCGCCCGATCAGGTCATAGATGCCGCCGTTGGCCGCGCGCGGCGCGGTCGGCGATCCGTTCGGGGTGATCGGCGGATCCTGATCGAACAGATTGTTGATCGTGGCGTAGAGCTCCATGTTGCCGCTCGACGTCGGCAGTTTGTAGCCGATCGTGGCGTCGGTGTACCACACCGCCGGCACATTGGTGTCGATGCCGGGGGCATAGGTCACCGTGCTGTCGAGGTGGCCCGAACCGACGTAGCGTTCCTGCGCGAACAGGTGCCACCTGTCGTTGCGCCAGTCGACGCTGAACGAGCCCGTCCATTCGACGGCGGCGGGCGGATTGACGTTCTGCAGCACGTTGAGGTCGCCGACCCGGTCGATCTTGCGCCCGTTCACGGTCAGCGCCAGTTGCCGGGTGTGGGTCGCCAGCAGCCGCAGGTTGAGCCGCCCAGAGCCGAGCGTGGTGGCATAACCCAGTTCGTAATCCTCGCCGTCGGTTTCGAGCAGGCCAAGGTTCTGGTTGGGGGTGATGACGACGTTGATCGTTCCATCGCTGTTGCGCTGGATCAGCGAACAGCTCGACAGGCCGCAATCGTCGACGACCTGCTGCACGGTCGGCTGGGCGATGACGTCGCGGATCTTGATCTTGAAATAGTCGACCGACGCGGTGAACCCACGCAGGAAGCGCGGCCGCAACACCACGCCCACGTTGGTCGAATCAGCGACTTCGGCGGCCAGATTGCGGTTGCCGGTCTGGCGCTGCAGGAACACGGTGCGCGCGCCGCCCAGCTGTGGGTCGGAGGCCGACGCGCCGTTGATCTGGTTCGATACGGTGTAGAGTTCCTGGATGTTCGGCGCGCGGATATCGCGTGAGCGTGTGCCGCGGAAACGGATGTCGGGGATCGGCTGCCAGATGCCGCCGACCTTCCACGTCGTCTCGCCGCCGACGGTGCTGTAGTCGGCGTAACGGATCGCGGCGTTCAGATCGAGCCGGTCGAAGCCGGGGGTATCCGACAGCAGCGGCGCGTTGATTTCGGCGAAGGCTTCCTTGACGTTGAAGTCGCCCTTCAGCGGCAGGCCGTTCAGGCTGTAGAGATAGCCGCCGAACAGGCCCTGTTGCGCCGCCGGATAACCGCGGATGCCGGTGCCGTCGCGGGTGCGCGCGCTGGTCGGATCGTTGGTGACCTGTCCTTCCTCGCGCCGGTATTCGCCACCGAACGCGACGGTGATCGGATCGGACGCCAAGCTGAACAGCTCGCCCCGGATGTCGGCGGCGGCGACCAGCTGGCGGCTTTCGATCCGCGTGTCCGACGTGCCGGTGACATAGTTGATCGCCGCGCCCGATGCGGCGCCCGCGCCGAACAGGTTGATCGGGACGCAGCCCGCGCCCGCCGCCGTTCCGAGCAGGGTCGACCGGCACACCACCTGCCCGCTCGCCGGGTCGACGACCGCGTCGACCGCGTTGAAAATGTTGTCGACGATCTGGTTGTTGGTGATGCGGTAGCGCGAATCCGACCGGCCGTACTGGACGTAGCTGGAGAAGCTCCACTTGTCCGACAGCCTGCCGTTCAGGCCGCCGACGATGCGATAGGTCTCGGTATCGGTGTAATAGTTCACCGGACCAAGCTCGTAATTGATCCGCTGCATCGAGAAGGAATTGATGCCGTTCGCCGCCATCACCGAACGCACCGCCTGCGGCAGATAGGCGTTGTCGGAAAAGATCGTCAGCGAATTGGTCGACAGGACGTTGGTGTTGTTGGCACCGAAATATTCGATGCCGACCTTGCCATAGGTCCCCTCGACATAGGCGGTCAGCGAATCGGAGACGTCGAACGAGGCGCGGGCGAACACGTTCTTGGTATCGAGCGTCGGCACCAGCTGCGCGCGGCGTGCGGCGCCGTCGCCCCCGCTGGCGGCGGCGGTGCCAAGGTTGCTGCCGGTGTGGAAGGCGGTGAGCGTGCCGTCGGACTGGAAACGCGTCAGTGCCAGCGGACAGGCGACGCCTGCCGGCTGGCAGCCGGTGATCGTCCCGCCGGCGGTCGCATAGGCATCGCGCCCGTCGGGCACGATCACCAGCTGCGAAGAGGTCGCGCTGGCCGGAATGAACGTCCAGCCCTGCTCCGCCCAGGTGCGGCCGTTATAGTCGAGATTGATGCCCTTTTGCCGGAAATAGTCGAACGAGGCGAGCAGGTGCAGCCGGCCGCCGGCGGCGCTGGTGCCGGCGGTCAGATTGGCCTTTTGCGACCCCGCGTCGCCGCGCGACGACAAGCCGCCCTGGACATAGCCCTTCACCCCCTGAAAGCGCGAATCGAGCACGAAATTGACCACGCCGGCGACCGCGTCGGAGCCATAGGCCGCCGATGCGCCGCCGGTGACCACGTCGACACGGCTGACCAGCCCCTGCGGGATCAGGTTGACGTCGGTGGTGCCGCTGATCGTCGTCGGCACGATCCGCTTGCCGTCGAGTAGCACGAGCGTGCGGGTCGGGCTGAGGCCGCGCAGCGCGAGCAGGCTGGCGCCGCCGCCCGACGCCGAGTGATTGGAGCCGGCCGAACTCGGCTTGAAAGAGCCGCTGAACACCGGCAGCTGGACCAGCGCCTCGGCCATGTTGCCCGGCGCCGCCGCGGAAAGCTGTTCGCTGGAGACCACCGCCACCGGGGTCGGCGCGTTGGCGCCGTCCTTGATCGCGCGCGAGCCGGTGATGACGATCTCGCCCAAGCCGTCCGCCGACTGCGCGGCCGGGTCGCTGGCCGGCGCGTCCTGCGCGAAGGCAGCATCGCTCATCGCGAGCGCCAGCACGCACACCCCTGCCCGCATCCAGCTCCGCATCGCGCCCGATTGTACCATCACGCCACTCCTCTCCAGCCCGCCGCGCAATTTACTGCTCGGCTTATTTTGTTACCGAGTGCTATATTAGACTTGGAAGCCAAGTCAATGCTGTGCGGCGGTGGCGCGGCACGATCAGTGCGGGTTTTCACGCGGTCCGGCGGCGCCGGCCGGTCACCAGCGGCGGCGCACCGTCAGGTTGATCTGACGCGGTTCGGCGGGATAGCCGATCACCCCGACGCTGCCCGTGTTCCAGCGTCGGTCGGTCAGATTGGTGCCGGCGACGATCACCGACCAGCCGCCGCGCACCGAATCCCAGCCGAACTGGGCGTTGAGCTGTTCCATATTGTCGACGCGGTGCTGCGGTTCGTTGCACAGCGCGATCGAATAGGGACTGGACCCCGTATAGTCGCCGCCTATGCGGAACCGGCCCAGCCGCGTGCGATGCTCGAAGCTGGCGCGCCCCGCGAACCGCCGCGCCGGGGTAAAGCGCAGATCGAGGCGACGTTCGTCGGCGACGAACGCGGTACAGCCGGGGCTGGCCGCCAGCCGCGTGATCCGGTCGTCCAGCGTCGCGAGCCACCCGCCGACCTCGACCCCGCGCACCGGTCGAACCGAGATGTCCGCCTCCAACCCCGCGATGCGGGCGTCGCCGACATTCTGGCGAAAGATCTCGGGCGGCGACAGATTGGCGCGCGCGGCCGAGAAGGCGATGTTGGTGTAGTCGTTGACGAAATAGTCGACGTTCGCGGTCAGCCGCCCGCCCAGCGCGCCGGCCTTGACCCCGCCTTCGTAGCTCCACAGCGTCTCGGGGGCGATCGCGCCCTGACGGTGCAGAACGAAATCGATGTTGCGCGCGCGCCCGTCGAAGCTGCCGCTGCGAAAGCCCTTCGCCGCGCTTGCATAGAGCAACGCGCGCAGGTCGCCGCGTTCGAGCGTGTAATCGATCGCCAGCCGGGGCGAGAGATCGCGCCAGCCCTGGCGGATGCGGCGGTGCGCCTCGGTGCCGTCGGGCAGGATCAATGTCTCGCCCGGCGCGGTGAGGAAGCGCACGTCGTACCGCTTTACTTCGTCGGTGAAACGCAACCCGGCGCTGAGGTTCAGGCGGCGCGCCACCCGCGCGGTCACCGTCGCGAACGCCGACAGGCTGCGCGTATCGAGTTGCGGGCGATAGGGCGACCAATTGCCAAGATCCCCACCCGACCGCGACGGCGCCGCAAAGAAATCGCCGGTCAGGAAGCGTGCGGCCGGCGATCCGGCCGGGACGGCGCCGCTGATCGCGGTCATTTGATCATTATGCTCCGTGAAGTGGAACAGCCCGGCGACATAATCGACCCGGCCGCCGGCCAGCGTACCGGCATATTGCAGTTCGTGGCTAAAGCTGTGCTGGCGCTGGTCCTGCAACAGGATGATGTTGGCGCCGATGCCGGACGCGTTGGCGGTCTGATCGAACCCGATCTGCGACCGGAGCGCGCGATAGCCGCTGATCGCGGTCAGCGTGCCGTCGCCCAGCGGCCAGCTCAGTCGCAACGATGCGCCGCCGGTCAGCGTGTCGTTGAGCGGATTGGTGTCGGCGGAGCGGAAATTGTCGATCGACCCATCCGGCGCGACGAAACGGTTGAGGTACCGCCCCGGCGTCGCCGGATCGGGAGCGAACTGCTGCGGGAAGCGCGGGGCGGACCGCTCGTCGCTGTAGTCGGCGGATAGCTGCGCCGATCCGCCAGCGGGCATGTCCCACAACAGGCTGGCGCGCGCGGCCTGGACATCCTGCCCGTTGACCCGCGCGCCGTCGGTCAGGTTGCGACCCCAGCCGCGCTGGGTGCGCGACAGCAGCGACACGCGCAGCGCAGCGCGGTCCGACAGCGGCGCATTGGCCGCGCCGCGCACATCGATTCGTCCGAAGCTGCCGATCGTCGCGTCGGCCATGGCGTCGGCATGGGCGGGGTCGGGGCGGCGGGTGATGATGCGGATCGCGCCGCCGCTGGTGTTGCGGCCGTAGAGGGTGCCCTGCGGCCCGCGCAGCACCTCGATCCGGTCGATGTCGCTCAGGTCGAGCATCGCACCCGTCGAGCGCGGCAACAGCACGTCGTCGAGGTAGATGCCGACCGGCGGATCGTTGGTGAAGATCGAATCGCCTTCTCCCACCCCGCGCATGAACACCAGCGCGCCCGACGTCGTGCCGAAATTGCGCGCGAGGTACAGGTTGGGCACCTGCGCACCGATCCGGTCGAGGTTGAGCGCCGCCTGCTGTTCCAGCTCGCCGCCGTCGAGAACGGTCAGCGAGATCGGCACGTCGCGCGACGCCTGCGCGCGCCGCTGCGCGGTGACAATCACGTCATCGCCGGCCCCTTCATCGCCGCGATGGTCCTGCGCATGGGCAGCGGCGGGCGCGAGCAGCGCCAGCGCCACGCCGATGCCAGCGCCGGGCACCCTCAATGGCGCGCCGCTTCGGCGCGGCCGACCACCATGTGATGCACCTCGTCCGGCCCATCGGCGAAGCGCAGGTGGCGAACGTCGGCGTAAAGATCGGCGAGCGGCGTCCATTGCGACAATCCGGCTGCGCCGTGGATCTGGATCGCCTCGTCGATGATGCGGCAGGTACGCTCGGGCACCATCGCCTTGGCCATGCTGACCCACACCCGCGCCTCACGGTTGCCGAGCACGTCCATCGCCCGCGCCGCCTTCAGCACGATCAGTCGCATCGCCTCGATCTCGATCCGCGCGCGGGAAACCAGTTCCAGGTTCTTGCCCAGCATCAGCAGCGACCGGCCGAACGCCTCCCGCGCGTTACCGCGCTTGACCATCAGGTCGAGCGCGATCTCCGCCTTGCCGATGGTGCGCATGCAATGGTGGATGCGGCCCGGCCCAAGGCGAAGCTGCGAAATCTCGAAGCCGCGCCCTTCGCCCAGCAGGATATTGTCATGCGGGACGCGGACATTCTCGAGCTTGATGTGCATATGGCCATAGGGCGCATGGTCGTCGCCGAACACGCACATCGGCCCGACCACGGTCACCCCCGGCGTGTCGATCGGCACCAGGATCTGCGACTGCTGCTGGTGCGCGGGGGCATCGGGGCTGGTCCGCACCATGCAGATCATCACCTTGCAGCGCGGATCGCCGGCGCCGGTGATGAAGAACTTCTCTCCATTGATCACCCATTCATCGCCGTCGAGCACCGCGCTGGTCCGCACGTTCTTCGCATCCGACGACGCCACGCCCGGCTCGGTCATCGCATAGGCGGAGCGGATCTTGCCCTCCAGCAGCGGTTCGAGCCAGCGCGCCTTCTGTTCGGGCGTGCCGACGCGCTCCAGCACCTCCATGTTGCCGGTGTCGGGCGCGGAGCAATTGAGTGTCTCCGACGCCAGCGGGGACTTGCCCAGCTCGGCGGCGATATAGGCATAGTCGAGGTTGGCGAGCCCCTGCCCGGTGTGCGCGTCGGGCAGGAAGAAGTTCCACAATCCTGCCGCGCGCGCCTTGGCCTTGGCGGTCTCGAGCAATTCAAGCTGGCCCGGCGCCCATTCCCAGCGATTCTTGCGGTCGTGGCCCAGCCGATAGAATTCCTCGGTGATCGGGTCGACATTCTCCGCGATGTGCCGCTTCACCGCGTCGAACAGCGGGCGCGCGCCCTCGCTCATGCGCAGGTCGTTCATTTCCGCGTCGCGATCGATATCCGTCATGTCCGATGTCCCCATGGTGCAGCCGCCCGCTCTGCGCCGAAATCGGCGCGGGTGGGTAATGACGGAACCGAATGCCGGTTATCAACCGCAGGAATGGCCGGGACCCTAGAACAGCCGCCCGCCGTCGGGGACCGGCACCGACGGGCCGATCAGCACCACCTTTCCATCCGCGTCGGGAAAGCCGAGCGTCAGCACCTCGCTCATCATTGGGCCGATCTGGCGCGGCGGGAAGTTGACCACCGCCGCGACCTGGCGCCCGACCAGCGTTTCGGGCGCATAATGTTCGGTGATCTGCGCCGACGACGCCTTGCGTCCGATCGGGTCGCCGAAATCGATCAGCAGGCGATAGGCGGGCTTGCGCGCCTCGGGGAAATCGCGCGCCTCGACAATGGTGCCGATGCGGATGTCGACCCGCAGGAAATCGTCGAAGGCGATGGCGGGGGCCGCGTCGGCGCAGGCGCTGTGTTCGACGTGCATCAGAGCGCCGCACCGTCGAAATGGCTGATCTCCAGCGAATCGAGGTCAAGCGCGTCGGCGCAGCGCAGGTTCAGCGCGACCATCGCCCTGCCGTCGGGCGCGGTCCCCTCGCTGAACGGCGCAACGCCGCAGGTCGCGCAGAACTGGTGCCGGATTTTGTGGGTGTTGAAGGTGTAGCCGGTCAGCGATTCGCGTCCGGTCACGGTAACCGCTTCCGCCGGCACGAAATGGAGCAGCGACCCCTTGCGTCGACACATCGAGCAGTTGCATGTCACCGCCGCAGATGGCGCCGGCCCGTCGATCATGTAGCCCACATTGCCGCAATGGCAGCTTCCGGTGACGGTCATGACAGCTCCTCCTCGATCGTGAGGGGACACTTAGCCGCGCGCGCAGCGGAACGCAGCACCGCAAATTCGTCCGTTCGCGCCGGCCGGGGTGGCGCGAACGGACGAAACCGCCCGGTGGGGCGACCGTGGAAGGATTGCGGGGTTCAGGCCGGGGCGAGTTCCGCCTGTACGTTGACCCGCGTCTCCGCCATCGCCGTGAGCTTCTCGTCGGTGCTGCGTTCCTCCTCCAGCGTTTCCTGCAGGATCTCGGCGGCGCGAGTCTGGCCGAGCTGCCTGGCCCAGGCGATCAACGTGCCATAGCGCGTGATCTCATAATGCTCGACCGCCTGTGCGGACGCGATCAGCGCCGCATCAAGCACGCGCTTGTCGGCGATGTCGCCGGCCACCTCGTTGGCTTCCTTGATGATGCCGTCGATCGCCGGACACGTCACGCCCTTCGGCTCCTGACCCAGCAACCCGAAAATCTCGTCGAGGCGGCGGATCTGGCCCTCGGTTTCGCGCAGATGCGTCTCGAACCCGCCCTTGAGCGCGGGGTCGGTCGCCTTGTCGATCATCTTGGGCAGCGCCTTGGTGATCTGGTTCTCCGCATAATAGACGTCCTGAAGCTGGTGCAGGAACAGATCGTCGAAGGTGGCGATATCCTTGGTGAACAGGCCCATGGGGCTCTCCTGTGGCAGAGGGATGACGTGGGCGCCGGCCGGTATTGGTCGGGATCGGCAAGCGTGGGGCATCAACGCCCTGCCGGCCGCCAAGTTGCTGAGCGATGGCGGCTTTCTTTGTGGGTGCGGTGATATGTGCGGGCCACGCGATTGACAGCGCGGCCACCGCGCGATCAACCGTCGCCATGGCCGAGATCAAGCTCCACCCCAGTTGGCGCGAACCGCTGCAAGGCGAGTTCGACAGCCCGTACATGGCCGACCTGCGCCGCTTCCTGATTGCGGAGAAGGCGGCGGGCAAGGCGATCTTCCCCGCCGGCGGCGAGTGGTTCCGCGCGCTCGACCTGACCCCGCTCGACCGGGTGCGAGTCGTCATCCTCGGGCAGGATCCTTATCACGGGCCGGGGCAGGCGCACGGCCTGTGCTTTTCGGTGCGGCCGGGCGTGCGCACCCCGCCCAGCCTGGTCAACATCTACAAGGAACTGCACAGCGACCTGGGCATCGCCCCGGCGCGCCACGGCTTTCTGGAACATTGGGCGCAACAGGGCGTGCTGCTGCTCAACACGGTGCTGACGGTGCAGATGGGCATGGCCGCGTCACATCAGGGGCGCGGGTGGGAACGCTTCACCGACGCGGTGATCCGCCAGGTCAACGCCAGCGAGACCCCGGTGGTGTTCCTGCTGTGGGGCAGTCACGCGCAGAAGAAGGCGGCGGCCGTCGACAGCGTCGATCGCGGCGGGCGGCATCTGGTACTGAAGGCGCCGCACCCGTCGCCGCTGTCGGCGCACACGGGTTTCTTCGGTTCGCGGCCGTTCTCCCAGGCCAACGCCTTCCTCGAAAGCCGCGGGCTGGCGCCGATCGACTGGGCGCTGCCGCCGCTGTGAGCGCGCGGCGATTCCCTCGCCATGGCGAGGATGGCGATTGACGCGCACGTCGCCCCCGCCGACAACCCGCCGGCCGGACGGGCAAGGTGGTGAGGCGTAGCATGGCGAAGCGGCAGCGGTTTGGGGCGATGCTGGGACTGGCGGCGATGCTGTCCGCCTGTGGCGGCGGTGGCAGCGGATCGGTGAGCGCACCGACGCCCAGCCCGACGCCCACACCGACGCCGACCCCGACGCCCACGCCGACCGCCACCGCCGGCTGCACGCTGCGCGAGCGCCAGCAATGGGCTGCGGACCAGATGCGCGAATGGTATCTGTTCCCGGAAACGCTGCCGGCGACGCTCGATCCCGCGCCCTATGCCGACGTCGGCAGCTATATCGACGCGCTGACCGCGACCGCGCGGTCGCAGCGCCGCGACCGTTATTTCACCTACCTGACCTCGATCGCCGAGGAGGACGCCTATTACGACAGCGGGTCGAGCGCCGGGTTCGGCCTCCGGCTCGGCCTTACCTCCGGCAACCGGCTGTTCGTGATCGAAGCGTTCGAGGGCGCCCCCGCCCTCAACGCGCTGATCGATCGCGGGGCGGAGATCGTCGCGGTGGGCACGACGACCGCCAATCTGCGCAACGTCACCGACATCATCGCCGGTGCGGGCACCGCCGGGCTGAGCGACGCGCTGGGGCCGGACACCGCTGGGACGGCGCGGGTGCTGCGCGTGACGGACAGCAGCGGCACCCGCACAGTGACGCTGACCAAGACCGATTTCGAGCTGCCGCCGGTTTCGACGCGATACGGCGCCAAGGTGATCGACGACGACGGGCGGCGGGTCGGCTATGTCAACCTGCGCAGCTTCATCTCCACCGCCAGGCCGGCGCTGCGCCAGGCGTTCGCCGCCTTCCGCGCGCAGGGCATCACCGACTTCGTCGTCGACCTGCGCTACAATGGCGGCGGGCTGATCTCGGTCGCCGAACTGATGGGCGACCTGATGGGCGGCCGCCAGACCGCGTCCGACCCGTTCGACTATGTGACCTTCCGCCCCGAAAAGGCCGCCGAGAACGAAGTCCATTACTTCACCCCGCAACCCGAGGCGGTGACGCCCACCCGCATCGCCTTCATCGGCACCGGCGGCACGGCGTCGGCCAGCGAATTGGTGATCAACGGTTTCCTGCCCTATTATCGCGGCCAGATGGCGCTGATCGGCACCAACACCTATGGCAAGCCGGTCGGGCAGATCGCGATCGACAAGCCCGAATGCGATGACCGGCTGCGCGTGATCGCGCTGGCGATCGAGAACGCCAATCATCAGGGAGCCTATTTCGACGGCCTCGCCAACACCGTCGACGTCAGTTGCCGGGCCAGCGACGATATCGGCTATCCGCTGGGCGACCCGCGTGAGGCCTCGACCCGCGCCGCGCTCGATTTCATCGCGGGGCGCAGCTGCACGCCGATCACCAGCGCCAGCGCGGGGGTGGCCGCGCGCAGCCTGTCGGTCGCTACGCCGGTCGGGCAGGAACTGCTGTCGCCGGATCGGCCGAGCACGTTCCAGCGCGAGGTTCCGGGCGCCTTCTGAGCGCGGCTATGGCGGCGAACCGCCGGGAAACGCCGCGACCAGCGCGTCATATTGCCGCCGGGTGATCGCGATCATCGATCCGTGGCGGGCGCCCGGCGTCATCTCATAGCGATTCCATTCGGGCACGCCGCTGTTGCCGGAAACCTGAAACCACGGACCCGCCAGTGTCGGCGCTTTCGACAGGCCATAACTCGTGCCGGCATATTGCTCGTAATAGAGCAACCAGTCCTTGTCGTCGGGCGAGCGGATCACGGTCGGGGCTTCGCGAAAATTGGGGCTCAGCGGCGGCCCCGGCGGCGGATAGGGACCGGTCAGCGTCGACGCGCAGCTGATCCGGATCGTCTTGCCGGTCACCCAGGCATAGGACGGATAGCGCTCGTCCTTAATGACCGCGCAATAGCCGGGGCCGCTGTCGTTGGGCTGCACGACCGTATCGATCGTCGCCATGTCCCACGCGAACAGCCGCCGCGGCTTCGCGTCGAACCGCTTGAGATCGGGGGAGAGCACGTAGAGCGTGCGCTGGCTGCCCCAATAGCGTTCCGGATCGGTGGGTGATCCGTCGAGATTGGGCGTGTGCCAGCTCAGCAAGAACCGGGCGGATGCGGTGTCGAAGAACAGCTTGGGCGCGCCGATCCGCGCCAGCGCGTGGGGGTGATCCGGGATCGCCTTCAGGTCGGGCCGATAGGTGCCATATGGCGTCCAGCGGATCAGGTCGGTCGAGGTCCAGAAGCGGATCAGCGGATCGTCGTCGCCCTTGTTGCCGACCAGATAGTAGCGCCCATCGCCTCCGCGCGCGATCGAGGCATGGCCATGATAGTCCGCCGATACCGGTCGCCCGCCGTTGAGTGGCCGCCAGTGCAGGCCGTCGACGCTGACGGAATAATAGAGGACGCCGTAGTCGCCCTTCATCATGTGCGCGAACAGATAGGCGCGGTCGGGATCGACATAGGGGGTTTCGGGGCCGCCCGGAGGATTCTCCTGTGCGGATACGGACGCGGCGGCGGGCGTCAGCATCGCGGCAACCAGCGCCACGGCGACGGCGCGACGGCGCATTCCGTAGGGTCGGCCAGCCACCGCCGCCTCAGCGCAGCGGCAGCGTCGGCGCCGCCTTGCCATCGGTCATGCGAATGGGGAGGATCGTGCCGTCGGTGGCATAGCGGACGCGGTCGATCGCCACCTGCCGCTCGCCGCTGAACGGTTCGGCGCCGGGCGCGCGTTCCCAGCGGTGATAGACGATCAGCCATTCGCCGCCGGGGGCCTGGACGAAGCTGTGGTGGCCCGGCCCTTGATGCGTTGCGTCGCTGCTCAGGATTTTCCCGCGATAGGCCCAGGGGCCGACCGGCGACGGCGCGGTCGCATAGTGCACGCTGTAATCGCCCGCGTTCCACCGGCCGTGGCTGTAGGAGAGATAATAGGTGCCGGCGCGCTCATGCATGAACGCGCCTTCGGTGAAGTTCGGCGGTTGGGGCACGCTCACCTCGCGCGCGATGCTGATCATGTCGGGGGCCAGTTCCCACACGCGCAACGTCGCCCCGGCGCTGCCGCCGGCGTAGAGGTAGGCCTTGTCGTTGCGCCGATCGACGAACACCATCGGATCGATCGCCTCGAACCCGTGCCCGTCGCGGACCAGTTCGCCGGTCACCAGCGGGCGGCCGCTGTCGCGGTACGGCCCCTCCGGCCGATCGGCGACCGCCACGCCGATCCGGCTGGGCGTCGGGTTCTGCGGGCCGACGGAGAAATAGAGATACCATTTGCCCGCGCGCGTCGCGACGCCCGGCGCCCACAGGAAATGCTCCGGCGCGCCGTCATCCTTGATCCAGCCGATCTGGTCACGGCGGATCAATTCGCCGCGATTCCTCCAGCTCCTGAGGTCGGCGGACGAGAAGGCGCCGAACCGGTCGGCGGTCCACGCGCCGCCGGGGCCGCCCGTGGGAAAGACCCACAGCTCGTCGCCGATGAACATCGCGTGGGGATCGGCGCCCTGGAATTGCGGATTGCTCGCCAGCGCGGCCCCCGCCGCCGCCAGCCCGATCACCGCCGCCGCTATCCGTCGCATCATGATGGCTGTCCGTAATCGAGGATGAACACCGGGCCGATCTCCAGCACCTGTTTCGCTACGTCGAGATGGAGCGCCGCATTGAGCGCGCCCGGCGCATAATCCTGATCGGCGCTGCCGGAGAGCTGGTACATCTTCCATTCCGCTGCGATCTCGAACGGCTTTTCAAAGATGGCGCGGACCACCGGCGTTGCCTCGAGCTGCACGCGGCCGATGCGGCCCGGCGCGCCGTTCTGCGTCTCGACCGCGCGCGCCCAGAACGCGATGACGACGCGATCTCCCTTGCGCACCGGCTTGAGCGTCGGGGTGATCACCCCGATACGGCCGAAGTCGGGATGCCCAGACAGCGCGATCCGCATCGCCTTGCCGAACTGCACGGTCTTGTCCGATCGCACCTGCGGCGGCAGCGCCAGGCCATAGGGCGTGAGCGACGGCACGCGTGGATCGTTGATGATCCGGTCCGCCGCGCTGGCCGCCGCCGCCTCTGCCGTCGCGGGGCGATCCGCGACGGTCAGGCCGAGTACGCCTACCGCTCCGGCCAGCGCGAGAAAGAGGTGATGGCGCGTGCGCATGCCCCTCCCCCGTCCGTCAGAAGCGGAACCGCACGCCCAGCGAATAGGTGCGTTCCAGATAGATGATCTGGCGCGTGTAGCTGTCACCGGTATTGTACTGGCGATAGCGCTGGAGCGGGTTGCCGAGGATGTTCGTCACGTCGAAGGCGATGGTGACGTTGGGCACCGGGGTGATCGACATCGACCCGTCAAGCTGGCCGCGCGCCTTTTCCGTCACCGCATGGGCGATCGGATCGAGCGCCTCCAGGCTGTAGAAATTCACGAACTTCGACCGATAGTTATACGCCAGCCGGGCGGAGAACTGCGGATTTTCGTAGAGCGCGATCGCGTTGAACGTCCATTTCGAAACGCCGGGGAACGCCTGCTGCTCATTGTTCAGCGTGGCGGCGAAATTGGGCTGAAGATCGCCCTTGGCGTCGATGTAGGTGCCGTTGGCCTGGATGCCGAAGCCCTTTGCCCAGGCGGGCAGCCCGTCGATATCGAGGAAGCTGGTGAACCCGACCTCGACGCCCTGAAGCCGGGTCTGGCCCAGATTGACCGGGCGATCGATGCGAAGGCCCGGCGTCGACCGGTCCGCCACCGTCGCCAGGAACCCTTCCGCGTCGTGGCGGAAGATCGCGGCGGTCAGCGATCCAGTGCGCGAGAAGTAATATTCCAGGCTGGCGTCGTAATTGTCGGACGTCAGCGGCTTCAGGTCCGGATTGCCGGCGGAGCCGCCGCGACGCAGGCGCTCGACGCAGTCCGCGGTGGTCGGATCGGTCAGGCACGGATCACCCGGGGCCAGGATCACCGGCTGGCCGAGCGAGGTGTTCGGCCGCATGTCAAAGAAGTTCGGCCGCGTGCGCGTCTGGGTGAACGCCAGGCGCAGCTGCAGCTTGTCGGTGAACGCGATCCGCGAGCTGACGTTGGGCAGATAGTCGGTGTATTCGCCCTTCGCGGTGGTCGCCGGGAACGTCACTACTCCGCCGGTGTCCTCGATGCGCGAGAAGCCGCTGATCGTCGTCTTGGTCTTGATCGCGCGCAGCCCGGCCAGGCCGTCGATCACGACGCCGCCCAGATCGAACCCGTATTTCAGCTGGGCATAAGCGGCGTAGGACTTTTCGCTCGCGCGGAAATTGTCGGTCGGATTGAACGCGGGCAGCCCGTCCGGCGTGCCGAAGAAGCTGCGCAGCGCGACCAGATTGTCGCGGATGCTGTCGCGCGTGATCGCGGCGTAGAAATGGTTGCGCTGGACGTCGTTGTAGGTGAACGCCGGCAGGCTGGTGGTGACATCCGCGCCGGGCAGCGCGGTCATCGGAATGCCGGCGCCTTCGTTGTTGACGTAGAAATTGCCGAAATCGCGCCCGGCCTGACGGTCGCTGTAGCGCACGCCGACCTGAAGCCGCTTCAGGAACCCGTCGCCGAAGTCATAGGCGATGTCGCCGCGCGCCTGCCAGTCCTTGCCGTTGACGATCAGCAGTTCTTGATAGAGGCCGCGGCTGATGAAATTGGCCGGATTGGTCAGGTCGAAATTGACGAACGTCTGGGTCGGGCCGCCGTCCTGCGACGCTTCGAACTGGACATTGCGCACCGGCGAGCTGGCCGCGGCATAATCGACGTTCACCAGGTTGGCGGTATATTGGCTGTCCGTATAGGCGACGTCGGCGGAGATCGTCAGCCGATCCTTCTTCCAGATCGCGCCGCCACCACCCTGATAGGTGTCGGTGCGGCCGTTGAACGAACCGGTATAGCCGTCGGGGCGCACCGCCCCGGTGACGGTCGCGGACGAAATCTGGTTGGTGCCTTCGATCGTCGTCACGTTCGACAGCTTGATGTCCCCGAAGATCGGGATGAACATCCAGCGGTTGTAGTCCTTTGAGCGGAAGCCCTGGAACAGGCCATCGACATAGATCTCGAGCTCCGGCGTCGGCTTCCACTGGAACGCGGCATTGGCCGAGGGGCGCCAGCGGTTGCCGTATCCAACGAAATTCCCCTGCGCGTCAGGGAAACGCAGCCCGGAGGCGATACCGGGCGCGTTGTTGGCGTCGGTGGTGCCGATCACCAGCGACTGCTCGCGCGTCGCGTCGAGGAAGTTGATGCCGACGTAGCTGGCGTTGACCAGCAGGCCCATCTCACCGAGGCCCGTCTCCCAGCGATCGCTGATCAGCAGATTGCCGTTCCACGACATCTTCTTGGACTGGTCCCAGTTCACGCCGTTGAGCGAACCGGACAGTTCAAAGCCGTTGAAGTCGAACGGCTTGCGCCCCCGCACGTTGACCGACCCGGCGATGCCGCCCTCGATCTGGTTGGCAAGTCCGGATTTGTAGACTTCCAGCGCGGCCACGGTCCCCGCGGGGAAATCCTGGATCTGGACGTAGCGCCCTTCCGCCGTGAAGATCTGGCGACCGTTGTAGGTGGTGGTGAGGTCGGGAAGGCCGCGCACGGTGACGCCCGCCGATTCGCCGCCGCCGCGCGTGACCGCGACGCCCGACACGCGCTGAAGCGCGGAGGAAGCGAAGGTGTCGGGAAGCTTGCCGATATCCTCCGCGACGATCGCGTCGACGATACCGTCCGAGGTACGCTTGATATTCTGCGCCGATTCGAGACTGCGGCGCAGACCGGTGACGACGATGTCCCCTTCCGTCGTCGGCGTGATCTGGGCGGCGGCGTCCGGCGAGGCGGGGTTAATACTCTGATCGCTGGCCGCATCGGGCTTCGGGGCATCCTGCGCGGTCTGCGGCACCGCGCCGGGACGCGCCTGCGCCACGCTCGGCGCCATGCCGGCCAACCCGACCACCGTCGACACCGACACGCACAGCAACGATTTGAATGTCATCTTCGCCCCTCCCTTTGCGGCTCCCGCGGATCCTCGCGGGTAGCCCGGCAGCCCCTTGTAATGGATTTATCTTATATAACCGATGCAATGCGCGCAACTCCTACTTGTATGATCAATCTTTTCCGCTGTAGAGCCTCCTGACAGGTCGTGCGGACCACCGCACCGGGTGGATTTCAGGGGAGAGTCGGGTATGGAGCGCCTAGCACGGGACGCCGGAGCGTGACCGATCCGACCGCAATCCGGCCGACGCTGCGCAGCCGCGCGTGGTTCGACAACCCCGGCAACGCCGACATGACCGCGCTGTATCTGGAGCGTTATCTCAACTACGGCCTCAGCCTTGAGGAGTTGCAGAGCGGTCGTCCGATCATCGGCATCGCGCAGTCGGGCAGCGATCTGGTGCCGTGCAACAGGCACCATCTGGTCCTGGCCGAGCGGGTGAAGGCGGGGATTCGCGACGCCGGCGGAATCGCCATCGAGTTCCCCACGCACCCGCTGCAGGAAACCGGCAAGCGCCCGACCGCCGGGCTCGATCGTAACCTGGCCTATCTCTCGCTGGTCGAGGTGCTTTACGGCTATCCGCTCGACGGCGTGGTGCTGACGATCGGCTGCGACAAGACCACGCCCGCCGCGCTGATGGCGGCGGCGACCGTCAACATCCCGGCGATCGCGCTATCGGTCGGGCCAATGCTCAACGGGTGGTTCAAGGGCCAGCGCACCGGATCGGGCACGATCGTGTGGCGCGCGCGCGAGATGCTCGCCGCCGGCGAGATCGACTATCAGGGGTTCATCAAGCTCGTCGCCAGTTCGGCGCCGTCGACCGGCTATTGCAACACGATGGGCACCGCGACAACGATGAACTCGCTGACCGAGGCGCTGGGCATGTCGCTGCCCGGATCGGCGGCGATCCCGGCGCCCTACCGCGACCGGCAGGAAGTCGCCTGGGAAAGCGGCCGGCGTATCGTCGAGATGGTCGACGCCGATCGCAAGCCTTCGGACATCATGACCCGCGCGGCGTTCCTCAACGCGATTCGCGTCAACTCCGCGATCGGCGGGTCGACCAATGCGCCGATCCACCTGAATGCGATCGCGCGCCATATCGGTGTCGAGCTCGACCTCGACGACTGGGAATCCCACGGCGCGGAGGTGCCGCTGCTCGTCAATCTGCAGCCGGCCGGCGAATATCTGGGCGAGGATTATTACCGCGCCGGCGGCGTGCCCGCGGTGATGGGCGAATTGTACCGCGCCGGGCTGCTCGACGGCACGGCGCTGACCGCCAACGGCCGCACCGTGGCCGAGAATGTCGCGAACGCAGTGATCGAGGACACCGATGTCATCCGCCCGTTCGATCGCCCGCTCAAGTCCGCCGCCGGGCTGACCGTCCTGTCGGGCAATTTGTTCGAAGGCGCGGTGATGAAGCTGTCGGTGATCTCCGACGCCTTCCGCGCCCGCTACCTCAGCGATCCTTCGCACCCGGACGCGTTCGTCGGCCGCGCCGTGGTGTTCGACGGGCCGGAGGATTACCATCACCGCATCGACGATCCCGCGCTAGGCATTGATGAAGACACCATCCTCGTCATTCGGGGCGCCGGGCCGGTCGGCTATCCGGGCGGGGCCGAGGTGGTGAACATGCGCCCGCCCGTCGCGCTGATCCGCGCCGGGATTCATGCCCTGCCCTGCATCGGCGACGGGCGGCAATCGGGCACCAGCGGCAGCCCGTCGATCCTGAACGCCAGTCCGGAAGCGGCGGTCGGCGGCGGGCTTGCGCTGCTGCGCACCGGCGACCGCATCCGGATCGACCTGAAGGCGCGCACCGCCGACATGCTGGTCGACGACGCCGAGCTGGAGGTGCGGCGCGGCTCGCTGGCGGAGATGGAGGCGGCGATCACCCCGCAATCGCAGACCCCGTGGCAGGAAATCCAGCGCAACCTGACCGGCCAGTTCGCGACAGGCGCGGTGCTGGAACCGGCGGTCAAGTATCAGCGCATCGCCCAGCAGCGCGGCCTGCCGCGCGACAGCCACTGATGACGGCCCCCCGCGTCATCGCGCGTGATCGCCGCGATACGCTGGGCGAGGGACCGCTATGGTCCGCGCGCGACCAGGCGGTCTATTGGGTCGACATTCTCGGCCGGCGGCTGAACCGCGTTCGCCTGTCCGACGAGCGCGTCGACAGCTGGGAAATGCCCGAGACCATCGGCTGGGTGATCGAGCGCGCGGCGGCGCCCGGCTTCATCGCCGGGCTTGGCCGGCGGTTCGTCGCGCTGTCGCTCGACCCGCTGTCGATCACGCCGCTGGCGGCGCCGGAGGACGATCGCGAGGGCAACCGGTTCAACGATGCCGCCGCCGATGCCACCGGGCGCATCTGGGCAGGATCGATGCCGCTGACATGCGACCGCCCGACCGGCGCCTTCTACCGGTTCGATACCGACGGCGTGGCGGCGCGGGTCGACGACGACTACACCATCGCCAACGGGCCGGCGATCGCGCCGGGAGGCGACTGGATGTGCCACACCGACACCGCGCTCGGCACTATCTATCGCTACCGCATCGCCAGTGACGGCACCCTGACCGATCGATCCACGTTCATCGTGTTCGAGGACGGCTGGGGATCACCGGACGGGATGACGTTCGACGCCGATGGCGGCCTGTGGGTGGCCTGCTGGGGCGGATCGTGCGTGCGGCGGTTCGCCCCCGACGGCACATTCGACCGCTTGATCACCCTGCCGGCCAGCCAGATCACCAGTTGCACCTTTGCCGGCGCCGACCTGGACCGGATGTTCGTGACGTCCGCCGCCGACGGGGTCGACGAACCGGCTGGCGGCGCGCTGTTCGAGGTCGACCCCGGTTGCCGGGGCCTGCCTACCCAAAATTATCGTGGATAGGCCGCCGCACGGCCTGCAAAAATGGGAGAGTCCGAAATGCGTAGTGTGATCATTGCCGCCCTGCTGACCACCGCGCTCGCGTCGCCGGCGTTGGCGGCGGAGGCGAAACGCTCGACCTTCGGCAAGCTCGCCGACGGCCGCGCGGTCGATGCCGTCACGCTGACGAACGGCAAGGGAATCTCGACCACGATCATCGCGCTGGGTGCGTCGATCCAGTCGCTCACCATGCCCGACAAGGCCGGAAAGCGCGACGACGTCCAGATCGGTTACGATACGATCGACGGCTATCTGGCCAAGCCCGAATTCTTCGGCGCCACGGTCGGCCGGGTCGCCAATCGCATCGCCAAGGGCCGTTTCTCGCTGGACGGCAAGAGCTACACCACCCCGGTCAACAACGGGGTCAACTCGCTCCACGGCGGCACCAAGGGTTTCGACAAGGTGTTGTGGGAAGTGATCGACGTGAAGAGCGGACCGACCGCCTCGGTCACGCTACGCTATGTCAGCCCGGACGGCGACATGGGCTATCCCGGTACGCTGACCACCACCGCGACCTATGCGCTGGACGAACAGAACCAGCTGACGATCGAATATCGCGCGACCACCGACAAGGCGACCTTCGTCAACATCTCCAACCATGCCTATTGGAACCTGGCGGGCGTCGGCAGCCCGCGCGGCGCGATGGGGCATGTCGTCACCATCCCGGCCGACCGCTACACGCCCACCGACGAGACATCGATCCCGCTGGGAGAGCACAAGCCGGTCGCCGGCACGGTGTTCGATTTCCGCACCCCGCGCGCGATTGGCGATCGCGTGCGCGACGCGCGTGACGAGCAGATCGCCTATGGCCGCGGTTACGATCACAATTGGGTGATCGGCAGCGCGGTGACGCCGACCCAGCACCTGATGGCGCGCGTTGTCGAGCCGGTGTCCGGACGCGGATATGAGCTGTGGTCGAACCAGCCGGGGCTGCAATTCTATTCGGGCAATTTCTTCGACGGGACGATCATCGGCAAGAAGGGCCAGATCTATCGCATGGGCGACGCCATCGTGATGGAGCCACAACTGTTTCCCGATGCGCCGAACCAGCCCGGCTTCCCGTCGGTAAAGCTGCTGCCGGGCCAGACCTATCGCAACACGATGACCTACAAGCTCTTCGTTCAGAAGCGCTGATCAAAGGGAGGATGCCATGAAGCTTTTCCTTGCAACGCTGACGGCGGCCGCGGCGCTCGCCGCCGGCGCCGCCGACGCGCGGCCGCGCTGGACGGAGGCGCAGGCCAGGACATGGTACGACCGCCAACCATGGCTGGTCGGATCGAACTACGCGCCGGCGACCGCGATCAACCAGCTCGAGATGTGGCAGGCGGAGACCTGGGATCCCAGGCGGATCGATTACGAGCTGGGGCTGGCACAGGGCATCGGCATGAACACGATGCGCGTGTTCCTGCACGACCAATTGTGGCAGCAGGATCCGGAAGGGTTCAAGCGGCGCATCGGCGAGTTCCTGACGATCGCGCAGCGCCACGGCATCAAGCCGCTGTTCGTGCTGTTCGACAGCTGCTGGGATCCCGATCCCAAGCTGGGGCCGCAGCATCCGCCGATCCCCGGCGTCCACAACAGCGGATGGGTGCAGGGACCGGGCCTGCCGGGGCTGCGCGACAAGAGCCGCTATCCCGGCTACAAGGCGTATGTGCAGGGGGTGATCGGCGCGTTCGCCAACGATGATCGCGTGCTCGGCTGGGATTTGTGGAACGAGCCAGACAACGGCGCCGACCAGTACAAGGGGCAGGAGGGCAAGGAGCCGCTGGTGCGTGCGCTGCTCGCGCAGACGTTTGAATGGGCACGCGCCGTCGACCCGTCCCAGCCGCTGACCTCGGGCGTGTGGTGGCACGACGACTGGACGCCGACCGGCGGCAAGCTCACCGCGATGGAAAAGCTCCAGCTCGGCGAATCCGACGTCATCACCTTCCACGACTATAGCTGGCCGGAGACATTCGAGGCGCGCATCAGGCAGTTGCTGCCGTACAACCGCCCGATCATCTGCACCGAATATATGGCGCGAGGCAACGGATCGACCTTTGACGGGTCGCTGCCGATCGCGAAGCGTTACAACGTCGGCATGATGAACTGGGGCTTCGTCGACGGAAAGACGCAGACGCGCCTGCCGTGGGATAGCTGGCAGAAACCCTATGTCACCAGCGAACCGACGATCTGGTTCCATGAGGTGTTCCGCAACGACGGCACCCCCTATCGCGTCGCAGAGACCGATCTGATCCGACGCCTGGCGACGTCACCCAAGGGCGTGGTGCCCGAGGTCACGCGCGCGGAGTCGCCCGCGCCGAGGCGTGGCAACCGCCGCTAGGGTTTGGGGGCGGGTGCACGAGCGCCCGCCCGCACCGGGACCGGGAAGATCGGGGTACCGTCGTCGGCCCACCGCATCGGCTCAACGCGCGGCGACCGTGTCGCCTTACATCCCGCACCAGCGCCATCGTTGGCGTGATAGATGATCCACGGCTCGCGCCCGCCACGTGCGGTGAAGAACGCGTTATGGCCGGGGGCGTAGACATTGTTGCCCGGCGCCTTTGCCAGCACCGGCAGGGGCGCCTTGGTCCACGCCGCGGCGTCCATCGGATCATCGCCCGGCCGCAGCCGAAGCAGGCCCAGCGCATAATCGTCGGACCAGCAAGCACTGGCTGAATAGGCGAGGAACAGGTCTCCCTTTGGACCTTGCAGGAATGCCGGCCCCTCCAGAATCTGGCGCCCGCCCTGCCGCTCCCATACCTTGTCGGGACGCGCGATCGTCACTTCGGGCGCGGCGAGCGTCCACGGATTGGCGAGGGGCGCGATCGCGAGCACGCTGTCCGGCCCGTCATAGGCGGAATAGACGAACCAGCGGCGGCCCCGCGCCTCGAAAACCGTCCCGTCGATGCCGGTGAGCCGGGTGTCGACTCGCCCGCGATCGACCCACTGGCCGGCCAGCGGATCCGGCCCTTCATTTTCCAGCACGAATACGCCGCGATGATCGTCGTCGTCATGCCCGCTGGCGGCGGCGGTGTAATAGATGAACCATTTGCCGTCGATGCGATGAAGCTCGGGCGCCCAGATCGAGATCGCGTTCGGCCCGGTTGCCGGCGGGCGCCACACCTCCACCTCTTGCGCTTCCGCCAGCCGTCCCAGATCGCGCGTCCGACGGATCGTCAGCCGGTCGCCGCGCGTCGCCATGAAATAGAACCAGCCGCCGTCGGTGACGACATAGGGGTCGGGGCCGGACGGTAGCAGCGGATTGACCAGCGTCGCCTGATCGCGCGCGTCCGCCGGCGCGACGACCAGCGCCAGCGCCAGCGCGGCGGCAAGCCGCAACATCACGCCGCGCCGTCCCGCCATGCGGCGACGAACCGACGCGCGGCGGCGCCAACCTCTTCCGCCTGCATCCCCGGCATGTAGAGCGCGGAGCCAAGCCCGAACCCGCCGGCGCCGACGGCGCGCCACGGCGCCATGCCTTCAGGTGTGATCCCGCCGACCGCCAGCACCGGTACCGCCTTGGGAAGCACCGCGCGCTGCGCCTTGAGCACCGCCGGCGAGGCCGCCTCCGCCGGGAACAACTTGAGCGCGCTGGCGCCCGCACCGATCGCGGCGAACGCTTCCGACGGGGTAAAGAATCCGGGCAGCGACGCCATGCCCGCGGCCACTGACGCGGCGATCACCGCGGTATCGGCATTGGGCGAGATCACCATGCAGCCGCCCGCATCGCCCACCCGCGCAACATCTTTCGTGGACAGCACCGTGCCCGCGCCGATCAGCGCATCGCCGCCGCCAAACCGCCGCGCCAGCCGAGCGATGCTGTCGAACGGATCGGGCGAGTTGAGCGGTACCTCGATCAGCGTGAACCCGGCCGTGACCAGCGCGTCGCCGATCGCCTCGACCTCATCGGGGCGCACCCCGCGCAGGATCGCGACCAGCGGCAGCGTGGCGAAGGCGGTGGCGAAATCGGTCACGATGCAAGCTCCCATATGCGAGTGACCCCGACGACGAACGCGGCGTGGCTGTCGACCGCGATCGCGGTCGCGCCAATCTGCGCGATAGCCGCCGCATAGAGTGTGCCCAACGCCGCATCGGCGAGCACGTGGACGACGTCGCCCGGCGCGACCTGCGCCAGCACGTCGCCGCCGATCAGCAGTCCGCTGACATAGGAGGCAGCATCGGCATCGTCGCGCAGCCCGAGCAGGCTCGCCGGCCGCACGCCGAACAAGGCGGCAAGCAGATCGCCCTCCCCCGCCCGCGCCACGCCCGCGGCGAACGCCTTGCCGGCGGAGACCGGCGCGCCCATTGCAGCACCGATCAGCGCGTGATCGCGGAGCAGCGCAAACATCTCCCCGGTCATCGCGGTCGCGAAATCTTCCAGCACCCCGCCCGCGACGCGCGCCCATTTGCAATGCGTGCCGGGCTGGCAGAGCAGCGCGTCGGCCGGGGCCAGCCCCGCCGTGACAGCGCCGAGCAGCTGGACCTCCTCGCCCCGCATCACGTCGGCGCGGCCGTCGCGCACGGTGCTCACGCCCGGGACGATCCACACCCCCTCGTCCGCTCCTGCCAACGATGCGGCGAGGCTGTCGAGCGTGGCGGGACAGGGCACATAGCCCGCGTCGATCCAGCCGCGGTTCGACCCGACCATGCCCGCCAGCAGCATCGGCCCACCACCGAAGCGCGCTCGCAGCGCGGCGACCTCGGCTACGAAATCGCCGGCCGGAACCGCGGCGATTCCCATCGCGTCACGCTCGGTCCGCGCCACCACGCCGTCCTCGATCAGATAGGCCCGCCGGTTGGTCGTACCCCAGTCGACGGCGATGAAGCGCCGGCTCACCGGAGCACCGCCACGATATCCAATGTCGCCAGTCGCATGAGCGTCCCCGCCTCGACACGGCGCGGTCGGCCGTTCACAGCGCGACTATTATCTGATAAGTCGCACTTGTCGAGGGGATAACACGGTCACGTCTGGCCTTTTATATGATGATAACCTTGTTCGTCCCGGCAGCTTCTGCGACTGTCCGGCGGATGGGTAGAGGGCGTAAGATGACGGATACAGGAATGGCCGATGGCGGCAGATAGTCGGCTGGGGCCGGACGACCTGGGACGCAACCTGACCTGGGGGCTGCAGGAAGTGCTCGGCCGCGCGATCGTCATCGGCGATTATCGCGACAAACCGTTCCCGACCGAGGCGGACATCGTCAAGCAACATGGCGTCAGCCGTTCGGTGACGCGTGAAGCGGTGAAGATGCTCGCCGCCAAGGGGTTGCTGGGCGCACGGCCGAAGCAGGGGACGTTCGTCCGGCCCGAGGACGGGTGGAACCTGTTCGATACCGACGTACTGCGCTGGCTGCTGGAACGGCGCCGCTCGCTGACGCTGCTGCGGCACTTCAACGAATTGCGGATCGCGGTCGAACCGCAGGCGGCGGCGCTGGCCGCGGTCGCGGCGGACGAAGAGCAGCGCGCGGCGATCACCGCCGGCCTCTACCGGATGCGTACCGCCGAGGACGGCCTCGACGACGGGCTAGACGCCGACATCGCGTTTCACGTCGCCATCCTGCGCGCGTCGAACAACCCGTTCTTCGTCCAGTTCCGCAGCGTCGTCGGCACCGCGCTGCGCACCTCGATCCGGTTCACCAACCGGCTGACCGGGCGTTCGGCCAGCATCGCCGACCACGCCGCGGTGCACGACGCGATCCTGGCGCGCGACGTCGAAGCGTCCCGTGCAGCGATGACCGTCCTGATCAGCAAGGTGCTTGAGGTGATCCAGCAGGTGCCGATCCAGGACAGCGAAGCCTGATCGCGGCGCTCACAGATCGACGGCGAGGTCGCAGACCGTCGGAATCTTCGCCGGTTCGGGCGTAGCGCCGGACGCGTCGAACCGCATCCGCCGGGGCCACCCGCTCCATCCGCCGCCCGGCGCGCCGGTCTTGATGAACGCCGCCCAATAATCCTGCAGGTGGACGCCGCCGGCGCGGTCCTCCCCGAACACATAGCTCAGCTCACGCGCGTGGGAGGTCATGCCCCCGCCCGGCGCATCGTCGAACACATAGCGATAGACCGGCGCCCCCTTCCCCGCCCACAGCCGCGCCAACCGGTCGGCTGGGCAGACGAAGGTGGCGTCGGTCGAAATCCGCTCGTCGATCGTCCCGCCGCGCGGTGCCGGGGCTGGATCGACACCGCCGCCGATCCGGTAGGCGGCGCGGGCCGCATCAGCCTTCGCGCCGTAGTGGCCGGCGATGAAGCCGTCGCGGAACGGGCGACCGCCCGGTATGTCGAGTTCGCGGACGTTGGTGCCGATCAGCAAAGGCTTGCCCGGCGCGGCGGCGAGCAGCGCGGCTGGCGATTCGGGAAGGACCACCCCGTCGATGGTGGTGCGCAGCCACAGATAATCGTCGTGAACGATATCGGCGTCGTGCAACCTGCCGTCCGCCGCGACCAGCGCCGCCGGAGAGGCGTCGCGCGGATCGAGTCCGTCGAGCGCCGCGACCAGTTGATCGCCCAGTCGAAAGGCCTGCTCGACCGGTCGATAGGCCATGCCGAACGCGGGGGTGCCGCTCTGCATGATCGCCTGCCGGAACAGGTCGCGCGCCGCCGGGGCCGCGAGCAATAGACCGACATCCTGCGCTCCGGCGCTTTCGCCGCCGATCGTCACCTTGGCGGGATCACCGCCAAAGCGGGCGATGTTGGCCCGGACCCAGCGCAGCGCCGCGATCTGGTCCATCAGCCCGTAGTTGCCGCCGGTCCCCTGCGGCGACCGTGGCGCCAGAAATCCCAGCGTGCCCAGTCGATAGCGCACCGCGACGACCACCACCCCCTGCCCGACCAGCGACGACATCACCGTGTCGCCCGGCCCGCCGGCGTGATTGCTGCCGCCGTGAATCCAGACCAGCACGGCACGGCTGCCCGTCAGCGACGGGGTGGCGATGTCGAGCGTCAGGCAATCCTCGCTGGCGAACAGATAGTCGGCGCGGTTCCAGCCATAGTCGGCCTGGATGCACGCCGGCGCGCGATCGATCGCGCGGCGCACGCCCGACCAGCGCAGCGGCTGCGGCGGCTGCCAGCGCAGCGGGCCGACCGGCGGCGCGGCAAAGGCGACGCCGCGAAAGATCAGGCGATCGGCGGCGCGACTGCCGTCGATCGTGCCGCCGGTGGTGACGACACGCGGCGCGACCGTGGTCTGCGCCGCCCCCGGCGCGACCAGCAATCCGGCCAGCGCCCAGACCAAACCGATGTACCGCATCGCCATCCTCCCGCCGCTTCGGCCGCCGCCCTGTTCGGCACGAACCTAGCGCAGGAAATTATATGATCAATCGGTCATACTTCAGGGCGCCGGCGCGGATCGTGGATGTGAAGACCCGATGCGCCGTTCAGCGCGACGCAGCGCTCGCGCTGTCCTTGGACCTTGTCGAAGACCTCGATGACTGCATCGCCTTCGCCCCTCGGATCGCGCCCGGATCGTGCGATCAGCCCAGCGGACCGTTCGCCGCCGGCGGATCAAACAGCGGCACGCCGTCGGGGTTGTAGCGGACCGGTTGCACGCGCGTGTGGCGGTTGGGATCGAACAGCGGATCGCCCTCGATCTTCTCATAATCGCGGGCGTGGAACACCAGCATGTCGCGGCCGTGTTCGTCGACGGTGAAGCTGTTGTGGCCGGGGCCATAGATATGGTGCGCGGGCGAACTGCTCATCACCGGCACCGGCGATTTTGTCCACGCCGCCGGATCCATCACGTCGGCATCGTCGCGCGCGGTCAACAGGCCCATGCAGTAGCGGGCGTCGGTGGCACTGGCGGAATAGGTCAGGAACAGCCGGCCGTTGCGCGCCAGCAGCGCTGGCGCCTCATTGACCTTGAACCCGCGAATCTCCCACGGCAGCTCGGGGATCGACAGCCGGGCCGGCGCGGCGGCGAGGGTCAGCGGGGTCGCCAGCGGCGCGAGGTAGAGGTTCGAGTTGGTCTCGATCCCCGGCTCGCGCTGCGCCCAGGCGAGATAGCGCGTGCCGCGATGGACGAAGCTGGTCGAATCGAGATTGAAGCTGTCCCACGGCGTCTCAAGCTGGCCGAGCACCGACCAGCCGCCGGTCATCGGATCGGCGCCGTCGCACACGACCGCATAAGTGCGGATGCGGAACACGTCCTCGCCGCCGCCGCTGGGACCGGCGGCGAAATAGATGATCCAGCGCCCGTCGATCAGGTGAAGCTCCGGCGCCCAGATGAAGCCCGACATCGGCCCCGCCGCCAGATGGCGCCACAGCGTCTTTTCGGTGGCGGTCGACAGCCCGGCCAGCGTGCGCGACCGGCGCAGCACCAACCGGTCGTATTCGGGGACCGATCCGGTCAGATAGTACCAGCCGTCGCTGTGACGAAACACCTGCGCGTCGGCCCGCTGCCGGACCAGCGGATTGACGATGCGCGGCGGCGTCGCGCGGCGAGCAAGCGCGGGGGCGGCTCCGGCGACGCTGGCACCGGCGACGAACAGGCGGCGAGACATTCTCATCAACGCGCTTCCTCCGTTATTGGACCTGAGCGATTGGCCAGCCGTCGGCGTCCCAGCGCAGCGGTGCGATCCGCAGCGTCGGCGCGCCGCCGTGTTCGCGATCGTAGGCGTGGTAGACGACATAGTCGTTGCCGTCGGCGTCGCGGAAATGGCCGGGGTGGCCCGGGCCGCGAAACCGTTGCTTTTCCTGGAGATCGGCGCGCAGCAGGATCGTGCCGCCGCCGGCCAGCATCGAACTGCCGTCCTTGCCCAGATACGGCCCGGTCACCGTCTTGGAACGTGCGATCACGGTGTAATAAGTGCTGTTCACGCCCTTGCAGCAATAGTCGTAGGAGGCGAGCAGCCAGTAATAGCCGCCATGGGCGAAGATATAGGGCGCCTCGACGATCGAGGGTGCGCCGGCCGGCACCGGCCGCGCCGCGAGCGCGATCGGCTTTTCGTCCGCGCGCAGCAGCTTGCCGGTGCGCGGATCAAGCGCGAACAGCTTGAGACCGGTCCAGAAGCTGCCCAGCGCCAGCCAGTGCCGCCCCTGCCCGTCGGCGACGAAGGCTGGATCGATCGCGTTGAAATCGTCGGTGGGCGTCGACATCACCACGAGCCCCTCGTCCCGCCAGCCGTAACCGGGCGCGGCCGGATCGAGCGTCGCGGTGGTGGCAAGGCCGATAGCCGAACGGTTCGAGCCAAAGGTCGAGACCGAATAATAGAGCCGGTATCGGCCATCGACGAAGCTGATGTCGGGCGCCCACATGTTGGTCGCGCCGGGAATCGCCGCGGTCGCCCATCCCGGCAGCCGATCGAACGGCGCCGCGCCCTTTTCCCAGTGAATTCTGTCGCGCGACACCCGCGCCGATATGAAGCGTTGGTCGCCTTCGCCGATCCCGGTGGAAAACAGGTGATAAATGTCGCCCTCGCGGATGACGACGGGATCGTGGACCGGCGCGAGATCGCCGCCGAGCCGGTCGTTGATCGCCACCGGCACCTGCGGGGTGGCGATGGCCGGGGGGGAAGCGACGACAGCGATACATATCGCCAGCATTGCCGATTTCCATCGGATCATCATGCCGGTCCCTCCATCACGACAGGTCGAGCATCACTACCGACTTCGCCGGCAGCGTGACCGTGATCGTTTCCCCCTGCAATCGCGCGCCGTCGAACGCCGCCGGCGCCACCGCTTCGGACGCACCGGGGGTATTGAACGCGTTCATCGTGGCGGCGGTCAGCACGCGCCCGCTCACCGCCTGCGCGCGCACGCCCTTCAGCGCCACCGTCAGCGTGATCGGCCGGTTGGGATCGGCATTGGCGAGCGCGACGTGCGCGATGCCGGCCTTGTCCCGCACCGCCGAGGCGCTGATCGCGGGCATCACCCACTTGTCCTTGTTGTACCACGGCGACGCGATCTCGACCGGCAGCACCGTCGCGTCGATGTACGGCTTGTACATCTCAAACACGTGATAGGTCGGCGTCAGCGTCATCTTGTCGCCATCGGTCAGGACCATCGCCTGCAGTACGTTGACCATCTGCGCGATCGCGCTCATCCGCACACGATCGGCGTGCTTGGCAAAGATGTTGAGGTGGATCGCCGCGACCAACGCGTCGCGCAGCGTGTTCTGCTGGCGCAGAAAGCCCGGATTGGTGCCGGGATCGCCCGCGTACCAGGTGCCCCATTCGTCGACGGCCAGAAACAACCGCTTTTGCGGATCATATTTGTCCATGATCGCGCTGTGCTTCGCCACCAGCTCGTCCATGTGCCACGCGCCGGCCAGCGTCTCGGCCCAGCCGGCTTCGTCGAAATCGGTTGCCGACGCGCGCGGCGGCCAGCCGCCGGGGATGGTGTAATAGTGCAGCGACAGCGCATCGACCTGACCGCCGGCGACGCGCATCATCGTTTCGGTCCAGTTATAGTCATCGACATTGGCGCCCGCCGCGATCTTCAGGATGCGGGTGTTGGCCGGCGCCTTGATGAAGGTGGCATAGCGGCGCGTCAGGTCGGCGGCGTATTCGGCGCGCATGTTGCCGCCGCAGCCCCACAATTCGTTGCCGACGCCGAAATAGGGCACCGCCCACGGCGCCTTGCGCCCGTTACGCGCGCGCTCGTCCGCCAGCGATCCGGCCGGCGCCGTCATATATTCCACCCATTCCGCCATTTCCTGCGGCGTGCCGTTGCCGACGTTGCCGGCGACATAGGGCTCGGCGCCGATCTGTTCGGTCAGGTCCATGAATTCGTGGGTGCCGACGGTGTTGGGTTCGGTGACGCCGCCCCAGTGAGTGTTGATCTTGACCGGCCGCCTGGCGCGCGCGCCGATCCCTTCGCGCCAGTGATATTCGTCGGCGAAACAGCCGCCCGGCCAGCGGATCACCGGCACCGCCAGACGCCGCAGCGCGGCGACGACGTCGTTGCGGAAGCCACGGGTGTTGGGAATTTTCGAATCGGGGCCGACCCACAGCCCACCGTAGATACCGGTGCCGAGATGCTCGGCGAACTGGGTGAAGATGCGCTTGTCATAGGTCGCACCGGGAGTATCGCCCCGCACCGTGGCGGCGGCCGCAGCCTGCGCCGCGGCGCTCACCGCCATAGATGGGGCCACCGACAGCATCACCGCGCACGCCCCTGCCCAGGCCCACGCCCGTTTCCATCCGCGTGACGCGAAGCCTTGCCGCATTCAATCCTCCCGTCAGAACAAGACCGCGGCGCGCTCACCGGCGGCTTGATCGATTCTTATTACTCCGACAATATAAAGCGTGGAAGGCGAAGGCAATCGCCGTTTTCGGTCAGGATGTGTTGCGCTATGCGCCAGGGGATGGGACGGGACGACGACACGCACGAGCAGGGGGAGGATTACGCCACGGCGTCGCCGCGGCAGCCGCGCGGCACCGGGCGGCGGCTGCACGGCGCGATCGCCCAGAAGCTCGGCACCGCGATCGTCTCCGGCCGCTATGCGCCGGGCGACGTGCTGAGCGGCGAGGTCGCGTTTTCCGAGGAGCTGGACGTATCGCGCAGCGCCTATCGTGAGGCGATCCAGGTGCTGGCGGCCAAGGGCCTCGTCCTGAGCCGGCCCAAGGCGGGAACGCGCGTGCTGCCGCGCGAACGCTGGAACCTGCTCGATCCCGACGTGCTCGCCTGGGTCTTTGCCGAGGAGCCCGACCCGCAGTTCGTCCGCGCGCTGTTCGAGCTGCGCGCGATCGTCGAGCCCGCCGCCGCCGGGCTGGCCGCCGAGCGCCGCGACCGCGCCGACCTGAAGGCGATCAGGGACGCGCTGGCCACGATGCGCCGCCACACGCTGGCGACCGAGGAAGGGCGCGCGGCGGATCGCCAGTTCCACGCCGCGATCCTGCGCGCCACCCACAATGACGCGCTGATCGTGATGAGCGCGAGCATCGGCGCGGCGGTGAACTGGACCACCCAGTTCAAGCAGCGCGCCCGCGCCCTGCCGCGCAATCCGATCCCCGATCATGTCCGAGTACAGGAAGCGATCGCCGCGCAGGACGTCGCCGGCGCGACCGCTGCGATGCGCCTGCTGGTCGATCTCGCACTCGACGATACCCGCAGCGTGATGGACGCCGGGAGGCCTTAAGGGCTCAATCGTCGAAGGCGTCGACACGCACCTGCCGGCAGCGCAGGAACGCGTCGGCCACCAGCCGCAGCGGACTGCGATCGACGTCAGACCGCCCCTGATCGATCAACCTGGCGAACCGCGCGTACATGCCGGGATATTCGCGTTCGGGGCCGACCGGATGCTCGACGTCGTCGATCGTCATCTTCGCGCCGCCTGCCGACAGCCGCAGCGTGCCGTCGTCGGTCGCGACGGTGATGTCCCAGGTCTGCGGCCCGGTCTGCCGCCAGTCGAATACCGCGTGGACCGGCGCGCCGCTCATCCCGATCATGTTGAGCTCGGCGGCGATCGGCGCGGCACGATTGTCGGGAAATTCCAGCGTGCCGTCCTGCAGGAAGAAGTGGCGCGGCAGGATCATCGTCGCGATCGACAGCGCGTTGATGCCGGGATCGAACACGCCCAGGCCGCCCGGCTCCCAGATCCATTGCTGGCCGGGGTGCCAGCGGCGCACATCCTCCTTCCACACGATCTCGACGCGGTTGATCCGGCGCTCGGTCAGCCACGCGCGCGCATCGGCGACGCCCGGCGCGAACCGCGAATGCCACGCCGCGAACAGCGTTGTCCCAGCGGCTTCGGACAGGCGGGTCAGCGCCTCGACCTCCGACAGCGTCGCGCCGGGCGGCTTTTCGAGCAACACGTGCTTGCCGGCGCGGATCGCCTTTGCCGCGGCTTCGAACCGGGCCTGCGGCGGCTGGCACATCGCGATCGCGTCGAGCGCGAGATTGGCCTCGAGCAAGGCGTCGATCGTCGGGAACAGCGCGATGCCGTCGGCATGGCCGGCGTGCGTCGCGGCCGCGACCAGATCGAACCGGTCGGACGCGGCGATGGCGGGAATATGCTGGTCGTGCGCGATCTTGCCGAGCCCCACGATGGCGATGCGGATCGCCATCGCTAGAGGCTCCGCACCGTCACCGCGACCGGCGCGGCCTGCGCGATCGGATTGCGGACGGGCAAGGTGAACGGCGTCGCCTCGATCTCGAACACGTCGCCGGATGCGGTCCGCACATCGTCGCTGAACGACAGCGTCGCGGTGCCAAAGAAATGGACGTGGACGTCGCCGGGCCGGCGGAACAGCGGATATTTGAAATGATGATGCTCGAGGTTGGCCAGGCTGTGCGACATGTTGGCCTCTCCCGACACGAACGGCCGTTCCCAGATCGTCACGCCATCGCGGACGATCCGGCTGGTGCCTTCGACATGCGCGGGCAGGTCGCCGATCAGCAGTTCGGGGCCAAGCGCCGCCTGGCGCAGCTTGGAATGCGCGAGCCACAGGTAGTTGCCGCGTTCGGTGACATGGTCCGAGAATTCGTTGGCCAGCACGTAACCGAGCCGCACCGGCGCTCCGTCGTCGGCGATCAGGTAGATGCCCGCGATCTCAGGTTCCTCGCCAGCGTCCAGCGCGAAGGCGGGGGATTCGATCGGCGCGCCCGGCGCGACGAGCGACGACCCGTCGCCCTTGTAGAACCATTCGGGCTGGACGCCGGGGCCGCTGGCCGGCTTGCCGCCCTCGACCCCCATCTGGAACATCTTCATCGAATCGGTCAGCGTCGCCGCCTCGCTCGCCGCGCGGTGCATCTTGTCACGCCCTTCGGCGGAACCGAGGTGGGTCAGGCCGGTGCCGGTCAGCAGCAGGTGCGCGTCGTCCGGATGATCGATCGGTGCGAGCAGCGCGACCGCGGCCAAATCCAGCTCCCGACCGCTGTCGGCCGCCGCCGCCATCGCCTCCAGCCGCTGCCCCTGCGCCAACGCGCGCTGTGCGAGTTCCAGGGTCGAGCGCGTGTCGGTCAGGATCGTCGGCGGGGCGCCGTCGCGCAGGACCGCGACGCCGCGCGATCCGTCACCTGCGCGGAACTGGATCAGGGAAGTCGTCATCGCGCGTCCTCAGGCGGGTTGCATGACGCCGTCGACACGGCGCGCGACGGCATAGGGGTTTGCGTCGCGCAGCGCGGGCGGCAGCAGCCGGTCGGGGATATTCTGGTAGCAGACCGGGCGCAGGAACCGCTCGATCGCCAGCGCGCCGACCGAGGTGCTGCGCCCGTCGCTGGTGGCGGGGAACGGGCCGCCGTGGACCATCGCGTGGCTGACCTCCACCCCGGTCGGCCAGCCGTTGGCGAGCACCCGCCCGGCCTTTTCGGCGAGAAGCGGGATCAACGGCGCGACCAGCGGCTCGTCGGCCTCATCGAACAGCAGGGTCGCGGTCAACTGGCCCTCCAGCCCGGTGACCAGCGCGGCGACGGCGTCCATATCGGCCGCGCGCACCACGATTGACGACGAACCGAACACCTCATGCCCCAGAGCCGGATCGGCGGCGAAGGCGTCGGCATCGGTCGCGAACAAGGCCCCCTGCGCCTGGTTGATCCCGTCGCCGACCGGCCCGCGCGCGACGACGCGGACGGCGGGATGGCCGGCCAGCGCGTCGACTCCCTGTTCGAAATTACGGTGAATGCCGGGGGTCAGCATCGGTTGCGCCGCCGCCTCGCGCAATGCCGAGGCCGCCGACGCCTCGAAGGCATCGAGGTCGCTGCCAGCCAACGCGATCACCAGGCCGGGGTTGGTGCAGAACTGCCCGGCGCCCTGCGTCAGCGACGCGACATAGGCTCGACCAAGCTCGGCCCCGCGCGCGGCGGCGGCGGCAGGGAACAGGATGACCGGATTGATGCTCGACATCTCGGCATAGACCGGAATCGGTTCCGGCCGGCTATTGGCGATGCGGACCAGCGCCAGCCCGCCGCCGCGCGATCCGGTGAAGCCCACAGCCTTGATCCGCGGATCGGCGACCAGCGCGCCGCCCAGGTCGTTGGTGGTGCCGGGCAGGCACGAAAACACCCCTTCGGGCAGGCCGCTGTCGACCACCGCCTGACGGATCGCCCGCGCGACCAGGTCGGTGGTGCCCGGGTGCGCCGGATGCCCCTTCACCACCACCGGGCAGCCCGCCGCGAACGCCGATGCGGTGTCGCCGCCGGCGACGGAGAAGGCCAGCGGGAAATTGGATGCGCCGAACACCGCGACCGGGCCGACGCCGACATGCACGCGGCGCAGATCGGGGCGCGGCAACGGCGCGCGATCGGGCAACGCCGGATCGATCGTCACGTCCATCCACGCGCCCTCGCGCACCACCTGCGCGAACAGCCGGAGCTGGCCGATCGTGCGGCCGCGCTCGCCCTCGATCCGGGCGCGGGGCAGCCCCGTCTCGGCGGTCGCGCGGTCGATCAGCGGATCGCCGATCGCGGCGATCGCGTCCGCGATCCGTTCAAGGAACGCGGCCCGGTCGGCCGGGGCGAGATCGCGGAACACGGGGAACGCCGCGGCCGCCAGAGCGCACGCATCGGTCACGTCGTTCGCGCCAGCCTCCGCAAAGGGGGGGCCGATCGCGGCGCCAGTCGCCGGATTGACCGCATCGAACGTGTTCGCGCTGGTCCGCTCTTCCGAACCGATCAGGATCGCGCCGGTAATCATCGCCCTATTTACTCCGACAATTGATCGTGCCCCTGACGCAATGGGCGGGCCGGGTCAAGCGGGTTCGCCGATCTGGCGCTCCTCCACCGGCGGCGCCCCGCCGGTGACGACCGGCTTCGAGCCCCACAGCGCATAGAACAGCACGTACAGCTCGCATGCCGCGGTCAGCAGGAACGACAGTTGCAGGCCAAAGCTGTCCGCCAGCCAGCCCTGGACGATGACCAGCGCGCCACCGGCGATCGCCATGATCAGCAGCCCCGAACCTTCCTCGGTCAATGGGCCGAGTCCGCGGATCCCCAGGGTAAAGATGGTGGGGAACATGATCGAGTGGAACAGCCCGACCAGGATCAGCGACCACATCGCGACCGATCCGTGCGCGAAGCTGGTGATCACCATCACCACGAACGCCCCGACCGAAAACCAGGCGAGGACGCGTTCGGCCGGCACCGCGCGCATGATGAAGGCACCGACGAAGCGGCCGACCATCATCCCGCCCCACAACAGGAACAGGTAGCGCGAGGCCTGTTCGTGGGTGACGTTGCCGATATCCGGCTGGCTGACGAAGTTGATGAACAGGTTGGCGACGCCGATCTCCGCGATCAGGTAGATGAAGATCGCCGGCACGCCGAACACGAGGTTGCGGTGACGCCACAGCGAATGGCCGCGCCGCTCCTGCGCCGACGCGCGGCGCGTCTCCGCGCCCATGTCGGGCAGCTTGAAGCGCGCGATCACGATCGCCAGCACGATCAGCACGGCGGCGACGATCAGATAGGGCAGTTGCACCGCCTGCGCATCGGCGTAGCGTTCCGCCGCGGTCAGCGTGGCGCCGGCATCGACAGTACCCGAGGTCGACCGCCCGAGGATCAGGTAGCCGCCGAACAACGGCGCGAAGGTGGTACCCAGCGAGTTGAACGCCTGCACCAGATTGAGCCGCGAAGAAGCGGTCTCCGGCGGGCCGACCACCGCGACATAGGGATTGGCGGCGACCTGGAGCAGCGTGATCCCGCTGGCGATGACGAACAACGCCGCCAGCGTCAGGCCATAGGACGGGATTCGCGCCGCCGGGATCATTCCCAGCGCCCCCACCGCCATGATCGACAGCCCGACGACCATCGAACGCTTGTAGCCGACCCGCTCGATCAGCTTCGCCGACGGGATCGACGCCACGAAATAGGCGATGAACCATACGCTCTCGATCAGCGTGGTCTGGGTGTAATTCAGCTCGAACACGCTGCGCAGGTGCGGCAGCAGCGTGTTGTTGATGACCGTGATGAAGCCCCAGATGAAGAACAGGCTGGCGAGCAGGCGGAGCGCCGCGGCATAGGTTTGCCCCGCGCCGGAGGGCGGCGCGCCCCCGCCCATGCTGGTGGACTGCGGTACTGCCGGCATGCGTCGTCCCCTCCCCGATGCGGCGTATCGCCGCTGTTATGATTTGTCATACTTAGCGGAAGATAGGTGACGCTGTCGAGCGGCGAAGCGACATCACCATGAACCACTCACCCCATTGTAATGATGCGATATTTATCCTTTAGGTGGGATTTTTCCGGCCGCCGTCGCTGCGCCCGGCGCGAGGGCCAAGCGACATTTCACCAGTGAAAGCTCATGCGCGACCGCGCGAGCGCGTGATCGCGATCGTCCGCAGCCGAGGTTACGTCGTCGCGGCCCCCTCGGCGAGCGCGGTCGCCAACCACAGCGGGACGATCGCGTCGCCCAGCGACTCGACCCGACGATGCTCGACCATCAGCCCCAGGTCGGGATAGGCGGCGCGGGTGCGGTCGGTCGCCGGGCCGAGCGGCGCCACCACCAGCCGACGGTTGACCTTCGCACGGTGGTGCATCCGCGCGGTATTCTCCTGCCCGACATAGCACCCTTTGGTGTAGCTCACGCCGTTCAACTCGCCGGCATTGCATTCGAGCCACAGCGTGGTGTCACGGCCCAGCTCGGCGATGCCCTCGGTCACGCCATGGCGCAGGCGGTGCGCGGTCCAGCCGGTCGCGGCCTCGCCCGCCGCCGCACCCAGCCAGCGGCGGCCAAGGTCGCCCAGGCGTGGATCGGCGACACCGTGATCGCCATCCGGCGCCCAATGCACGCCGCCTTCGACCGGATCGATGGTGATCGCACGGCGCAGGCGATAGATGGTCAGCCGCCGCGCCAAGGCCGCCGCTTCGACGGCCTCGCAATCGATCAGCAGCGCCTCGCCGTCATCCCACAGGATGAAGTCGAACATCGCCTTGCCCTGCGGCGTGAGCAGCCCGCCCCAGCGCGGCGCGTCGGGCGCGACCAGCGCGGTATCGATCGTCACCAGTCCCTGGAGAAAATCGCGCGGATCGTCACCGGCGACACGGATCAGCGCGCGATCGGCAAGCCGGGTGTTGGTGCGGGTGCTGGTGCTGGCCATGGCCAACAGCTAGGGATCGCCGACCCCAAGCGAAAGAGGTGACGCAATGGCGACCTTCGACATGATCCTGACCGGCGGCGTCGTCCACCTGCCCGGCGGCCGCGCGGAAACCGACGTCGGTGTGCGCGACGGCAAGATCGCCGCGATCGGATCGCTGCCGGGCGATGCCGGCCAGCGGATCGATTGCAGCGGGCTGGACGTGCTGCCCGGCGTGATCGACACGCAGGTCCACTTCCGCGAGCCCGGGCTGGTCCACAAGGAGGATCTGGAGAGCGGCAGTCGCGCCGCGGTGCTGGGCGGCGTGACCGCGGTGTTCGAGATGCCGAACACCAAGCCCAACACCGACAGCGCCGATGCCATCGCCGACAAGCTGGCGCGGGCAAAGGGCCGGATGTGGTGCGACCACGCATTCTACGTCGGCGCGACCAACCACAATGCGCGCGATCTGGCCGAACTGGAACGGTTGCCGGGGACCGCCGGGGTCAAGATCTTCATGGGGTCCTCGACCGGCGATCTGCTGGTGTCGGAGGATCGCAGCCTGGCGGAGGTGCTGGCATCGGGCAGCCGCCGCGTCGCCATCCACGCCGAGGATGAGGACCGGATGAACGCGCGCGCCGGCGATCGCGTCAGCGGCGACCCCGCCTCGCACCCGGTCTGGCGCGACGATGAGAGCGCGATGCTGGCGACGCGGCGCATCCTGGCGCTGGCGCGCGCGGCACGGCGGCGGGTCCATGTGCTCCACATCACCACCCCGGCCGAACTGGAGCTGCTGTCCGCCAACAAGGACATCGCGACCTGCGAGGTGACGCCGCAGCATCTGACGCTGGCGGGCGAGGAGGCCTATCCGCGCCTTGGCACCCACGCCCAGATGAACCCGCCGATCCGATCGGGCAAACACCGCGACGGGCTGTGGTACTGGCTCAACCAGGGGGTGGTCGACGTGATCGGCTCCGATCACGCACCGCACACGCTCGAGGAAAAGGCGCAGACCTACCCCGCCAGCCCCAGCGGAATGCCGGGCGTGCAGACGCTGCTGCCGCTGCTGCTCGATCACGCCGCCAACGGGCGGATCACCATGCAACGGCTGGTCGACCTGACCAGCGCCGGCGCGCAGCGCATCTTTGGCATCGCCGGCAAGGGCCGGATCGCCGTCGGCTATGACGCCGATTTCTCGGTGGTCGACCTGAAGGCGCGCTGGACGATCGAGGAAAGCTGGCTGGCATCGCGTGCGGGATGGTCGCCGTTCACCGGTGACACGCTGACCGGCCGGCCAGTGGGCACGGTGATCCGCGGCGCGGTGGCGATGTGGGAAGGCGAGTTGGCCGCCGCCGCGACCGGCGCGCCGATCCGGTTCGAGGCGACCGCGTTCCCCGGCGGGCGCTGAGCGGACAGGCCCCATTTTATCGCCATCATCCGGGCGTCGGGGCTGATATCCGGGCGTCGGGGCGGATAGCCCGAGCGGGGGGCGTGACGCGCAAATACCCGCCGCGCGCCACCACGGCGATTCGCTACTGGCGCAGGCGGGCGCGTTCGCGCTATCCGCCGCGCCATGATCAAGCACGCTCTGTCCGTCACCCGCGAAGCGGATTTCGCCGCCTGGTATCAGGCCGTCATCACCGAAGCCGACATGGCCGAGGAATCGGGGGTGCGCGGCTGCATGGTGATCCGGCCGTGGGGCTATGGCATCTGGGAGCGGATGCAGCGCCTGCTCGATGACAAGATCAAGGCGACCGGGCACGAGAATTGCTATTTCCCGCTGTTCATCCCGCTGTCCTATTTCGAAAAGGAGGCGGAGCACGTCGACGGCTTTGCCAAGGAGATGGCGGTGGTCACCCACCACCGGCTGGTCCCCGACGGCAAGGGCGGGCTGATCCCCGATCCCGAGGCGAAGCTGGAGGAGCCGCTGGTGGTGCGGCCGACGTCGGAGACGGTGATCGGCACCGCCTTTGCCCGCTGGGTGCAGTCGTGGCGCGACCTGCCTGTGCTGATCAACCAATGGGCCAATGTCGTGCGGTGGGAGATGCGCACGCGCATGTTCCTGCGCACCACCGAATTCCTGTGGCAGGAGGGCCATACCGCCCACGCCACCGCCGATGAGGCGCGCGAGCACACGATGCGGATGCTCGAGGTCTATCGCAGCTTTGCCGAGGATTGCGTCGCGCTGCCTGTGGTGGCGGGCGAAAAGCCGGAGAACGAGCGTTTCCCCGGCGCGGTCGCGACCTATTCGATCGAGGCGATGATGCAGGACGGCAAGGCGCTGCAGGCCGGCACCAGCCATTTCCTCGGCACCAATTTCGCCCATGCGCAGGACATCAAGTTCCAGAACGCCAGTGGCGAGCTGGACTATGCCAACACCACCAGCTGGGGGGTATCGACGCGGATGGTCGGCGGGCTGATCATGGTTCATGGCGACGATGACGGGTTGCGTGTGCCGCCGCGCGTCGCGCCGTGGCAGATCGTGATCGTCCCGATGCTGCGCGAGGTGCCCGAGGACGCGGCGATCGTAGAATATTGCAAGGCGCTCCATGCCGAGCTGGTCAAGCAGTCGGCGTGCGGCGAGCCGGTCCGCGCTCTGCTCGACCTGCGCCCGGCCAAGGCGGCGACCAAGCGGTGGGGCTGGGTCAAGAAGGGCGCGCCGATCGTGATCGAGGTCGGCGGGCGCGACGTGGCCGGCGGCAACGTTTCCGTCCTGCGTCGCGACCGGCTGTACCGCGAGGACGGCAAACTCGACAGCCAGGCGGTGGCAAAGGACGATTTCATCGCCGCCGCCGCCACGACGCTGGAGGAGATCCAGGCGACGCTGTTCGCCGATGCCAAGGCGCGGCTTGACGGCAACATCGTCGCCGCCGCCGATTTCTCCGCGGTCGAGGCGCATTTCGCCGAAGGGCGCAAGAACCCGGGCTGGGTCGAAGTGCAATGGTCGCGCCCGACCGGCGCCGCGCTCGACGCGGTGGTCGAACGGATCAAGCCGCTCAAGCTGACGATGCGCAATGCCCCGATCGGGCAGGCGCCAGCGAACGGCCCCTGCGTGTTCACCGGCGCGCCCGCGGTTGAGCGCGTGCTGATCGGCCGCGCCTATTGATCCCCGTCGTCGGCCGCGGCGGCATAGTCGCGGCCGACATGCGCCTCGCCCCGTGCCGCCGCCAGCCGCACCTGGCGGTGACGCTCGGCATAGCCGGCGCGGCGGGCGTCGTCGCGGCTGTCGTGGCAGGCGGGGCAACTGACGCCCTCGCGATAGAGCGGTGAGGCGCGGTCGGCGACGCTGACCGGCATCCGGCAGGCGTGGCACAACAGGTGGGTGCCGATCTCCAGCCCGTGACCGACCGCGACGCGCTGGTCGAACACGAAGCATTCGCCCCGCCAGCGGCTCTGTTCGGCGGGCACCTCTTCCAGATATTTGAGGATGCCGCCGCGCAGATGGCGCACGTCCGCCATCCCTTCCGCCTTGAGCAGCGCGGTCGCCTTTTCGCAGCGGATGCCGCCGGTGCAGAACATCGCCACCGTCTTGCCGGCCAGTTCGTCGCGGTGCGCGCGGAACCACGCCGGAAAGTCGCTGAAGCTCTGCGTCCCCGGATCGACCGCCCCGGCGAAACTGCCGACGCGCACTTCATAATCGTTGCGCGTGTCGATCACCACCGTGTCGGGATCGTCGATCAGCGCGTTCCAGTCGGCCGGCGCGACATAGGTGCCGGTGCCGTCGAGCGGGTCGATCGCCGGCTCACCCATCGTCACGATCTCACGCTTCAGCCGCACCTTCATGCGGTGGAACGGCATCGTCGCGGCGCTACTGTCCTTGACCTCCAGCGCGGCGCAGCCCGGCAGATCGCGGATATGGGCGAGCACCGTGTCGATCGCGTCGGACGGGCCGGCGATGGTGCCGTTGATCCCCTCCGGCGCGAGCAGCAAGGTGCCCTTGATCCCGCCCGACTGACAGGCATCGAGCAACGGCCCCCGCAGCGCCGCCGGATCGGAAAAGCGCGCGAAATGGTAGAGGGCGGTGACGCGGATCACGGGCGGGCGAACCATGCCGCAACCCGTGCCCGGCCGGCAGCATCGACCTCCAGCCCCAGCTTGCTGCGCCGGTCGAGCGCGTCGTCGGCGGTGCGCGCCCACTCACGATCGCCCATCCACCGCGCCTCGATCTCGGTCAGCCCGCTGCCGAGGTCGGCACCCATACCCGCCTCGTCGGCGACCGCGCCGAGCATCTCGTCCAGCAGCGAGCCGTAAGCGTGCGCCATCCGCGCCGAGCGCGCCTCCCCAAGAAAAGGCCAGCGCGCGCGGACGTCGGCGAGGAAACTGTCAAAATCGCTCTCAAGATCGCCGCCGGGAAACGGTCGGCCGCGCGTGATCGGCCCGTCGCCGATGCCCATTCGCTCGACCGCTTCCTCCGCCAGGTGGCGCGCGGTGGTGATCTTGCCGCCGAACACGCTGAGCAGCGGTGGGCCGTCGCTATCCAGTTCCAGCACATAGTCGCGCGTCACCGCCCGCGCCTCGCTCGCCCCATCGTCATAGAGCGGGCGCACCCCCGACCAGCTCGCCACCACTTCGGCGGGGGCGATCTGGCGGACGAAATGGCGGTTGATCGCGTCGCACAGATAGGCGACCTCATCGTCGGCGATCACCGCGTCCTCGGGCCGCTCGACCGGGATGTCGGTGGTGCCGATCTCCGTCATGCCGTGATAGGGGATGGCGAACACGATCCGGCGATCGGGCTGTTGCAGGATATAGGCGTGGTCGCCTTCATAGAGTTTCGGCACGACGATATGGCTGCCCTTGACCAGCCGGGCGTCGCTCTTCGCCTCGACCCCGAGCCGATCGAGCAGCAGATGCACCCACGGCCCGGCGGCGTTGACCAGCTTCCGCGCGGCGACGGTGCGCCCGTCGGACAGTGTCGCCTGCCAATGATCGCCGACGCGGACGGCGGCGTCGAGCGCGGTGCGGGTGGCGATCTCGGCGCCGTTGGCGGCGGCATCGACCGCGTTGAGCAACGTCAGCCGCGAATCGTCGACGAACGCGTCGGCATAGACGAACCCCCTCGCCCCGCCGCTGAGCGGCCCGGAATAGGCGGTGTCGCGGGCGTGCAGCCCGCGCGACCTGGGCAGGCTGCTGCGTCCGCCCAGCCGGTCGTAGAGCGCCAGCCCCAGCCGTACCATCCACCATGGGCGCAGCGCATGTTCATGCGGCAGCACGAAGGTGAGCGGGCGAATGATGTGCGGCGCGGCGTGGAGCAGCCGCTCGCGCTCGCGCAGCGCCTCCGCCACCAGCTTGAAGTCGTAATATTCGAGGTAGCGCAACCCGCCGTGGATCAGCTTGGTCGAGGCGGAGGAGGTGTGGCTGGCAAGGTCGTCGCGCTCGACCAGCAGCACGCTTTGCCCATGCAACGCCGCCTCGCGCGCGATCGCGCAGCCGTTGATGCCGCCGCCGACGATGAGAAGGTCGTACATACCGGCCCTCTAGCCGAGCCGCGCGCGATGCGAAACGCCGACGCGCAATCGCGTTGCCGCGGCCCGTCGCTCATCCTAGTTCAGGCGCCATGACCAGCCTCAACCGCTTCGACCTCAACCTGCTGCGGATCTTCGAGGCGATCTATGCGGAGGGCGGTGTGTCCGGCGCGTCGCGCAAGCTGAGCCTGTCGCAGCCAGCGGTCAGCCATTCGCTCGCGCGACTGCGGGAGGCCTTCGACGATCCGCTGTTCGTCCGCCACGGCAATGCGTTCGTGCCGACGGCGGTATCGCGGGCCAAAATCGCCGAGGTCGGCGCGATCCTGCGGCGGATCGACGTCGCGCTGGCGGTGGGCGAGCATTTCGATCCGCTGGCGTCGACACGTACCTTTCGCATCGGGCTGCGCCCGCCAAGCGAAGCCTATGCGCTGCCGTTGCTGTTTCGCGAGTTGCAACGCGATGCGCCGGGAGTCTCGCTGGCCAGCGTCTATTTCTCCCGCACCGGGATGCCGCGCGCGCTGGCGGTCGGCGCGCTCGATCTGGCGATCGACATCGATCTGGCGACGTCGCCGGGGACCAACCTCAAGACGCTGGGCGCCGCGCCGCCGGTGCTGGTCGCGCGGCGCGATCATCCGCTGATCGGCGACACGGTGAGCCTCGACCAGTATCTCGCGGTCGACCATGTGTTCGTATCCCCGCGCGCGGCCGGGCTGGGGATGGAGGACGCGGCTCTGGCCCGGATCGGGCATCGCCGCCGCATCCGGATGCGATGCCAGCACGCCTTCACCGCGTGGCAACTGGTCGGCGAGAGCGATCTCGTCTGCACCCTGCCGCGCTACTACGCCGCCGCGTTCGAGGGGACGGGCACGCACCGGTTGTTGCCGCTGCCGTTCGACGTGCCGGCGCGGCCGCTCAGCCTTTACTGGCACGATACATCGGCGGCGGACCCAGGTGCGGTGTGGCTGCGCCGATTCGTCGCCGCGACGCTGGGCGCGGCCTAGCCGCGCCGCGCGGTGACGAAATAGTCGAGCGTCCTATCGTCACTCAGCACGAAGCCGTGGCCCGGCGACAGCGCCAGCCCGTGGGTGTCGATCACCTCCAGCCCGGTATCGTCGATCAGCGCGACCAGCTCGTCGGGCGTCAGGAACTTGTCCCAATCGTGGGTGCCGCGCGGAATCTGTCCGGTCCCCTCTCCGATGGTGATCATCGCCAGCCGCGACAGCGCGGTGCGGTTTGGCGTCGACAGCAGCAGCAGCCCGCCCGGCGCCACCACCGCCGCCAGCCCGGCGACGAACGCGGCGGGATCGGTGACGTGCTCGATCACCTCAAAGCTGACCACCAGATCGAATTGGCGGCCGGCGACCGTTTCGATCCCGCCGGCAAGATAGTCTATGGCCAGCCCGCCCGCGCTGGCGTGGGCGGCGGCGGCGCCGATATTCTCCGCCGCAGCATCAACCCCGGTGACCTTCGCTCCCAGCCGTGCCAGCGGTTCGGCGAGCAATCCCGCGCCACACCCCATGTCGAGCGCGCTGCGCCCGGCGAGCGGGGTGAAATCCTGCGGATCGCCGTTCCAATGCGTATCGACGCGCGCCCGCAGATAGGCGAGCCGCGGCGGATTGAGCCGGTGGAGCATCGCCGACGATCCACGCGGGTTCCACCAGTCGGCGGCAAGCCTGCCGAAATGCGCGGCCTCGGCAGGGTCGATGGTAGTTGCGGCGGTTACAGTTGCGTCACCCATATCGCCTCCCTATCAGGGCGCCCCACCGCACCCAAGGGATAACGCAGCGCACCATGGCCCGCATCGTGATGAAGTTCGGCGGCACCTCGATGGCGGGGATCGAACGCATCCGCAGCGTCGCCGCGCGCATCAAGCGCGAGTGGGAAGCTGGCAACGAGGTCGCGGTGGTGGTCTCCGCCATGGCCGGCGAGACCGACCGGCTGGTCAATTTCTGCCGCGAGGCGTCGTCGCTCTACGATCCGCGCGAATACGACGTGGTCGTCTCATCGGGCGAACAGGTCACCAGCGGGCTGCTGGCGATCGCGCTCCAGGCGATCGGCGTGCCGGCGCGCAGCTGGCTCGGCTGGCAGCTGCCGATCCGCACCTCCGACGGTCACGGATCGGCGCGCATCGGTGAGATCGACACCACCGCGCTCAGCGCGAGCATGGCCGATCGCACCGTCGCGGTGATCCCCGGCTTCCAGGGGCTGGCGCCGGGGGAGCGCGTCACCACGCTGGGCCGTGGCGGGTCCGATACGTCGGCGGTGGCGATGGCGGCGGCGATGAAGGCCGACCGCTGCGACATCTACACCGACGTCGACGGGGTCTACACCACCGATCCGCGCATCGTGCCGCGCGCGCGCAAGCTGAAGCGCGTGACCTATGAAGAGATGCTCGAACTTGCCAGCGTCGGCGCCAAGGTGCTGCAGACGCGGTCGGTCGGGCTCGCCATGAAGGAAAACGTTCGCGTCCAGGTGCTGTCGTCGTTCGTCGACGAGGACGGCAATTCCGAACCGGGTACGCTGATCGTCGGAGAAGAGGAAATCGGGGACATGGAACGTCAGCTCATCACCGGCATCGCCCACGACAAGAACGAGGCGAAGATCACGCTGACCAACGTGCCGGACAAGCCCGGCGCGGTCGCCAGCATCTTCAGCCCGCTGGCCGACGCCGGGATCAACGTCGACATGATCGTGCAGAACGTCGCCCACGCGACCGGCACCGCGCCGAAATCGACCGACGTCACCTTCACCGTCCCCACCGCCGATCTGGCGCGCAGCCTGGACGTGCTGGAAAAGAGCAGGGAGGCGATCGGCTTCGACGCCGCGCTGCACGATCCGCGCGTCGCGAAGATCAGCGTTGTCGGGGTCGGGATGCGCAGCCACGCCGGCGTCGCGTCGAAGATGTTCACCACGCTGGGCGAACGCGGCATCAACGTGCAGGCGATCACCACGTCGGAGATCAAGGTCAGCGTGCTGATCCACGAGGACGAGACCGAGCTGGCCGTCCGCGTGCTGCACACCGCCTATGGGCTGGATGCGGAGGAGCCGGCGACGGCGTGATCGGCGGGGGCTTGCCCCCAGCGGCCGCCCGGCGCTAGGCGTCCAAGATGAACGATCGATCGACCGCGGGCGAACAGCGCCTTGCCCGACGCATGGCGCGTGGCGCCGCATTCCTGGGATCGGAGACCGCGATCCTGTGCGGCGCGATGTCGTGGGTCAGCGAGCGCCATCTGGTCGCCGCCATCTCCAACGCCGGCGGCTTTGGCCTGATCGCCTGCGGGGCGATGACGCCCGAACTGCTCGACGCCGAGATCGCCGGGACAAGGGCGCTCACCGACAAGCCGTTCGGCGTCAACCTGATCACCATGCATCCGATGCTGTTCGACCTGATCGAGGTCTGCGCGAAGCATCGGGTTAGCCATGTCGTGCTGGCGGGCGGCCTGCCCCCCGCCGGATCGCTCGATGCGATCAAGGGCAACGGCGCCAAGCTGATCTGCTTCGCCCCGGCGCTGGCGCTGGCGAAGAAGCTGATCCGGTCGGGCGTCGACGCGCTGGTGATCGAGGGGATGGAGGCCGGCGGGCATATCGGCCCGGTCTCGACCAGCGTGCTGGCGCAGGAGATCCTGCCCGAGGTGGCCGATCAGCTACCGGTGTTCGTCGCCGGCGGTATCGGGCGCGGCGAGGCGATCGCGGGCTATCTCGACATGGGCGCGGCCGGGGTCCAGCTCGGCACCCGTTTCGCCTGCGCGACCGAAAGCATCGCCCACCCCAATTTCAAGAAGGCGTTTCTGCGCGCCTCCGCCCGTGATGCGATCGCCAGCGTCCAGATCGATCCGCGCCTGCCGGTGATCCCGGTGCGCGCGCTGAAGAACGCCGGCGGCGAGCTGTTCACCGCCAAGCAGCGCGAAGTTGCCAACCTGCTCGACGAGGGCAAGGTCGAGATGGCCGAGGCACAGCTTCAGATCGAGCATTACTGGGCGGGCGCGCTGCGCCGCGCGGTGATCGACGGCGATGTCGAGCACGGCTCGCTGATGGCCGGCCAGTCGGTCGGCATGGTGACGAAGGAAGAGCCCGCCGCGACGATCATCGCGACGCTGATGGCCGAAGCGGCGACGGCGCTGGAGACGCGCGCGGCTTGAGCGCGCGCGCCGCGAAAACGCACGCCGCCGCGATGGCGCGGAGTCGCATGATCTGATAGCAGCGTGCCATGCCCGTCACCGCCGCCGCGTCCGCCCGCGAGATTCTCGTCCGTCTTCACGACGTGATGGCCGCGCGCAGCAACGCGCAGACCAAGCTCAATTCGGTCGCCGAGATCATCGGCGCGGCGCTGGAAACCGAAGTCTGCTCGATCTACCTGCTGCGTGAAGGGGTGCTGGAACTGTTCGCGACGCGCGGGCTGGATCAGAGCGCGGTGCACGTCACCAAACTGGCGATGGGCGAGGGGCTGGTCGGCACCATCGCCGAGAATGTCGAGACGCTGAACCTCGACGAGGCGACCGCCCATCCCGATTTCGCCTATCGCCCCGAAACTGGCGAGGATCGCTTCCACAGCTTTGCCGGAGTGCCGATCATCCGGCGAGAGCGGGCGGTCGGCGTGCTGGCGATCCAGCATGTCGAACCGCGCCGTTACGACGAGGTCGAGATCGAGGCCCTGCAGACCGTGGCGATGGTGCTGTCGGAGCTGATCGCCAACGCCGGGCTGATCGACATCGCCGGGACCGACACCACCCGGCCGCAATCCACCGCCAGCGCGCGCATCGCCGGTTTCAAGCTGGTCGACGGCATGGGCGCCGGGGTCGCGGTGTTCCACCAGCCCCGCATCACCATCGAGCACACCGTCGCCGAGGATACCGAAGCGGAGCGCCGCCGCGTCTATTCCGCGTTCGACAAGATGCGCGACCAGATCGAGCGCATGGCGGCGCAGGCCGAGTTCGGCGTCGGCGGCGAGCATGACGAGGTGCTCGAGACCTACAAGATGTTCGCCTATGACGAGGGCTGGTCGCGCCGCATCAACGAGGCGATCGACAGCGGCCTGACCGCCGAGGCGGCGATCGAGCGCGTCCAGCAGCGCACGCGGATGCGGATGCGCCAGATCGACGATCCCCTGCTGCGCGACCGGATGCACGATCTGGAGGATCTGTCCAACCGGCTGCTGCGCATCGTCTCCGGCCGGCTGGGCACCGCCGCGCAACTGGGGCTGCGCGAGGATTCGATCCTGCTGGCGCGCAATCTGGGGCCGGCCGAGCTGCTGGAGTATGACCGCCGCCGGCTGAAGGGCGTGGTGCTGGAGGAAGGCAGCCTGACCGCGCACGTCACCATCGTCGCGCGGGCGATGGGCGTGCCGGTGCTGGGCCGCGCGCGCGATATCCGCCGGCTGGTCGGCGAGGGCGACAAGCTGCTGCTCGACGCCAGTTCCGAAAGCCTGATCGTCCGCCCGACGACGGGAATGGAGGAAGCGTTCGAGGCGCGCTTCGCGCTCAGCCAGAAGCGTCGTGCCGCCTTTGCCGCGCTCAAGGACGAGCCGCCGGTCACCGCCGACGGGCACCGCGTGTCGGTGATGGTCAACGCCGGATTGCGCGACGATGTCGGCGCGCTCGACCTGACCGGCGCGGACGGCATCGGGCTGTTCCGCACCGAATTCCAGTTCCTCGTCTCCGCGACGCTGCCACAGCGCGAACGCCAGCAACGGCTCTACAAGGACGTGCTCGACGCGGCGGGCGAGCGCCCGGTCACCTTCCGCACCGTCGACATCGGCGGGGACAAGGCGCTCCCCTATCTCAACCACGACGAAATGGGCGAGGAGGAGAACCCGGCGATGGGCTGGCGCGCGCTGCGCCTGGCGCTGGGTCGGCAGGGGCTGATGAAGGCGCAGGCGCGCGCGCTGATCGAGGCGGCGGCGGGGCGTCAGCTCAACGTGATGTTCCCGATGGTCAGCGAGCCGTGGGAATTCGATGAGGCGCGCGCGCTGTTCGAGGCCCAGCGCGCCTGGCTGGTCTCGCGCAGCCGCAAGCTGCCGCACGAGATCCGCTATGGCGCGATGCTGGAGGTGCCGGCGCTGGCCGAGGTGCTCGACCAGCTGCTGCCTCGGCTCGATTTCCTGTCGGTGGGCACCAACGACCTGACCCAGTTCCTGTTCGCCGCCGATCGTGCCCATCCCAAGCTGGCGATCCGCTATGACTGGCTCAGCCCGTCGATCCTGCGCTTCCTCGCCCGCGTGGTCGCGCCGGTCGCTGCGGCGGGCAAGCCGCTGACCGTATGCGGCGAGATGGGCGGCCGCCCGCTGGAGGCGATGGCGCTGATCGGACTGGGCATCGAACGGCTGTCCATCACCCCCGCCGCGGTCGGGCCGATCAAGGCGATGGTGCGCAGTCTCGATCGTGCCGCTATCATGGCGCAAATGACGCAATGGCTCGCCGATCCGCCCGGGCGCGACCTGCGCGCCGCGTTGCAGCAATGGGCCGTCACGCACGGCATAGAGCTGGATTAGCCGCGCGCGGACGGCTTTCCGCGATTGACAATCGTTCCGTCGCAATGGAACACACCGGCGCGCCGCGGTTCGTGGCGCTCCCACGGAGACAGCGATGCTCGAAGGCGAGTCGCAAGACAACGCGACACTGTTCCCGAAGCGGCCCGGCGATATCCTGCGCGATGCGCGGGTCGGCCAGGGGCTGGAGGTGGCCGACATCGCCGCCCGCACCCGCATTCCGCAACGCCACCTCGAGGCGATCGAGGCGGGCAGCTATGACAGCCTGCCATCGAGCACCTACGCGATCGGTTTCGCCAAGGCCTATGCCCGCGCGGTCGGCGTCGATGAAGTCGCCACCGCCAATCTGGTGCGCGGTGAACTGGCGGTGCTGCCCGGCCGCGAGATTCCCGCGCCGCTGTATGAGGCCGACGAGCCGTCGCGCGCGCCGTCGCGTGGGCTGGTCCTGGGGGGCGTGCTGGTCGCGCTGGCGATCCTGATCGGCATCGGCCTGTGGTATGGCACCAGCCTGTTCCGCGGCGGCACCGAACCGACCGCGATCGAAAGCGCGCCGGTGGCGGACGAGGGATCGACCGTGCAGATCCCGATCACCCCGCCGACCCCGGCCGGCTCCGGCCACGTCACGCTCACCGCGACCGACGAAGTGTGGGTGCGGGTCTATGATTCCGCCGGCAAGACGCTGCTGATGAAGACGATGGCGCCGGGCGAGAGCTATGACGTGCCGACCGACGCCAGCGGGCCGATGATCAATATCGGCCGGCCCGACAAGCTGCGGGTCACCGTCAACGGATCCCAGGTCGCGCCGCTGGGCGATGGCCGGGTCGCGGTGAAGGACGTTCCGATCGGTGCCGACGCGCTGCTGGCGCGTGGCGCGCCGCCGGCACAGGCCAGCGGATCGAACACCACCGCCACGCCGTAAGACTGGCGGCGTGACGTCAAAGCTGCGATAACGCCGGCCGATGCGGGACATGACCGGGGATAAGAGGATGCGGATCGTTTTGGCCGCGACGATGATCGTCGCGACGCTGGGTTTCTGTGCGCCGGCACAGGCGCAAAGCGGGGTCGAGGGCCGGGTGACGCGGCTGGAAAGCGAAATGCGCGCGGTCCAGCGCAAGGTCTTTCCCGGCGGTGCCAGTGCCACCGTCGAGCCGCAGATCACCGCGCCCGCCGTCGTCGCCGACCGCCCCGGCACCCCCGCCGGCGGCGCGATCACCGACCTGACCGCGCGGGTCAGCGCGCTGGAAACCAACATCCGCAGCGTAACCGGCCAGGTCGAGCAGGCCGGCTATCGCCTGCGCCAGCTCGAAGATGCCTTTGCCGCGTACAAGACCGCCACCGACGCCCGGTTGAAGGCGCTGGAGGGCGGTGAGGCGGCGATAGTGGCCGGCGACACCAGCAGCAGCGGCACCGCCCCGCCCCCGGTGAGCGCGACCCGCCCGACGCAGGGCACGCCCGCCGCATCGTCCCGGCCCGATCCCGCCCGGGCCGCCGCGATCAAGGGCGTCGAGCGCCCCGACACCGGCGACGAGGCCGAGGACGCCTATACCTATGGCTTCCGGCTGTGGCAGGCGAAGCTCTATCCCGAGGCCGAGAAGGAACTGAAGGCGGTCGCCGACAAATATCCCAAGCACCGCCGCGCCAGCTTCGCCCAGAACCTGCTTGGCCGCGCCTATCTGGACGAGGGCAAGCCCAGCCTCGCCACGCTCGCCTTTTACGACAGCTACAAGAAATTCCCGGATGGCGAGCGCGCACCCGACAGTCTGCTCTACCTCGGGCAGGCGCTGGTCGCGCTGAAGAAGCCGGCCGATGCGTGCAAGGTCTACAGCGAGCTCGACTCGGTCTATGGCAGCAAGCTGTCGGCGACGATGAAGGCCGATGTCGCCAAGGGGCGCGCCACCGCCAAGTGCCAGTAAAGTGACCCCCGCCGAGCGGTTCGCCGGCGATATCGCGGCGGCGCTCGGCCGGTTGCCAAGGGGCGACGCGCCGCTGGCGCTGGCGGTGTCGGGCGGCGCGGACAGCATGGCGATGCTGGCGCTGGCCGCCGAAGCCTTCCCCTCCGCAGTGATCGCGGCGACGGTCGATCACCAGTTGCGGCCCGGCAGCGCCGATGAGGCCGCGATGGTCGCCGGCTGGTGTGCGGAGCGGGCGATTCCCCACGCGACGCTGACGCCCGCCGCGCCGATCCCCCGACAGGGGCTGCAGGCCGGGGCGCGGGCGGCGCGCTATGCGCTGCTGGCGCGCTGGGCGATCGACGGGCGCGCCGCCGCCCTCGCCACCGCGCACCATGCCGACGATCAGGCGGAGACGTTCCTGATGCGCGCCGCGCGCGGATCGGGCATCGCCGGGCTGCGCGGCATCCCGCGCCGCCGCCCGCTGGAGGTGGGCGAGGCGTCGCTGCCGCTGGTGCGCCCGTTGCTCGGCTGGCGCCGCGCTGAACTGCGCGCAATCGTCACCGCCGCCGCCATCCCGTTCGTCGACGATCCCAGCAACCTCGATCCCGCGTTCGAGCGGGTGCGGGTGCGTGCTCTGCTCGCCGATCAGCCGTGGCTCGACGCCGCGCAGATCGCCCGCGCCGCCGCGCACCTTTCCGAAAGCGACCAGGAGATCGAGGAGATGCGCGCCTGGCTGGCCGAGGCGCGGCGCGTGGCGTCGCCGCCCGACCAGCGGTGGATCGACGTCGCCGGCCTGCCGCGCGAACTTCGCCGGCGCCTCGCGCGCGGGGCGATCGTCGCGACACGGCACCTGGCCGGCATCGCCCGCCCCGATTTCGACCCGGCGGCCAATATCGAGCCGCTGCTCGATGCGCTGGAACGCGGCGGCGCCGCGACCCAGGCCGGGGTACTGGCCTCGCCCCACGGCACGGTGTGGCGTTTCGCCGCGGCGCCGCCGCGCCGTGGGCACTGATCGGCCCGATCTGCACGCCGTTCCATTGCCATTAACCCGTGCGCCCTTATCTTGGGCGGCTGAAAGGTGATTCCAAGCGCATGAACGACAACGACAAGCAGCCCGAGGGTGGCGGCAACCCCTGGATGAAGAGCCTGCTGATCTGGGTCGCGATCCTGCTCGGCCTCGCGCTGTTCGTGACGCTGATCGATGGCCGGACGACCACGACGGCGGGCAGCGCGATTCCCTATTCCACCTTCCTCGACAAGGTCGACGAGGGCACGGTCAAGGACGTCAACATCGCCCGCGACACCATTTCGGGCACGCTGAGTTCGGGCGAGAAGTTCCGCACCTATCGGATCGAGGACGCCAACCTGGTCGAGACGCTGCGCAAGAAGAGCGTCCAGATCAACGCGCGACCCGACGAAGGCGCCAACATCTGGCTGCTGATGCTCTACAACTCGCTGCCGTTCCTGCTGTTTCTGGGCATCGCCTTCTTTGTGCTGCGGCAGATGCAGAAGGGGTCCGGTTCGGGCGCGATGGGATTCGGCAAGTCGCGCGCGCGGATGCTGACGCAAAAGGAAGGCCGCGTGACCTTCGACGACGTCGCCGGCATCGACGAGGCGCGCGAGGAATTGCAGGAGATCGTCGAGTTCCTGAAGGACCCGACCAAGTTCGCCCGGCTGGGCGGCAAGATCCCCAAGGGCGCGCTGCTGGTCGGATCCCCGGGCACCGGCAAGACATTGCTCGCCCGCGCGATCGCGGGTGAGGCGGGGGTGCCGTTCTTCACCATCTCCGGATCGGACTTCGTCGAGATGTTCGTCGGCGTCGGCGCGAGCCGGGTGCGCGACATGTTCGAACAGGCCAAGAAATCGGCGCCGTGCATCGTCTTCATCGACGAGATCGACGCGGTCGGCCGCCATCGCGGCGCCGGTCTCGGCAACGGCAACGACGAGCGCGAGCAGACGCTCAACCAGTTGCTGGTCGAGATGGACGGGTTCGAGGCGAACGAGGGAATCATCATCATCGCCGCCACCAACCGGCCCGACGTGCTCGATCCGGCGCTGTTGCGCCCGGGCCGGTTCGATCGCCGCGTGACGGTGCCGCTGCCCGACATCGAGGGCCGGGTGAAGATCCTGGAAGTCCACATGAAAAAGGTGCCGCTGGCACCCGACGTCGACGCGCGCACCATCGCGCGCGGTACGCCGGGCATGGCCGGCGCGGACCTGGCCAACCTGGTCAACGAGGCGGCGCTGATGGCCGCGCGGCTGGGCAAAAGGCTGGTGTCGATGGCCCAGTTCGAGCTGGCCAAGGACCGGGTCATCATGGGCACCGAGTGGAAATCGCTGGTAATGACCGACGACGAGAAGCGGATGACCGCCTATCACGAGGCCGGTCACGCGCTGGTCCGCGTCCATGAACCGGCGTCCGATCCGATCCATAAGGCGACGATCATACCGCGGGGCGGTGCCCTCGGCATGGTGGTGTCGATGCCGGAGCGCGACAATTACTCCTATCACCGCGACAAGATGTTCGCCGACATGGCGACGGTGATGGGGGGCCGCGTGGCGGAGGAAGTGATCTTCGGCCACGACAAGGTCTCGTCGGGCGCGTCGGGCGACATCAAGCAGGCGACCAAGCTCGCCCGCGCGATGGTGCTGCGCTGGGGCATGTCGGACAAGCTGGGGCCGCTGGAATATGAGGAGGAACAGGGCGAAACCTTCCTCGGCTATTCGCAGACGCAGCGCCACAGCATGTCGAACGAGACCGCGCTGCTGATCGACAGCGAGATTCGGCGCCTGATCGACGATGGCCACCAGCGCGCGACGCAGGTGATCACCGAGAATATCGACCAGCTGCACACGCTGGCCAACGCCCTGCTGGAATATGAGACGCTGACGGGCGACGAGATCAAGCAGATCGTCGCTGGCGACGGGATCGACCGGACCGATCCGGGCGCGTCGATCGCCGCGCAGCCGGCGTCGGGCACCTCGGTTCCCAAGACGCGCCGGCCCAAGGGCGGCTTCGGAACGCCTGCGCCGCAGGGCGCCTGATCGCCCGGTATTCGCCCGCTGTTTGACGGCGCGGTGCGACAATCCTAGCCCTTCCGTGTCGGCGACGAGGCGGGAGGGCTTTTGACATGGGGCGTTGGGTCGCCGTTCGGGCACTGGCTGGGCTGACAGGACTGATGGCGCCGATGGCGGCGTCGGCGCAGGACATGACGGTGCGCGATTTCCTCGCCCATGCCACCGCGCTTCAGAGCCGGGGTGCCGCCGCCGCGGACGCGCCCGAGTATCAGCGGCTCAAGGACGAGGTCGCCCACGCGACCGCGGCGTACCGTGCCATGCTGGCGACCGACGCGCAGGCCGGCACGCCGCCGCACAGTTGCCCGCCGCCCAAGGGCGCGTTGCGCCTGACCAGCAAGGACCTGTTCGCCGATTTCCGCACGATCCCGCCCGAACAGCGCGAGTTGACGGTGCGGGAGGCCTTCTACGCCTTCATGAAGCGGCGCTATCCCTGCGCGAAATAAGCGGCGTCAGCCGACCAGCCCCAGCCCGACCAGCAGCACGACGAACAGCGCGAGAATGATGCTGATGCAGATCAGCAACAGCATCGTGCGCAGGATCGCGGTCGTCCGCCCCAGCCGATAGGCGCCGCGCAACTGGCGGTACAGGTGGATCACCGGAACGATCAGGCCGATCGTGGCCAGCCAGCTGCTGGCCAACCCGGCCGCCCCCGCCAGCGTCAGCACGATGAACAGCAGCGACATGAACGCGATCGAATAGGTCACGAACACGGCGTGGTCGTACATGCGGTAGTCGCGCTTCCAGAAGAACATCAGCCACATGAACGGCAGGGACAGCGGGATCAGCAGCCAGGAGAATTTGTAGCTGTTCGACTGGAGCTTGTAGAGCATCAGCTCAGGATGTTTCTGCGCCTTTTCCAAGCCGTGATCGAGCCGCGACCAGCCGGTATGGAAACCGCTCTTATCGCCGATGAGCTTCGACGGCAGCGCCATCCGCGTCGCATCGAGCGCCTTGATCCCCGATTCGGCGTCGGCGATCGTCTCATCGAGCCGCGCGGCGGCAGCCGTCCCGGCCTTGACGCGGGCGCGGGCCTGCCTTGCTTCGGCAAGTTCGTCCGAAAGCCGCTTGTGCCCGCGCTCGATCCCCGCGACCACCATCTTGTCGTTACCGCCAAGGTCGCTCGGCGGCGCGATCCCCAGGATCGAGAAAATCGCGAACATGGTGAAGATCGAGAACAGGAAGATCGCCATCGGCGACACGAACCGCGCGCGCTCGCCGTGAACATAGCGCCGGGTCAGCTCGCCCGGGCGCCACGCGAGCAGCGGCAGCGTCTTCCACAACTTGCCTTCGAAATGGACGACCCCGTGCAGGATTTCGTGCCAGATCGCCCCGATCGAACGGTGGATGTGCCCTGACTGGCCGCAACGGTGGCAATAGGCGCCGACCAGCGCTGTGCCGCAGTTGAGGCAAGCCCCATGCGCCGCCCCGTCGAGCGCGCCATGCCCCTCTCCGGCGTGCGGCTCGACCGCACGGCCCAGCAGCGCGCCCGTCACGATCTCTCCAGCAGCGTCGACCCCCATGTCGCCACGCTACCACCTTGCATTGCAGCATGCTACCGCGCGAACGTGATGACCGATGCGACGCAACTGATCGCCGAAATGGGCGCCCGCGCCCGCATCGCGGCCCGCGTGCTGGCGGCGATGCCGGCGGCGGCCAAGGCCGACGCGCTGCGCCGCGCCGCCGACGCGCTGCGCGATGCCGAACCAACGATCCTGGCCGCCAACGCCGATGACATGGCCGCCGCCGACACGCTCTCCCCCGCGATGCGCGACCGGCTGCGGCTCGATAGCGGCCGGGTCCAAGCGATGGCGGACGGAGTCGCCGCAATCGCCGCGCTCGATGATCCGGTCGGCCAGGTGATCGACACGCGCACGCGCCCCAACGGACTGGCGCTGTCGCGGGTGCGTGTGCCGATCGGCGTGATCGGCATCATCTACGAAAGCCGGCCCAACGTCACCGCCGATGCCGGCGCGCTGTGCGCGATGGCGGGCAACGCCGCGATCCTGCGCGGCGGATCGGAAGCGGCGCGATCGAACCGCGCGATCCACGCCGCGCTGTCCGCCGGACTGAGCGCGGGGGGGATGCCGGCCGACGCGGTCCAGCTGGTCCCCACCACCGACCGCGCCGCCGTCGGCGCGATGCTGGCGGGCGAAGGCATCCTCGACATGGTGGTGCCGCGCGGCGGCAAGGGACTTGTCGCGCGCGTCCAGGCGGAGGCGCGGGTGCCGGTGCTCGCCCACCTCGACGGCAACAACCACGTCTATGTCGATGCCGCGGCCGCGCCGGACATGGCGCTGCGGATCGTGCTCGACGCCAAGCTGCGCCGTACCGGCATCTGCGGCGCGGCGGAGACATTGCTGATCGACCGCGCCTATCCCGATCCGGCGCCGATCCTGCGCGCGCTGATCGAGGCCGGCTGCGAATTGCGCGGCGACGCGTCGGCACAAGCGCTGGTCCCCGGCATCGCCGCCGCCACTGCCGCGGACTGGGACACCGAATATCTCGAATCGATCCTGGCAGTGCGCTTCGTCGACGGGCCGGACGCGGCGCTCGACCATATCGCGCGCCACGGATCGCATCACACCGACGCGATCGTCACCGAAGATGGCGCCACCGCCGAGGCATTCCTGCGCGCCGCCGACAGCGCGATCGTGCTGTGGAACGCCTCCACCCAGTTCGCCGACGGCGGCGAATTCGGGCTGGGCGCGGAAATCGGCATCGCCACCGGCCGGCTGCACGCGCGCGGGCCGGTGGCGCTGGAGGGGCTCACGACCTACAAATGGGTCGGCCGCGGATCGGGCCAGATCCGCGGCTGACGTGGGACCGGGGGCATTGCGCGCCCCAAGGCGCCTTACAGGCCGTCGAGGCCCTTGCTGACCAGCACGTTCACCGCGACGCGGCGATTCTGCGCCTTGCCCTCGGGAGTATCGTTGTCCGCCGTCGGGTCCGCTTCGGCCATCCCGGTCGGCGTCAGCATCCGATAGGGCTTCCAGTGACAGGCCTGCTGGAGATAGTTGACCACCTTGCCCGCCCGCTTCTCGCTCAGGACCTGGTTGAAATCCTGGCTTCCGGTCGAATCGGTATAGCCGACAACCAGCAGCAGCGCGTTGTCCATGCCTTCAGCGGCGGAGACCGCGGCGCAGAGATCGGCCTTGGCCTGCTCCGACAGCACCGCCTTTCCGGTGTCGAAGTTCACGTTGGTCGTGCTCTTGATATTATACTGATCGATGTCGGCCATGCGGCCGCGCAGCGCCTCGGTGGCGGCGGTCTGTTCGGCGAATCCCTGTTCGGTGCCGTTGCGGATCATCGATGCGGTCTTGAAGTCCTTGGTCTTGAGCGCGATCTGGCTTGCCACCAGCCCGTCCGCCCATTGCACCGTCTTGATGGTGACCGGCAGGCCGTTGAGCAGCGAATCGGCCGCGCGCTTGTCGCTGCTCAGGCCCAGGAACCCGCCGCGCGACCGGATCTTGGTGCCGTCGCTCAGGAACACGAGCGTCTTCGTGCCGCCCGCCGTCGTGACCTGCATCTTGACGTCGTTGCGCGCCGAGATGAAGCCCTCGACCTCCGGGCCTTCGGGCATACCCGACAGATCGGCCGGCGGCGAGCCGTTGACCGTGATGTCCGGGGCACCCTGGTTCGGGTCGCGTTGCTCCTGTGCGTGCACGCCGGCGGACACGGCACTGGCAGACAGCGCCAGCATCAAGAGTAGTTTCGGGCTCCTGGAAAGAATAGCCATCGTATTTCTCCTTCGAATTCGGCCCATCCCGCCCGAGGATTACAGTCGGTCGTAATTCTCGACCGTCGCGATGGCGTATCGCGATGCCGGGGTCCACTTGCTCTGCGTTGATCGGGACATGCGGCGTTCAGCTGTACTCGGGCATCAGGGATTTCCAGCCTGTTTGGATCAACCTTTCGCGCACATGAACACTTGGCGCGGCCCCACAGGATGGCCCGACGGGTCGAGAGCCTCGTGCGGCGAGCCGATGCGTGGCATCGCCCGCCCCTGCCCACAGGCGGGCGTCGACGGACGACTCCGTAGGAATGCGCGTGGTTCGGGGGTCAGGATTCGTGGACAAGCGCAGGACCTCCGCTTGCGGGACATCAGCCGGGCTGGCAGATCGCCTTGAATCCGGCCGCCATGAAGGTGACCATATGCGCCTTGATCGCGTGGAAATCGTCCGACGAGCATAGCCCGCCCGACATGCGATCGAGCCGGCCGGTGCGCGCCAGATTGTGCGTCATCGCGCCCGATACGAAGTGGAAGCCCCAGAAGATGCGTTCCTCGCTCGTGCCGGGCATCGCCCGTTTGAGCAGGTCGACAAGCGTCGCCGCGACCGGATCGAAATAGGTGCTCATCTTTTCGGAGCCCCATCCGCCCGCGCTGTTGGCCTGCGCGGCGATGCGGCCGAACGCCGACCAGTATTCGGTCTGCTCGATCTGCAGGTCGAGATCGGTATCGATCCAGACGCGCAACGCGCCCTCCACCGTCACCGCGTCGCCCGCGGTGGCGGCGTAATCCTGCATCGCCGCCAGCCGCTTGCGGGCGGAGATCGGCGCCTTGCGCGCCCAGACCGCCTCGAAGATGCTTTCCTTTCCGTTGAAATGATAGTGCAGCAGCGTCGGGCTGACCCCGATCGCCTGCGCGACGCCCTTCATGGTCACGCCGTGGTAGCCATATTCGGCGAACAGTTGTTCGGCCGCGTCGAGGATGCGTTCGATCGACGCTTCGCGCGCGATGTCCTTCGGGCGCCCGCGGCGGCTGGGTCTTCGATCGTCCTGGGGCGGCTGGCTCATGCGGCACCGATGTCGCCCGGAACACCGGGATCGTCAACCGGCCGACACCGTCGGACCCTCATCCCGATGCGCCGAAAGAAACGCGACGCAGACGAACGAGATGGCGCACACCCCGGCCAGGTACAGCGCGATCGGAAAGGTCGAGCCGTAATGGGCGAACAACGCGGTGGCGATGATCGGCGCGAAGCCGCCGCCGACCACCGCGCCCAGCTGATAGCCGATCGACGCGCCGGAATAGCGCACTTCCGGCGGGAACAGCTCGGCGAACAGCGCCGCCTGGGGACCATACATCAGGCTGAGGAAAGCGAGATCGATCAGGATGGCGAAGAACACCGCCGCCGGCGAAGCCGTTTCAAGCAGCGGAAAGAAAGCGAACGCCCATGCGCCGCTGAGCGCGGCGCCAAGCATGAATGGCAGCCGTCGTCCCCATCGGTCCGAGATCCAGCCGCTGAGGACGAGGATGGGGATCATCAGCGCGCTCGCGCCGACCACCGAACCCAGCATCAACTCACGCGACAGGCCGAGCGTGCTGGTGCCATAGGCGACGGAATAGGTGATGATGATGTAGAAGCACACGTTGTTCGCGATGAAGGCGCCGCCCGCGAGCAGGAGCTGCTTCGGGTGGCGGAGCGCGACCTCCAGCACCGGGGAACGCCTGCGTTGCGGCGACGCGGCGACATGACCGGCCGATTCCTCGATCCGGAAGTGGACGAAGATGCCGATGAACACCAGGATCATGCTGAGCAGAAACGGAATGCGCCAGCCCCAGATCGCGAACTCGGCGGTTGGCAGCAGATAGGCGACCAGCAGGAACACGACATTGGCCAGGATCACGCCGAGCGGGACGCCGACCTGAACGAAACTGCCGTAATAGCCCTGCTTGTCGCGCGGCGCGGATTCGATCGCCAGCAGCGCGGCGCCGCCCCATTGCCCGCCGATCGCCAGCCCCTGCAACAGGCGCAGCACGATGAGCATCAGCGGCGCGGCGATCCCCACGTGATGATAGGTCGGGAGCACGCCGATCAACGCGGTCGACAGGCCCATCAGCATCAGCGCGAACACCAGCGCGCGCTTGCGCCCGAGCAGGTCGCCGAAATGGCCGAACAGGATGCCCCCCAGCGGACGGGCGATGAAGCCGATCGCAAAGGTGCCGAACGCGGCGATCTGCGCCACGAACAGCGGCAGGTCGGGCGGGAAGAACAGCTTGGGAAACACCAGCGCGGCGGCGGTGCCGTAGATGAAGAAGTCGTACCATTCGACCGCCGCGCCGGCCGAGGAGGTCAGCGCGACCTTGGTGATATCCCTGCCGCTGGGCGTGTCGGACGATCGCCGCGTCGCTGATGTGTCGATCGCCATCGGGGGGTATCCTCACCTGCCGCCACCGCTGTTCGGTAGTCTGGAACGCGCAGCATAACGTCCCGCACGACGCCCGCAAGTCATTCACGTACTGGAGAGTGAGTTTATTGCCGACAATGCCGTCGGCGGACGCCGGGCGTTATGCGGGTCCGTCCCGTTCGGCCTTGCGCTCGGCGCAGACCGCGCGGAATCCGGCGGCCATGAAGGTGGCCATACGCTTTTTCACCGCCAGGAAATCATCCGACCGGCACAGGCCGCCGGACAGCTTGTCGATCCGCCCCGTCCGCGCCAGCGTCAGCATCAGCGCCCCGGTCACGAAGTGATAGCCCCAGAAGATGTCATCCGCCTCGCAATCGGGCAGCGCACGCTTCAGCAGGTCGATCAGGCGCAACACGACCGGATCGAAATGCTGGTCCATCAGTTCCGCCCCCCATTCCGGGGTGTTGGCGACCTGCGCGCCCAGCGCGGCGTAATTCTTCCACCCTTCCCCGCCCTCGATATAGAGATCGAGGTCGGTATCGAGGAACGCGTGCAGCGCCCCCTCGATGGTCGGCTTGCCGCCGGCTTCCCGGTCGTAATCCTCCAGCACCTTCATCCGCCGTTCGCTGGTCACCTCCGCGCGGCGGGCGAAGACCGCGTCGAACAACGCGCGCTTGTCCGTGAAATAATAGTTGAGCAGCGTGTGGTGCACCCCCACCTGCTTGGCGACGTCCTTCAACGTCACGCCGTAGAGCCCGTGCCGCGAGAACAGATACTCCGCCGTGTCGAGGATCTGTTCGATCGTTTCCGCGCGCTGCTCCGCCTTGGTGCTCGATTTGCGCTTGCCCTCCGCGGCGGCGGCGCTGGCAGCCGGTCTGCGCCGTGCGCCAGACGAGGACGTTGATTTTACCTCAGTCACCCAACAGTTCCTCTAGTCGAAATACGCTCCTCTCAATTTAGCCCACCGGACGTCAAGCTTCGAGGAAAGCGGCGGTCGCGCTCGCACAGTCGCCAGCCCCGCCAAAGGGTTATGCCGGTGATCGCCCCCTCAATGTTCTAACGCCATCGCCGGCAGGGCGTGACCGGCGCTGGCGAGTTCCCGTTCGGCCTGCGTAAAGCCGTAGCCGGGCACGATCTCCCCCGCGCGGTCCCCGATATCCTCCCAGCCGGCGACGACCCGCTCCGCGCCCTCGACCCCCGCATCGCCGATGTAGCTGCCGTGGGTGAGCGTGACGTTGGCCTGGGCGAAATGCCCGGCGCCCGCGCACAGGATGGCGCGCGTCGGCGCCTCGTCCCGCACCAGCGCGAACAGGCCGGGACTGACCAGATCGGGCGACAATCGGGAAAGCGCTCCCGGCGCCAGCACGCCTTCCGTCATCTGCGTCGCCGCCGTGGGGGCAAGACAGTTGACGCGGATGCCGTATTTCTCGCCTTCCAGCGCCAGCGTCTGCATCAGGCCGACCAGCGCCATCTTGGCGGCGCCATAGTTCGCCTGCCCGAAATTGCCGTAAAGCCCGGACGACGATGTCGTCATCACGATCCGCCCATAGCGCTGGTCGCGCATGATGTCCCAAACCGCCTTGGTGCAGATCGCGGCGCCCATCAGGTGAACGTCGATAACCAGGCGGAAATCGGCGAGATCCATCTTGGCGAACGACTTGTCGCGAAGGACGCCGGCGTTGTTCACCAGAATGTCGATCCGGCCCCATCGCGCCATGACGGTGTCCACCATCCGCGCGACGGCTGGAGCATCGGTCACCGAGCCGCCGATGCCGATCGCCTCGCCACCACGCGCGACGATCTCGGCGGCGACCCGATCGGCGCTGGCGCCGTTCATGTCGTTGACGACAACCCTCGCCCCGAGTTCGGCAAGGAGGAGCGCGTGGCATCTGCCCAATCCTCCACCCGCGCCGGTCACGATGGCGACGCGATCCCGCAAACCCATGCCCATCTCCAATTTTTCACTATCTGGTTAGTTAGCAAAAAGCCCACGGAACGCAACGCTTTCAAGTCGTGCCGCGGCTTGTCGCGCGCCGGCCGGGTATTGCGGCCGGACGGGATGGCGGGCCTGTCGCACGGACGGCGTCAGGACCGGCGGCAGCCCCGCCTGCCAACATCCCGCCTGCCAACGCCCCGCCCGCGCCCGGCTCCGCGGCTGAAAGGTCACTGCCTCAGATTGCGCGGCACCGGCTCGCTCGCGCGATCGACCTTCGGCGCCTGGAGCTTGGTCAGGTCGGACGCCATCAGGAAGCCGGTCAACTGGCAGAACATCGCCACCTGCCGCCGAAAGGAACGCGGATCGAACCGGTCGATCCGCCCCGAATGCGCCCAATAGGCGCCGAGGTCCCCTTGGACGCCGTAGCCCGGAATACCGCGAAAGCGCGCGCCGCTTCCCATGCCGTACCACGGTCCCTGCGGCTCGCCGTGCGCGCCGGGGCGGCCAGGGGAGCGGATCACGGCCGATCGCACCTGATTGTCCCGGGCCGCCTTGAACGCCTCGTCGATCACCGCCTGATTGGAGGTGGCGTAGACCCAGGTCGGCAGCGATCGGCCGCTTGGCCTGATCGCATCGCCGTCGGCGACGTATTCGATCTGGCCGAGGTGCTCCATCGCGATCAACGCCACGATCTTGTCTCCCGCGCGCGGCATCTTCTCGAAATAGTCCTGGTTCGCCCAGGCCCGTTCGGCGCCCGGCATGAAATGGCGGCAGTCGAGTTCGATCATCAGGGTGCGCGGACGATCCGCCCGTGGGATGCGGCTCATGTATTTGACGACGCCCAGCAGCCCCAGCGCGCCGTCGTCCTGGCTGATCGACGGTCCGTCGGTGTGGGTCCGCAACTGGACCTGCTCGTCGCGCTCGGTACCATAATCCCGGCCGGGCAGATAGGCGATCAGCTGATAGGCCTCGCTGTCGACCAGCGCCCCCTCGACCCGGATGGTGGCGGTCGCGTGATCGCGGGCATCGGCGATGATCGCGTCGCCCACCAGCCGGTCGACATAGACCGAGGGGAAATCGTACAGCGCCGGCACGGGGAAGGTATAGAGTCCCTCGGTCGCCGCCCGGTTGAGGTTCATCGCGAAGACGATTCCCGCCGGCTTCCGATCCCGCATTTCGGCGACGAAGGTCGCCGTCGCGGTCATCTCGTCCCACACCGCGTCGGAAATCGAATGCGTGCCGTGCTGCTCCTGCGACACCGGCTTGCCCTCGACCGGCCAGCTGTCGAACGGCGTGAGGTATTCATAGTCGCTGCCGCTGAACGCGTCGCGCACGTCGGAACGCGGCACCGGCCGATAGACGACGATCTTGCCGGCCACCTCGGGCTTGGCATCGGGATCCCACAGGACCAGCGGGGCGGTCACGCCGTCGCGGCCGGTGATCCCGCAGCTTGCGCCGAAATTGGCAACATGGACGCGGCGTCCGTTCGAGATCAGGCCCCATTGGGAAGCGTCGGGCCAGACGCTCGATACCATGCGCTTGAAGGCCCACGGCGAACGATGGACGTCGACGCAGCCGAACGCGCCGAGTCTCTCTTCCAGAAACTGGAGGAAGGCGCGCCAGGAATCGTTTCCGGTCAGCGCCGGCCCCCTGCTGTCCTTGGAGCGATGCCACGCCATCGCCTCCCGTTCCGAGACGAGCCACCGCGGATCGGGCGGGCCGAGCAACGCCGCCGGAGCGGGCGCGCCGCGTGCGGGGGCCCCGATCAGGCCGATCGTCGCGCCGGCGCCCAGGCCGCACAGCACATCTCGCCGCTTCATCGCCATCGGTTCTTCTCCTCCGTATCTCCCGCGCGCGATGAGGACGGCCGGGCGTCAGAGCAGACCGGCGGCATAGTCGGCCCTCAGGCGAAGCTTGTCGATCTTTCCGGTGGGCGCCAGCGGCATGGCCGCCACCCGCACGATCTCATCGGGCAGCCACCAATCCGCGACCGTGCCGCGCAGCGCCGCGACCAGATCCTCGTCTCGCACGGTCGCGCCGGGCAGAAGTTCGACCACCAGCACCGGCCGTTCGCCCCATTTGCCGTCGGCGCGCGCGATCACCGCCACCTGCCCAACCGCCGGTTCGCGACCGACGATCGCCTCGATCTCGGCCGGATTGATCCATTCGCCGCCCGACTTGATCAGGTCCTTGGACCGGCCGCGGATCGTCAGGTTGCCGACGGCGTCGATTGAGGCGAGGTCGCCGGTATCGAAGAATCCCTCTTCGTCGAGCGCATCGTTCGCCATGCCGAAATAGCGATCGAGGACGCTCGGCCCCTTGACCATCAGGCGCCCGACCGCGCCGTCCCGCCGTGGCAGGGCGGCGCCTTCGGCATCGGTCAGCTTCGCATCCAGGCCCATCAGCAGCCGGCCGGCGCTTTCGCCGGGGGCATCGCCGGGCCGCGCGGTCACGCCGAGCGGCGACAATTCGGTCATTCCCCAGCTGGTCTGCACCACCGCGCCCAGCCCCGCTTCGAGCCGGCGCACCAGTGCCTGCGGCGTATCCGATCCGCCGACCACGATCCGCTGGAGATCGGGGAGCGTCGTCCCCGTGCGCTCAAGGTGCTCGACCACGCCCAGCCACACCGTCTGGACCCCGACCGCGACGGTCACCCCTTCATCGCGCATCAGCCGCGCCAGGCTCGCGCCATCGGCGTGGCGGCCGGGCAGCACGACCTTGGCGCCGACGGCCGGCGCGGCGAACGGTAACCCCCAGCCGTTGGCGTGGAACATCGGCACCGCGATCAGCAGCGCGTCGGACGCGGTGATGGCGAAGGCATCCGCCTGAAGCGCGCGCAGCGTGTGCAGATAGTTCGAACGATGCGTGTAGAGTACGCCCTTGGGCGGCCCGGTGGTGCCCGACGTGTAGCACAGGCCGGCCGGCGCGGTTTCCGCGAACGCCCCCCAGCGCGTCTCCCGCCCCATCGTTGCCAGCAGATGCTCGAATTCCCATGCGTCGACCGCCGCCGTTCCCGGCGGAGGCGCGTCGTCGTCGATCCACAGCAGGTGTTCGAGCGTGGGGCATAACGGCAGCACGTCCGCGACCAATGGCGCGAGGTTGGCGGGTGCCGCGAGGATGCGGTCGGCGGCCTCGTTGATCATCACGGCGAGCTGGTCGGCGGTCAGCCGGGGGTTGAGCGTGTGGCACACCACGCCGATCCCCATGGCCGCATAATAGAGCTCGAAATGATGCTGTGTGTTCCACGCCAGCGTCGCGATGCGGTCGCCGGGGCGGATGCCCAGGGCGAGCAGCGCGCCGGACGCGCGATTGGCCCGCTCACGCAGGCCCGCATAGCCGATCCGCAGCGACGGCGCGCCGGTGCGGGCGGTCACCACCTCGCGCTCGCCCGCCCATCGCGCGGCGTGATCGAGGAATTTGTCGACGGTCAGATCGTAGGATTGCATGGGATCGCTTGACTGGAGGAACCCGGGGCGACGCGTGAACCGCCGCCCACGGGCACAGGGGCGGGCATCGCGGCGCCCTGTCGATGGAGAGCCCAGGGCCCGCCCGCGATATTGAACCCATTCGGCGTGTTCTATTAGCGCCTTTCCGCCAGATAGGTTTTCGCCTGAGCTCGGACGACATCGACCAGATTCCCCATCACCAGATTGACGTCGATCCGGTGCAGGCCCCAATCCGGCAACCTGCGCCCGTCGATGACCAGGTCGCCGACAATATCGTTGGTGCGCTTGCCGGCGGGATCGGGATGGATCGTCACCGCCAGATAATTGTGGCGACCGTCGTTCCGGCACGCGGCGCTGAGCAAGCCGGGCACCTCGACGAACGGCTGATCGATCGGCACCGGCGGGGTCGTCCACGGTCCCTGCTTCTCACCGCTGGCGGTAACCATCTCGGCGCCCGCACCCAGATAGGCGCGCAGCGGCGCGTCACCGCCGGCCAGCGCCGCCGGATTGACGCAGGCCGCCTCAAGGCCGGGGCCGGCGGAGGCGGCGAACGTCTGGGCGTCGGGCGGCGGCGGGACATCGGCGCGGAACGAGGCGAAGTTGATCGCGCAACCGATCTGGCCATCGGCGCGGCAAAGCGGGATCGCCTTGAAATCGCCGCCGACGTCCTTGCCGACCGGCACCTGCAGACGATATCCGGCAAGGATCACCGACAGGATCCGGCGCTGTATCGGCTTTCCGTCGATCTCGTTCTTGACGAGCTGCGCGAGCACGCCCGATCCCTGCGAGTGGCCGATCAGCACGACGGCGCGGCCGTGGTTCTCCCGGGCGAGGTAATAATCCCAGGCGCGCTTCACATCGTCATAGGCCATCTGCCGATCGACCGGGATCGGCGCGCCGCGCATATTGGCGTGAAGCGCGGCGAGCGTCACCTGCCGGTACAGCGGCGCGAACCGGCGGCACACCGTGCCGAACCGGGCGAACTGCTGGTTCACCACCGCGACCTCTTCCTCACCGATCTCCATCAGGGCGTTGCCGCCGGGATCGCGTGAAACCGTGGGGTAGACGTAGAAACAGTCGACCGGCGCCCGGGGGTCGGCGCGGAAACGCTCGACGCTGGTCGAGCCGTCGGCGCGAAGGACGACGGCGTCCTGGTTGGAGCGCGCGCACACGTCGGTCGGCTGGTCCGGCCGGCACAACCACGCCGCCGGGTCGGCATAGTCCGGCGTGTCGGATAGCGGCGCGGGCGCGGCATTCCCCGGCGTCGCGGCGTACAGGACCGCCACAACCGCGACCGACGCGAGCCGCCGCAGCGCACGCCCGATCGTGACGGACTCCGCGTTTGGTATCGCCCGCGCGTTCCCCATCACCCTCTCCCTTCCGATCAGCCGCCGATTGGGGCCATTTGGCACCGCGCGATCGGCGATGTCAAATATTCACTATATAGAGAGATAATATCTTGTCCGCATAAACCGGAGGCCGAACCTCGCGCGCATGAAGCCACCTGTGGCGACCGGCACGATCGCTTTCCGGCGCGGAATGAGAGGCGCCCGGCCATGGCCGCGCGGCGAACGGTTTGGATTTCCCGGCGCCTGTGCGACAGGGCCGGGAATGCCGGAGTCCCCTTCCCTCTATGACGCCATCATCCTGGGCGCGGGCGGTGCCGGGCTGATGTGCGCGGCGACCGCCGGCCAGCGCGGGCGGCGCGTGCTGGTGATCGACCATGCCGACGAAGCCGGGAAGAAGATCCTGATCTCCGGCGGCGGGCGCTGCAATTTCACCAATCTGGGCGTCGCGCCCGATCGCTACCTGTCGGCCAACCCGCATTTCGCCAAGTCGGCGTTGGGCCGCTACACCGCGCGGGATTTTCTGGCGCTGGTCGAGCGTCACGGCATCGCCTGGCACGAGAAGACGCTGGGGCAATTGTTCTGCGACGGATCGGCGCGGCAGATTGTGGCGATGCTGCTCGGCGAATGCGAGCTGGGCGGCGTCACGCTGGCGCTGGGCCGGCCGGTCGCAGAGGTCACCCACGCCGATGGCCGGTTCCACGTTTCCCACGGCGATCGCACCGCCACCGCCCCGGCGCTGGTGATCGCCACCGGCGGGCCGTCGATCCCCAAGCTGGGCGCGACCGGCTTCGCCTATGATCTTGCGCGTCGGTTCGGGCTGAAGGTGGTCGAGCCGCGTCCGGCGCTGGTGCCGCTGACGCTGCCGCGCGACGATGCGCTGTTCACGTCGCTATCGGGAGTATCCGCGCCGGTGGTGGCGCGCTGCGGCAAGGCCGCTTTCGCCGAGGCGGCGCTGTTCACCCATCGCGGCCTGTCCGGACCGGCGATCCTGCAGATCTCAAGCTATTGGCGGCACGGCCAGACGATCGCGATCGATTTCCTGCCGGCGCAGGCGCGCGGGTGGCTGGTCGCCGCCAAGCGCGCCCGGCCGCGCGCGTCGTTGAAGGCGGCACTGCCATTGCCCGATCGTCTCGCGGAGGTGCTGGCCGAACGGATCGGCGCCGCCGGCGACATCGGCGCGCTGACCGACGCGCGCCTGTCCGCGATCGAGGCGCAACTCGCGGGGTGGCCGTTCCAGCCCAACGGCAGCGAAGGCTTCGCCAAGGCTGAAGTGACCGTCGGCGGGATCGCCACCGACGGCCTGTCGTCCAAGACCATGGCGGCGCGGCACCTGCCCGGCCTCTACGCGATCGGCGAGGCGGTCGACGTCACCGGATGGCTGGGCGGCTACAACTTCCAGTGGGCCTGGGCGAGCGGTTGGGCGGCTGGTCAGGCGCTGTAGCGCGCCGGCCGTCGCTCGCCCCGTCGGATTCCTACTGCCCGCGCACGATCCGCCGTCGCCGCGAATAGAGCAGCGCCAGCAGCCCCAGTCCGAGCGCCAGCAGCGCCCATGTCCCCGGTTCGGGGATCGGCGTCGGGCCACCGTCATCGCCGCCGGGCGGGGTGAGCGGCGGGTAATAACCGCCAGTGTAGGTGCCGAGGTGGAACTCGCCGTTCTGGACCAGACTGCCGAACACCGCCGATCCCTGGACGTAGTTGCCGGTCGTCGCGGCGGCGCCGGGGGCGAGGATCGATCCGCCCCAGGCGGTGGTCAGGCCGAGCGTTGTCGCATCGGGAAAATTCCAGATGACATGCTCCCCCAGCCCGTTCGTGCCACCCAGGAAATTGTCGTTGAGCGTGATCGCCGCGCCGCTGACGTTGACGATCGCGGTGTCGGCACCATTCAGGTTGAACTGAATCTCCCCGATCCTGTCGAGGTCGCTCGCGGCGATGTTGAACACCGCAATGCCATCCGCATTGGGCGTGGCGTTGAACGTGCCGCGATTGCCACTGATCGTCAGCGCGCTGTTGCTGGTCAGCGCGCCCATCGACTGGGACAGGTCGGTCATGCTGCTCGCCAGCACGGTCTTTTGCAGCGTCAGGTCGGACAGGAAGCTGCCGCTGTTGGCCAGCCCGGACTGTACGGTATTCTGGTTGACATTGGTGTTGGAAATGGTGCCGCCGACCTGCACCGTCTGCGCCGCGCCGTTCAGGTTGAACCCGCTGGTGACGTTGCCGCCGACAATCGCGCCGGAGCCGTTGTTGAGGTTCTTGGTACCGCCGGTGACGTCGCCGACCACGATCAGTCCCGGCTGACCAGTCGGAGACGGCGCGGGCGTGCTGATCTGATAGTTGGACGAATTGCCGCTGAGGTTCCCGCCGACGAAGGTCCGCCCCTCCACCTCCGAACTGGAGGTAAGGTCGCCCAGGACGATAAGGTTCCATTCGCGCAGCGCGTCCGTCCCCACCACTGGGGATGCAAAGGCTGCGGAGGTTGCGGTCGCGGCGATCGCCGCACCGATGAGAAAGCGCTTGTACATAGCCGCCGGAATAGGAGCTTCACCGGCAGGCGCTATACCGGATTACGGTAAATATCGGTTCAGCTGTCACACTACGGGACGCATCGTCACCCGTCGCCGATACGCTCGATATCGGCACCCACCGCCGACAGCTTTTCCTCGAGCCGTTCATAGCCGCGGTCGAGGTGATAGACGCGGCTCACCTGGGTTTCCCCCTCGGCGGCCAGGCCCGCGATGATCAGGCTCATCGATGCGCGCAGATCGGTCGCCATCACCTGCGCGCCGACCAGTCCGGCGACGCCGCGCACCACCGCCGACCGGCCGGTGACGGTGATGTCGGCGCCCATCCGCGCCAGTTCCGGCACGTGCATATAACGGTTCTCGAAGATCGTCTCGGTCAGCACGCTGGCGCCATCCGCCTTGCACAGCATCGCCATGAACTGCGCCTGCATGTCGGTGGCGAAGCCGGGGAACGGCGCGGTCGACAGGGTGATGGGGCGCAGTGGCCCGTCCGCGGACACCTTGATCGACCCCTTGCCCTCCTCGACGCTGACCCCCGCCTCGACCAGCGCGGCGATGGTCGCGCGCATGTCGTTCGCCTCGGCACCGGCCAGCTCGACCGATCCGCCGGTGATCGCCGCGGCGCAGGCATAGCTGCCCGCCTCGATCCGGTCGGGCATGACCGCATAAGTGGCGCCGTGGAGCCGATCGCGCCCCTCGATCTCCAGCGTCTCCGTGCCGATGCCGGAAATGCTGGCACCCATCGCGACCAGGCAGTTGCACAGGTCGACGATCTCGGGCTCGCGCGCCGCGTTCTCGATCACGGTGCCGCCGCGCGCGGTGACCGCCGCCATCAGCGCGTTCTCCGTCGCGCCGACCGACACCACCGGAAAGCTGACTCGCCCGCCCGGCAGCCGCCCGCCCGGCGCGACTGCTTTGACATAGCCCGCCGCCAGCTCGATCTCCGCGCCCATCGCCTCCATCGCCTTCAGGTGCAGGTCGATGGGGCGGTTGCCGATCGCGCAGCCGCCAGGCAGCGACACCGTCGCTTCCCCCGCGCGGCCGATCAGCGGGCCCAGCACCAGGATTGACGCGCGCATCTTGCGGACGATGTCGTAAGGCGCTTCGGTCGAGGTCAGCCGGCCCGCGCGGATCGTCATCACCCGCCCGAAATCCTCGGGCCGCGACCCCTCGATCGCGGTCGACGCGCCAAGCTGGTTGAGCAGATGGCCAAAGCTGTCGACGTCGGCCAGGCGCGGCAGATTGCGCAGCGTCAGCGGCTCGTCGGTGAGCAGCGCGCACGGCATCAGCGTCAATGCCGCGTTCTTGGCGCCCGAGATGAAGATGCGGCCCTGGAGGCGGTTGCCGCCACGGATGAGGATACGGTCCATGCCCGGCTTGTATCGTGCGCGCGCCCTCGCGCAAGCGGGACCAGCGCACCGCGCGCGCCGGCGATCAGATCACGCCTTTTCCAGCGTGCATTGCAGCGGGTGCTGATTCTCGCGGGCGAAGTCCATCACCTGCCCGACCTTGGTCTCGGCGACCTCGTAGCTGAACACGCCGCACACCCCGACGCCCTTCTGGTGGACGTGGAGCATGACCTGCGTCGCCTCCTCCATGGTCATGCGGAAAAAGCGTTGCAGCACCAGCACGACGAACTCCATCGGGGTATAATCGTCGTTGAGCATCAGCACGCGATAGGGTGTCGGCTTCTTGGTGCGCGTGCGGGTGCGGGTGGCGACGCCCAGCGCATCGCCGGAATCGTCATCACCGCCGCCGCCTTCGTTCTCGTCGGCCATCTGGATCTGCTGAATTGAGGTCACCGGATAAAAATATGGCATTCCGGGGCGGCAGGGCAAGGGCTTGACAGCACATGCCGTCGCGACGTCGCCACCGCGCCCCGACGATCCCGCGCCGGGCGCCAAGAGGAAAGGGCGGCCACCATGACAGTGACCGCCCTTCCTGGGGTACGCTTAACTGGCGCGAACGCGCTTAGTTGACCGACTTCACCTTGTCGGCGGCAACCGCGAAGCGGTTCGACAGCGGCTGGGCGGCGTCGCCGGCCAGCTTGATGAACGCCTCGGTGCCCTTCGACGCTTCGGCGACGGCCGAGTCGAACGAGGTGCGGACATAGTCGCTCTGCAGCTTGAAGAAATCGGCCGGCGACTTGACGGTGGCGAGGTTCTTGAGCGTCGCGGTGAAGCCCTCGAACGACTTGCGGCCGTATTCGGCGGCATCCTGGCCCAGGGTCTCGAAGCCCTTGGCGGTGATGCGGCCCGACTCGACGATCGCTTCGACGTTGCCCTTGGCGAAATCGTTGAATTCCTCGACCAGCTTGGTCGACTTCTGCACCGCGGCCTGGGCGCGGTCGTTGATGTCGGCGAAAACCTTCGGCGCTTCGAACTGGGTAGCCATGACGGGGGTATCCTTGCTTGCGGGTTGCGCGGGCTTGGCCGCGGCGGTGGGGGTGGCTTTCGCCGTTTTGATGACCGGGACGACGGTTTCGGCGGCGATGTCCGTAACCGGCGGAACAGGTTGAACCGCAGCGACCGCCGGGGCCGCGACGGGCTTGGGTGCGGGAGCCGTGACCGGCTTGGCCACAGGGGCCGCAACCTGCTTGGCCACAGGGGCCGCGACCGGCTTGGCCGCCGTCGTTGTCGCCGGGGCCGTGCTGTTGAGCGCGCGCGCCTTCGGAGCCTCGGCAGCCGGCGCCTTGACGCCCCTCTTTGGTCCCTTGTTCGCCATCGTCCTCAATCCGCGTTCCGGTTGTTGCTGCGATGCACAAATAGGTCCGCCCGCTCAAAAAGCAAGCAAAATTTGTGCACTGCAACAAAACCGTAAGACGGGAGAGGAAACCCCGGATTTCAGCGGGTTCTGACGTAGTGCCCGGGCGCATCGCCGAGCGGCTTCAGCTTGCCCTTGCCCGGTATTCTGGCCGCTTTCGCGGGCAGCTCGTCGCTGTCGAGCGCGCGCACCCACGCGATCCAGTCCGGCCACCAGCTCCCCTTGGTCTCGGTCGCGCCGGCGATGAATTCCTCGATCGTCGCGACAGGTTCGGCGTTGGTCCAATATTGATATTTGCCGGCGGCGGGCGGGTTGACCACCCCGGCGATATGGCCCGATCCCGCCAGCACGAAGCGCAGCGGCCCGGCGAAATGGTGCGTGATCTTCCAGACGCTGTGCATCGGCGCGATATGATCCTCGCGCCCCGCCTGGACATAGGTCGGCACCATCACCTTGCGCAGGTCGATCGGCGTGCCGTTGATCGCCAGCGATTCGGGCACGACCAACCGGTTGTCGCGGTACAGGTCGGTCAGGTAATTCTGGTGCCACAGCGCCGGCAAATTGGTGACGTCGCCGTTCCAGTGGAGCAGGTCGAACGGCAGGTAATCCTGCCCCATCAGGTAATTGCTGGTGACGTAGTTCCAGATCAGGTCGCGCCCGCGCAGCAGGTTGAACGTCGCCGCCATATAGCGCCCGTCGAGATAGCCGTCGGTCGCCAGGCTCTTGATCAGTGCCATCTGGTCATCGTCGACGAACAGATTGAGGTCGCCGGCCTCGCTGAAATCGACCTGCGCGGTGAAGAAGGTCGCGCTGGCGACCTTGTCCGCCTGCCCGCGCGCGGCCAGCACCGCCAGCGTCGCCGCCAGCGTGGTGCCCGCGACGCAATAGCCGACGGTGTGGACGCTCTCGACCCCCAGCAGCGCGCGCACCGTATCGATCGCGTCGATCTGCCCGTCGTCGACATAATTGTCCCAGGTCACCCCGGCCATGCCCGCGTCGGCCGATTTCCACGACACCATGAACACCGTCAGGCCCTGCGCCACCGCCCACGCTATGAAGCTCTTCTCGGGCGCGAGGTCGAGGATGTAGAAGCGGTTGATCCACGGCGGAAAGATCACCAGCGGCGTCTTGAGCACGTTCGCGGTGGTCGGCGAATACTGGATCAGCTCATACAGCGGGGTGCGTTTCACCACCTTGCCGGGCGTCGTCGCCAGATTGCGCCCGACCTCGAACGCGGTCGGATCGGTATGGGTCACCTGCCCCTTGCCCAGATCGGCCAGCATGTTGTGCAGGCCCCGGAGCAGGCTTTCACCGCGCGTCTCGATGATCTTGTTGAGCACGTCGGGATTGGTCGCGGGGAAATTGCTCGGGCTCATCGCGTCGATGAAGCCGCGCGTGGCGAAACGGATCTGCTCCTTTTGCCGGGCGTCGACCCCGTCGAGCGCATCGACCCCCTTCACCAGATGCTCGGCGATGGTGAAATAGCTCTGGCGCAGGAAGTCGAACACCGGCTCCTCGCGCCATTCCTTCGCCTTGAACCGCTTGTCGCGGGCCTGTTCCGGGGTCTCCTCGAACGCGCCCGCGTGGGCGGGGTCGAGGAAACGTTGCCACAGCCGGATCGAATCCGCCCAGAAATCGGCGGAGGCGCGCAGCATCGGCGTGGGGTCGAACAGCGACGGCACCACCGGCGCCTGCTCGGCCGCGGCCATCCCCGCCTCCAGCATCATCTGCTGCGCGCGGCCCAGCACCCATGTCCAATGCTGCATGTCCTCCAGGCTGGGAGGCGGGGAAGGCGCGTGCGAATCGGTCATCGGTACGGGCTCCGGCTTCGGATGCGGGCGGCGATCAGCCGCCGGTCGTGGTTTCCATGCGCTTGACGCGCCAGCTGGTGATATCGTCGGCGGTGACGCAGGCCCAGGTCGAGGTGAAGCGGCCGCTCTGCTTGAACGCCTTGCCCTTGTCGTCCTTGCCCGCCTGGGCAAAACGCCCGTCGACCTGCCAGCCGCCGTCGGCCTTGACGGTGGTGGCGATGGTCATCGTCGCGTCGTCGATCTGCCAGCCGGCGAATTTGTCGAGATAGGCCATCACCTTCTCCGACCCGACGATATCCGCCTTGTCCGGCCCTACCAGCACGCCATCGGTGCCGTACATCGTCGCCATGCTGGCGGTGTCCTGGACCAGTTGTGCGTTGGCGTAGCGATCGATCGCATGGGCGAGCGTTTCGCGCCGGCATTGCGGCGCATCGGCGGGGAGCGCGACCATCGACGCCCCCAACAGCAGGATCTCCAGCATATTACCCCTCCGTTCCGCAGTGTTCGTCCGCCGCGGATGGCGCTATGATAGCGCATCGTCGCGCGCGAAGCGACGGCAAGCATGAGGGATTTCGCGTGTCCGAAGAGTTCTACCGCATCCGCCGCCTGCCCCCCTATGTCATCGCCGAAGTCAACGCGATGCGGGCGGCCGCGCGCGCGGGCGGAGAGGACATCGTCGACCTCGGCATGGGCAACCCCGACCTGCCGCCGCCCGAGCACGTCATCGAAAAGCTGTGCGAGGTCGCGCGCAAGCCCGACGCCCACGGCTATTCGCAGTCGAAGGGGATTCCGGGGCTGCGCCGCGCCCAGGCCAATTACTATGGCCGCCGCTTCGGCGTCGATCTCGATCCCGAGAGCGAGGTGGTGGTGACGATGGGGTCGAAGGAGGGGCTGGCCAGCCTCGCCACGGCGATCACCGCGCCGGGCGACGTCGTGCTGGCGCCCAACCCCAGCTATCCGATCCACACCTTCGGCTTCATCATCGCGGGCGCGACGATCCGCGCGGTGCCGACCACCCCCGACGATGCCTATTTCGACAGCCTAGAGCGCGCGATGTACTTCACCGTGCCGCGCCCGAGCGTGCTGGTGGTCAACTATCCGTCGAACCCGACCGCCGAAACCGTCGACCTCGCCTTTTACGAGCGGCTGGTCGCCTGGGCGCGCGAGAACAAGGTGTGGGTGCTGAGCGACCTCGCCTATTCCGAACTCTATTTCGACGGCAAGCCAACCCCGTCGATCCTGCAGGTCAAGGGCGCGAAGGACGTCGCGGTCGAGTTCACCTCGCTCAGCAAGACCTATTCGATGGCCGGGTGGCGGATGGGCTTCGCGGTCGGCAACAAGACGCTGATCGCGGCGATGTCGCGGGTCAAGTCGTACCTCGACTACGGCGCCTTCACCCCGATCCAGGCGGCAGCGTGCGCCGCGCTCAACGGGCCGCAGGACATCGTCGAGCGCAACCGCCAGCTTTATCACAAGCGCCGCGACGTGCTGGTCGAGAGCTTCGCGCGCGCCGGCTGGGATATCCCCAGCCCGCCCGCGTCGATGTTCGCCTGGGCACCGCTGCCCCCCGCACTCAAGCATCTCGGCAGCCTCGAATTCTCCAAGCAGTTGCTGACCGAGGCCAAGGTCGCGGTGGCGCCGGGCGTCGGCTATGGCGAGAATGGCGAGGGCTATGTCCGCATCGCGATGGTCGAGAACGAACAGCGCCTGCGCCAGGCTGCGCGCAACGTGAAGCGGTACCTCCAGTCGATGGGCGTCAACACCCCCGATCAGGCGGCGGGCTGAGGATTCCCCTCCTGTCGGAAGCGGGAGGCAGCAGCGAAGCCCCGCAAGGGCGCGGGCGATTGCCCCCGGTCCGGTGATGGTCCAAAGCCGCGCCATGTCCCGCCCCGGCTTCGCCTTCTCCACCCGCTTCCGCGTCCGCTATGCCGAGATCGACGGCCAGAAAGTCGTCTTCAACTCGCGCTACCTGGAATATGCCGACGTCGCGGTGACCGAATATTGGGAGTGGACCGGGATCGCCGAGGCACTGGGCCGCGAATGGACCGACGCCGAATTCCACGTCCGCCGCGCCGAGGTCGATTACCTCAAGCCCTTCGTGTGGGGCGACGAGGTCGAGGCGTCGGTCCGCATCGAGAAGATCGGCCGCACCAGCCTGACCCAGCGGCTGGAAATGGCCAACGCGGCAACCGGCGATCTACATGCGGTGGTGACGATGGTGGTGGTCAACGTCCATCTGCCGACATCCGCGCCGACGCCGCTGTCGGACGCGATCCGCGCCTATCTGGCCGCGCTGCCCGAGGGCGGCTGACGGTGCGGCTATTCCGCCGCCTTCAGTCGCGGATCGCCGCTCGCCACATCTTCGGGTAGCGACCACAGCAGATCGGTCTTGGCCAGTTCGCGGCCGTCGTGTGCCAGCACCCGCACCTCGCGCACCGGGCGATGATCGCGCGCGTCGACCAGGATCGGCAGCGCCGGCACCCCGGTCTCCCACCGTTCGCCCCATTGGCGCAGCGCGACCATCGTCGGCAGCAGCGCCATGCCCTTTTCGGTCAGCCGATACTCGATCTTGCGGCGATCGTCGGGCAGCGCGCGTCGTTCGAGGATGCCGTGGCTGACCAGCCGCGCCAGCCGGTTGGCGAGGATGTTGCGCGCGATGCCGAGTTCGGACTGGAACTCCTCGAAGTGATGAAGGCCGTTGAATGCCGCCCGCAGCAGCAGGAACGACCAGCGCTCACCCATCGCCTCAAGCGCGGCGGGCAGACTGCACGTCAAATCCCGAAGCGGCTCCCTGAGCCCGTTCATTCCCATGGCGTCGCACCCTAACGGAAAAGTCTTTGAATTGAAACTGATTGTGCTATTGCATCGCAGCAAACGTTTTCACTTGCAACTCATCTCCGACTCGGATAGGTAGCAAACAGCAACCTAATTCCCCGGGAGGCTTGTGATGATCCGTATCGTTTCCACCGCCGCGGCCGCCGCCGCTTCGCTGATGCTGTTCGCCGCGGTGCCTGCCACCGCGCAGGGCAACGCCTATTACAGCGCCACCGCCGCCTCCGGCCAGCTCAAGAAGGCCAGCCTGGTCACGCGCAACACTATCTGGAAGTGCAGCGACACCGTCTGCACCGCCGGCAAGGCGCCGGACCGCGACACCACGGTGTGCGCGATGGTCGCGCAGCGCATCGGCCAGCTTTCGGCATTCACCGCCAACGGCACCGCCTTCACCGGCGAAGCGCTCGAAAAGTGCAACGGCAGCGCCAAATAGTTTGAATATTATTGCAAAGCAGCAGCGCGCCGCCCCATCTAGGCGGCGTGCTGCGGCAATATGAACTGGTCGATCGAGTCCTCGGCTACGATCCGGAAGCCGACGAGGCGCTGCTGAACCGCGCCTATGTCTTTTCGATGAAGGCGCACGGCAGCCAGTTGCGCGCGTCGGGCGATCCCTATTTCAGCCACCCGATCGAGGTGGCCGGCATCCTGACCGACCTTCACCTCGATGCCGAGACGATCGCCACCGCGATCCTGCACGACACGATCGAGGACACCGTCGCCACCCCGGAGGAGATCGAGCGGCTGTTTGGCGGCAACGTCGCGCGGATGGTCGACGGCGTCACCAAGCTGAGCAAGATCGAGGCGCAGACCGAAAGCGAGCGCGCCGCCGAGAATCTGCGCAAGTTCCTGTTGGCGATGTCCGACGACATCCGCGTGCTGCTGGTCAAGCTGGCCGACCGGCTGCACAACATGCGCACGCTCCACCACATCAAGTCGGAGGACAAGCGCCGGCGGATCGCGCGCGAGACGCTCGACATCTACGCCCCGCTCGCCGAGCGGATCGGCATGTACGAATTCATGAAGGAGATGCAGACGCTCGCCTTCCGGCAGCTCGAGCCCGAGGCCTATGAATCGATCACCAAGCGGCTGGGCGCGCTGAAGGAAGGCGGCGACGATCGCATCGCCAAGATCGCCGGGGCGGTGAAGACCAGCCTGTCGCGCGCGGGGATCGAGGCCGATGTGTCGGGCCGCGAGAAGCACCCCTATTCGATCTGGCGCAAGATGGCCGAGCGCCACGTCAACCTGGAGCAATTGTCCGACCTGATGGCGTTCCGCGCGATCGTCGAGACCGAGGAGGAATGCTATCGCGCGCTGGGGGTGATCCATCGCAAGTGGCCGATGGTGCCGGCGCGGTTCAAGGATTATATCTCGACGCCGAAGCGCAACGGCTATCGCTCGCTGCACACGTCGGTGTTCTACGGCGACAATACCCGCATCGAGATCCAGATCCGCACCCATGCGATGCACGCGCAGGCCGAGTTCGGCATCGCCGCGCACTGGGCGTACAAGCAGGACGTCGTCCGCCCCGACACCCAGGTGCCGTGGATCAGCGACCTGCTCGAGATCCTCGAGACCGCCGCCAGCCCGGAGGAGCTGCTCGAGCATACCCGGATGGCGATGTACGCCGACCGGATCTTCGCCTTCACCCCGCGCGGCGAACTGATCCAGCTGCCGAAGGGCGCGACGCCGATCGACTTCGCCTATGCCGTGCACACCGATCTGGGCGACCAGGCGGTCGGCGCGAAGATCAACGGGCGGGTGGTGCCACTGCGCACGGTGATGGCCAACGGCGATTCGGTGCAGATCCTGCGCTCCAAGGGGCAGGAGCCGCAGCCCAACTGGCTCAACTTCGCGATCACCGGAAAGGCGCGCGCGGCGATCCGCCGCCACCAACGGCACAAGGAGCGCGGCGAGATCCAGACGCTGGGGCGCAAGCTCTACGACGACATCGTCACCCGCCTGCCAGCCCCGGTCAACGAGGACGCGGTCGACGACGCGGTCAAGCGGCTCAAGCTGGCCGACGAGGACGCGCTGATCGAGGGCATCGCGCTGGGCAAGATCACCGATGCCCAGGTGATGGAGGCACTGATGCCCGGCTCCGCCGGCGACGAGCATGTCGCCCCGCCGCAGCGCCACGCCATCTCGATCCGCGGGCTGACGCCGGGGGTCGCGTATCAGCTCGCCGAATGCTGCCGCCCGGTGCCCGGAGACCGCATCGTCGGCATCCGCCGGCCGGGCGAGGGCATCACCGTCCACAACATCGCCTGCCCGGAGCTGGAGGCCAACGCCGACGGCGACTGGATCGACCTGGCCTGGGGCGACAAGGCGGAGGGCGGCGTCGCGCGCATCGCGGTGTCGCTGAAGAACGAACCCGGCGCGCTGGGGGCGATCGCGACGGTGATCGGCGCGCACAAGGCCAACATCCTGGGGCTGCGGCTCGACAACCGCGACACCACCTATCACACCAACACCATCGACCTGGAGGTGCGCAACGCCGCGCACCTGACCAGGCTGCTCGCCGCATTGCGCGCCACCGACGCGGTCAGCGGGGCGGAACGGCTGTAGTCGGGAACCTGCTCCCGCCCCGTCCAGCCATTCGTTTCGCCGAAAGGTCAGGTTGAACCGGGCGAATTTTTTCTCCCTCTCATTTCCCATTTAAGCAATGGGATATACGAGGCACCTCGCTGGAGATGCCCCATGTCGCTCAGGCTGCTCGATACCGTTCCCGATTTCACGCAGGATTCGACGATCGGTCCGCTCCGCTTCTACGATTGGGCGGGCGACGACTGGGTGCTGCTGTTCTCGCACCCCAGGGCTTTCACCCCGGTCTGCACCACCGAACTGGGCGCGGTCGCGCGGCTCAAGCCCGAGTTCGACCGGCGCGGGGTCAAGGTGCTCGGGCTGTCGGTCGATCCGGTCGACAGTCATCGACGCTGGGCCGAGGACATCGCCGAGACGCAGGGCACCACGCTCAATTTCCCGCTGATCGCCGATCATGACCGGCGCGTCGCCGATCTGCTCGGGCTGATCCACCCCAATGCGTCGGACACCGCCACCGTACGCACCGTGTTCGTGATCGATCCGGCCCGGCGCGTGCGGCTGACGCTGACCTACCCCGCGTCGACCGGGCGCAACTTCGCCGAGATCCTGCGCGCGATCGACAGCATCCTGCTGACCGAGACGCACAAGGTGGCGACCCCGGCCGACTGGCGCGACGGCGACGACGTCATCATCCTGCCGTCGGTCAGCGACGAGGGCGCGACAGCGCTGTTCCCCGACGGCTGGACCGCGCACAAACCCTATCTGCGCACCGTCAAGCAGCCGGCGAAAGGCGGGTAACGCACATGTCGGCGATCTTCACCGCCGTGGAGGCGTTGTACGCTGCCCGGCTGGCCGCCCGCGACGCGCGGCCGAACCTGCTCAATGGGCGCCGATTCCCGTCGCGGCACGCGCTGGCGGCGGTGATCGACGACCTGTCCGCCGCGATCTATCCGCGCCGGCTGGGCGGATACCGGCCCAACGGCAACGCCGATGGCAGCGGCGATGCGGAGGGCGAGAACGACTTCGTCGCCGCACGGTTGGAGCGCGCGCTGATCGCGCTCACCGCCGAGGTGGAAAGCGAGCTCGACTATTGGCAGGGGGAGGCGGACGCGGCATTCGAGCCGGGCCACGCCCGCACCATCGTCGATCTGTTCGCCACGACGCTGGGCGACATCCGCCGCCTGATCGACAGCGATGTCGAGGCCGCTTTTCTGGGCGATCCCGCCGCGCGCAGCGTCGACGAGATCCTGATCTGTTATCCCGGCGCGGTCGCCAGCCTGCATCACCGCATCGCGCATCAGCTCCACACGCTGGGCGCGGCGATCGTCGCGCGGATCATTTCCGAACTGGCCAATGAGCGGACCGGGATCGACATCCACCCCGGCGCGACGATCGGCGCCAGCTTCTTCATCGACCACGGCACCGGCGTGGTGATCGGGGAGACCGCGATCATCGGCGAACGGGTGCGGCTCTACCAGCATGTCACGCTGGGCGCGCGCAGCCCGCTCGGCGCCGCGCAGCTCACCGTGCGCGATCGCCACGCCCGCCATCCGATCGTCGAGGACGACGTCGTCATCTATGCCGGCGCCACCATCCTCGGGCGGGTCGTCATCGGGCGCGGATCGACGATCGGCGGCAACGTCTGGCTGCTGTCGGACGTGCCGGCGAAATCGGTGGTGGTGCAGCCCGAGGCGCTGACCCTCGATCCCCGCGCCGGGCTATCGCTGCGCGAGACGCTGCTGCGGGCGGCGTCATGACCGCGCGCCGCCCGGCGATCGGCGTGCTGTGCTGCAACGAGCGGATCGACCGCCCCGTCCAGGTTGTGGCGACCCGCTTCATCGACCCGCTCTCGCGCATCGCCGGGGCGACGGTGCTGCTGGTGCCCGCGATCACCGATTCGAGCGATCTGCCGGCGGTGGCCGAGCGGCTCGACGGGCTGTTGCTGACGGGATCGCGCTCGCACGTCGCACCGCACCGCTATGGCGCGGAAGCCGTAGGTGACGACACCCGGCTCGACGAAGCGCGCGACGAGGTCGCGCTGCGCCTGGCCGGCCACATGATCGAGCGCGGCCAGCCGGTGTTCGGCATCTGTCGCGGCTTTCAGGAGATCAACGTGCTGTTCGGCGGCAGCCTGTCGAGCGAGGTCTGTCGCGGGCGGCACCATCGCGGCGCCGATGCCGGCTTCGACGACCAGTTCGCCCATTGTCACGCGATCGACCTGGTCGATCACGGCGTGCTCGCCACCGCGACCGGGCAACGCCGCGCGATCGTCAATTCGGTCCACGAACAAGGGGTCGACCGTCTCGGCGACGGGCTGCGCGTCGAGGCGGTGGCGGCCGACGACGGGCTGATCGAGGCGATCTCCGCGCGGCCGTGCGGCGGCGATGTGCTGGCGGTGCAGTGGCACCCCGAATGGGACGGCGCGAGCGGCGGCGCCAATCGCGCCTTTTTCGACCTGATCGGCCGCTCGCTGCACGCGACCGGAACCCACCTGGGCAGGATGTGACGACCCAAACCACCCTACCGCGCCGCGCCGAGTGGCTGTCCACCTTTGGCGTTCAGGTGTTGCTGGGCATGGCGATCGGGCTGGCGCCGGGCTTAGGCCCCTATTTGCCGAGCCTCTTGTCGAAGAAGCGCACGACCGCGTCGTAGACCTCGCGGGACTCGGGCAGGTCGGGGTCCATGTGAAAGGCGTGCGGCAGCCCCTCCCATACGTGCAGTTCGGCCGGGACGCCCAGCGCGACCAGGCGTGAGTGGGTGTAGACCGTCGAACTCAGCGCGAAGTCGCGCGTCGCGGTGACCAGCAGGGTCGGCGGGAACTTCGCCAGCACCTCCGCCGAGCGCGCGGGGAAGACCAGCGGATCATTCGGGTCGACGTGCGCCAGATACGGATTGACCGCATAAGTGTGCTGCGAGGTGTCGTAGACCATCCGCGATGAATCCCCCTCGGTCCAATAGGCGCCGCCCTCGCACAGCATCCCGATCGCGCCGGGAAGGGGCAGCTTCTCCTTCAGGAACCAGGCGATACTCTGCGCCGTCAGCAGCCCGCCCGCCGAACAGCCGTAGATGCCGATGTTGCGCGGGTCATAGCTCTTGATCAGCTGGCGATAGACGGCGGCGACATCCTCGCTCGCCGCCGGAAAGGCGAAATCGGGGCCCTGGCGATAATCGATGCTGATCACCTTGATCCGGCCGGTCGCGGCGATCGGCATCGACTCGATCCGGCTCAGCGTCCGCGCGCCGCCGGCAAAGGCGCCGCCATGGACGTTGATCAGCACGCGCTTGCGATTGACCGGCGCCACCCCGCCGCGCGGTTCCACCACCTCGGTCCGCACGCCGCCGATGGTCTGGTCGGTGATCGATACGTCGAACAATGCCTGAAGCCGGTGGTAGGCCGGCGACACGTAAAAGGCCTGCGCCTCGCATTCGCGGATCGCGGACACCTGATCGTTCGACGCCCCCGCCATCGACGGGCAGGATCGCGGCGCCACCTGCGGCTGTGGTTGCGGGCCCGGCGCGCGCTGACGGCGCAGCTGTTCGCGCGTCGCCGGGCCGAGCAGCGTCGATTCGGGGATGGCGATGGCGGGGACATGGACGGTGCCGTCGCGATCGACCGTCTGCCCGCCCCCCGCCACCGGCACTGCCGCCAGCACCGCGCCAACACCCCATAGCATCCCACGCGCCCAGACTGTCCCCACGACCATCCCCCCTCGCTATAGTTCCATTGACAAAACACTATATCACATGCGAGACGAAGCCCAGCGCGATTTTTTGGTCGTGCGCCCGGACGCCGTGCTTGCGCGGCGCGGCCGGATGCTCCCTGATCCACCCCTCACATTGCCCTTGCAGGAGAGACCGCATGAAATTGTGCCGCCATGGCGAACCCGGATCGGAACGGCCCGGCATCGTCGATCATGACGGAGCGATCCGCGACCTGTCGTCGATCGTCGGCGATATCGACGCGGCGGCGCTGGCGCCCGATCGGCTGCGCGCGATCGCGGCGGTCGACCTGACGCAGCTTCCCGTCGTCGCGGCCGGCACGCGCCTCGGCACCCCGGTGGCCGGCACCCGCCAGTTCATCGCCGTCGGCCTTAACTACAGCGACCACGCGCACGAAGCCGGGATGCCGATCCCCGCCGAGCCGATCCTGTTCACCAAGGGGGTGAGCTGCATCCACGGCCCGAACGACCCGGTCGTGATCCCGCGCGGCTCGGTCAAGACCGACTGGGAGGTCGAGCTGGGCGTGGTGATCGGATCGACCGCCTCCTATGTCGCTGAAGCGGACGCGCTGGCGCACGTCGCCGGCTATTGCGTGATCAACGATCTGTCGGAGCGCGAATATCAGCTCGAACGCGGCGGCACGTGGGACAAGGGCAAGGGCTGCCCGACGTTCGGTCCGATCGGCCCATGGCTGGTGACGGCGGACGAGGTCGGCGATCCGCAGGCACTCGATATGTGGCTAGACGTCAATGGCGTCCGCGCGCAGACCGGCAGCACCGCGACGATGATCTTCGACGTCGCCTTCCTCGTCTCCTACATCTCGCGCTTCATGACGCTGCTGCCGGGCGACATCATCACCACCGGCACCCCGCCGGGCGTCGGCATGGGCGAGAAGCCGCCGCGCTTCCTGAAGGCCGGCGACGTGGTGACGCTGGGGATCGACCGGCTGGGCGCGCAACGGCAGGACGTGACCGGCGGGTGATGCCCGCGCGGCGACCGCCCTTGCCCGCGCCCTATGGCATCCGGGACGAGATGGCGGTCGCCACCCGCGTCAGCATGTCGGTCGCCTCGCGCTGCGACACCGGTACGCCCACGCGCTTCATATAGGGAATGGCGAGCGAGGCGACCGCCGCGCCGTTGCTCATCACCGGCACCGACACGTCGGTGATCCCCGCCACCACCGAACTCTTGATCGCCGCGTAACCCTGCCTGGCGATGTCGTCGAGCTTTTGCTCCAGTTCGGCGCGGCCGCTGGCAGACAGGCCGGCGCCATAATCCTCGATCCAGCGACGCCGCACCGCCTCAAGCTGGAACGCGGCCAGCACCATGCCCGACGTCCCCTCCAGGATCGGCCGGCGATGGCCGATCCGCACCACCAGCCCCAGGTCGGCGGGCGGATCGATCCGCGCGATCACCACCATGAACTGTTCGGACGGCACCACCAGATGGCAGGATTGCTGGGTATCGTCGGCCAGCTCGTGCATCATCGGCAGCGCGATATCGAGCAGCCCCTTGAGCGGCGGGCGCTCCATGCCGAGCAGGAACAGGCGGTTGGTCAGCGTGTAGAGGTCGTTGCCCTGCGCGCGTTCGATATAGTGCCGCCGTTCGAGCACATGGAGCATCCGGAAGATCTCGTTCTTCGACCGGCCCACCGCCTGCGAGATGTCGGACAGCCCCATCGGCTGCGACACGCTCGACAGCAGTTCGAGGATATCGAGTCCCTTTTCCAGCGCCGGCGCGGCATAAGCCACGGTCTTCGCCACTGCCCCCCCCTTGGCCATCAATCCCCTACTTTCGGCGGTGCGATCGGCCGGACGACCGATCATGAGGCCGGCAAGACGCCCGCCTCGTCAACCCGATCTATGCCACGAAATAAAACGGGGTTCCATGGACGCGTGATGGCACGTGCGATCAGGCGAGCCGATAGATTCGCTCGGCATTGGCACGGAAGAAACGATCGCGGTCGCGCTGGTCCCATTCCGCCGCCAATTGTTCCGCCAGCCGGAACCACCGCAGATAGCCGCCGGCGACCTCGTTCACCGGCCAGTCGCTGCCGAACAGGATCCGCTCCGCCCCGAACGCTTGTGCCGCGACCCGCGCGTACCACAGCACATCCTCGGCCTGCCAGCCGGACCAGTCCGCCTCGGTGACCAGCCCGGATATCTTGCACACGACGTTCGGCAGCGATGCCATTTCGGCGATCTGCGCCTGCCACGGATCGCGCAGCCCGGCGGCGATACCGGGCTTGGCGCAATGATCGAGCACGAAGCGCACGTCGGGACAGCGCCGAACCAGCGCGATCGTCTCGGCGAGCTGGTCGTGCTTCAGGCACAGTTCGAAATGCAGCCCGCGCTCGCCCACCTGGCGAACGCCGGCGACGAACGCCTCCTGCAACGCAAAGCCGGGCGCGTGGCCCTGGATATTGTCGCGCACCCCGCGCACCAGCGGCATCGCCGCGACCGCGTCGAGCCGCGCGGCGGCGTCGTCCGCCAGCAGCGGCACCCGCGCGACGATCGCCTGGATGCGCGAATCGATCGTGGCCAGCCCGGCGACCCATTCGGCCTCCGCGATCGAGCAGCGCGGATGTGCGTCGCACTCGACGAACACCATCCGCGTAACCGGCACATCGGCCGACACGCGCTGATAGTCGGTAAGGAGGAAGCTGCGGTCGAACGGCGATCCGGCCTCGATCCACGGATAGTCGATCCGATCGACGTCCCAGAAATGGGCGTGGCTATCGACGACGGTCATGCGCGGCGTTTCCTTCCTTCACAGATTGTTCGCGACCACCTTGCTCAGCCCGGTCGCGCCATTGACCATGCCGCCCGACAGGTTGCGCCGCAGTTCGTTGGCGACGATCATGTAGTTGTTCGATCCGCCGGGGGCGACGCGGATGCCATAGGCCTGGAAATTGCCGAATCCATCCGCCTCGCCGATCATGTTGCCCAGGATCTGGAAATCGCTGACCCCGGCGGCGATGCTGATCCCGTCATGCCGGCGCGGCGCGGCGCGCGAATTCCCGGTGATCGTCGAGTCCTTGATCGTCACGTTGCGCGATCCCGGCTCGATCAGGATGCCGTCGGCACCGCTGTTGTAGATGCGCGAATCGGTGATGCTCAGGCCGTTCACGTTCCTGACCTGCATGCCATAGACGGCGGCCGTCGCCGACCAGCTGTTGGTCAGCCGCATCGATTGCCCCGCCTGGAAATTCCAGCCGACGCCATTCAGCGTATCGGCCAGGCAATTGGTGAAGAAGCCGAAATTGGGCGCGTACTTCTTTTGCGTGTTCTGGAACAGAAAGCCGGTGTGGCCGCCGGTCACGTTGACGTTGATCGCGTAGATGCCGCCAACCCCGGTATCGAACACCACCCCGGCCGAACTGGTGCTGTGGTCATACTGGTTGACCTCGACATCGGACAGGAACACGTCGCCGACATTGGCGAAATACAGGCTCTGTCGTGACGCATAGGTGATCACGCTGTCCTGCACGAACACCTGGTTGCCGCCGGTCACCCAGATGCCGGTGCTGACATAGGCGTCGGTCGCGGCGCGGCCGATGTTGAGTTGCTGGAAATAGGTCCGCCAGCAGGTGTTGCACAGGATCGCCATCCCGGTCGGGTCGGGCGCCGAATAGATCAGCCCGAGGTCGCGGATCTGGATCTTGTCGATCGGATGGCCGTCGTTGGAGATGTTGAAGATATGCGCGGCGCGATTGGCCTGCGCGATCGTCGCGGTCGCGCTGCTCGCGCCGCGGACGGTGGTATTGGGGTTGGCGATCCGCAGCTGGCCGGTGATGCGATAGGTGCCGGCGGGCAGATAGACCGGCTGTCCGCTGTGCGCGGCGCGATCGATGCACGTCTGGAGGCGATCGGTATCGTCGGCGGCGCCGTCGCCGCGCGCGCCGCAATCGGCCTTGACGTCCAGGTCGCGCGCCTCGGCCCGCGCCGGCGCCAGCGCGCTCAGCCCGATCAGCATCACGCCCAGCAATACGCCCCGTCCGGTTCGAATGATCCTCGTCATGGCCCCTCCCCTCCGCTCGGTTTCGATGCGATTACGCCGACCAGCCCCCGTCGATCATCAGCGACTGGCCGGTCATGAACGCCGATTCGTCCGACGCCAGATACAGCGCCAGCGCCGCGATCTCGCCGGGCTGGCCGAGCCGGCCCATCGGCTGGCGTGCGCGGAACGCGGCCAGCGCGCCGTCGAAATCGCCGGTCGCGCGCAGCCGGTCGTGCAGCGACGGCGTCTCGATCGTGCCGGGGCAGATCGCGTTGCAGCGGATGCCGCGGGTCACATAATCCGCCGCGACCGATTTGGTCAGGCCGACCACCGCCGCCTTCGACATGCCATAGGCGCAGCGGTTCGGCGCCGCCTTGGGCGCGCCGACGATCGAGGCCATGTTGACGATCGATCCCGCCCCCCGCTCCAGCATCGCCGGCAGGAACGCGCGGATCAGGCGGAACATCGAGGTGACGTTGACATCGAACGATCGCGCCCAGTCGGCCTCCGAACAGTCGAGCACGGTGCCGTTCGCCACCATGCCGGCGCAATTGAACAGGATGTCGACCGGCCCGACGCGCTCCGCCACCGCGGCGACCGCCGCCGCGTCGGTGACGTCGAGCGCGATCGTGCGGCACGGCGCCATCCCGTCGAGCGCGGCGGCGTTGATGTCGCTCGCCCACACCCGCGCGCCTTCGGCGGCGAACAGCAGCGCGGCGTCGCGGCCGATCCCCTGTCCCGCGCCGGAGACGAAAGCCGTCTTTCCCGCCAGGCGCCCGGCGCCCGCTGCGGCTCGTTCCATTTTATCGTACTCCCGGATGACAGGCCGGCCCGACCGCATCGATCGTCTTGTAGCCAAGGATGAATTCGCGGTGGCCCAGCGCCTCCGACTTGGACGGCGCGCCGCCGGCGATCGCCACGACCAGGTCAAAGATGTCGTCGCCGACCTGATCGAGCGTCGCCTCGCCCAGCATTACGCGGCCGGCGTCGATATCCATGTCCTCGCCCATCCGCGCATAGGTCTCGGGGTTGCCGGTGATCTTGACCACCGGCGCGATCGCCGATCCGACCACCGATCCGCGCCCGGTGGTGAACAATGTCAGGTGCGCGCCGCACGACATCAGCTCGACGATCTCGGCATTGTCGGCGATGTTGGGAAAGCCGAATTTGGGCGCGGTATCGGGGACCACGTCGAGCAGGTAGAGGCCGGGGCCGTCGGGCGCCTGGGTCGGGCGGATCAACCCGTTGATCGGACGGCTGCCCGACTTGACGTACGCGCCCGCCGATTTCTCCTCGAGCGTCGACAGGCCGCCTTCGGCATTGCCCGGCGCGAAGCTGCCATAGCCCATCGCGCGGTAATAGGTTTCGGCATTGGCAATCGCCTGGTCGATCGCCCGCGCGATTTCCGGGGTGGCGGCGCGCGTCGCCATCGCGCCCTCGCAGCCGATCATCTCGCCGGTTTCTTCAAAGATGCAGGTCGCGCCGGCATCGACCAGCCGGTCGAACGCGCGGCCGACGGCGGGGTTGGCGGCGATGCCGCTGGTGCCGTCCGATCCGCCGCAGATCGTGCCGATCACCAGATCGGAGAGGTGCATCGGCACGCGCCGCGCGCGCTCGCGCATCTCCGCCCGGACCCGGCCGACCGCGGCGACCGCGGCGTCGATCCCCGATCGGGTGCCCCCCGCCTGCTGGATCACCACCGTCTCGACCGGCCGGCCGCTCGCCGCGATCTGGGCCGCCAGCCCCTCGCGGTCGAACCCCTCGCAGCCGAGCGAGACCAGCACCGCCCCGCCGACGTTGGCATGGGTCGCCAGCGCCTTCATCATGCGCAGCGCATAGTCGTTGGGATAGCAGCCGGGAAAGCCGAGCAGGTGGACGTCGGCGTCATTCGACTGCTCGACCACGCGGCGCGCGACGTGATGCGCGCATTCGACGAGGTAGATCACCGCCAGCACGTCGCGGATACCCTTTCGCCCGTCGGCGCGGGCATAGCCGTCGGCGATGATCATGGGTCCACCTTTGACGCGCGGGTGTGGCTGGAGATGTAGTTGCTGCGCATGTTGTGGAGGTGCACCCAGGCGCCCGGCGGGATGTCCGCCGTCGCCGATCCGATCGCCATGCCGTACTTCACCACCGTCGCGCCCGACGGGATGAAACGGAACGCGACCTTGTGCCCCAGCGCCAGATTCTCGCGCGCGACGACGGTCGGCGCCGCTTCGATCGCGAGCGGCTCTCCGGCGGCGACGTTGCGGCGGCACACGGCGACATTGTCGGCCGGCGCCAGGACGATGGCGAGCGCGCCGGTCATCCGCGCGCCCCGACGATACGGCCGCCGGCCACCGGGGCCTTGATACGCAAAGGAACCATATGCCGTGCGATCACGAACGCCGGGGCGGCTTGCCCCCGGCCCAGACCAGCCGGCGAAGCTGCTTGAGCACCGCCAGCGATTCCTCGCCGATCGTCCCGTCCTGATAGATGCCCACGCCCAGCGTCACCGGCGCGCGATCGGCCTGGCAGGTGCGGATATAGTCGGCGAGCTGCGCGGCGGTATAGCGCGGCGGCTCGATCGCGACGTCGGGCTTGATGTGGAACCACGGGTCGTCGAGCCGGATCGCGGAGTGCGCCTGTAACCCCGCCCCGGCGCCACGCCCGATATAGCGCGACTTGAACGGCTTGGCGGGCAGGTCGGTGATCTCGCCGCTCCAGTAATCCTGCCACTCCGTCTCCACCGGAAACGCCCAATAGTTGAGCGCGACCATGCGGTCGCGGTGGCCGGTCTTGACCGCGTCGAACAGCGCCTCGTGCGGCAGGTTGGGATAGCTCTCGGTGGTCTGGAACCAGGAATCGAACCAATAGCCCTCGACCTTCGAGCCATAGCGCGTGCCGAATTCGCGCAGCACATCGCTCAGCTGGGTGGCGTATTCGGCCTCGCTGAACGCCGGCAGGTCGAGCGCGGTGCCCGCCTGCTGCTCGAGCTTTCCGATGCCGGGGCAGTTCATGTAGAGCATCAGCCGGATGCCGTGCTTGCCCAGCGCGTCGGCCAGTTCGCCGATCAGGTCGCGCTTGGTCGTCCAGCCCGGATGGAGCTTTTCCCAGCTCTTGATCGGCGCCGGGCAGGTCGGATGACCGTGATTGACCGCCCAGATCAGGTAGCGCGCGCCGCAATCGGATACGGTCTGCGCCAGCTTCTTCACATCGAGCGCGTTGATCGACTGTTCGTAGGGCACCTGCGCGCCGTGACGCGGCATCGTCAGGTTGAGGAAGTGGAACCACATGCCGTAACCGGAATCGGCGAACCAGTCGGTGTTCGCCCGCCGCGACCGCGCGCGCTGCTTGTCCGCCTCCACCGCCGCGCGCTGGGCGACCGGGGTCAGCTCGACCGAACGCAGGCGGAAGATCTCCTTGCCCTTCTCTCCCGCCACCTTCAGCTTGACGACGTTGACGCCGCGCACCAGCGCGATGCGGCCGGGCACGGGGACGCGCTCGAACAGATAATATTCGCGCATCGTCCAGAAACTGTCGCTGTCGGGATCGCCCGGATTCTCCGAAGGGCCGTTGGGATCGGGGTAGAAATATCCCTCCGTCACCTTCGCCGCGAAACTGACCTTCGACGCCCCGGCCTCGATCGTCACCGGGGTGCCGGCCTGGGTGGTCGAATAGCATAGCGCCAGATCATATTCGCCCGGCTCCGCCACCTCGACCGTCCACAGCAGTTCGCCCGCGCCCAGGAACGGCAGCATGATGCTCAGTTCGCCGGGGCCGAAGCGTAGTTCGCCCGAACGCGACGCCGCCTTGGCCGGATAGAGGCGGATGACCGGATCGAGCTTCGTCACCGACACCGGCCCGCCGTCCGCATCTGCCGCCGCGCCGAGGCCGGCGGCGGCGCCGGCCGAAGCGGGCAACCCGGCGACCGCCATGGTCGACAGCCCGGTGCGGAGAAATTCCTTGCGATTCATCTTCAGCATGTCGTGTCCCGTCGTTACGCGCTGGTCGCGCGGCGGAGGCGGCGGCGGCGCGCCTCCGGAATGGATGCCAGAGGGTGGCTCACGCCCCGGCGCCGTTGCCGCGCACCAGGCGCCCCACCTCCCTGAGGATCGGCATTGCCTGGGGGCCGAGCGAGCCGTCCTGAAAGATGCCGACGCCCAGCGTGACCGGCACCTGCTCGGCCTGGCAGCGGCGGATATAGTCGGCCAGTTCCTGCGCCTTGAACCGCGGCGGCGGCATCGGCTTGTCCTGCGCGATGTGCAGCCAGTCGGCATCGAACCGCAGCGCGACGTGCGCCTGCAATCCCTTGGCCACACCGTGATCGATGTAGCGGCCGCCGAACGATCTGGTCGGCAGGTCGGTCAGCTCGCCGGCGAAATAATCCTGCCATTCGGTCTCGGCCGGGAACACCCAGTTGTTCCACGCGACCAGCCGATCGGGATGGCCGGTCTTGATCGCCGCATCCAGCGCCTCGAACGGCAGGTTCGGGTAGCATTCGGTCGCCTCGAACGTCGAATCGAACCAATAGCCGGCGACGCGCGGGCCATAGCGTTCGCCGAATTCGCGAAACACGTCGACCAGCTGGCTGGCGTATTCGTCCTCGTTATAGCCGGGAATGCCGTTCACCGTGCCGGGGTTGAGCGCCATGCCGCCGACGCCCGGCGGGTTCATGTAGAGCATCAGGCGCATCCCGCGCCGGCCCAGCGCATCGGCCAGCTCGGCGATCAGGTCGCGCTTGGTGGTCCAGCCGGGATGCAGCTTCTCCCAGCTCTTGATCGGCGCCGGACAGGTCGGATTGCCGTGGTTGACGGTGAACATCAGATATTTGGCGCCGGTTTCCGCCACCGTGCCGACCAGCTTCTCGACGTCGAGTTCGTCGACCGCCTGCGCATAGGGCTTGCGCGGGCCGTGCGGTGGCGTGGTCAGGTCGAGGAAGTGGAACCAGATGCCGTAGCCGGCGCGCGCGAACCAGTCGGTGTTGGCGCGCCGCGCCCGCGCGCGCTTCTGGTCCGCCACGATCGCGGCGCGGGCGGTGACCGGGGTCAGCTCGACCGAGCGCAGGCGCAATATCTCCTTGCCCTTCTGCCCGATCACTCGCAGCCGCACGACGTTGACGCCCCGCACCAGCTGGAACGTGCCGGGCACCGCCACGCGCGCGAAATTGTAATACTCGCGCAGCCGGAAGAAGCTTTCGCCACTGGGGTCGCCGGGATTGTCATCCGGCCCTTCGGGATGCGGAAAGAAATAGCCGTCGGTGACCGGGATCGCATAGTCGACGCTGGTCTTGCCCGCCTTGACGTTGACCGGCTGGCCCGGCGCGGTGGTGGTCGAGCAGCAGATCGCGAGGTCGTACAGCCCATCCTCGGGCACGCTGACCGTCCAGGTGATCTCGCCCGCGCCCAGGAACGGCATCATCGTGCCGATCTCCGCCGTGGCGAAGCGGACGTCGCCCATCCGCCCCAGCGCCTTGACCGGATACAGGCGAATCGTCGGATTGAGCGTGGTGATCCTGACCGGCCCGGCGGGCTTCGCCGCCGTACCAGCGACCGCCGCCGCGACGCCCGATGCCGGCAGGCCGGCTACCGCCATGGTCGACAGCCCGGTGCGCAGGAAGTCCTTGCGGCTCATCGTCGTCATGCTGGAATCCTCTTTCATTGCGCCCAGCCGCCCTGGGCCATGATGCCGCCGTCGACGGTCACGCATTCGCCGGTCATGAAGGAGGCCCCGTCGCTGGCGAGGAAGGCGACCACGCGCGCCATCTCCTCGGGTTGGCCGAACCGCTTCATCGGATAGGCCTGGCGCAGCCGCTCCATATAGCCTTTGTCCGGGATGCCGGCGGCGACGTCGCGCAGCAGCGGCGTGTCGAAGGTACCCGGCGCGATCGCGACGACGCGGATATTGTCCTCGGCATATTCCAGCGCGAGCTGGCGGGTCATCGCGATGATGCCGCCCTTCGACGCGGCATAGGCGGCCGCGCCTTTCTGCGATTGCAGGCCCTGCACGCTGGCGGTGTTGATGATAACGCCCCGCCCCTTGGCCTGCATCGCCGGGATGCAGCGTTTCACCATCCAGAAATAGGATTTCAAATTGACCGTCAGGATCGCGTCCCACAGCCCGTCGTCCAGTTCGTGCGCGGGCACATAACTGGTCGGCGGCTGGATGCCGACGTTGTTGCACAGCACGTCCGCGCCACCCAGTTCCGCCGCCCTGGCGACGATCGCGTCGCAGGTCTCGGGCAGGGCCATGCTGCCGCCGACGAAATGGATCGCGCCGGGCAGGCCCTCGGCCTCGGCGACCACCGCCGCGCCCGCCGCGGGATCGAGGTCGTTGCACACCACCTGCGCCCCCAGCCGGGCGAATTCGAGCGTGAACGCCTTGCCCAGCCCGCCGGCACCGCCGGTGATGATCACCACCTTGCCGGAGAAATCGATGGTCATCAGCGGGCTCCCTTGGTCGGTGCGTCGCGCCACAGCGACAATATGTCTTCCAGCGGCATTCCCTTGGTCTCGGGCAGCTTGCGCGCGACGACGACCAGCTGGATGACGAGGAACCCGGCGCAGCCGAGGAACATCGCCGACACGCCGAACGTGTCGCGCACCACCGGGAACGCCTGGTTAATGACGATGTCGGTCAGCCACACCGCGACGGTGGCGATTCCCATCGCCCGCGCGCGCACCGCCGTCGGGAAGATCTCCGACAGCACGATCCATTTGATCGGGCCGAGCGAGAAGGCGAAGAAGGCGACGAACATGCATAGCAGCGCGATGATCACCGCGCCGTCGGTGACCCCGGCGGCAAAGCATAGCCCGGTCAGCGCCAGCGCGATCGCCGCGCCGGCACAGCCGGTCAGCAGCACCGGACGGCGGCCGAACCGGTCGACGACGAACAGCGCGAGCACGGTGAAACAGGCGAGCACGATGCCGATCACCGCGTGACCGCCCAGCGACGATCCGGCGGAGATTCCGGCGCGCTCGAGGATCACCGGACCATAATACATCACCACGGTGATGCCGCTCAGTTCGGAGAACACCGCGAGGAAGATACCCAGCCACAGCGGCCGGCGCAGCCCCGCCAGCGACGCGCGGCCCGCCGATCGCGTCTCCTCTCGCAGCGAATCCTCGATCTGGCCCAGCTCGGTCTCGGCGGCTTCCGCATCGCCGCGCAGCCGCGTCAGCACGCCGCGCGCACGTTCCGGACGCCCGACCAGGCTCAGCCAGCGCGGACTTTCGGGCACCGCCAGCGCAAAGCCGAGGAACAGCAGCGCCGGCACCACCTGGCCCAGGAACATGCCGCGCCAGACCTCACCGACGAACAGCCAGTCCCACAGCCCCGGCGTGGCCGACGGTGTCGTGCGCAGCGAATGGTCGAGCAGGCCGGCGTTGACCAGCATCGCCGCGACGATGCCCATGGTGATGGTCAGCTGGAACAGCGACACCAGCCGCCCGCGATAGCGCGGCGGCGCTACCTCCGAGATATAAAGCGGCGACACCACCGAGGCGAGGCCGACGCCCAGCCCGCCGATGAAACGGCCGACGATCAGCCACGACACATCGTCCGCCACCGCACAGGCGACCGCGGCGATCGCCAGCAGCGCCGCCGACAACAGCATCACCTGCTTACGCCCGGCGCTGTCGCACAGCCGGCCCGCCGCCAGCACGCCGAACACGCAGCCGAGCAGACCGGAACTGACGAACCAGCCCTCCATAAGCGCGGAAAAGCCGAACTGCGCCTTCACCGGTGCCAGCGTGCCGGCGATCACCACGGTTTCGTAGCCGAACAGGAACCCGCCCATCGCCGACACCAGGCTGACCAGCGTGACGAAGGTCAGGTTGCCGGCGCCCGCGGACGGGTGAAGCGTGTCGGGGCCGCTCGACGGCGGTTCGATGATATGAGCCATGGCGCGATTATCTCTCGTACAGGTCAAAGGCGTGGATGACGGGCGGCGCGACCGCCCGGAGCACCTTTACCCGCACATAGCGCGCGCTGGTCGGGGTGAAGCGCAGTTCCGGCTTGAAGACGGAGATCGGCCATTCGAAGAAGTCCTCTTCCTCGCTAGTATCGAAGCCCCAGGTCTTGACGTCGTCGATCCGCCGCCATTCGCCCGTCTCGCTCGATCGCACATCGACCTGATAGCGGTGGATGTTGGCCAGCTCGCCTTCAAAGGCACCCTCGAACAGGATCGCGCGGCCCAGCTTGCGTTCGCTCCCAAGATCGAATTCGATCCACGGCTGCTTGGTCGCGGCGTCCGCCGTCCACGCGGTGCGCATGTCGCCGTCGCAGGCGAACCGGTCGGTCGATGCGTCGGCGTTCGAGGACTTGACCTTTACGCCGCGATTGACCGGCACCTCGCCGATCGGTGCGATCGCTTCCGCCGGGCGATCGAGGTCGAGCACGACGATGGTCGACGGCGCCTCTGTATCGTTCGGGTTGATCCTGATCGTCAGCGCGTCCCCGGTCTGGACGAAGCTCGCCTTGCCGCCGTTCATCATCGAACAGCCGGTCACCCGCGCGGGCAGCGCCGGCAGCGTCAGTTCGCTGATCTTGCGGTCGAACACGTGCAGGTAGATGCGGTTGCCCTTGCACGTCGCGCCATAGACGCTGGTGCGCATGTACGGCCCACCGCGCGTATCGAACACGCTCGCGCCGTATTTCTTCACCCACAGGCTCGATTCCTCGAGCTTGTCGACCAGCGCAGGGTCGAAGCGACCGGTCGACGGGGCCGAGATACCGAGCAGATAATTGCCGTCGCCGCATGCCGACTTGACGAAATTGTCGATCCACACGTCGGACGCCAGATAGTCGCCCGCGGTCCAGCAATAGCTGCGGCCGTTGGCCGGCGTGGTATATTCCCACGGGATGTCGCGGTTGAACCGCGGCATGTCGACCTCGAGCACCGCGAAGTCGCCGACATAGTCCTTGTCGGTCGGGAACCACGTCGGCAGGTAGACCCGCCCGTTATAAGCACAGCCGACGCGGTGATCGACGATCGTGTCTGGCTGGAGCATCCGCATGTAGTTGAGCAGGTCGACTCCGCGCTCATGCGTCCATTCGCGCATCCAGCCGCCGTCGAACCACCAGGCGGTGACCGGGCCGTAATTCTGCGACAGCTCCTTGAGCTGCATCTTCATATAGGTGACGTAGCGGTTGAAGTCGGGCTTCACCCCGTCAGGCAACGCATAGCCCGGCGGGCCGAGATACATGCCATTGGCATGGTTCGCGCCGATGCAATCAGGATGATAGAAGTCGGCGATCGAATAATAGAGGCAAAAGGCGATCTTGTGCTTCTTGCACGCCGCCGACACTTCCTTGACCACGTCGCGCCCGAACGGGGTCTTCATGATCGAATAGTCGCTGGTCTTCGTATCCCACATCGCGAAGCCATCGTGATGCTTGGGGACGAAGGTGAGGTAGCGAAAGCCCGCGTCCTTTGCCATCCGCACCCAGGCATCGGCGTCGAACTCGACCGGATTGAACCGCTTGTAGAGCTGGTCGTATTCGGCGGTCGGCGTCTCGCGCTCGCGCGACCAGCTGATCTCCTTGCCCGACACCGTCGCCGGGTTCCAATGGAGGAACACGCCATAACGCAGCGCCATGAAGCGGGTCAGCGCCTTCTGGTCCGCCGGGATCAGCGGCCCGACGCCGGGGGGCGGATTGTTATAGGCCTGTTGCCCGCTCGCCGCGAATGCGGTCGGTACGCCCGGCCACATGCCGGCGACGGCCGCCCCGGCGGTCGCCTGGCCCAGGATTTTCCTGCGCGTGATCATCGTATCGCCCTCCCCCTTCGTCATCAGAAGCTGGCGCGCACGCCGGCGTAGAACCGGCGACCGCTGAGGTCGTAGAGGCGGGTGATCTCGTATTTGTTGACCAGCCGCAGCGCCGACTGGGTGATGTTGACCACCGACGCGGTCAGGCTGATCTTGTCGTTGATGCGAAAGCTGGTCGATGCGTCGAGCTGGCCGTAACCCTTGACGAAGCTGCCGTCGCCAAAGAAGCTGATCGGGTCCTGCACCCACTTGCTGCGGTAGTTGTAGCCGAGGTGCATCGTGAAATGGCCATCGTCGTAATAGCCGGTGACGTTGTAGGTATCCTTTGAGATGCCGGTCAGCGGCAGCGCCGGCTGACCTTCGTTCAACACGACGCTGTCCGACCAGATATGCGTGTAGTTCGCGACGACCCCGAGATGCTTGAGCGGACCGGGCAGGAAGTCGAGCTGTTGCTGGATGCCGGCCTCGACTCCCTTGAGCGTCGCCTTTTCGGCGTTCTTCGGCTGGGCGACGGCGAGCGTGATGTCGCGCGTCGTATCCCCCAGCGTCACCACCGCCGGCATGTCGTAATAGCTGGTCAGGACGAGGTTCTGGACGTCCTTGACGAACACCGCCGCCGCCGCCAGCCCGCGCCGGCCGATGTACCATTCGAACGACAGGTCGAACTGGTTGGCCAGATAAGGCTTCAGCGTCGGGTTACCGAGCGAAAGGTTGCCGCGCCACGGCTGCCCCTCCGGCGGGACGGTCGGCGCGCTCGGGCTGCTCGCGGCGGCGAGCAGGTTCATGTCCGGCCGCTGCATGACCTTCGCCGCCGCCAGGCGCAGGACCACGTCGTTGCCGACCTGATAGGCCAGGTTCAGCGACGGCAGCAGGTTCCTGTAGGTGAACTTCTGCGCCTGGAGCGCGGCATCGGTGTAGCCCAGCGTGTTGGCGCCGAAATAGCCGTAGACCAGCTTGGCATCAGGCGTCGGGATATAGCCCGACGACGCTTCCTCGGTCACCACATAGCGCACGCCGATATTGCCGCGCAGCCGGTTGTTGGCGCTGGCCAGATCGAGCCGGGCATAGCCCGCCCCCGACCGTTCCTGCACCTTGGTGGTGGTGCTCAGCACCTGCGTCGGCGGGTTGTTCCCGACAATCTCCGACATCGGGAAATCCCGAAAGAACTTGTCGAGATCGACCGTCAGATAGCTCTTCGGAAAGGTCGCCGGGCCGTCATAGGATTTGAAATAGGTCGGGTTGCTGTAGACGGTCAGATACGGCGACATGTCCGCCGGAAACCCCGCCGCCGACGCCGGCATCGCGTTGGGCGTTGCGGTCAGCGTGCGGTCCTGAAAGGTGCCGCCGAACCGCACCGCGCGGATCAGCCCCATGTCCAGCTCACGGGTCACGTCGATCCGGCCGTTCCAGATCGTATCCGTCGTCGGCTGCTTGTAGTTGCCCTGCACGCCGAAGTAATAATAGTGCGACGGGTCGTTCGGATCGAAGCCGTTGTAGAAACCGAAGCTGATCGGCCCCTTCGGATCGACCGTCGTATCGTACCAGATGCTGCCGCCCGGCGCGCTGGTCGCCCAGGAAATATAGGTCTGTGAGGTCAGCTCGGTCGCCTTGCCGTAGGAACCCTCGGCATCGATCTTCCAGCCGTCGCGCTCGAACTTCGCGCCGACCGCGGTCGACCACATATCCTGCCGATAGGCGAAGCGGTTGGCCTGCGCCCACTGGAACACGTTGGTGCCGCGCCACGCGGTCTCGACACCGTTGCCGTCGACGGTGACGCTGTCGGTCGGCGACGGACCAAGCGCACCCGCACCGGTGTACCAGTTGTTGCCCTGGAAATAATTGTACGCCTGGTCGAACCGCGACACGATCGTGTCGACGTTGAATTCGAGGCTGTCGGTCGCCTTGAACTGGAGCGAGCTGGTCGCGCTCAGCCGCTTGTCGGTGCCGACCAGATCATTCTGGTGGATGCCGAACACCCGATAGCGCGTATCCGCGCCGGCCCAGGTCGAATCCTGGATCACGCCGTCGGTGACGAACTGCTGGTCGTTGAGGTTGCGCTGGTTGAGGTCGACCGCGACGCTCCAGCCTAGCCGGCCGTCGAGGAAGGTATCGGTGTAGAGCGCCGAAATGTGCGGGCGGATGCCGCCGCGCGCCTGCTCGTCATACGTGCCCTCGGCGGTGATCGCGACGCGGCGCTTGCCCACCGTCAGCGGGCGGATCGACTGCATGTTGACCGTCGCCGCCAGCCCGCTTTCCATCATGTCGGCGCTGGGCGACTTGTAGACGTCGACCTGGCTGGCGAAATTCGCGGTCAGCACCTGGAAATCGAACGCGCGCGTGCCCGATCCGGAGGGGAGCTGGCGGCCGTTGTACAGCGTGTTGGTGAATTTCGGGTCGAGCCCGCGCACGCTCAGGAACTGGCCCGCGCCAAGGTTGCGGGTGATCTGCACGCCGGTGACGCGCTGGAGCGATTCGGCGATGTTCTGTTCGGGGTATTTGCCGATGTCCTCGGCCGAGATGCCGTCGCTGATGACGTCGAGGTTGCGCTTGTTCTCGATCGCGCGCTGAAGGCTGGCGGCGAAGCCGGTGACGATGATGTCGTCGGCCTGCCCCTCCACATCGCCTGCCTGCTCGGCCTTCGTCACCGGCTTGTCCCCGCGCTGGTCGCTGGACTCCTGCGCCCATGCCGGCGCCGCCAGCACCAGCGCGGTGAAACCCGCCGAAAATGCGATCGCGGCGCGAATCGCGCCCTTCGTCTGCGTGCCCTTCATGACCCCCTCCTGCTCCCGGTTCGACTCTCGCTGGTCTTGTCGTTTTGTGTCACCCATGATACGCCGTGTCAATTATGAAACTTATCGCAAGGCGCATTCCGTGCAGAGTCACGGTTCGCGGCCGAGGGGAGAGACGCCGGAATGCGAATTAGATCGGTCGAGCCATTCATCCTTCACGCGCCGATCGCGCAGGGCAGCATTTCGGATTCGACGAACACCATCAGCCACTGGGGCATCGTCGGCGCACGGATAGAAACCGAGGACGGGCTGGTCGGCTATGGCTTCACCGGCACCCACGCGCATCTCGCGTCCGACCGGCTGATCGCGGCGTGCATCGGCGATTGCTATGCGCCGCTGCTGCTGGGCGAGGATGCCGCCGACGGCGACCGGCTATGGCTCAAGCTAGCGCGCCACCCCGCGCTCCAGTGGGTCGCCCGCGCCGGTATCGCCCATCTCGCGCTGGCCGCGATCGACATCGCCCTATGGGATCTGCGCGCGAAGAAGGCGGGACTGCCGCTGTGGAAGCTGCTGGGCGGCGCCACCGTCGATCGGCTGGAGGCGTACAACACCGACATCGGCTGGCTGTCGCTGACCCGCGACGCGCTGGTCGCGGGATGCACGCGCGTGGTCGAGCAGGAGGGATTCCGGCGGATCAAGATCAAGGTCGGTCATGACGATCCGATGATCGACATCACAAGGATCGAGGCGGTGCGCCGCGCGGTCGGGCCCCATGTCACCATCGCGGTCGACGCCAACGGCAAATGGGACCTGCCGACCTGCAAGCGATTCTGCGCGCGGGCCGAGGCGCTCGATCTGTTCTGGTTCGAGGAGCCGATGTGGTATGATGACGTCCGCTCGCACGCCGCGCTGGCCGCCGCGACCGCGATCCCGATCGCGCTGGGCGAACAGCTCTACAACGCCGACGCTTTCGAGGGATTCATCGGCGCCGGCGCGGTGCATTATGTCCAGCCCGACGTCACCCGTCTGGGCGGGATCACCGAATATATCCGCGTCGCCGACGCGGCCCATGCGCGGCGGCTGCCGGTAGTGGCGCATGTCGGCGACATGGGACAGGTGCATGTCCACCTGTCGTTCTGGCACCCGGCGACGACGATGCTCGAATATATCCCGTGGATCAGGGACTGTTTCGTCGAGCCGATCGCGATCGAGGACGGCCATTACCTCCCCCCGCAGGCGCCCGGCGCCGGCTGCACGCCGACGGATGCGGCGCTGCAGGCCTACCGGATGCCGCTGCGGGGATAGCCGGCGCCGGGGAACGCCCCGCACCGCCGCCGCGTTTCTGTGCGACGCGAGGAGGATTGCGATGCGGATTGATGTGATCGCTACGGGGTGCGTGGTGCTGGCGAGCCTGACGCTGGGGGGATGCGGCGGCCCGCCCGCGCCGCCGGTGGACGCCAACCTGACCACCGCCAACGACGGGATCGTGCTGCCGCCCGACGAGGTCGTCGATCCCGCCGCCGCTTTGCCCACAACCAATGTCGCGTCGCTGCCCCCGGTCGAGCCGATCCCGCCCGGCCAGCCGGGTGGCCTGCCCAACGATCGCACCCCGGTCTCCGAAGCGCCGTTCACCGCCGACAGCGCCCAGGGCGCCGCCAACGTCGTGCAAAGCTACTACGCGCTGATCGAGCAGCGGCGCTACGCCGACGCCTATGCGCTGTGGGAGCCGCAGGCGGTGGCGATGACCGGCAAGGGGTTCGCGGACAGCTTTGCCCCCTATGCCGATTATCACGCCCAGATCGGCGCGCCGGGCGCGATCGATGCCGGGGCCGGCCAGCGTTACGTCACCGTCCCGGTACAGGCCTATGGCCGGCGGGTGTCCGGCGCGCCCTTCCATCTGCGTGGCGAGGTGACGCTGCATCGGACCGGCGACATCGACGGGGCGACCGCGGCGCAGCGCAGCTGGCGCATCCGCGGCATCGCACTCAAGCCGGTCCCCGGCGCGGACCAATGACGGGTCGGGGGAGAATGGTGCTGCCGGTGAGGATTGAACTCACGACCTCAGCCTTACCAAGGATGCGCTCTACCACTGAGCTACGGCAGCACTCGCCCTGACGGGGAAGCGCGCTAAGAGACGAGCGCGCCCGGATTGTCAAGGCGATAGCTTGCGGCCTATCGCTGGCGCCATGGAATCCGCTGATGAAAAGAAGGCCCGGCTCGCCGAAGCGCTGCGCGCCAACCTGCGCCGGCGCAAGGCCCAGTCGCGCGAAACCGCCGCCGCAACGCCGCCCCCGCCCGCCGAATCGGATTAGATCGGCGCGCATTTCGCCAACAGCCAGGCGCGGTGATCGGCGTCGAGGCCCGGCCCCAGCACATCGAGCACCTGCGCGTGATAGGCGTTGAGCCACGCCCGCTCCGTCACGTCGAGCAGCGCCGGCTCGATCAGCGCGCGCTCGATCGGGGCGAAGGTCAGCGTCTCGAACGCCATCATCGGCGCATCGCCGCCGGGAATGTCGCGCTCCACCACCAGGATCAGGTTTTCGATACGGATGCCGTACTCGCCCGCCTTGTAATAGCCCGGCTCGTTCGACAGGAACATGCCGGGGCGCAGCGGTTCGGACGGGCCACCGCCGGGATAGTTGGGCTTGGCGATGCGCTGCGGCCCCTCATGCACCGACAGATAGGCGCCGACGCCGTGGCCGGTGCCGTGCGCGAAATCGAGCCCCGCTTCCCATAGCGGGCGCCGCGCGAACGAATCGAGCTGACCGCCGGTCGTCCCGTCGGGGAACACGGCGCAAGCGATCGCGATATGGCCCTTGAGCACGCGGGTGAAGCGGTCGCGCATCTCCGCGCTCGGCTCTCCCACCGGCACGACGCGGGTGATGTCGGTGGTGCCGTTGGGCCACTGGCCGCCCGAATCGATCAGATAGAGCTGGCCGGGCAGGATCGGCGCGTTCGATTCGGCATCGGCCTTGTAATGCGGGCTGGCGCCGTGCGCGCCGGTGGCGGAGATGGTGTCGAACGAGAGATCGACCGCGCCGGCCTCCTCGCGCAGCCGCTGGAGGTGGTCGGACGCGGCGATCTCGGTCAGCCCGCCCCTGGGCGCCTCCGCCTCGATCCATTTGAGGAAGCGCACCATCACCGCGCCGTCGCGCGCCTGCGCCGCCTTGTGCCCGGCGACCTCCGCCGCGTTCTTTTGCGCGCGCGGCAGCACGGTCGGGTCGCGCAGCGCCAGCACGGTCGCGCCGCCATCGTCGAGCGCGTCGAACACCGCCGCGACGGCGCGGTCGGGGTCGACCGCGACCCGCTTGCCCGCGAACTGCCCGAGCGCGGGGGCGAAGGCGCGGCGATCATGGACTCGTACCGCGTTGCCAAGGTGCTGGGCGACCGCGTCGGTCATCTTTTCCGGCGCGACGAACAGGTCGGCTGTGCCGTCCGCGTTGACGAGGGCATAGCTGAGCGCGACCGGGGTATGCGCGACGTCGCGCCCACGCACGTTGAACGTCCACGCGATCGAATCGAGCGCCGACAGCACCACCGCGTCGGCGCCCTGCTCCGCCAGCCGGTCGGCGACCTCCGCGCGCTTGGCGGCGGACGACTTTCCCGCGACCGCGTCGTCCTGAACCGCGAGCGCCGCGTCGGACGGCGACGGCCGATCCGACCATACCGCATCGACCGGGTTGGCATCGACCGCGACCAGATCCACGCCCTGCGCGGTCAGGGCGCAGCGGGCCTCATCGACCCAGGCGCGGGTGTGCAGCCACGGATCATAGCCGATCCGCGCGCCCTGCCCCGCGTTGGCGCGCAGCCAGTCGGCGACGCTGGTGCCGGGCACCGCCACGAACTGCCAGTCGGCGCCGTCGACCTGTTGGCGGACCTGGAGCGTGTAGCGCCCGTCGGTGAAGATCGCCGCCTTGTCGGGCAGCACCGCCGCCGTCCCCGCCGATCCCTGAAACCCGGTCAGCCATTCGAGCCGGCGCGCATAGGAGCCGACATATTCGGACATATGCTCGTCGGTCAGCGGAACGACGAATCCGTCGAGCCGGCTGGCGCGAAGCTGTGCGCGCAGCGCGGCGAGACGATCGTGATAAGGGGTCACGTCTACCTCCGTTCGCCCCGAAGCTGTCGCGGGCGGTCCGCCTTCTCTACCTCACCGGGTAAATGCAAGGACAGGGCTTCGACAAGCCCGGCCCGGACGTTATGGAAGCGGCATGACCGATCTTCCCCCGCCCCGCCCCGCCGCGCCCGCCATCGCCCCTGTCGCCGCGCGGCGCCCGCACACCGCCACCGTCCACGGCGTCACGATCGATGATCCCTGGGCCTGGCTGAAGGACGCCGGCTATCCCAAGGTCGAGGACAAGGACGTGCTCGCCTACCTCAAGGCCGAGAACGATTACTATGAAACGGTGATGGCGCCGCTGAAGCCGCTCGCCGACACGCTGTTCACCGAGATGCGCGGGCGGATCAAGGAAGACGAATCGACCGTCCCGCAGCGCGACGGCGACTGGATCTACCGCACCGATTTCGAGACCGGCGGCGAATATCGCCGCTGGTGGCGCAAGCCGACGGCGGGCGGTGCGGAGCAGCTGATCCTGAACGAGCCGGCGCTGGCCGAGGGCAAGGACTATTTCCGGCTGGGCGGCTTTTCCGTCAGCAACAACGGGCGCTGGCTGGCCTATGCCTATGACGACAACGGGTCCGAACGCTTCCTGCTCAAGGTCAAGGATCTGGAGACCGGCGAGCATCTGCCCGACGAGATTCCGGGGGTGCTGTCCGATATCGTGTGGACCGCCGACGATGCCGGGTTTCTCTATGGCGTCGCCAACGACCAGTGGCGCACCGACAACGCCCGGTTCCACCGGCTGGGCACGCCGATCGATCAGGACGTCGAGCTGTATCACGAGGACGACGAGGGCTATCGCGTCGGCGTCGGCGAAACCCAGTCGCGCAAGTGGATTGTGATCTCCACCGGCGACCATGTCACGAGCGAGGTGCGACTGCTGCCGGCGAACGATCCGTTCGCCACCCCGATCCTGGTCGCGCCGCGCCAGAGCGGCCGCGAGTATGACGTCGAGGAGCATGACGGCACGCTCTACATCCACACTAACGACAGCCATCCGATGTGGCGGCTGGTCACCGCGCCGATCGACGATCCGTCGAACTGGTCGGAGCTGATCGCGCCGTCGCCGCATTTCTACATGACCGGCGTGACCACCTTCGCCGATTTCCTTGTCGTCGAGGGGCGCGAGGACGGGTTGGATCAGATCGAGATCCATTACTACGATGGCCGGCCGAAGCGGCGCATCGCCTTCCCCGAGGCGAGCTATGTCGCCGGGGTGGGCGACAATCCCGAATATGCGATCACCAGGCTGCGGCTGGGCTATGAATCGATGGTCACGCCCGGCACGGTACAGGACTACGACCTGGACGATGGCAGCCTGACCACGCTGAAGGTCCAGGAGATCCCGTCGGGCTATGACCCGGCGAAATACGCCACCGAGCGGCTCAAGATCACCGCGCGCGACGGCACGGAGGTGCCGTGCTCGATCGTCTACCCGGCGGGATTTCCGCGCGACGGGACCGGCAAGCTCTACCTCTATGCCTATGGCGCCTATGGCTATGCGATCCCGCCGGGCTTTTCGACCGGGCGGATGAGCTTCCTCGATCGCGGCATGGCGTTCGCGATCGCGCATATCCGCGGCGGCGACGACCTTGGCCAGCAATGGTATCACGACGGCAAGCTCGACAAGCGCGAGAACAGCTTCAACGATTTCGTCGACGTGGCAAAGGGGCTGATCGAGCGCGGCTTCACCCACGCCGGCGGGATCGCGATCGCCGGGCGATCGGCGGGCGGCGAGCTGATGGGCGCGGTGGTCAATTCGGACCCGGAGCTGTGGGGCGCGGTGATCGCCGACGTGCCGTTCGTCGACGTGCTCAACACCATGCTCGACGCCAGCCTGCCGCTCACCCCCGGCGAATGGCCCGAATGGGGCAACCCGATCGAGGACAAGGCCGCGTTCGACCTGATCCGGAGCTATTCGCCGTACGACAATGTTCGGACGCAGGATTATCCGCCGATGTATATTTCAGGCGGGCTGAACGATCCGCGCGTAACCTATTGGGAGCCGGCCAAATGGGCAGCGAAGCTGCGCGCGACCAAGACCGACGACAATGTGTTGCTGCTCAAGACCAACATGGGCGCTGGGCACGGCGGCAAATCCGGCCGGTGGGAGAGCCTGAAGGAATCGGCCGAGGAGATGGCGTTCGTGCTGTGGCAGATGGGGGTGGCTGGATAATCCAGCCCCCGTCATTTTAACGGCGGTTGGGAATCAGGCCGGCTGGCGCTCGAGCAGTTCCGCCGCGTCGAAGCCGAGCAGCGTGATATGGTCGCGGACGCGCGGCCACATGCCGCTCAGGAACCGCTCGCGCTCCGCCACCCGCAGGCGGTCGACCGCGCCGGGCAGGATGAACATGCCGACGCCACGACGGACCTCGACATAGCCATCGTCCTGAAAGCTCTGATACGCCTTGGCCACGGTGAGCGGGTTGGCGCCCTGGTCTGCCGCGAAGGCGCGCACGGAGGGAAGCTGATCCCCCGCGCGATACTCCCCGCGCAGGATCGCCGCCGCGATCGTCGCGCGCAGCTTGAGGTAGACCGGACCGTCTTCGTGCTCGAGTGCTGTCATGCTGACATAATACACCGATTCGGCGAAGCGTCCAGCCTCAAACTGTCCATTTCCGGACGATCTTGTCCATTTCCGGACGCGGCCGCTCCTCGAGCGGTTTCGACGGGGTGCCGATGAATACGAAGCCGGCGATCCGTTCGGGCGCGGCGCCGAACAGGTCGCGCACCGCGTCCGAATAGGCCGGCCAGCCGGTCAGCCAGCCGCCGGTGAAGCCCAGCGCGGTCGCGGCATGGAGCAGGTTGAGGCACGCGGCGCCCACCGACAACTCCTGTTCCCACCGCGGGATGTGGCTTTCCTTCGGTGAGGACAGCACCACCACCAGCGCCGGCGCCTGGCGGGCAAAGCTCTCCATCGCCTCGATCTCCAGCCGGCCGGCTTCGGGGCGTTCCGCGCGGTAGGCGGCGACCAGCTTTTCCGCGAAGGCGTCGCGGGCACCGGCGGGGACGATGACGAAGCGCCACGGCGCCAGCTTGCCATGATCGGGCGCGCGCGCGGCGATCGCCAGCATCGCGTCGAGCTGCGCATCGTCGGGGCCGGGCGCGACCATGTCGCGCGGCCGGCCCGAACGGCGAGAATTGAGTAACGCGAGCGGAGAGGAGATGTCGTTCAGCATGACGGGCACTTAGGGACGCGGTCGGGGCCGGGCAACAACCGCTTCACAGCGCGCGATTCGGCGCTAGTCTCTGCCGATGAGCACACGACCTGCCGGCGGCGGCGTGCCCGCCGATGCCAAGACCTTCCTGGGCCACCCGCGCGGCCTGTACATGCTGTTCTTCGCCGAGATGTGGGAGCGATTCTCCTACTACGGGATGCGCGCGATCCTGGTGTTTTATCTCACCAAGCATTTCCTGCTGGGCGACAAGCCGTCCTACGCAATCTACGGCGCCTATACCGCGCTGGTCTATATCACCCCGGTGATCGGCGGGATGATCGCCGACCAGTATCTCGGCGCACGCAAGGCGGTGTTGGCCGGCGGCGTGTTCATAGCATTCGGCCACCTGTTGATCGCGCTGGTCGAAGGGCCGCAGGGGATGCAGGGCGGCTATCTGGGCGGATTCTACCTCGCGCTCGCCTCGATCATCGTCGGCACCGGCTTCCTCAAGGGCAATATCTCGGTGCTGGTCGGACAGCTCTATGCGCGCGACGACGTGCGGCGCGATCCGGCCTTCTCGATCTTCTACATGGGGATCAACCTGGGCGGATTCCTGGGGCCGATCGTTGTCGGATTCCTGGGGGAAACGGTCGGCTGGTCGTGGGGCTTTGGCGCGGCCGGCATCGGCATGGTGCTGGGGCTGGCGGTGTTCGTGCTGTTTCGCGGCGACCTGCACGGCGCGGGCGAGCCGACCTCCCCCGCGCGGCTGCGCGAGCCGGTGGCGATCGGGCTGTCGCGCGAATGGTGGACCTATCTGTGCGCCGCTCTGGCGGTGCTCGCGATCGGATGGGTGATCCAGTATCAGAACGCGGTCGGCTGGGCGCTGACCGCCTTCGCCGCGATCACCTTCGCCTATATCCTCTACCGCGCGGTGGCGACGCTGCCGCGCGTCGAGCGCGATCGCGTGTTCGCCGCGCTCTACCTGATCGCGCTGTGCCCGCTGTTCTGGGCATTGTTCGAGCAGCAGGGATCGTCGCTCAACATCTTCACCGACCGGTCGGTCGACCGCACCTATTTCGGGTGGGAAGTGCCGGCGTCGCTGTTCCAGTCGGTCAACTCGACCTTCATCATCCTGTTCGCGCCGGCGTTCGCCGGGCTGTGGACGTGGTTGAACAAGCGCCGGCTGGAGCCCAGCACCGCGCTGAAGTTCGGCATCGGACTGATCCTGATCGGCATCGGATTCCTGGTAATGATCGTCGGCGCGGGCACCGGCCGCGACGGGCTGACGCCGGCGATGTTCGTGATCCTGCTCTATTTCTTCCATTCGTGCGCAGAGCTGTGCTTCTCCCCCGTCGGGCTGTCGTCGATGACGCGGCTGTCGATCCCCAGCATGACCGGGCTGATGATGGGCACATGGTTCCTGGCGATGGCCGCGGGCAATTTCGTCGCCGGGCTGATCGCGCAGGCGACCGGGGCCGAGGGCGCCGGCCCCGCAGGCATGCTGGAGGTTTATGCGACGATCGGCTGGTGGTCGATCGGGATCGGCGCGGTCGCGCTGTTCGCCGCGCCGTTCATCACTCGGCTGATGCACCTCGACACGCTGGGCGAACCGCGCGTCGACCATGCGCTGGCCGGCGAGGCCGCGCTGGCAGAGGGCGCCGCGACCGGGCCGGACGCGGGGGGTACGCAGAGATTAAATACCTAAGATGCCGCGATATCCAGGCATTTTCGGCCGCTTCCTGCTGATAACGATGTGTCTCGCGGTCGCGGGCTGCGCAACCATGCACACAACACTGAGATACCGTCTGACGGTAGTGGTCGACACGCCGCAGGGGATACGCACGGGATCAAGTGTTGTTGAGGTGAAGGGATACCTCAGTCCGGCGTTTCCAGGCCCCCAGGCGGGGGGCGCGCGTCTTTATGCGAAGGGAGAGGCCACCCCCGTCAAGCTGGGCAAGGACAAGTATTTGTTCGCGGTGTTCTGCTGGGTATCGCCCCCGTCGCGCACCTTCACGATGCTGACCGAACCGTTCCGGGATCAACTGCCGCCGAGAAGCCCCGATCCCAGTGCGATCGACAAATCGATGATGACGGAATTCCGCGCGCTCGCCGATGCGAAGGGTGTTCGCGAGGTCAAGCCGGAGGATTATCCCGTCATCGCCACCTTCGCCGACAACATGGATCCCTACTCGATACGGATCGCACCGGCTACCGAACTGTCGAAAATTCTTCCCGGATATCGTGTCGTCCGCATGACGATCGAAATCACCGATGCTCCAGTTTCCCACAACATACTGAATATTCTTCCCTGGCTAAGGCAGGGAGGCATCGGATTCTTAAATCCAGACGTCGAAAGAAATAGACTCGATAGAATCGAAGGATCTTTGGAAGAGTTGCCAGTGTATCAATTGCTGACCAATACAAATTTTATCAATAATATTGAATTTACCAAAAGCTATAAAAACTATAAATTATATCAAGACAAGAATCGGGACGGATCACCCCACCCGGTTCGCCACTAGATCGTCGACCACCCCCGGATCGGCCAACGTGCTGGTGTCGCCTAGCGACGACACGTCGCCTTCCGCGATCTTGCGCAGGATGCGGCGCATGATCTTGCCCGAGCGCGTCTTGGGCAGGCCCGGCGCGAACTGGATCGCGTCGGGG
>Ga0182736_1000218_pt1 | contig 110272 bp, 103 predicted proteins | sample eDN5th30CKraftBY_FD_128882 | JGI IMG/M metagenome (GOLD analysis project Ga0182736, IMG submission 128882) | Enriched backyard soil microbial communities from Emeryville, California, USA - eDNA 5th pass 30_C Kraft BY (version 2) (version 2) | ecosystem: Environmental > Terrestrial > Soil >... | reverse complement strand
TGCCGGCATAGACCCGTTCAAATCCTATTCGGATATTTTTACCGGCGAAGCGGTGGCTGCCATCAATTCGGAGTTGATCTGGGGCAGAAACGCCGCTTACCTCAATAGCGACATCAACAAGGGAGCCTTCCCGCCCTCTCTCGGAGGCTGGGGGCGCTTCTGCGTAACCCAGAAAGTGGTGGATGCTTACCTGATGGACGACGGCCGTACCATAGAAGAGGCTAAGTCGGACGGGTATTATTCGGAAACGGGCTTCACAACAGCACCGCGATTTTTCTCCGGATACCCGCTTAATTCGGGCATATATAACATGTATGCTAACCGTGAAATGCGGTTCTATGCATCCGTTGGATTCAATGAAGCCGTATGGCAGGCTTTGTCGAGCTCATCGCTTAACAATTACACAGCCAAATACTACTATCAGGATGCCGATGGACGCGGTGGGGTAACCGCCGCTTCACCCAATTACCCGATTACCGGCTATGTCATCAAAAAATACAACCATCCCATGGATGCCTTCACGGGTACGGGTGCACGGTTCATCCCCAAAGCTTATCCCATCATCCGGTATGCCGAAATCTTGTTGTCTTATGCGGAGGCACTTAACAACCTGACTGGCTCTCATACCGTTGAAATAGACGGACAAACACAAACATTTTCCAGGGATGTAGAAGAAATAAAAAATGCCTTTAATACCGTTCGGTACCGGGCCGGCCTACCGGGTTTAACCCCCGGTCAGCTTAGTGATCAAGCGGAAGTGCAGAAACAGATCGAACGGGAGCGCATGATTGAGTTTTTGTGGGAAAACCGACGTTTTTACGATGTGCGCCGTTGGGGTATATATGAAAAAACAGAACGGGAGCCCATACGTGGAATGAATCCGGATGGAGCCACCAAGGAAGCGTATTACAAACGCGTCATTCCGGGCACATCCTCATTCCTTACACGGCAAGTAAACAAAAAGCTCGTTTGGGTGCCTATACCGCGCGCCGAAATGAGAAGATTACCATCACTCGATCAGAATCCAGGCTATTAGGTTACCGCCGAAGGCAATATAAATGCCTTAGCAAAACAAATAGGCTATGAATAAACTAAAAAAATAAACAGATGAAACGTACTCATATAGCAATTGTCATACTCTTTCTAACGGCTTGGTTCACATCCTGCAAAGACAATGAATTGTTCGAAAAGGAAATGTACAAAAATGTAGTAGCCCTGATTAGCACCGAGTATTACAATACCTTTAAGGAGGAAGTACCGCTTACCGGAGAGGAATACATCGGCTATATTGCTGCTTCCGCCGGAGGAACTCATGCGACCGACAAGGATCTTGTCATCGAATTCGCCGAAGACTCCTTACAGTTCAACTATTACAATTTCTCGGTCTTCGACGCCGATTCCAGTCTGTACGCACGCTTATTGACCAAAGACCACTATGAAATACCCGACTATAAGATCACCATCCCAGCCGGAGAGCGTACGGGCAAAACCCTAATAAAGGTCAAACCAGATGGATTGTCTCCTGATTCCACCTATTTTATTTCCTTGAAGGTCAACGACAATTCGTCCGTTGAAGTCAACGGCGAGAAGAATACCGTCTTATACCAAGTGCTCATAAAAAATGATTATGCCTCGCAGGCCAGTGATGACCTATACACCATGACCGGTTACTTGGACGGGGCAGTTACCGCAGGTAATGTAAAGATGTTTCCGCTAAGCCGCAATAAAGTGCGCATTATCGCCGGAAATGAGACATTCCAGTCAAACGTCGATAACATCAATAAAACGTCTATTGTATTGGAAGTCATCGACGATAACAAGGTGCTCATTACGCCATACAAGGATATTGAAGTGACTCAAGTTGATGATGATCCGAATTACCCGAATACATTTAAACAAGAAGAATCTTTTGGCAGGAAATATAATACTTTCTTGTTGGCTTATGATTATGTGCTCAATGGCACCACCTACCACATGCAAGAAGAGCTCCGGATGGAAGTAAAAATAAAATAAACGTAACACGCTGACTCACGGTTAACAAATTTCAAATTATGCGCGATAGCCGAAGTTTCTAAAAAAATCCTGTTGCTTACTGACGCAACAGGATTTTTTTTAATTATTACAACACCTCAACCTATTGGAACGGTACAAACAACCTAACTTAAATATAACACGATGTTAACTGGAACTTCATCTAAGAATTGTTTCTTTGTTTAAACAATTTATAGTAAATGCCAAAACGTGCTGTAGAACTCGTTATCATATCGGATGTGCATTTAGGAACCTACGGATGCCACGCCAATGAGCTGTTGACTTATCTCAAAAGTATAAAACCTGAGAAAATTATCCTCAATGGAGATATTATTGATATCTGGCAGTTTCGCAAACGCTATTGGCCCGAAAGCCACATGAAGGTGGTGAGAAAGCTGTTAAAGTTTGTGGGAGAAGGTATTCCGGTGCATTACTTAACCGGTAATCACGATGAAATGCTTCGTAAGTTTGCCGACTTTAGTTTAGGTTCCTTACAGTTGGCTAATAAATTGGTATTACCGATCGAGGATAAAAAAGCATGGATTTTCCATGGTGATATTTTTGATATTACGATGCAACATTCTAAATGGTTAGCGCGTTTGGGAGCGATCGGCTACGATGCACTGATTTTGTTAAACAGTTTAGTAAATTGGTGTTTGGTTAAACTAGGTAAAAGCAAGATGAGCTTCTCAAAAAAAATTAAGGCTCGCTTTAAAGACGCTGTCAAGTTTATTAATGGTTTTGAAAATACCTGTGCAGAACTGGCTATCGAAAAGGGTTATCAATATGTAATCTGTGGCCATATTCATCAGCCCGAAATAAAGGAGATTATTACCGATAAAGGAACGGTAACCTATCTAAATTCGGGCGATTGGGTAGAAAATTTAACAGCACTAGAGTATCATCAGGGCTTATGGGCCATTTATCAATACCAACCGCAAGATGCCCTTATATCCTTTGATGATGCTGATACGCTAGACAACGAAAACCTCAATGATAAGCTAAATGTGAACAAATTGCTCGAAGTGCTAAAGGCCGGGAGCTAATTCACCACCAAAAACCGCTTATTTGTCTTCCCCTTCCCCTTTTATTCAGCCTAATATATTTACTGGTTTAGTATCCTTCAACATTTTTTGCTTTTACTTTTTAGTTTTCACTTCGTTTAAGCTAATATTGTGTTTTTAAATGCATAATGGAAATTTTATTACATGATCAATTTATTTAGAAAGTTTACACCATCGAATTTAGCATTTCTGATTGTTATAGCTTTCGTTTTATGCGTTGGAGCATTTTTCCATTTGCCAAGAGCCTTTCACCCTTTGCTCTTTGAGCAAGCCATAATGACTTTTCTAGGCAGCTTCAAACAGATAACATTATCGCCACAGGCGAATGTGTTCATAACGCTAGCACTTACGGTAACTCAGGCGCTGCTGCTTAACCGAATTGCAGATAACCATAACTTACTAGGCAGGCCAACCTTTCTACCAGCACTGATGTATGTTACTACAGCCAGCTTATTATTGCCTTTTTTAGCATTGACGCCAACGCTGGTGTGCAATTTCGTGCTCATCTGGATGATCGATAAGCTACTGAAAATGTACCATAGGAATGAAGTAAAATCAACCTTGTTTGATCTTGGTATGCTCGTTGCCGTAGGTACGTTATTCTATTTCCCTTTTATTTTAATGCTATTATTATTATGGATAGCGCTAATTATTTTCAGGCCTTTTGACTGGCGGGAGTGGGTAGCGGGCATATTAGGGTTTATAACAGTTTACTTTCTTTTAGGAATTGTTTATCTATGGAATGATAAAATTAGCGAGTTTTACGCTATCTGGAAACCCTTAGCTAATCCCTTTCCTACTTCCTTTAACATCGAAATTTATGACTATTGGGTATTGCTACCTTTGGCCCTGATTATGTTATTATTTTTAAATACTTTGCGTGAAAATTTCTATAAAAGCATTGTACATGTTAGAAAGTCATTTCAACTATTATTTTTCATGTTTCTGTTTGGCGTTTTATCTTATTATTTAAAAGCAAACTCCCACAATTATCATTTTCTAATATGCGCACCGCCAATTTCCATATATATGGCTTATTATTTTAATTTTGCCAAAACTTCCTGGTTTTACGAGAGTGTTTATGCCATGTTGTTAATAGCAATTTTATATTTTCAGTTCTTTTAAAACAATAAAACGGTGTGTTTTAACCTTTTTTAACAAAAACACAATGCTACACTAGCAAAAAATAAATAGCTTTGCAGTCTTGAATTAGCATGTAACTTCGTGAATAGTACATCCGCATGAGATTAAATATTAAGAAATACCTTTACATCGTTGGCATATGCTTTAGTGCAGCTGCTAATGCGCAGACAAATAGCAGCTCTCCTTATTCCGCTTTTGGGCTTGGTGCTTTAAGAGGAGATCAACTACCTCAATACCGTTCAATGGGCGGCTTATCAACAGGTGTACGGAGTTTAGGTGGCTATAGCAATATCAATGTAGCCAACCCAGCAGCTTATTCCAACATTCAATTGTCTACATTCGATATCGGCATGTATATGAACCGAACAATTCTCGAAAAAGGCGGCAAAAGCGAAGGAAGCGGGAATTTTGCATTGGATCATCTGAACTTTGCCATTCCACTGAGCCAACGATCAGCTTTTAGTTTCGGCCTTATGCCTTTTTCTGACATGGGGTACAGTTATTCCTCTCCAATGTCATTCGGCTCTACCGACACCACTAAAGCAAACAAGGCTTTTGCAGGAGAAGGAGGGATAAGCAAAGCGTACATCGGTTATGGGGTTCAATTTGGAAAACACTTCAGTGTAGGTGCTAATGTATCTTACCTATTCGGCAAATTGAATAATATCAGCGGAATTGAATATCCTAATCAGTTGGGCACCACTAATTCAAGAATTGAGCATAAACGCGATATTAATGGTTTTAATTTCGACTTGGGAGCGCAATACCATACGTTGTTGAATGAGAAAACGCTATTAACATTAGGGTACACGAACACCCCAGGCACCAAACTTAATTCTACAGCTTCGGAAATTGCTACACGTATCTCAAGTAATATTTCTGAAGGAACAATTAATTCTGTTCTAGATACCGTGTCTTCTTTTTATGGCAAAGAACAAAAGATAACAATGCCCATGCGCCATAGCTTCGGTTTTAGCATCAATAGAGCGAACAAGTGGCTATTAGGTGCAGACATCCGCTATGCTAATTGGTCGGATTACAAAGATGGATCTGTATTAGACGATCAAAGTAAATTTCAAGACAGTTACGGCGCAAGCCTTGGCGGCCAGTGGACACCAGATATTACTTCTATAAAGTACTGGAACGCTGTTGACTATCGCTTTGGCTTAAGATATGATAAAACGTACCTCAATCTAAACGGACAGGATATTAAGGACATGGCTTTAAGTATTGGGCTTGGACTCCCTATTCGTGCAGAGCGCGGTCTCTCATCCTATTATAAAGTCAACCTCTCTGCAGAAATGGGCCAAAGAGGAACATTATCCAGCAATTTGGTTAAAGAGCGATATTTTAATTTTACCGTATCCTTCATGTTGAACGACAGGTGGTTCCAACGTTATAAATATGATTAAAGCGGAGAAATAGGAGCAAATGAATAACAATAGCTAATTGGATGGTAAAAAGGTTAACTTATACTTTCAATAAACGTATAGCCATGGTTTTTAATCAAATCATGGTTTCATTGTTTTTTGCTATATTGTTTTTTTCTTCTTGCGAAAATGAACTAAAAGATGTTGAACGTATTGCCAATATAGAAGCAGAAGAGCCGATTGATATTTCTTACGGGGTTACCTTAATCTACAGCGATTCAGCTTTAGTAAAAGCGAAATTGATTTCGTCTAAAATGATAAAACACAATATAGACAGTCCTTTTTACGAATTTCCGAAAGATGTATTGCTGATTTTTTACGATAAAAATAAAAAAGAGGAAAGAAGAGTGACCTCCGACTATGGACTCTATTTTGAAAAAAAAGACTTGGTAGAGCTCAGGCACAATGTAGTTGTTAACATGGCAGACGGAACGGTTTTTAAATCGGAAGAACTGTTTTGGGATAACACGAAACGGATTTTCTACAATACGATGCCCTTAACGATTAAAACGCCAAATGGAGATGTTATGGCGGGCAATTTCTTTGAAGCGGACGAAAATTTTGACAACCGAAAAGTGAATGGCCCCCGAGGTGTTTACAATTTAAAGGAGGGGGAAGGGTTCTAATCCGGAGAGGAGAGGAGTTCAAATACGACGCTCCTATATCCGATACAATTGGCGTGAGCAAAAAGAGCAGGTCTAAATAGTATACTAAATACTAAATACTATTCTATTTTTTATTAGTAAAAATTGTATCTTGCGCCCGCATTAAAAAATTTGTTAGATTTTTATTTTAAATACTTAAAGGGTAAATAAATAAAGAACTTAAAACCTTAATCAATTAGTATATAGAGCATATGGGAATAATGACTTTTTTGCGGAACCGCGCGGGAATAATCATTGTAGTAGTTATCGGTTTAGCAATCGTAGCATTTTTATTAGGAGATGTTATCCGTTTCGGAACACCATTTTGGGCAAGGCATCAAAACGAAGTGGGTAGCATAGATGGAACCGCCATCAAATACGAGCAATTTAATGCTCAGGTAGAACAAAGCATTAATAATATGCGGCAACAAATGGGAGGGAACATGAGCCCCCAAATGAAGTCGTATGCTGTAGAAGATGCGTGGAACCAAAACCTGAGACATCTATTGTTGACGAAAGAACTGGAGCGGATTGGCTTAGGTGTTGGGAAAAATGAATTGAACGACATGGTAACCGGCAAAAATCCATCTCCAATGATTGTACAGAATTTTGGCAATCCCCAAACCGGAGAAGTAGACCGCAACCAATTGAATCAGTTTCTCTCGAATATCACAAACGAGTCTGGCAATAGTGAGCTAAGCAACCAATGGAATAGCTTTTTGGAAGCCATGCGCGACAATCGCTTGCAGCAAAAATATAACAACCTTATCCAAAACAGTATCTACGTGACTTCACTTGAGGCAAATGAGGAGTATAACCAACGAAATAAAATTGCCAATTTCAGTTATGTATTACTGGATTATGCATCTATTCCGGATAAGGATATCAAGTTAACCGATGCAGACTATCAAGCTTATTATAACGAGCACAAAGCCTCTTTTAAAAATGAGATGGAAACGCGTTCTTTTGATTATGTGGTGTTTAATGCACAACCAACAGCCCAAGATACGGCACTAGCAAAAGAAACCATAACTAATTTAACCCAAGAGTTGGCAAAAACAACTAACGACTCCTTATTTGCGACTTCAAATTCTGAACAAAAACGGCCTGTAGCTTACATCAAGAAAGGAACACTTAGCCCAGCCTTGGATTCACTGGTGTTTTCTGCAAACGTAGGAACAACCGTAGGGCCCGTTTACGCTAATGGCGTTTACGAATCTGCCAAAATATTGGATGCTCGTAATAGCCCAGATTCGGTTACAGCACGTCATATTTTGTTAAACCCAGCTCAAGAGGGCGGATTGGACAAAGCTAAAGCCAAAGCCGATTCAATCAAAAACCTAATTTTGAAAGGTGCAAATTTTGCGGCCTTAGCGGTAGAGTTTGGTACAGATGGCACTAAAGATAATGGCGGAGAATTAGGTACCTTTGCTCGTGGAAGTATGATTCCTGAATTCGAAAATGCCGTTTTCGATGCTAAACCCGGCGATGTATTTGTTTTAAATACACAGTATGGCATACACATCATAAAAGTTGATGCACAAAAGGGCATGTCTAAGGTAGTAAAAGCTGCCATTATTGATAAGAGTGTAACCAGCAGTAATGAAACATTAAGAGCAGCATATAGCAAAGCGTCGGATTTCTTTGGAAAAGCAAGTAGTCAAAACTTTCAGGAGGAAGCTAAAAAGACAGGCTTAACAGTAGAACACGCCGAGAATATTGCTCCGATGCAAGGTTATATTCAGAATCTGGAATCACCAAGAGAATTGATCAAGTGGGCATTCAAAGCAGAACAGGGAGACGTATCCGATAAAGTTTATGAGCTGGATAATCAATATGTGGTTGCCAAGCTAACCAATGTCCGTCCAAAAGGGCAGCTTTCGTTAGCAAATGTTAAGAAAGAGATAGAGCCTGCTGTAATCAATCAGGCGAAAGCCATAAAGCTTGAGCAAAAACTCAATGACGCCCTAAAAGGGGCTAAAAGCATAGATCAAGTGGCCCAAAAAGTAGGAAAAACACCAAAAGCCGAACAAAATATTGTTCTTGCAAACCCGATCTTGCCAGGAGTTGCCCAAGAAAATAAAGTAGTAGGTACTGTCTTTGGCTTACAACCGAAACAACTTTCTAAACCTATCGAAGGCACACAAGGCGTTTATGTTGTAGAGGCGACAGACTTTGTTAATCCTGCTGCCTTAGATAATTTGGACAGCCAAAAGCAACAAATTAAACAACAGATCGCGCAAAGAGTCTCTAATCAGTCGTTCCAAGCTTTATTAGATAAAGCAGACATTACGGATAACCGCGTAAGGTTCTACTAAAATTATTTATTCATACCTTTGTATCCGGATAAGATTTAAAACCTTATCCGGATATTTTCATTATAATACCTTGTCTTTTCAAGACAATTGGCCTGCAAGTGCCCATACAAAAAGAGCTTGTAAGCAGATGCATTGAACAACAAGGTATTTTATGTTCACGAGTATTAGGAAAAGTAGTATGGAAATCCAGGAAAATATTGTAAATAAAGTTGCCAATAGTGGCCTGCTGACATTTGATTTAGCCACGCTAAAATCAAATGCCGAAATGGTTGTTTATGACATTAAAGACAATCTTTTTCACGGGCTGATTTTACGGGAAAAAGATTTTAGAGAATTTGTTAAGGGAAATGATTGGACAAAATATCAAGCTAAGAATGTGCTTATAACCTGTTCTGCGGATGCCATCGTGCCCACTTGGGCCTATATGCTTCTCGCCAATCGGTTGGAGCCCTATGCCAACGAAATCTTCTTTGGTGATGCAAATACTTTTGAAGACATTCTCTTTGAACGTGTATTAGCACATTTAGACATGGAAAGATTTAGAGATCAACGGGTGGTGGTAAAAGGCTGTGGCGATATTAAGATACCTACTGCTGCCTTCGTAAATTTCACAAGCAAATTATCTCAGGTTGCTAAAAGTATTATGTACGGAGAACCCTGCTCCACCGTACCAATTTTTAAGCGTAAAATATAAAAAAGGTACCGTTCAATTGTAGAATAAAACAAGCTAAGATAAAATTGCCATTTAAATAAGCGGTACTAGCAGCTATTTTAAATAGTACCAAAAAATGGAATGATGAAGAAAACGCTCATAGTTTTAATAATATTGCTCTCTTTTGGAAGTGCCTTTTCGCAAACACTCCCTTACTTAAAGAAGCGTGTCTTTGCCCCAGGAGAAGAACTCACCTACAAATTAAAATATGGCTTTATCTCTGCAGCGGAAGGCGTACTTAAGGTTTTACCCGCTGATCTTACTTTTGATGGAAAACCCACTTACCACCTAAATGCTGTAGGAACAACATCTAAAGCTTTTAGTATATTTTATAATATCCGTGATCAATATGATTCTTATATTGACCAAGACACTTATCTGCCATACTTTTTTAGTGAAAATATCAAGGAAGGAAAGTATAGGAGAAATGACAAAATCCGCTTTTATCAACAAAAGAAAAAAATAGAGGCAACCCGTGGAAATTTTGACGCTAAGGAATCGCAAACATTCGATCTCTTGTCTGCCTATTACTTCTCCAGAACATTGGACTTGACCAATATTAAAGAAGGAGAGTCTTTTAAGCTATCTTATTTTTTAAAAGATACGCTCGCCTATCTCTATATCACCTATTTAGGTAAAGAAAATATAAAAACAGCTTTAGGCACCTTAAGATGCCTAAAGTTTAGCCCATCATTAGAACCTGGAAGAGTTTTTAAAAAAGACAGTAAACTACACCTATGGGTAACCGACGATGATAATCGTATCCCGGTAAAGGCACAGGTAGAAATCCTTATTGGTGCTGTTACCCTGGAACTTACTGGCGCAAAAGGATTAAAATACCCGTTAAAAAAAATAAAGTAAAAGCATAAACGCCAAAATGTCTTTTTAACGACAATTTGGCAGAACAAAAATATACCCGTCATGATGATTGAAGTAGGAGAGGTTTTAGTTAATGAAGAAGTAATTCAAGAGCATTTCGTATGTAACTTAAAGAAGTGTAAAGGCGCTTGCTGTGTAGAAGGCGATTCTGGCGCTCCATTAGATGCAAACGAGCTTGATAAGCTCGCAAAAGTTTATCCGAAGGTGAAGGCCTTTATGGCTCCTAAGGGCATAGCAACGATTGAAAAAACAGGTACACATGTAGTAGATATTGATGGCGATTTAACCACGCCGTGCGTAGATGGGAACAAAGAATGTGCGTATGTAACTTTGGAGAATGGCATTGCAAAATGCGCCATTGAAATAGCTTATAATCGAGGGCTTATCGATTGGAAGAAACCCATCTCCTGCCATCTATATCCTATCAGAATCACAAAATATCCTGAATTCGATGTGCTTAACTACGACCGTTGGCATATTTGCCATGATGCTTGTTCTTTCGGCAGTGAACTTAAGGTTCCGGTATATAGTTTCCTGAAAGAACCTCTTATCAGGAAGTATGGTGAAGCATGGTATAATGAGCTCGCACAGGCTGCCGAAACCTCTGATATATAAGCCCTTTGTAATATTTTCCTATAAGTCTTGTTTTTTTAGTTTTCTTTAACATTTTTTAACAGAAATGACATGTCAAAAATTTGGCTTTAAGGGCTAAATGGTATTACTTTTGAAATAATCAAATCAAAGTTTGCAGACTTAACAAACCAACGAGCGATTAAAGTGCTATCGTTATTAATGGGACACTTTCTTTTAATGAAATTTTCCTATCACGAAATCTAAAGAAAAACTTTCAATAGATAGTAGTTAAACCCGCTCAATATTTAAGGAATCGTTAAATAAAACAAGAAAATGAAAAAAATAGGATTGACACTACTAATAGCCCTCATCGGTGGAGCGATGGCTGTTGGAGGGTACAAATTGTTGGAAAAAAAACAAAACACCCAATTATCGTTTGAAGAAAGGCAGCAAGTTCACTATGCTAGTAATCCTAGCAACATTAGTGCCTCTACCGGTAATCCAGACTTTACGCAGGCTGCCGCTGCGGTTGCACCTGGAGTAGTACATATCAAAACGACCTACGAAAGATCTGCCAATTCTGGTGGAGACCCCATGGAGGATATGTTCCGGGATCTTTTCGGTGCACCAAGAGGTAAGCAAAGACAACAAGCCCCTCCTGCTCAAGCGTCTGGATCTGGGGTCATTATATCTACCGACGGCTATATCGTAACTAATAATCATGTGGTTGAAGGTGCAGATAAGATTACAGTTGAACTAACAAATAAAAAGGTATACGATGCAAAAATTATCGGACGCGATCCTAATACCGATCTAGCACTGATAAAAGTTAACGCTACAGGCCTTCCAATTGTAAAATTAGGAAATTCAGACGACGTTAACATTGGCGAATGGGTATTAGCCGTAGGCTATCCATTAGGTTTGCAATCTACTGTTACCGCGGGTATTATAAGCGCTAAAGGCCGTGCAATCGGCATCTTGGCAGACCAACAGCTTCAAGAACAATATCAACGCTGGCAACAAGAAGGAGCCGACCCTAACAACCGTCCCGCAAACTCAGCCGTCGAATCATTTATACAAACCGACGCGGTGATCAATAAAGGGAATAGTGGTGGAGCATTGGTAAATGCTAGTGGCGAACTCATTGGAATAAACGCGGCTATCATGTCGCAAAGTGGCTACTATGCGGGATATGGCTTCGCTATTCCGGTTAACCTGGTTAAAAAGATATCGGATGACTTTATAAAGTTCGGCAGCGTTAAACGTGGTTATGTTGGCATCACTTTCCAAGAGCTAAATACTGACGCGGCTAAAGAACTTGGTGTTAGTGACATAAATGGATTGTACGTTAACGGCGTATTACCTAATAGCGGCGGTGCAGCAGCTGGAATTAAGAAAGGTGATATCATTACTAAAATAGATGGTAATAATATCTATTCAAGCTCTGATCTACAAGAAAGAATTTACAGGCTTCGTCCAGGTGATAAGGTCAAGCTGACTTATAAACGCGAAGGTAAAGAAAAAGAGGTTGTGGTTACCTTGAAGGCCGAAGAAACAGCTAAAACAGGCAAAGAAAGTGCCAGCGCAAATCGTAGTACGGCCGAGCTTTATAATAAACTTGGGGCCGGCTTTATTCCAGCCAATGCCCAATTGAAAAAGAAATTCAACATCACTTCTGGTGTGGTAGTTTCTGATGTACGCAGAGACGGATTATTTGCAGAATATGGTGTTCCAAGAGGATTGGTTATTACATCTATTAATGGAAAAACTGTTAATAATGTAGATGATGTAGAGAGTGCATTGGCATACGGCAAAAACGATATGATTCAATTAACTGGCGTTACGCAAGACGGTGGGCGCTATACCACGAATTTCCCGTTGAAATAAAACAAACGGTAAATACCTTTAACACAAAGGGTTCTTCGAAAGGGGAACCCTTTTTAGTTATAAGTTTTAAGTCCTAGGTTATAAGTACCCGCTTGCCCTCGGCACCCTTAAAACGTATAACTTAACACGTACAACTTAAAACACAAAATTAGAACCATTCTAAATTGCTCAAATCACATGACATTATTATGTCATTGTTAAATCAATTAAATAGCTTTGCCTACCACTATTAAAAATAACACACAAAATGAGTAGTTTTAATCAAGCATTAACTTCCACTTTAGGAAAAAAACTAATCATGAGCTTAACGGGATTGTTTTTATGCACTTTCCTGATTGTGCACCTGATTGGTAACCTCCAATTATTTAAGGATGATGCAGGTAAAGCCTTCAATGACTATGCCTATTTCATGACCCACTTCCCACCTATAAAAGTGGTATCATACCTATTATATGCATCAATTGTGTTGCATGCCCTTTATGCTTTAGTTTTAACTTTGTACAATAAAAAAGCGCGCCCCATTGCCTATGCAAGTTACGCTGGCAATAAAAACAGCGCATGGAATTCACGGAACATGGGTGTTTTAGGCACCGTGTTATTGATTTTCATCGTTACACACATGTCTAATTTTTGGTGGAAGTACCATAAGGACCAGGTTCCTTATATTGAGTATAGAACAGACCTTAATACCTTAGAAACACAGGCTACAGAAATCTCGGCAGAAAATTTTGTGGACTACCAGAAATACACACAAGATGGCGTAGAAATAACTAAAGCCCGCGACTTATATAAACAAGTTGCCTATGCCTTTCAAAACCCATTATTGGTGGCTTTATATGTACTAGCAATGGCCGCACTGTCATTTCACTTAATTCATGGTTTTAACAGTGCGTTTCAATCCCTAGGTTTTGATCATAAAAAATATATTCCAATCATTCGGTTTTTAGCCGTTTGGTTCTTTGGCATTATCATTCCTATTGGTTTTGCGGCCATGCCATTATATTTTTTCTTTTGTAAATAATATTCACCAGTTAGCTTGCTCAGCTGTGATAAAAATAGAATAAAGATGATGTTAGATTCTAAAATACCAGAAGGCCCATTAGCGGAGAAATGGTCGAAACATAAATTTAATCTCAAGTTAGTCAACCCCGCCAACAAACGTAAGTTTACCGTTATTGTAGTTGGCACTGGTTTGGCAGGAGCCTCCGCTGCAGCTTCGCTAGCAGAACTTGGTTATAACGTAAAAACATTTTGTTATCAAGATAGTCCCCGCCGTGCGCACTCCATTGCTGCACAAGGAGGTATCAATGCAGCAAAAAACTATCAGAACGATGGCGATAGCGTATATCGTCTTTTTTATGATACTATTAAAGGAGGTGATTACCGCTCTCGGGAGGCCAATACCTATCGGTTAGCCGAGGTATCGGTTAACATTATTGATCAATGTGTTGCACAGGGCGTTCCTTTTGCCCGCGAATATGGAGGCTTATTAGACAACCGCTCTTTTGGTGGTGCCCAAGTATCACGTACCTTTTACGCTCGTGGACAAACGGGACAACAATTGCTACTAGGCGCTTATTCTGCCCTTAATAGGCAAATTCATACAGGTAAAGTGACTTCCTATACCCGTCATGAAATGCTAGATCTCGTTATGATAGATGGACACGCCAAGGGTATAGTTACACGCGACCTAAAAACAGGAGAGATTGAAGCTCATGAAGGACATGCTGTATTATTATGTACAGGAGGATACGGCAACGTTTTCTTCTTATCTACAAATGCCATGGGCTGCAATGTAACTGCAGCATGGCGAGCGCATAAACGAGGAGCTTTCTTCGCGAATCCCTGCTATACACAAATCCACCCTACTTGTATACCCGTAACGGGCGACCATCAATCCAAACTAACGCTGATGTCAGAATCATTACGTAACGATGGAAGAGTATGGGTACCTAAAACAGTAGAACTTGCCGAAAAACTTAGAAAGGGACAGTTAAAACCTTCTGATATAAAAGAAGAGGATAGGGATTATTTCCTAGAGCGCAAATATCCTTCTTTTGGTAACCTTGTACCTCGTGACGTAGCCTCAAGAAATGCAAAAATGATGTGCGATGAAGGTAGAGGTGTAGGTAAAACAGGCTTAGCGGTTTTCTTAGACTTTGCAGATGCTATTCAGCGCATGGGCGAAGATACCGTAAGGGCTAAGTATGGGAATCTATTTGATATGTACTATCAAATTACCGATGAAAACCCGTACAAACAACCTATGCGGATCTATCCCGCAGTGCATTATACAATGGGTGGACTTTGGGTAGACTATAATTTGATGACGAGCATTCCGGGATTATATGCCTTAGGAGAATGTAACTTCTCTGATCATGGTGCGAATCGTTTAGGGGCATCTGCTCTTATGCAAGGTTTAGCCGATGGTTATTTTGTAATCCCTTATACGGTTGGCGACTACCTCACCAGTCTTGGTAGCTTTGCTCCGGTCGACAAAAATAATCCCGCATTTGAAGCGACACGACGGGAAGTAGATGAAAAAATTAAAAGATTGCTTAGCCTGAAAGGTTCGAAAACCATTGATGATATCCATAAAAAACTAGGCCACATCATGTGGGAAAAATGTGGCATGGCTAGAAATGAGGCTGGTTTAAAGGAAGCTAAAATAGAAATTCAGGAACTTCGTAAAGAATTCTGGAACGACGTTACCGTATTAGGTGAGAATGAAGAGTTGAATCTCTCACTTGAAAAAGCCGGGCGCGTAGCTGATTTCTTAGAACTTGGCGAATTAATGGTTGACGATGCGCTAAATCGCTCAGAATCATGTGGTGGCCACTTCCGCGAAGAAAGCGCTACTCCGGAAGGTGAAGCTAAGCGGGATGATGAGCACTTTGCTTACGTAGCGGCTTGGCAATACAATGGGGATAATCAACCCGAAACGCTTCACAAAGAAGAACTCGTGTTTGAAAATGTAAAGTTAACTCAACGGAGTTATAAATAATTAGCCACTCAATAAACAATATAGCACCATGAGTGAAGAAAAAACAATGAATTTAACGCTTAAAGTTTGGCGTCAAAAAAACGAAAAGGCAAAAGGTAAATTTGTTACCATACAGGCCAATGGCATTTCTTCTGATATGTCATTTCTCGAAATGCTTGATGTGGTAAATGAAGACCTGACCAGAAAGGGTGAGGATCCTATATATTTTGATCATGATTGCCGTGAAGGAATCTGTGGAATGTGTTCGCTTCATATCAATGGCCAGCCTCATGGCCCCAAACATGAAACCACTACCTGCCAACTGCACATGCGCAGTTTTCATGACGGACAAACCATTGTTATCGAACCCTGGAGAGCAGCAGCATTTCCAGTAATTAAAGACTTGGCTGTAGACCGTACGGCTTTTGATCGGATTCAACAAGCCGGAGGATATGTTTCTATTAACACCGGAGGGGTACCGGATGGTAATACTATTCCAATACCTAAAACCAAATCGGATGAAGCTTTTGAATCAGCAACCTGCATTGGTTGCGGCGCCTGTGTTGCAGCCTGTAAAAATGCTTCTGCTATGCTCTTCGTCTCGGCCAAAATCTCCCAATATGCACTGTTACCACAGGGGCAAGCAGAGCGTTATCAAAGAGCACAAGCCATGGTAGAGCAAATGGACAAAGAAGGTTTTGGCGCATGTACCGTTACCAAAGCCTGCGAAGCCGAATGTCCGGTTGGAATTAAATTAACGAACATAGCCCGCATGAACCGGGATTACTTTAATGCAAAATTCTTTAAAGAAAAAACTTCGCATTAATCCGCTTTACATAATTAACTAAACAAACAAACGGCCTGATTAAATGTCAGGCCGTTTTCTTTTTGTGTAATGGGTTCTTAATTCACCAAACTATCGATCGGGTTGTAGTCGCTCACCCGATTTAGGAAATGGTTTTCGCCGAATCGGTCTTTGCTTTGTGCTGCTCATTCATTCCCTTTAGATTCAACTTGATAGGCAAAGCATAGGCCACTTTTACCGGCTTTCCGTTCATTACTCCGGGTAACCACTTCGGACATTCTTTTAACATGCGGATGGCCTCTTCTCCCGTACCATAACCTAAATCGCGAAGCAAACGGATATCATCTAATGATCCATCTTCATTGACGATGAAACTTAGATGTATCGCACCGCTTACCCCATGTTCTTTTGCCTCTTTGGGATATTGATAATGGCCAGCCACCCATTGATAAAATGCATACAGACCTCCAGGATACTTTGGCGGTATCTCTACTTTGTTAAAATCCTCCACGTTTTTAACCTTTTTTGATTTATCCTGAACGGAAGCAATATCGCTATCAGCCAAATTTGTATTCCTACTTAATTTTTCCTTATCGCTTTCATCTCCGCTTTCTTTTTTCATAACACCTTTTTTTCTCAAGGGTGGCGGCGGTGGAGGAGTCGGATTACTTTCTGTGCTATGGGCCGTCTGATCTGTACCGGGATATCCTACTATAGTAATCACTTTTAACAGTTCGTAATCAGCTGGACTGACAACAGGTGGATCGAGTGCTTTAGGAGAAACTTTCCATAGGATAAACTTTATCCGTAGCACATGCTTGCCTTCGGGCATTACCCGTTTTACTTCAGCTAAGCGTAAAACACGCTCAATTTCCTTTTCTTCCTCATAGCCTATGGTATTTAAGGTCTTTAATGACTTTATTTCCCCTTCCATATATTCAAAAGAGACATCGACTACACCTTGTGCTTGATTCTTCCTAGCTTCTCGTACATAATTGATTTTTTGTGCAACGACATTATAAAATGTCTCGACATCTTGCTGAGGAAGGAGCGCGAGGGTTGTCAAGTCTCCCGCCCTATCGCTTACCTTCGCCGAAGAGAAAACCAACATGGCAATAAATAAAGGCATCGCCAAAAGATATTTAAGCAAAGCTGGCCTACTGGATTTATCTTTAAAAAGCATGGTAATCCGATTTTTAATTGCCGACTGGTTTAGGAAGCTATTGGCTAAGACAGAGGGTGCAACAGCAAAGCTTCGACCAATAAGTAACTCGGCATACGCGATCTTTTCTTCATAACTTTTATTTACAGCCTCATCTGCAATATATTCGTGTATCAACCTAATGGATCTGGATAGTAAATACACTACTGGATTAAACCAATTAAATAGTTTGATTAATTCCACAAAAAGAATGTCTAAAGAGTGTCGCTGCTTTACGTGAACTTTCTCGTGCTGGAACACCTTATCGCTCCCCTCTTGTTTTTTATCAACTTTTATAGTGCCTATGAAAGAATAGGCATCACCCACATTGGTTTCCTTTAAGCGTTTATTTATCGCCAAATAGTGATAAATAAAAAATAGCAATTGCAAACAACAACCTCCAAAATACACATAAAACAACCAAGAAAAAGCAGAGCCTCCTACGTTAACTTCTGCTGACGCTTGAGGATTAGCATAAACGGTAACCGCGTCTAAACTCGTTCTAGCAACAACTACAGTAGATGCCTGAAAAGCGCTTTGTAGCCATTCCAGCTGTACCAAGGGTAAGATAAACGATATAAAGGTGGTTCCAATCAAATAGACGCGGTTGAGCTGAAAGAATGTTTCTCTAGATAAAAAAAATCTATAGAATGCATAGAATAGCACAAGATATATATTAGCGATAATCAAGTAGTTCATAATGCTAAAGTTTATGGTTTAACCGATTCTTATTTCTTCTTTGCTTTTTCTAATAGCTTAAACAAATCATCTGCTTCTTTAAGGGACAGCTTTCGTTCTTGAAGAAAAAAGGACAGCATATTCTGCGGAGAATTATCGAAATAGCCTAATAATAACTTCCCCGTAGCGAAATCTTTATATGCATCTTTAGAGATCTTGGGAAAATAACGATGGCTCTTTCCGAAACTATCATGCCCAACAAAACCTTTGGTCTCCAAAATACGAATAATGGTAGAGACCGTATTATAAGCAGGTTTTGGCTCGTCCATTTGTTCTATAATCTCCTTTACAAATGCTTTTCCCAGCTTCCAAAGCTCTTGCATTACCTGCTCTTCCGCCCGTGTTAATTCTTTTATTTCCATTTTTAAATAAATTAGTCTAGATGCACTAGATATACAAATATAAAACTAATATTTTAGTTTAACAACTAATTATTTAGTTTTATTCTTGTGGAAAGAAAAAAAGCGCTCCAGAAAACCGGAACGCTTTAAAGTATAATATATGTGGGGGTAATGTGATGTACGCTAAGCGCAACGCTAAGTCATCAGATTTTACTAAAAGAAAATAGCACTAACATTGAGATATTTTGGAATAGTAATAAATGAGGCATTAACATCAATTTGCTCATGAATCATTTCCTTATTAACATGCGCACAAACAATAACAGCCGCTACAATGATAGGGATGAGTAGTAATAAAAATGGCGAAATATTAGCTATATATGCTTTCATCTGTTTAGATTTAAAATTTTTCATTGAACTGTTAATAATTACTACACCACAAATAAACGACGCTTCTCGGCTTTCTGAAAGTTTTTTAGACTAACACACTGTATTACTAGACAAACAGACACTCAAAGCTCATCGGGTTAAATGGTTTATTCATCGAAACAAGAAGCCTGTTTGTCTATCTAAGCCCAATCCTGCTATAATAACGGTATATTTGTTGTAAATGCAACTGTAAAGAAATTATTCATCCGAAAACATCTCCATATATGAAGAAAAGCCATATTATCTATCATACCTTGGTATGGTTAATATTAGCTACGCTGTTATTTTTAATAAATGACGATAAAGCGAACCTGAAACATGCGCTCTTCTACGTCTTATTCACCTTGATCAATATTGGGATTTTCTACATTTCCTATTTCTTCATTGCACCATATTTTTTGGGCAATAAGCGGTATTTAGTTGGCATTGCCACCTCCCTCACGCTCTTGTTCCTTATCTCTTTTATCAAGCTAGTGATCGCAATTTATAATGCAGATACGCTAATGCACTATGGAGATGATCATGAAAAAATAATTAGCAATGGAGAGTATTTTCTAGCGGCTATCATTGTTACCTTATTCTTTATGCTGCTCGGATATGGCTTCCGCTTGGCCATCAATTCCTATCAAATGGAGCAGGCCAGGAAAACCCTTGAAACAGAAAAACTCAATGCAGAGCTTGCTTTCTTAAAATCCCAGATTAATCCGCACTTTCTTTTCAATTCGCTAAATAACATCTATTCGCTTGCTTATCAGAAATCCGATAAAGCCCCGGAAGCCATATTAAAATTATCGGAGATAATGCGTTATATGCTCTACGAAAGTAATGACGAAAAGGTTTCTTTAGAAGATGAAATTAACTATCTAGAAAATTACATTGACCTGCAAAAATTAAGGGTAAAAGAGCACGTTTACCTAGAGCTTAATATAAAGGTTGATAATTTTCAGCACCGTATTATGCCTCTTTTAGTAATTTCATTTCTAGAAAATGTTTTTAAACATGGCGTTGCAACAGACAAAGAACACCCTATACGGATTACCGTCGAAGTACAGAACAATCGGCTCCATTTTAAAGCCCAAAATAAAAAAAGCAAATTAAACAAGGATAAATCTGGCGGTATAGGACTCACAAACCTTAAACGAAGACTAGAACTGGGTTATCCAGACAAGCATACATTTATTGTACAAGATAATGAGGACTTTTACAGCAGCGAATTATTTGTATATTTATAACAACAAATTTCAAGACTATGATACGATGTTTAGTAGTTGATGATGAACCTTTGGCCTTAGATATTATAGCAGACTATATTGAGAAGGTACCTGAGCTCACACTTTCTGCAACTACAACCAGTGCAATAGAAGGGATTGGTCTTGTTCAGCAGGGAGGCATTGATTTGATTTTTTTAGATGTACAGATGCCCGAACTTACAGGTATACAGTTCTTAAAAATCATCAATGGCAAATGCGATGTTATACTAACCACGGCCTACCCACAATATGCCCTGGAGGGCTACGAGCTAAATGTTACCGATTACCTACTTAAGCCGATAGCATTTGATAGGTTTTACAAATCAATCCAAAAGGTTGTTACCCAAAGAAATACAATATACAACAAAAATGTTTCTATTGATTCACAACCGATTTTAAATAAGTCTGGAGATTTTATTTTTGTAAAAACAGAGCATAAAATACAACGCATTGATTACGATGATATTTTATATATTGAAGGTTTAAAAGATTATATCTCCATTTTCACCGCTAACGAACGAGTAATTACGCTACAGAATATGAAGAAAATGGAAGAAACACTCCCTGAAGAGCGCTTTATCCGCGTTCATAAATCGTATATCGTAGCACTCGAAAAAATCGAAAGTATAGAGCGTGGTCGTATTTTCTTGAAAGAAAAGCTTATTCCTATTGGAGACACCTATAGAGATGCTTTTTTTAAACGCATTGACGAAAGACATAGCTAAGCTTTATTTCGCCACCGCCGCTAAGTGGATTCCAGGCTTCCCTATAATACCATATTGTCCTTTCCCCGATAGAATTTGCTGATAAACCAGCTTGCTTTTCGGCTGTAAAACCTCCTGAGCCTTCACTATCCCGTCGTCCCGTTTTAATGTGTAGGCATATTTTCCTTTTTGATAATAATACCGGGAAACAATCTCTGTTTCAAGCGCCGCTTTAATCTCATCTTTATACAAGAGTAATGCACGTTGCTCTTGAGCCAATATTTTAAGTTTAACCGCTTCTAATTCGCTCACAACATCGTCCGATAATTCTTCTGCTTCAATTATTTTCTTTAAGTGGCTAAACACGCGTGCTGATCGAGACGAGTAAGCGACATCCTGAGTAGAGAGAAAATTCAAAAAATCTTGATATTCATTATCGGTTAATCGAAAATTAGCTGCATCTTCAATATGAATGTGGCGATTATAGTAATTAGTTGCGTAAGTTGGTATTAATAGCTGCTTGTTTAAAGTCCGAACAATAGCCGCGCTCCTATCCTTACTTATTTCTATATCGGGATAGATACCATTGCCATCATAGACCTTTCTTCCCATTTTAGTGGTAAATTCTGCTGCCAAGCTATCTTCTACCTTAATCGCTTGCCCTTTTTTATCCTTATGCGCATAATCCAGCGCTTGAATACATCTTCCCGATGGAGTATAGTACTTTGCTACGGTAACTTTAACCATATTATTAAATGGCAATCTATATGTTTGCTGCACAAGGCCCTTTCCAAAACTTCTTTCGCCTATAATAACCGCTCGGTCCATATCCTGCAACGCCCCGGCAACAATTTCTGAAGCCGATGCTGAATTTTCGTTAATCAATACCACTAAAGGTAAATGAGGTACTAGGGCTTGCGTGCTGGTAATGTAAGTAAAAATATTATCAGGGTCCTTTCCCTTTTGCGTTACCACCTTCTCCCCTTGGTTTACAAAAAGATTTACAATCTTTACCGACTCTTGCAAAATTCCACCACCGTTGTCTCGCAGATCCAAAATTAATCCGTTTAAGCGGCTCTGCCTATGCAAATCGATTATAGCCTCATGCATTTCTTCTGCTGCACCACTTAAAAACTTATCAAGCTTAATATAACCGATATTTCCCGCTAGTAAACTGCTATAGCTAACATTGGGCTGCACTATTCTATCCCGAGTAATAGCAAGCTCTTTTATCGTCGCTGATTTACTATCCCTAATTTTTAAACGGACAATAGACCCTTCGCTTCCCTTCAACAGATGGCTAATATCTTCCGGTTCCTTTCCGTAAACGGGTATGCCATCTACGGCCAAAATCTCATCTCCTACATGTAAACCAAATCGATGCGCAGCATAGCCCTCAAATATTTCTGCAACGATGACCTGTCCAGCTTTTGTGGCCCAAACTTCTGCCCCTAGTCCACCGTACTGTGTGTTTACATACTTTAATCTGAAATCTTCTAATGCGGATTCAGGAATAAATTCTGTGTAAGGATCTAGTTCTTCCAGCATCGCATCTATCCCTTTTTTCATTAAGATATCTGCGTCTACCTTTTCTACATAATGTAAATTCACCTGCTTGTAAAGAGCTGAAAAGATTTCGATATTTTTACCTATCTCGAAGAGATCTCCCTTTGCTATCGTAAAAGCCGTTAGCACCAAGGCTAGCAAAGCGCCTAAAATGACTTTCACTCTTTTCCGCTGTCTGCTTAACCCTTTCATTAGCTATTAATTTATCGGATTTACCGAATAAAACCTGAAAGTAGGAGAAGAATTCGTACAGAGGTAATAGAAAAACCACTCGACGAAATTCGATTCAGCTTTTAATATTCAGAGGCGATTGTTCGCTAAGCTAGCCAGCCCCTTTTGCAACGTAAATAGGACATAAGCAGGCTTTCGCTTTATTCGCTCCGCCAATTTAGTAACCAGCTCTTCTTCCTGCCCTTCTTTATATCTTAAGTCGTCATCTGTTAAATGATTATATTTCCGTTTTATTTTCTCCTTTAAGATTTCCCAATCTGCTTCATTTAAAGTAAGTGAACTCATAAATTCTTTGGTTTTAAACAAACTTAAATAAAATTCGCTAAAACATATAGCGAAAAACAGATTTTGGAGATGATTTTTATGACAATATAAATTTATCAATAATTTAGGCTCGAAATTTGCGGATTCTGGACAAAAAAGTCCATAGGATACTATTACGCGACTACTAAAGCTATTTACAATTAAAACGATTATTAACATGAAAAAAGCATTTTTATCTTTCTGTATACTGGTTAGTACAGTAGCAATGGCCTCAGCCCAATTACTACCTACTTTTCAATTAGGGATTAAAGGAGGTCTAAACTTTTCCTCACTAAAGACAGATGGTCAGTGGCTCAACTCGAGTGCAAAAGCCGGTTATCAAGCGGGGATTTGGGCGCGCTTGGGAGGTGCTGGGCTTCACTTTCAACCTGAACTTTACATCACTGGGAAAAATGCAAAAGCTAAATTAACCGACGAAAATAATGCACAGGTTGATCTGAACTTCACGAGCTTAGACTTACCTTTACTATTGGGCACGCGAATTGGACTAGGTCCTATAGCTGCTCGAGTTCAAGTGGGCCCGGTTGTTTCTTTTTTAATAGACAAAGATAATTCCATCTTTGATCGTATTGGCGATGCAACAAAACCAGGAAGTTATCGCAACCAAGCTATCGCTCTTACAGGTGGCGTGGGTGTAGACATTATGAAGTTTAGAGCCGACTTGAGGTATGAACATGGCTTAAGCAGTTTAAGTAAAGACGGTTCAGACTCCCAAAAAATAAGTCTATGGACCATTGGCGTAGGGTATAGACTATTTTAACTACATAAGTAAAGAAATAAAATAGCAAGAGCACCTTTAATCATTAAAGGTGCTCTTGCTATTTATTATCTCGATCGTAGACGCCCAGTTTTGTCTGCATAATCATGGCGATGTTTGTTGCCCGGAATTTAACTTCGGTAGCCCGCTCGCCTTCAAACAATTTATCAACAGTTTCTTTCCATATATCCAGCCACCTATCAAAATGTACTGTTTTAAAAGCCGAAAGATAGTCTAAGTTCATGTGCTTAAACAACATTCCACCCTTATACGCTCCAGTACTAAATAAAATGTTTTCCCAAAAAGACACAATGGTGGGAATATGATGATTCCAATCGATAGGTATCACGGTGGTGAAATAATGCCCTATAAGTTCATCCTTAGTCGCCTGCTCATAAAATAAGCGAACAAGCTTATCAATATCTTCCCTATTACCGATGTCTCCCATTATTTAATTCAAAAACAATAACAAAGATACAAAAAAAGGCCACCAAGATATGGTAGCCTTCCGTCAGATACTAAAACAAACAGTACATACTTCTAAAGTACTTTACCGTTATCTTTAAACTTTGCTATTTTGGAATCGTTATCTTTAAGCAAAGCTATTTCATAATATGATTTACCTTTTAGCGGTTTAACAAAATTTGCACTAGCTGTTTTCCAACCTTTAAATTCGTTACCACTCAAGGTTTCTTTTATTGCACTAGGTAAATCTCTAGGGTGCACCGGCGTTTTTTCATCATCGAACGCGCTTTCCATACGCTTAAAATTTGCTTTTGACGTTGACTTTAATTCCTTTACAAGAACCAGTTCTGCCTTTAACGAATCGTTCGACGCCTCATACACAACTAATGAATCTTTTGATATACTATTGCTTTGGTGATTCCCATTATCTACTACACCTGCTCTAAGTCCAGTAAATAAAAAAGATAAAACCGACGCAATCAAAACAAATTTCTTCATTACTCTTCCTCCTTGATTTCACATACTACTACTAAAATAGCATGCCAAAACAAAAAAGGGCCTCGATTAGTAGATAATCCACATAAATCGCTTGCCTTCGTCTCCGCATCCTCCACAAATTGTAGAATCTACTCCCCACTCAATCTGTAAAACAGCAATTGTTCCCCTACGAACAACACCTTTCAGATCTAATCCAGCACCTTCTGCAACATTACACATAAAAGGAATTTATCGAGGTTTCATCTATAAACGTAAGTTCTCAATGGCAGAAGAGAGATTGAAAAATGCATTTATATACCATTTTTGTAACTTGCATATAAGTGCAAATTAGCTAAGTTTGTATTATGAACGCTTCAGAAATAAATAAACGGTGGCGAGTGCTACAACAACACATGGCAACGCATTTTGATACCGAAACGCCCGACATAAAGGTGCTACTGTTTTTAATTGGCGTACAAGAACTGGGAAAAGGACCAATGAAGTTTTCGAAACGGCAAAAAGAAGAGCTAATGCATATAGCAAACTGTAGACTCTTTAGTGAGATGGGTTTCTATGAGCTAGAAGGAGTAGATCAGGATGGCTGGCCGCACTGGAATTTAGTTAAACCCATTCCGAATTATACCTTATTAGAGCAAGAAATGATTATAAAATCGCTCATTGTTAACTATTTTGAAGAATATATTCCAAACTCAACCAAATAGTTAACCGGCCAGCTATCTCACAAACAATAATGAAGAAAATAACACTTTTAATATTCCTTATCCAGACATCCTTATTCGTTTTTGCAGCCAAGCCATTACATAGCTATGTCAAATTAACGGTAAATGGCAACGAATGCACTATACTGCTTTATAATGAGACCCCCCAACATCGCGATAATTTTTTAAAGCTGGCACAAGAAGGCTTTTATGATGGCACCCTTTTTCATCGTGTTATTAAGGATTTTATGATCCAGGGAGGAGATCCTGAGTCGAAAAAGGCGGCACCTGGTGTGCTATTGGGGGAAGGCGATTTAGCCTATAAGATTCCAGCAGAATTTAATGATAGCTTGTTTCATAAAAAAGGGGTTTTGGCTGCCGCCCGCGATAATAACCCCGATAAAGCATCCAGTGCCTGCCAATTCTATTTGGTACAGGGCAGAAAATATTCTGCAAAAGAACTAGATAGGCTTGAAGAACTAAAATTCGATGGAAGAAAAATTCCAGACTACCAACGTAAAGTTTATGAAACCACTGGCGGAACTCCTTTTTTAGATCATAATTATACTGTTTTCGGAGAAGTTGTTAAGGGATTGGATTTAATTGATTCTATCGCTGCATTGCCTACAGACAGTAATGATCGCCCTGTACAGAACATAGCGATGGAAATTACAGTACTGACGCCATTGGCCACGCGTCAACTAGAGGCCGAATTAAAGGGAGAGCCCTATAAGCCAAATATATTTAGACGTTTCTTAGATTTGTTTGCAAAATAATACGATGAGAATCATTAGCTATAACGTAAACGGCATTCGTGCGGCTATGCGCAAAGATTGGGTAAGCTGGCTAAAAAGTATTGATGCCGACGTTGTTTGCCTACAAGAAATAAAAGCATCTCCAGATCAATTGATAGACCTACTACTGATAGAGGCTTTGGGTTATGAACATTATTGGTTTCCCGCCGAAAAAAAGGGTTATAGTGGCACTGCTATTTTAACGAAACGCACACCCAAACATGTAGAATATGGCTGCGGGGTAGAAGCCTACGATAAAGAGGGCAGGATAATCCGCGCTGATTTCGAAGAGTTGTCAATTATGAGTGCCTATTTTCCCTCTGGTTCAAGTGGAGATGTACGGCAAGATTTTAAGTACCAATTTCTAAACGACTTTCAGGCATACAGCAACAAACTGCTAACAGAATTACCCAATTTAGTCATTTCTGGTGATTATAACATTTGTCATAAAGCGATCGATATTCATAACCCAAAATCAAACGCAAACTCTTCTGGCTTTTTACCCGAAGAGCGAGCATGGATGGATAGTTTTATTAATAGTGGCTACATTGATACCTTTAGGCACCTACATCCAGAACCGCATCAGTATACGTGGTGGAGCTATCGGGCCAATGCCCGTGCAAAGAATTTAGGTTGGCGAATTGACTATAACTTAGCCAGTAAGGCGCTAGAATCCCACATTAAACATGCGGCAATCCTACCAGACGCTTTACATTCTGATCATTGCCCCGTTTTATTGGAGTTAACTTTGTGAAATATGTTTACCTCGTATAGAATTCTTTGTTATGCAAAAACACCTCTTCATGCTCCTCTTAGGATGCAAGCCTCAAGGGCGCTTTACGGAACAACATGATATCTTTTTCGGAATCGGCGGTTCGCTAAGAGATCTTATTCCTGCCATTATAGATTTCTGGCCTGAAGCAGTGGGCAAGATTCATTTAGATGCCTGGCGCAGAGTTTCTGTGGTTGATGGTTATCACATCACTGTAGAACCTTTAGATACACCTCCTCAGGAAAGCAATTCTACCCATCAGCTTTTTTTCCTAAACCTGGGCGGTTATAAGGAAAATGATTTTGAGGAATACCACTATAAAATGTTAATAGTAGCCGACAACAAAGCTGCCGCCATAAGTAAGGCCAAACAGACCGCATTCTTTAAGCACAATGCATCTCCACATATTGACGATAAATACGGCGTAGATGTGGATGATATTTATGAAATCGAAGAAATCCTTGGGTCTCAATTTAAGGAGAAATACCGCATTATAATTTCCCAAACCCCGGCTAATGAAGAGGACGACGAAATACATCCAGAATATATAAAGCTGAGTAACCTCCCTTAGGTTAAATATAGGATTCGTTTTTTAAAAAATATTCTATACCTTTGGCATATAGCTTTAGGGGTGTCCCATTTTTGGGGCTGAGAGTTACCCTCATAACCTGCTCAGGATAATGCCTGCGAAGGGAAAAGTACACAAGTCTCCTCACCACCTTTTTGGTTGACTTCTAAAGCATATAAAAATAATGCATTATGGAAGTCATCATTAATCAACAAACATTTCACTTACAGAGCAACTCCTTAACAGGAGCTTTAAAGACGTATGGCCTTACCCAAACAACAGGTATTGCCGTTGCCGTAAATGACACGGTTATTCCCAAAACGGCATGGGAAGTCTTTCAAGTAAAAGCCAACGATCAGATTACGATCATTACAGCTGCCCAAGGAGGGTAGTGTAACCTCATAAAATAAAAATTAATGCTATGAAAACAGAAAAACTGCCTTCACAGGAAACCATTAGCCGTACCCCATTTCCAGGTTCAAAAAAAGTTTATGTGAAAGGCCGATTACACAACATCGACGTTCCGATGCGGGAAATAAGCCTTTCTCCTACGACTGATCAGTTCAAAAATATAACGGAAGAAAACCCTCCAGTTACCGTTTATGATACCAGCGGTCCTTACACTGATCCAGCAGTAGATATCAACGTATTAAAGGGCTTGCCCAAACTTCGTGAAACGTGGATTGAGCATCGTAAAGATACTCTTCAATTAGCCTCAATAAGCTCAGACTATGGAAAATCACGTTTAGTCAATTCCGAACTCAACTATTTGCGTTTTGAATATTCACAAAAACCCAGAAAAGCCAAGCAAGGACATAATGTCTCGCAAATGCATTATGCAAAGCAAGGTCTCATTACACCAGAAATGGAGTTTATAGCTATTCGCGAGAACCAACGACTTGAAGAACTTTACCAAAAAGATAATATTTTGTGGCAACAGCATAAAGGCCACAACTTCGGATCGCATACACACAATGGCTTTATTAGCCCCGCATTTGTGCGCGACGAAATCGCCTGCGGACGAGCTGTTCTTCCGAGTAATATTAATCATCCAGAAACAGAACCGATGATTATAGGCCGCAATTTCCTGGTGAAGATTAATGCCAATATTGGCAACTCGGCTGTAACTTCAAGCATTGAAGAAGAAGTTGAAAAAATGGTTTGGGCCATACGGTGGGGAGCTGATACAGTGATGGATTTATCTACAGGAAAAAATATACACGAAACACGCGAATGGATTATAAGAAATTCACCTGTCCCAATAGGTACTGTACCTATTTATCAAGCGTTGGAAAAAGTAAATGGCAAAGCAGAGGAATTGACCTGGGAGCTTTTTAAAGACACCCTTATTGAACAGGCCGAGCAGGGTGTAGACTACTTCACTATTCATGCCGGTGTACGCTTACCTTATGTGCCCTTAACCGCCAAACGTACCACTGGAATTGTCTCGCGTGGTGGTTCAATAATGGCTAAATGGTGCTTAGCCCATCATCAAGAGAGCTTTTTATATACGCATTTCGAAGAGATCTGTGAAATCATGAAAGCTTACGATGTAAGCTTTTCGTTAGGAGATGGTCTTAGGCCGGGATCTATCGCTGATGCAAATGACGCGGCTCAGTTTGCCGAGCTTGAAACTTTAGGAGAGTTGACCAAGATTGCCTGGAAGCATGATGTACAGACCATGATAGAAGGTCCTGGCCACATTCCTATGCATATGATAAAGGAAAATATGGATAAGCAATTAAAGGAATGCGGAGAAGCCCCATTCTATACATTAGGCCCACTTACAACAGATATTGCACCTGGTTATGATCACATTACTTCTGGCATAGGGGCTGCCATGATCGGTTGGTTCGGCACGGCCATGTTGTGCTATGTAACGCCTAAAGAACATTTAGGTTTACCGAACAAAAAAGACGTTAAAGATGGCGTAATAACCTATAAGATTGCGGCGCATGCGGCCGATTTAGCCAAAGGACATCCAGGAGCACAGTATCGAGATAACGCCATGAGCAAAGCCCGTTTTGAATTTAGATGGGAAGATCAGTTTAATTTGGCCCTAGACCCAGACACGGCTCGGGAATTTCATGATGAAACGCTACCAGCCGAAGGAGCTAAAACAGCTCATTTCTGCAGCATGTGTGGACCTAATTTTTGTAGTATGAAGATTAGCCAAGACGTTAGAAAGTTTGCTGAAGAACAAGGACTAGAGACTGAAGACGCAATTAATAAAGGCATGCGCGAAAAGGCAACTGAATTTCAAAAGAATAACTTCGAAATTTATTCTTAGTTAATTTTATACCGCTGTATGAAGCTTATCGTCATCACACCCGAAACATTTGTTAAAGGAGAAGCTGAAATTATCAATAAGCTTTTCTGGGTAGGCTTGGAATATCTGCATATCAGAAAACCTACCGCAAATGAAGAAACGGTACGGTCGTTTATAAAATGCATAGATAGCTCTTTTCGTAAACGATTAATTATCCATAAGCATGTTCATCTGTTCGAAGAAATGGCATTAGGCGGCATCCATGTAGGAGTTGAAGAGTTTTCTGCGCTAGCGCAGAAAACTCTTCAAGGTGTATGCTCCATTTCAACACATAGTATAGCGGAATTCAAAGCTTTCGACAGCCCCACTACGCACATCTTTATCAGTCCTGTATTTAACAGTATCTCAAAAATTGGCTACTACGCCAACCCTGATCTTTTAGCGGCAGGGTCTATATCGCGTAACGGACGACTTATCGCATTGGGGGGCATTTGTTGCGAAAACATCTTGGAGGTTAAAAGATATGGTTTCGATGGCGCCGCTATCTTAGGTTATTTATGGAATAGTGACACCCCCCTGAACCAATTCAATAAAATACAAAAAATGTTACACCATGCCCATGAAATCTAGCTTAAAAAAAATTGAACGCTTACAGTATATTACACATCCGGTAGCTGAATATACAGCGGCCGATCAGACCCGTTTGGTAACCGAAACGGGAGGGAAGTGGATCCAGTTTAGAATGAAGCACACTAATCCGCATATTTTTAAAGAACAGGCCGAAAAGGCACTACATGCAGCCCGCGAAAAAGACGCTACCTTCATTATAAATGACGATGTGCTAGCAGCAAAAATGCTGGATGCTGATGGTGTACATATTGGTAAAGAAGATCTCGATCCTCTTGTGGCAAGAAAACTCCTAGGGGAAGAAAAGATTATAGGCTGCACAGCCAACACCTTAGAAGATATCCTATATCTCAGTGCACAGCCTATTGATTATATTGGCTTAGGCCCTTTCCGCTTTACCGGTACAAAGCAAAAGCTAAGTCCAATACTAGGTCTAAGTAGCTACAAAACGATTATGCAGAAACTACAAGGACATGGTATCGATATTCCGATTATTGCTATTGGTGGGATAATGATAACCGACATAGCCAATCTGTTTGAAACAGGCATTTACGGTATTGCCACATCAAGTGCAATTCTAAATACTTCAGATCCAAAGGCGTCCTGTACTGCGCTATTAAATGAAATAAAAAGAAATTGTTATGAATCAACCATTAAAAATAGCAGATAAAACCTTTAGCTCAAGATTATTCACCGGCACAGGAAAGTTTAGTTCTATAAAGGTAATGGAAGAGGCTATACTCGCTTCTGGTAGCGAATTGGTAACGGTTGCGCTAAAACGCGTGGCACATCAGCAAATCGAAAACGATCAGCTATTAGCACACCTCAACCACGACCATATTAACCTTCTACCTAATACCTCGGGCGTACGCACGGCTAAAGAAGCCGTTTATGCAGCTGAATTGGCACGTGAAGCGCTGGAAACAAACTGGTTAAAGTTAGAGATACATCCAGACCCTAAATACCTAATGCCAGATCCTATTGAAACGTTAAAGGCAGCAGAAGCACTTATTAAACTCGACTTTATTGTATTGCCTTATTGTCATGCCGACCCCGTGTTGTGTAAACGCCTGGAAGGAGTAGGCGTGTCTGCGGTAATGCCTTTAGGAGCACCAATAGGAAGCAACCAAGGGCTTACCACCTTAGCTATGCTTGAAATTATCATACAGCAGTCGACCGTACCTGTTATTATTGACGCGGGGATAGGTAAACCCAGCCAGGCGGCTCAGGCGATGGAAATCGGTGCAGATGCCGTATTGGTCAATACCGCACTGGCAACTGCCAACGATCCAATAGCCATGGCAATAGCGTTCAAACAGGCAGTAGAGGCTGGAAGATTAGCTTACGAATCGGCCGGTTTAACCCCTATAAGCAATAATGCCGTAGCATCAAGTCCACTTACATCATTTTTAAACACCATATAGCATGCTGTTTACAGAATATTTTAATTATTATCAATGGGATATAGAACAAGCTTCTATTTACGCTAAAACAACTGAAGATGTTGTACGGGCATTAGCCAAAAATAACCGTACCTATGAGGATTTCAAATCGCTGATATCTCCTGCGGCCCTCCCCTTTCTAGAGCAAATGGCCCGACTCAGTCAACGGGAAACACAAAAGCGCTTTGGAAAGACCATACAGCTCTATGCTCCTTTATACCTTTCCAATGAATGTCAGAACATTTGCACCTATTGCGGCTTCAGCCTAGATAATAAAATACCTCGGAAAACCTTAACCGCATTGGAGGTTCTACAGGAGATTGCCGTACTCAAAGAAATGGGCTACCAACATGTGCTACTGGTAACAGGGGAGGCTCAGCAGCAGGTTGGTATGGATTATTTTAAGCAGATGCTCCCACTTATCAAAAAGCATTTCGCCCATATTGCCTTGGAGGTTCAACCTCTAGACGAGGAAGATTATTTAACACTGCATACATTGGGGGTTAATACCGTTCTTGTTTACCAGGAAACTTACCATCGGGAAGATTATAGGCTTCATCACCCTAAAGGTAAAAAATCAAACTTTAATTATCGATTGGAAACACCCGATAGATTAGGCAGGGCAGGAATACATAAAATTGGATTAGGAGCCCTTTTAGGTTTGGATGACTGGCGCACAGATAGTGCCTTTACTGCACTGCACCTTCAATATCTCGAAAAACAGTATTGGCAGAGCAGATTTTCGATATCGTTTCCAAGATTGCGTCCTCATATAGGTGGACTGGAACCAAAAACCATTATTACAGATCGCGAGTTGGTGCAGCTTATCTGTGCTTGGAGAATCTTTAATAGTGATATTGAGCTTTCCATGTCAACGCGCGAAAGCGCGTCTTTTAGAGACAATATTATCAAATTGGGCATTACTTCTATCAGTGCGGGCTCTAAAACCAATCCCGGAGGTTATGCTGTAGAGCCACAGAGTTTAGAACAATTTGAAATTGACGATGGCCGGTCGCCTGTTGAAATTGCAGCAGTGATTCAAAAAGCAGGTTATGACCCGGTATGGAAAGATTGGGACCCTGCACTACAAGCTATATAACCATTACAAAAATGGAAGCATCTGCAAAACAATATTATGATCGTCATCTAAAGTTAACTGGCTTTGGCGAGCAGGCACAACTAAAACTCAGCGCTGCTAAAGTATTGGTTGTTGGCGCCGGAGGCTTAGGTTGTCCGTTGTTACAGTATTTAGTCACTGCTGGAGTAGGAGAGCTTGGCATTGTAGATGGAGATATAATTGCTATTAGTAATCTTCATCGGCAAATTCTATATAATAGAGAAGATATCGGCCAGTCGAAATCTGCAACAGCTGTTACGAAGCTTAAGCAATTACAACCCAATATCGCCATCAAAGCATACAATTATAACCTTAACCCAGACAATATACTAGCACTTTTTGAGTGTTATGATATTATCGTTGATGGTACCGATAACTTTGCCACACGCTACTTAGTAAATGATGCATGCATCATAAAAAACAAACCTTTTGTTTCAGGCGCTATTAATGATTATACCGCGCAGTTATCGGTCTTTAACTATCAAGACGGTCCAACTTATCGATGTCTTTATCCAGAAGCCCCGGCCGAAGAAATCTGTACAACTTGCGCTATCAATGGTGTATTAAATGTATTACCTGGAATAGTTGCACTATACATGGCTAATGAGGTAATCAAGGTAATTACGGGATATGGTGACGTTCTTTCTGGCAAATTGTTGCTGATTGATATCCGACACAACATTCATCAGCAATTTAAGTTCGATTTAGTGCCGAAAAATAAGCAAATCAAGCACTTGCCTCAGGATACGATTATGCTTAGCGTAGAAGGCGTAAAGCATTACCGGCAAAAAAATCCCGAGACACAGCTTATCGATGTCCGTGAAGACTGGGAATTTGAAGAATTCAATATTGGCGGAATAAATATTCCATTAAATACACTGTTGATTAGAAAAAATCAAATAGATGTCAATAAGCCAATTATTTTTATCTGCGAAATGGGCAAAAGAGGCCGCATTGCCATGCAGCTTTTGAAAGAGGAGATAAACGGTGAGGTACTACTAGCCAAAATGAATAACTGAAAACGCGATAGGCATATGAACGCTAAAAAGCTCACTGCCGTCATATCGAGTGCCTACCGCAGGCAGCCACTCGATATGACGATTTTTTAAACATCCCCGGTCTCGATTACTTAAGCTTTTCATTGTTTTTATGTCTTTCGCTATCGCGTATAGATTTCTTTTCCAAATTTTTCTCTAGGGCAGCGGTGAGATCTATTCCGGTTTGATTCGCGAGGCATATTAATACGAAAAGAACATCCGCCATCTCGTCAGCAAGATTTACCTCCTTATCTGATTTTTTAAATGATTGCTCCCCATACTGTCTAGCCATAATACGCGCCACTTCGCCAACTTCTTCCATGAGCATAGCCGTATTGGTTAGTTCATTAAAATATCGTACGCCAGTAGTTTTAATCCATTGATCTACAATTGTCTGTGCTTCTTGTATAGTCATTGCTATTTAAATATAAAAACCATTCAATAATTTTCTCTATTTTTAGTATCCATCATAATGGTAACAGGGCCGTCATTAAGTAGGTTTATCTTCATGTCTGCACCAAATATTCCCGTCTCAATTTTCTTTCCCAGTAATCCCTCTAATAGTTTTACCATCCGCTCATATTTCGGAATAGCCACTTCCGGTCTCGCCGCACGGATGAACGATGGGCGATTCCCCTTTTTTGTTTGTGCTAATAACGTAAACTGAGATATTAGCAGCATGTTGCCAGCAACGTCTCGAATAGATTTATTCATTAATCCTTCTTCATCTCCAAAAACGCGCATATTAACGATTTTCTTTGCTAACCATTCTTCATCTTCAGGTGTATCATCTGCTTCAATTCCAAGCAGTATTAAAAAGCCATGGGCTATTTTGCCAGTAACAGTGCCCTCTACCGTACAAGAAGCCTGTAGCACCCGCTGTAATACCGCTCGCATTTAAACCCTTTCCCTTTTTGCCCACAAAGTTGCAATATGCATAATAGTCAACGCTGATTTCTGCATATCTTGCACGGATACCCATTCTTGTTTACCGTGAAAGGCGTGCTCTCCTGCGAAAACATTGGGGCAAGGCAATCCCATGAATGACAATCGAGAACCATCGGTACCTCCTCTAATACTTCTCCTAATTGGGCTTAGCCTCACTTGCTCTATAGCTTTTAAGCCAACCTCCATCACCGCTGGGTACTTATCCAGTATCTGCTTCATATTCCGGTATTGTTCGCTAATTTCAAGCGTAAAAGAAGCACCCGGATACTGATCTAAAATATGCTTAGCCGTACTTTCTATTATTCTTTCGTGCTTTTTTAAAAGTACGTCATCAAAATCCCGTACAATAAATTCAACTTTCGCTTGCTCTACCGTTCCGCTTATTGCCACAGGATGGATAAACCCTTCCTTATGGTTAGTAGTTTCTGGAGAAAGCCTATCTTTCGGCAAGGCGTAAACAATAGCTGCTGCTATTTTTATCGCACTTCGCATTTTCCCTTTTGCAAAGCCGGGATGTGCACTCACCCCGTTGATGATTAATACCGCACCATCAGCAGAGAACGTTTCATCTTCAATAGAACCCGCTGTTTCGCCATCTATTGTATAGCCATAATCAGCTCCTAGTTTTGCCATATCAACTTTGTCGACTCCTCTGCCAATCTCTTCATCAGGCGTAAACAAAATCCGAATTTTACCATGCTCAATCTCCGGATGCCTCGTTAATAAAGCAACAGCATCCATAATGGCTGCTAAACCCGCTTTATTATCTGCTCCAAGAAGCGTTGTACCGCTGGCAGTTATAATATCATTCCCATATTGATTCTTCAAATCCGGATGATTTGCTTCGGTTAGTCGCTGTGTTATATCATCGGGCAGCACAAGTGACCCTCCCTGATAATTATGATGAATAATCGGCTTTACATCCTGGCCGCTACAATCTGGAGAAGTGTCCATGTGCGAACAAAAACAAATAACAGGAACATTTGCTTGATCCGTGTTAGATTCTATCGTCGCATAAACATATCCAAATTCGTCTAAATGCGCATCTTCTATTCCTAATTCGTGTAATTCTTTTACCAAAAGTTTCCCCAAATTTTTCTGTTTCTCCGTAGATGGATGCGTTGCCGAATAGGGATCGCTTTGTGTGTCAATTTTAACATAACGTAAAAAGCGTTCGGTAACACTATGCTCTTGGGGGTCTATAAAAATGCTCATCCTGTAAAATTAATATTTTCCAGTTATTCTTTTAATCACTCTTGGTATTATTTTAAAAACTAGGGGTCAAGCACCTTTATAGAACCTTTAATTTCATCTCCTTTATTCGTAAATAGTTTGGCTTTTATAAGGCACTCATGCTGCTTCGCGGTCTTCCGAAGAAAGGAGCAAAACCGAGCCCCGCGAGCTCACGAACAGCTTTAAGAACAAAGACAACGTAAGTAAACTCCCGCTGTAGATTTTGCTACAATGGCAGTGCCTCCACCTACAATCCGCAAACCCTAAGGCGGTTTTTAAGCAGAATACGGAGGGCCATTGCTAGCAGGCATAACCGTTACGAAGAACAAAAATGGCCTAGCTTTGCGCGGGCAGCAATCGGCAGCTGAACATGCCTGTATTGGTTTCTGAGCGAAGCTAACGGAAATATAGCAAAAGACAAACCTAGGGCAGGAAGTGAAAGGGGGTGTCTCCTTTTGCGAGGAGGCATGTTGGCAACGTATTGCAACGTAGCGAAGCAGCTGGGCATTTATAAGGAAGTGTTTGTTTCAAAAGGCCTTTATGAGCTCGTCGCCAAGCTCCTCGGTTTGCTCTACTTTGTTGCGGACAAAGTAGAAACATCTGCGCGATCAGCGCATAAATTAAAGGCTCCTTTATATTCAGCAATAAAAAAGCCCAAGGTTAACACCATGGGCTCTATATTATTGTTAAGTAATATACTAAGCTTCTACAACATTTTCTACAAATGCTTCATCTACTAAAATGCGGCCGCAATGCTCGCATACGATGATCTTCTTCCGCTGCCGAATATCCAATTGCCTTTGGGGAGGTATTTGGTTATGACATCCGGAGCAAGAGTCCCTATCAATAGTAACTACGGCTAATCCATTTTTCGCATTGTTGCGTAGACGGTTATAAGCAATTAACAATCGCTCCTCAATCTTAGATTCTGCATCCACCGCTCTATGAATTAAAGCATCTTCATCTTTTTGCGTTTCAGATGTAATGGTATCTAATTCATCTTTCTTTACCTTTAAATCTTTCTTACGCTCATCTAAGTTGCCTTCCGTTTTCTCGTAAATATCGGTTCTGTTATTAATCTCAAACTCATGTTCACGTATTTTCTTTTCGCAAACCTGAATTTCTAAACCTTGAATTTCAATTTCCTTGGTAATTGCATCGTATTCCCGATTGTTCTTTACCTCGTTTAATTGCGATTCATATTTTTTAATAGCCGCTTGCGCCTCCTTAATCATATTTTTACGATTAACGATAGCGTCTTCTAGATCATCAAGTTCTGATCTAATCTTCTCCATCCGGGTTTCCAGGCCGGCAACCTCATCTTCTAGATCGGCAACTTCTATGGGTAATTCACCGCGAACCTGACGGATCTTATCAATCTTGGTATGGATGGTTTGCAAATCCCAAAGGGCCTGCAATTTTTGCTCTACAGTTTGTTCCATTAAATATAATAATTTATGGGGTTTGTATTTTCTCCGGTTAAACGGACTGCAAAGTTAGGAAATTTTTTTTGAATTATTTCCAACAATAATTCTTGCGTAAATTGCTCACTTTCAAAATGTCCTACGTCTGCAATAACAACTTTATCTTCTGCATCAAAGAATTCATGATATTTATAGTCGGCCGTTATGAACACATCGGCCCCTTGCCTTATGGCCTGTGGCAGTAAAAAGCCACCAGCCCCACCACAAACGGCCACGCGCTGTACATTTCTCTCCCTTAAAGCAGTATGTCTAATAACTTTAAGCTGTAACTTATTCTTTAGATGAGCAAAAAAATCCAGTTCAGCCAGCGGATTTGTTAGGGTACCAATCATTCCACTGCCAACACTCGCATAGCTGTTTTCTAATTTATATATATCATAAGCCACCTCTTCATAAGGATGATTTTCATATAAGGCAATGAGGAGCCTCCGCTCTATATTGCGCGGATAGATTACCTCAATCCGTTCTTCACTTTCAGAATGCCGTTCGCCGATCTTCCCAACATATGGGCTCGCTCCATGTTGAGCTTTAAATGTTCCCTCACCCCTTATGCTAAAACTGCATTCACTATAATGGCCAATATTACCTGCTCCTGCCATGAACAATGCTGTTCTCAAAGATTCCGCATGATCTTTTGGAACAAAAACTACTAATTTATTCAACAACTCTTCTTTTGGCAAAAGAATGGACAAATGTTCTAAACCAAGCTTATCGGCAATCTTTTTATTAACTCCATTATAAACATTATCCAGGTTAGTATGTATAGCATACAATGCTATATCATGTTTAATCGCTTTCATAACCACCCGTTCTACGTAGGTATTCCCATTAAACCGCTTTAAACCTTTAAAAACAATAGGATGATGGGCTATGATAAGGTTACATTGACGGTTAATGGCTTCTTCTACAACTGCCTCGGTACAGTCGAGGGATATTATTGCCTGCGTAATTTCTTGTTGTGGATTTCCTACAATTAGCCCCGCATTATCATATGATTCTTGATACGCTAAAGGGGCTAAGCTTTCCAGATAACTAATTAACTCCGTTAAAATCATTTTAATATTACAATTTTTATTGCTTGTTTTGCTGCTCTTTCAAAAAGGCATCATGATCTTTTAGCAACTCTCTAAACCTATTCATTTTTATCCAATAAGCAAAAAAATAGAAAAGGTATACAAAATTCAAGCCCATAAGGATGTTAATAGGCAAAGGCAACATCGTGATTAAATATAAAAAAGCAAGTGTTATCCCCGTTGAGCGCCCGGGAGCTTCCTCTTCTGCTATTTTGCGATCGTAAAATTCGTTCGTCAACGAGTTGGCCATCCGCTTTGACAGCTCGAAATTCCAGTAAATATTAAAAAGAGGTATTAATACTAGCCAGGCCTCACCAGGCTTCATGAATCTATTTTCGGGAGCGATTAATTTTAATGTAGCCCTGAACGTATTCGCATACAATGCTTTAATAGCTAAGAAAATAACCGCAATCACTCCGGCAGCAATTAGCGTTTCATGGTCAAGATTATTTATGTCTAGTTCCATCAGCACGAAAGTACAGCAAAAACTTAGATAAATCACTTTTATATGCAAATTTGAGAAAGCATATATCGGCAAAGCCAGCTTGAACACGATTGAAAATTAACGCTATGTGAAAAAAACTGATTTGTCGATCTCTCGGCTTCCATTGAGAAACAGATCTATAGCCGAAAACTTAGCTAAATTGCTTTTTTTGTTGATGTTCAAGCGTCCGCCATTGAAATGTTATTCCATAGATGAAAACCTAAAGACTATAAATAAAAACCGCTATAGATGCCTTGGGCGGTTCATAAACCACAAACTGACAGCTAAATTCAACAAAATACCGACGAGAAGCGCGCCACTAATTCTACCCATATATTCATCCATGTTTGGCTGTCGTTGGTACTGCAATAACATTGCCGTCGCTAAACCGGCTAATACCGCTCCAATTAACAAGATCATAAAACCCTGAACAAAAGCTCTAAAGAAGGATAGTTCTCTATTCGGCAACGTCTTTTTATAATTGCCAATACCAAAATAAAGTCCTAAAAAGGGTATAAAAACGGATAGGTATTCCATCCAGGAAATCCCCAGCAGCCCCTCAGAAGTATGCCACCCTGCTTTTTGAATCACAAAAATCCATACTCCGCTAAGGACTCCAATAAGTACACCATAAGGCCATGCTTGTTTCATAATTTGTACTATTGATTGTTTTTGTATAACAAGGCTATTTTACAATTGTTTATAGCCCCATACATTTAAATGATAATTTAAAGTCCACCCGTTTTACCTTAGCTTCAAAGCATTCATAATATATAACAACGAGGCATTTATGTTCAGAGTTTGATAATATTTAATATATTTACTTTAGCGTTAGCATAAATCGGATAAACATTGGCTTTTATTAAACCCATAGATAAACAGAAGGAAGCAGACTTATTACTTCAATATAAGTCTACGGGCAGCCTGAAGATTTTAGGCATGCTATACGAGCCATATATGCCTTTAGTTTATGGTGTGTGCCTGAAATACTTAAAAGATGAGTCGGAAAGCGAAGACGCCGTAATGCATATATTCGAACAATTGGTAACAAAGCTTCGCGTCCATTCAGTAGTGAATTTCAAAAGCTGGTTATATTCCCTTGCGAGAAATTATTGTCTCATGGAGTTAAGAAACCACAATAAAGCAGACACTATTTCTATAGACGAAAATTCTTTTATGGAAAATGATGCCTTTCTGCATCAACCTATCGGAGAAGATATTCTCGAGACAAAACTGCGTTTAATGGAAGAGTGTATGGAACATTTAAATGCTGAACAACAAATATGCGTTCGCCTATTCTATTTAGAACAGAAATGCTATAAAGATATTACCACTATTACCGGTTATGATCTTAATAGCGTTAAAAGCTATATACAGAACGGCAAGAGGAATTTAAAAATCTGCATGGAAAAAAGCGGCAATGGATAATACATATAATATTATACGGATACAACAATATTTAAAAGGCGAGCTATCTCCTGAGGAGATGCATGAGTTAGAGCACGAAGCGCTGTATGATCCTTTTTTAAATGATGCACTCGAAGGATATCAATATAAAGGAGTTAATACAGGCAAGCTTACCCTTTTACAGCAACGTTTGCAAGACAGGATAACAGCACTGCCTGAAGAAAGAAGTCGGCTGTTATTCACCTCACAGCGGTTGGGTATCGCTGCAGTTGCTTGCCTGCTCTTTATATTGGCTTGTGTACTGCTATGGATGATTAATGCGAGAAATAGTGATTCCGCCCAACAGAAACAATTAGCTATTGAGCTTAATACTGCCGACCCCATACCTTACGGAAATGGATTATTCATTGCCAGGAAGCTAACTGAGGCCTCGGCTTCGCCAAAGCAAGGATGGGATAATTTTAATACCTATATTAAAAAAACCATAAACCCTATAGAAGGCAAAAATGTGGTTGTATTAACATTTGACATTGATAAAGTGGGTAAACCATTTAACATCGTCGCAAAAAAAGGAGGTTCACCTTTTATAAGGGAAGCAAAAAGGCTTTTGGAAGCAGGCCCTACGTGGGAGGAAAATAAGTCGGCCGAAGTAGAATTTGTTTTCGAATAAGCCCAAGCTCCATGCAAAAACAAATCCCTTTACTAAATAATGTAATGCATGATTGCAAATGTGAGCCCTGCTAGAATAGCAGAGACAGGGATAGTTAGTATCCACGCCCACAAAAGACTAATAGTAACACCCCAGCGAACAGCCGACACGCGTTTTACCAAACCGACTCCAATTATAGAACCTGTAATGGTATGAGTAGTTGATACCGGAATGCCGAAATGCTCGGTAATACCCAATGTAATTGCTCCGGCAGTTTCTGCGCCCACGCCTTCCAATGGGGTTACTTTTGTGATCTTTGTTCCCATTGTTTTTACTATCTTCCAGCCGCCGCTCATTGTGCCTAGTGCAATTGCTGTATAACAGGTTAAGGGAATCCATTCCGGCATATGATCTGTATTAGGCAAATAACCACCTGCAACCATAGCCACCACGATAATACCCATTACCTTTTGAGCATCATTTCCACCATGCGCAAAGCTTAAAGCTGCTGAAGATACAAGCTGTAACCGTTTAAACCATTTCTCTGCGACCGCCGGCCGTGAGTGCTTAGCTAAATGCAGTATAATAAGGGTTATTACGATCGAAATCAACATACCGATTATAGGTGCTAATACGATAAAGGAAATAATTTTAAGCGTTGGCCCTAAATTAATGGCCCCCATAACAGAATCACCTAAAAATAGAGCATGTGCCATACCCGCGCCCGCAAATCCACCAATTAATGTATGCGACGAACTTGAAGGAATACCATAATACCATGTAAAGAGGTTCCAGCCAATAGAAGCAATTAGGCCGGCTAAAATCACCTCCAGTGTTATATAGTTTTCAACCACTGTTTTCGCTATGGTATTGGCTACTTTATGGTCAGTAAAATAAAAATAAGCGGCAAAATTAAATGCAGCAGCCCATAAAACGGCTTGGAATGGACTTAGTACTTTTGTTGAAACAACCGTTGCAATAGAATTTGCGGCATCATGAAAACCATTGATATAATCAAAAGCAACAGCCAAAACGATAACAACAACCAATATGGTTAACATAGTCTTTAAATTTTGTTTAGTGAGTGCCCCTACGATACATTAGGCATTTTTTACCAAAATACTTTCCAACACATTGGCCACATCTTCGCACATATCTGTTGCCGTTTCTAAAGTCGCGAGAACTTCTTTATATTTAATCAGTGCTATGGCATCAGTTTCGTATAAGAAAAGATCGCCTACCGCCTTGTTATAAACGTAATCTGCTTTATTCTCCACGCTATTAACCCGAACAACAGCGTCGGCTATACTCCTAACATTTTTAAGGTTTCTAAGTTCATGCATTCCTTTTGAGAGGGCAATAACTGCCTCAACAATAAGACCGGCAAGTTCTTTGATCGGTTCTGTAATATGATCAACATGATAAAGTTCCATTCTATTTGCAGAATCAAAGACATAATCGGCAACATCATCTAGCGCACTTGCCAACGTGTGGATATCTTCACGGTCAAATGGAGTAATAAAATTTTTCCCTAGCTCTAAATGGATTTGGTGGGTGATATCATCCCCCCGGTGTTCAAGGTCCTTTACCTTTTTATAAAGGGCCTTTCGCTCTTCTAGATCTGCTGTATTGACTGCCTCATTAAGCGCCTGTGCAATATCAATAAGGTTAGTGCTTGCTTGTTCAAACAAAGGAAAAAACTTCTTGTCTTTTGGAACAAAGTATTGAAATATACTGTTTAGCGACATTTTGTTTCTTTATATATGACGACACAAAGGTATATCCTTTATGTTAAGTTAATGTTAAATTTACACCAATTATATAAAAATAAACTTAGCGGAATCAATTTTTAGCCAATGTAAAACCAAAAGTTGAGCCCAAGCCTTCTGTACTTCTTACGGAAATTGTTTGTTGATGCGCCTCTAATATATGCTTAACAATTGCCAAGCCTAAGCCTGAACCGCCGATTTGTCTCGATCTGCTTTTATCGGCTCGAAAAAAACGCTCAAATAGACGAAGTAAGTATTTCTCCTCGATGCCTATTCCATCATCTGTTACTTCAACCAATACCTGATCATGTAATTCATATATTTTGATATATGTATGGCCCTTTTCCTTACCGTATTTGATGGAATTGCTAACCAGATTAACTAATACCTGCCTAATCTTTTCCCGATCGGCGTTTACGAAAATAGGTTGATTATATTTTTGCTTAAAAATGAGCGCAATATTATGCTTTTCGGCTTTTAATTCCAGCGATTCCATTACCTCCCGAATAAGTACAGAAAGATCAAACCGCTGGTAATTTACTTTTATTTCTCCGCTTTCCAGTTTTGCGATTTCATCTAAATCTTTTATCAAATAACTAAGTCGATCAATATTGTTGGACGCCTTTTGTAAAAAAGATTCAGCCCGCATGGGATCTTCTGTTATTAGACCTTCCTGTAAAGCGTCGAGATATCCTTGTATGGCGAAAAGTGGTGTTTTAAATTCGTGCGATATATTCGATAAAAATTCACGCCTAAACTGTTCCTGATTTTTTAAAGCATCTATTTCGATTTTCTTCTCTCTAGCCCAAGCTCTAACCTCTTCATGCACATCATTTATCGGATCATCGCCCAATTGCTCTCCTAGGGCCTCTTTTAAGTCCTTTCCGAGTTTAAGGTTATGAATCATTTTGTAAATGAGCGTTATCTTCCGATAAACATAGCGTTCTATGAGATAATAAAAAACAAAAAAACTACAAACAAAGGCAATAACAAAGGTAATCAGAAAATAATACCAGCTGTGTTGAAAATAAAAATTAACGGAACTTAACGATAATGCAACGATTAACGCATTTATAGAAACTAGTAGCTTAAATTGCATAACGCCATCATTATATAAAAGGTATTACATCAAGAAGGCATTGCATCAGCGAATTACTCGTCAGCTTTTAGCTCAAATTCACCAAGCACCGTAACGCCCCCTTTCACTTTATCGCCTAATTTTACGTTCAACTTTGTTCCCAAGGGTAAAAACACATCTACCCTCGAACCAAATTTTATAAATCCAAATTCCTCTCCCTGCTTTACTTCTTTTCCCTCATTCACATACCACACAATCCTCCGGGCCAATGCTCCAGCTATCTGTCTAAATAGCACTTCTATACCGAAGGGAGTTTCTACTACAATAGTTGTACGCTCGTTAAGTGTAGATGACTTCGGGTTCCAAGCCATTAGGTATTTACCCGGATGATATTTAAAGAACTTGATCAGACCCGATACCGGACTCCTATTGCTATGCACATTTATAGGAGACATAAAAATGGATACCTGCAACCGCTTTTCGTTAAAGTATTCCGTTTCTTCTGTTTCTTCTATAACTACAACCTTTCCGTCAGCCGGGCATAAAATTTTTTGTTCGCTGGGGTCGATTTTACGAATAGGGCTTCTAAAGAATTGTATAACAACTACCAGGAGAATAAACGAAAGGATATAAACCGCCCAAGTTAAGGATACATTTTCTGAATAGAAGAAATGCACTAACGCATTCAAAATAAAAACAACCAATATGGAGAGCGCAAGCGTAGTATAACCTTCTTTATGGAATTTCATTTAAAATAATTTTTCGGTACAAACTTAGTATATTTTTTCATTTTTACCTTGGCTTATATAGCACGATAGATATCTTTTAAATTACGTCCTAAACCATTATAATCTAACCCGTACCCTACCACAAACTGATTTTCAATTTCAAATCCAACATAGGCTATCTCTTCGAAATCATGTTCCACCGCATCTGGTTTAAGTAATAATGTACAAACGGCAAGCGAGAGCGGCTCTTGCGCCTGCACTAACTCAATAACATTTTTAAGCGTATTCCCGGTGTCAACAATGTCCTCAACAATAATCACATCCCTTCCTTTTAACTCGTGATTTAATCCGATCAGCTGTTTCATCTCCTCACCTCTCTTATCGGCCTCATAAGAGGCCATCTTTATAAAACAGACTTCCGAAGCAATCTGTATTTGCTTCATCAAATCGGCCATAAACATAAAGCATCCATTCAACACACCAATAAATATAGGCACCCGGTTCTCGTAAGCTACATTCAACTGAATACCGATTAAGCGTAAGCGTTTCTTAACCTGCTCGTGTTCAATCATTAACTCAAAGTTTTTATGATCAATCTGTATCTTCATAACACCTCTGCTTTTCATTTAGTATTTTTATCTCTTCCAAAAAGTCTTTCCAGGAAACTTTTGGTTTCTTCGAGTTCTTCCTCAGGGTTATATTGCTTGATCGTATCGACTTTCAAAGTATCAGGCCTCATTGGACGTAGCGCTTCCCGTAACGTAACGTCATAAAACCCATAATTACTGCTATCTTGCTGAATTAAACCCCTTCTGGCCATGAGACCGCCTATTAAGCGGAAGTATCCACTCAGATACGATTTTAAATGACCGTCATATTGAAATGGATAGAGCCCTGTCTTGGGTTTTGGGACAATACTGGCTAAATAAATACTCTCCCCTAAATTTAATTGAGAAGGATGTTTGCCAAAATAAAATCGTGAAGCTTCTCCAACACCATAAACATTCCGACCCCACTCAATGATATTAAGGTAAACCTCAAACATTCTGCTTTTGCTTACCACTTGGTTATTCTCTATCAGCCATACCATCAAAATCTCTTCAATTTTTCTTGACAGTGTCTTTTCCCTTCCCAGATAAGCATTTTTCACCAACTGCATCGATATGGTGCTCCCTCCGCGTTTAAAAGACTTTGCCTTTAAATTTGCCGTAATAGACGCCTTGAACGCTTCCTCCACGAAGCCTTTGTGAGTAAAGAAGGAGGGGTCTTCTGCTGTTAATATGGCGTTTTTTAAATAAGAAGAGACTTCATTCAGCGGCGTGAAATTTGGGTTAGCCGGACCAATCAAAATATTGCGCATGGGTTTTCCATCTTCATAGGGTACATAAGTGAATGGCGTATTAATTTTTGAGAGATTAGTTCTCCCCCAAGAATTTATCCGAAAACCTGTTTTGTCCATCCCGGCAGCTAATTTTACACTGTCTGGATTGTCTAAATCTGCATAAAGATCCAGATGGTAGCCCAATTCGCCCGAAACCCTTATACCTTCCAAATTATCAAACATCCCCTGAGGAAAAGAGTCAAACATGTCCTGCGCCGCTATCCGGGGCATTTCTATACCCAACGCTATAGTCTTATGAGGTTTAAACGTGATTTTACCAAAAGGGTGTGCAATTAATTTTTTGATCTTCACTGTTGTCTTTCTATCTAATCCAACATAATTCTCCCCCACTAATATTTCCGCATCCACATGCCCTTGCGGAATGATAATATTGTTTTCCGAAATTCGCCTATGCTGTATCACCAAATCTTTTGCAGACCAACCCCCCGTTACCTGCAATTCATCTCCATGCCGCACCACTTTCCTTAAATCAGTTTCCAATGTATCAAATTTTAAGGTAAGCCCATATTTTTTCTTAATGAGTGGTAGCTCTACGGGTTTGCCATCAGCATACAATTTCAAATACAGCTGTTTCTTACCTGGATTTAACTGCCCTACCGCATGCCAGATTGCTTCATTATTGTTAATGACTATTGTTGAATTAAGATCGCCATTGTCAATGATTGCCTTTGGGATAGAAACGGTTTGTTTGGTGCTATCATCTTGATAACTTACCATAAACTTTTCCAATTCCATATTCTCTGGAATTTTATAAAGTACACTATTAATCAATTTGTCTGCTAATTCCGCTAAATTCATCTTAGTCACCGTTTTTGCAGTATCCACTTCCTTCTTCCTAAACAGAAAATCGTAATTACTTAAACTATCCTTTTTGACGAAGGTTAGGGTTGCATCGTGCATATTTAATGCAAAAACTTTAACATCTCCAGATAGGAGAGGCCACCATTTTAAATCAACATCCAGGAAAGCTATTCCCAACAGTTGTTCCTTTCCATTGGGCTTTATCTTAAAGTTCTCAAAAGTAACTTTACTGAATCCGGAGAAATATGCTTTTTGCACTGACATCTCCAAATCATAATCAGTAAATGCCTTTTTCTTCGCCTTCAATAAAGCCTCTTTTAAAAAAGCTTCCCGCTTATTATAAACAACCACGATAGTTAAGGCAGACAGTAACAACAGGGCCCCTACCACAATTAGAGAAACCTTCAGGTGCTTTGGATTTATATTTTTAATATAGTCTCTTAACATACCAATTTGAAGCTCAATTATCCACCAAAAGTAATATTATTCCATGAGTTCAGAAATCATGAATTGCTTGTTTGTTTATATAATGTAGAAATGCCGTTTCGCCGCCATGAAAACGCAAGCTTTCAGCTCTATTGTGTTCGTTATTGTTTACTTTTGTAAAAAACTTTTGTTTAAATGGTAACCAAAGAACAGGTATTGCATGCTTTAAGTTTTGTTGAAGACCCAGATTTTAAAAAAGACCTGGTAACCTTAAACATGATTAAAGATATTGAAATTATCCCAAACAAGATAAGCTTTAGTGTAGTGCTAACTACTCCTGCATGTCCGATGAAAGATCATATTGAACATGCTTGCCGTAACGCTATCGCTCACTTTATAGATAAAAATATAGCGGTTTCTATAAACATGACCTCAAATGTTCAAGCCCGACCCAACCAGCAATTGAATAATATTAAAAATATTATTGTTGTCGCTTCAGGCAAAGGCGGGGTAGGAAAATCAACTGTTGCGGCCAACTTGGCTTTAGCGCTCCAACTTAAGGGGGCTAAAACGGGACTACTCGATGCAGATATCTACGGCCCTTCAATCCCCATTATGTTCGGCTTGGAAGGCGCTCATCCCAAAGCTACTAAAACCCCGGATGGGAAAACAAAAATTGAACCTATAGAGAAATTTGGAATAAAACTCCTTTCTATTGGCTTCTTCACGGATCCGAGCCAACCCATCCCTTGGCGAGGGCCTATGGTAAGCGCTGCTATTAAACAATTATTTAATGATGCAGATTGGGGTGAATTAGATTATTTAATTGTGGATTTGCCTCCTGGTACCGGTGATGTGCATATAACGGTAGCACAGAATTATCCAATAGCCGGGGCCGTTATCGTTACAACACCACAAAATGTTGCATTGGCTGATGCCCAAAAAGGTATAGGTCTGTTTATGATGAACACGATAAATATTCCATTATTGGGCGTAGTTGAGAACATGGCGTATTTTACACCTGCGGAGCTTCCCGAAAATAAATATTATATCTTTGGAAAAGATGGGGGCAAGCGACTGGCGGAACGTTTTGGAGCACCTTTTCTAGGAGAACTCCCTTTAGTAAAAAGCATAAGTGATGCCGGAGACAATGGCTATCCCATTGTAACTGATGAAGATGAATTTATTGCTAAAGAATTTTTAACTATTGCAGAAAAAGTAGCACAACAAGTTTCTATACAACATAATTTATCTAGCTAAAAAATCTTTTATAAATTTTTCATTAGCATAAATTGTTTAATTGATCACTTATTTAAATGCTGTTATAAATGAACACATATGAATAATTGCTTTTTATACAGTAAATAATTTTTAGTATCTTTACATCTATTTTAAAACCACAAAGGTTATGAGTTTATTGGAGAGAGTAGAAGAAGCGCTTAACACCTTGAGGCCTTATTTAGAGGCCGATGGGGGCAACGTTACCATAGAGGAGATAACGCCTGAGAACGTCGTTCGTTTGCGCCTGCTAGGTTCATGTGCCTCATGTGCCATGAGCATTATGACATTCAAGGCAGGCCTAGAGCAAGCCATACAAAAAGCTGTGCCTGAAATCAAATCAGTAGAAGCTATTAATATAACAGATTCGAATGACCCCAACGCCACAATGCCACAACGTGTTAACTAACGGGTACACTTCCCTTTTTAACATTATTTAACTAGATGGTTTATGGAGTTTTTGGTAGTTTTATCACATGATGAAAAGCAACTTCTTAATAACTTGCCTGCTATTTTTGGGAGTCTTTACTGTGGCCTTCGGTCAACAGCAATCTGCCGGGAAAAAGCTTGTGCAATTTAGTGGAGTAATTCATAATGCTGATTCGAATATTGCCGTTCCATATGTAACGCTTACTAACCTTTCTTATCAAAAGCAGGTTTTCAATGCCAATCATCAAGGTTTTTTTTCCTTTGTAGCACATGAAGGAGATACCGTTCGTTTAAGCGCCGTGGGATACCGTACAGAACAATTGGTGATTCCCTCTTCTGCCGAAGACAAGGTTACTGTATATTTAAGCATGAAATCTCAAATCATCGACCTTCCTGTTGTAACAGTTTATCCATGGGCCAGTATCGACGAATTTAATTATGCTTTTATGAATTTAAAGATTGCCGATGATGATTATTTGATTGCTCAAAGGAATCTTTCACCAGAGTCGCTAATGGCTATGGCAAAGTACGTTCCTCGAAACGCTACCGAAATACAAAATTTAGATGCGAACTACAGGCATATCGGACTCTCGAATAAAGTAGTTAACCAACGCAATTCAAACGCACTTTTTAGTCCCTTAGCCTGGGCCAGTTTCATTAATCAGATTACCGAAGGGAATAAAAGCAGACAGAAAAGCGACTAGATCAATCCTCAATCCAGCTAATCTTCTCCGCTATTGGTTTGCGATATCCCTCCATTTGCTTTTCCTCGTGATACCCAAGATAAAACAGACCCAAACATTCTTCCCCTTCCGCAAGCTTTAAAAAACGATGTAGATTGTTTATTGTCCCTGGAGTACTCCAATAACCACCAATCCCCTTAGCCTTCGCTGCAAGCCAAAGGTTTTGAACCGCACAACCCACAGCAGCTACCTCCTCCCATTGGGGAACTATCCCGCTGTAGGTAATCCGAATAGCAATAACAGCTGCTGAACACGTGATTTTCTCTTTAATTGATTCGTATTTCTTCGGCAAAAACTGCTCCACGCTTGTTTGCTCTTTATATAAATCAGCCATTTTATCGGCCAATCGGAGCAATCCATTCTCTTTAAATACCGTAAATTGCCAAGGTTGGGTTAACTTATGAGTTGGAGCGTAATTAGCATAGGTCAATAACTCCAATAGTGTTTCATTTGAAATTTTTTGACTAGTATAACTGGCAGGAAATATACTACGTCGATATTTTATATTATTAAGGATAACCTCTTCTCTAGACATCATTATAAACCTGAAAAACAACATTTTCCGCTAATAGCCAGAGAATTCACTCCTTTATTAGCGGAAAATGCAACAAATATAATTTTATGAATTTCCCTTTAATTCGATAAAATCAGCCATAACATTTAAACTTTCGTCTTCCATAAAATCACTATCTACCCGAGGTAGGGTCTTTCCAGGCTCAACTACAGGTAAACCTTGAGCTTTACGACGTGTATTCACTCTTTCTCTATTCTTTTGCTCTTGCTCTTCTCTTTCCTTTTTAAGTTTAGTTTCCTGTAGTGACACAGAAGTTTCGTCTTCACGTTTTTTGAACGTTTCGATATCATCCAATAAATATTGATATTCTACTGAATTTTTCATCCGCTCCTTATGCTTCGCTACCAATACTGGCTTTATTTTACTAAGGTCTGCATAGGGTGTATAGGAAGATGATTTTATCTGATCCCAAGGTAAAGCCGCCTTTTCTGAACTTTCTCCAAATTTATCAGCGGGAAAAACCATTGGGAATTCGACGTCTGGTGTAACACCCTTATGCTGCGTACTGCTGCCATTAATCCGATAAAATTTAAAGGTAGTAAAGTTAATCTGTCCAAATTTCGGGGCGCCCTGGGGCATGCTTTCGTCGGCATTTGGCGTACCACTAGACTTATCTCTTGCGCTTAACAAAAGCATATCAGCCCTGCTAATAAAATTATCCATAGCCACAGCACTCTGCACCGTGCCTTTTCCGTACGATTGATTTCCGATTATAATCCCCCGCCCATAATCTTGAATAGCTGCAGCAAATATTTCAGAGGCAGATGCGCTAAATCGATCAATCATAACACCCAATGGGCCTTCCCAGCTGATTCCTTCATCATCATCACTATTAACCTCCACACGATCGTTGGGATCACGAACTTGCACAACAGGCCCTGATTTTATAAACAATCCTGTTAACTCAACGGCCTCAATTAAAGATCCCCCACCATTAGCGCGTAGATCCATCACAACACCGTCTACATGTTCTTGTTTTAAGGTATCCAGTATCCTGCGCACATCACGTGTAGTACTTTTGTAATCTGGGTTTCCCGCCTGCATCTCTTTAAAATTGAGATAAAATCCGGGTACTTTGATAACGCCTATTTTATAGATCTTACCATCAGCGCCTTTAACTTCTTTAACCTCTTTTTTTGCCGATTGTTCTTCATCCACGATTTTATCCCTAACCAAAGAAACAATTTTAGGTGCAGAGGTTAACTCCTGTCCGGCAGGAATTATTTTCAACCTTACAGTTGTTCCCTTTGGCCCCTTTATTTTAGATACTACATTACCCAGCCTCCAGCCTATCACATCAACAAACTCGCCATCGCCTTGTGCTACGGCAATAATACGATCATCTTGTTTTAGTGTTTTATCACGAAAAGCTGGCCCTCCGGGAACAATACGCATAATCTTTACCACTTCATTGTCCATCATCAATTGTGCCCCGATTCCTTCAAAAGAACGCGCCATACTCTCATTGAACCGTTGAGCGTCTTCTGGCGTAAAATAATTAGTGTGGGGATCTATTGCCCCAGTAAATGCATTCATCATAAGCTGAAATGCATCGTAATTATTAGAGGTGTTCTCTTGCGATAGCAGATTTTGATAGCGTTCTTTAATCGTCTTTTTATTTTTTGCTTCTTCCCCACTTTTACCGGTGGTGCTTAGCTTCAGGTTTAAAAGATCGTACTTGATACGCTCTTTCCAATTAGCCTTAGCCTCCTCCTCATTTTTAAACCAGGGCATATTCTCCCGATTATAAATAAAAGACTCATCCTTAGTAAAGTCGTAATTAGCGTCCACCTGCGAAATTGCATACTTAAGTTGTTCATTAAACCGTTGTCTATAAACATTATAAATATGAAACATTGCACTTACATCCCCGCTTTTAAGATCGTTCAACAATACTGCCCGGTAGGGCTGAAAGCTGTCGATATCCGACTGCAGAAAATAATTTTTTCCTTGATCTAATCCCTTTAAGTAAAGGTCAAACACTACCGAGGATAAAGAGTCATCAAAGGGTACCTTTTTATAATGGGCCTTTTCTAACAGACCTACAAGGTCTTTAGCGATAAGCTCTTGTTTGGCGTTGGGCCGCAAAGTACCTGCCCCCTCATCCAATTTAACGCGCGGATTAGCACTACATGCAACAGCAGCAACAACAAACAACGCCAGAAACAATTTCTTCAACATCTTTTGGAACGATTTAATATCCATTATTTTTAAAGTAATACTCCTTCAGACACTTCTGCCCTTAAGGGGCTAAATTTATCAAAAAAAGAACCAAATTTTACACACTACAGCAGTAAAAACAGATTTATGCTGTAAATCATATAAATTTTACATTAGTATTGGTAAACGTCGTAGGCCAAAACAAGGATAGTTAGCTGACTTATAGCAAATTATCGCAAAACAGCAAATCAGGGCCTACTTTCAGGTTTTCCGTTATTTTTTCTTCTCCATTAGCTTTTACAAGCTTATTTTTAATCTTTTCATACGCTTCTAAATAGGTGGATGCATTTACATAATCTTTCGTTTGTATATAAATATCTCCCAAATCATCATATATATGCATACTTAACCACTCATCGCCACTCTGCTTCGCATAAGAAGCGGCAGATGTATAGTCACTTATTGCCAAGGTATATTCCTTTAATATCTTTTTTATTTTCCCGAGCTGATAAAGGCTATAAGACAGTCCCTCAGAATTGTTACCGCCTATAGAAGCGATCTTAACTGCTTGTAAGTGAAACCACCTGGATTCCGTGTACTTCTCTTCAGCCAAATATATCGCCGCCAAATTATTATATGCGCCAATACGACCTCTCGCGTCCTTTATTCGCTTATATAGCGGGAGCACTTTTTTAATCATGTCTTGTTCTGCCTCCCTATATTGCCCTTTTCGGGCTTTTAAAATTGCTAATTGTTCTAAAGAGGTGACTTCCCCTAATACGTTGTTTGCCTTTTTTGCTAATTTATTCATGCGATCATAATACACATACGACAGCTCTACATTATCCATAAAATGGTACAGCAAGCCAAGATTATGGCAAATAACCGATTGAGAAATAAAATCCTTTAACTCTTCTTTATTGGATAAGGCCTGTTGAAAGCTTGGAATCGCTTTTTCGTAAGATTTGTTTTCCACATAAAGTATTCCCAATCTATTTTGTAAATTAGAAACCATCTCCATATTACCGATCTGTAAATATGATTGCAATGATCGTTGAAAAGAGCGCTCAAGGTCGGTAAAATTAACGCTAGCCTCCGCGGGTAGCGGATAAGCGTTACCTGTTTGCTGCAAGCTTGCAATTAATTTACGCTGTTCGAATAGCTGAGCAACAATGCCCGATCCGGCATGTTTTTGATCATATTTTTCTTCAAGCAGTTGCTCACTCGTTTTTTCCGGGGGCAACTCATAAAGCACGGGGCCAATTCCTACAAAATCCTTCTTCCCTGATATGCTGTCTACTGTCTCTCCTAAACCATTGTGATATTTTGTAAACGGCTTGCTTTCCGCTTCAAAAGAAAAGCACACGACGAGACATGAAGTCAGTGCATAATTAATCGTTTTCCTCATGTACACTGTTAAACTTAATCAGCTAATATAATACTATTAGCATATATACAAACTTACAAAAAACCAAACGATAATTCGTAATAGAATTTTTCTCGAGTATTTAAAAAATTGTATCTCCCACAGACAGCCCTTATCTAAACAATGCTATTGCTATTGGAAAGAATTTATAGTAGGTTTGCTAAGATGGCAACATTCTCTCCGCTAGCTGAGCGCATGCGCCCAGAAAATATAAATGATTACGTTGGCCAATACCACTTATTAGGCCCTGATGCTATTTTACGAAAATCTATTGAAAGTAATAACTTACCCTCTATGATTTTGTGGGGGCCACCAGGAGTTGGGAAAACCACTTTAGCCTATATCATATCGAAGCGCTTAAATCGTCCCTTTTTTAATTTGAGTGCCATAAACGCAGGTGTTAAGGATGTAAGAGAAGTTATTGAAAAGGCTAACCTCAGTAAAGCGATGTATACCGAACAGCCTATTTTATTTATCGACGAAATACATCGATTTTCAAAATCGCAACAAGATTCCCTCTTAAGTGCAGTAGAAAGGGGCTTGGTTACCTTAATTGGTGCAACCACCGAAAATCCCTCATTTGAAGTAATTTCCGCATTACTATCCAGGTGTCAAGTTTATACTTTAAAACCGCTCGAAGAGGAAGACCTCATTAGGCTACTAAACAAAGCACTTGCAGAAGATGCCTTATTAAAAGCAAAAAAAATTACCATAGATGAACATGAAGCACTCTTAAGAATTTCCGGTGGCGATGCGAGAAAATTACTAAATGGCTTAGAATTAGTAGCTAATGCCTTGGCTGCTGGCCAGCACCATATCAATAACGAATTTGTGTTGAAGCAAGTGCAACAAAATATGGCCCTGTACGATAAGACAGGCGAACAACATTACGATATCATCTCCGCCTTTATAAAGTCTATACGAGGGAGTGACCCAAATGCCGCGGTTTATTGGCTGGCACGAATGATAGAGGGAGGGGAAGATCCTTCGTTTATTGCCAGACGCTTACTTATCCTCGCTTCCGAGGATATAGGTAATGCTAATCCGAATGCACTACTATTAGCCAATAATTGTTTCCAGGCAATAAATGTAATAGGATGGCCAGAATCCAGAATTATTTTAGCACAAACGGTAACGTATCTAGCCTCTTCTCCTAAAAGCAACACTGCCATTGTAGCTATCAATGCAGCCCAATCTTTGGTAAAGAAAACAGGAGATTTATCTGTGCCGTTACATTTAAGAAATGCACCCACAAAATTGATGAAGAACTTAGATTATGGGAAAGAATATAAATATGCTCATAACTATGAAGATAGTTTTATAACGCAAGAGTTTTTGCCGGCAGAAGTTAGTGGCAAAAAATTATACAATCCTGGAAACAATGTTTCAGAAAATAAATTAAGAGATTATTTAAAAAAAATGTGGAAAGATAAATATGGATATTAATACTGTTTAAACTAAAACACTACAAAATTCCCAATGCCTCACAGGCCTTTTCTGCTGCTAATTTTTCAGCATTCTTTTTATTATAGTCCCGACCTGTTCCTTTTACTTCTCCAGAAATAATGGCATCTACCGTGAAGAGTTTAGCACTTTCTCCTTCTGCATTATTGGTAACTTCAAAAAGCACTTCATTTCCGGTAGACTGGCACCATTCAATTAACCTGCTCTTAAAGTTTGTCTCTGTTTGCTCTAATAAATGAATATCAACATGAGGCTTTATTATTCGGTTGAACAGAAAGCTACGGGTAAAGGTATACCCTTTATCTAAATATACCGCGCCAACGAGTGCTTCAAACGCATCCCCCAATAAAGAACTTGATTTACCCGGGTAGCCAACCATTTTCGAGTCGTATTGAATTAGCTCATCGAAACCCAATTTTCTTGCCAGCTGATTAAGATGAGCCCGACTTACAATTTTAGATCTCATTTCTGTGAGAAACCCCTCGTCCTTGTAAGGATACATTTTAAAAAGTAGCTCGGCAACGACGGCCCCGAGAATGGCATCACCCAAAAATTCAAGACGCTCATTACTATTCTTTGTACCCTTTTTAACCAATATGGCAACCGATTTATGTCGGAAAGCCATTTGATAGAGATAAATATTACCCGGCACAAAACCTAGCAGGTTTTTAAGAGCCCTTACGTATTTACGTTTAGACGAAAGATAGAGCTTATAAGTGCTAAAAAAAATAGACATTATTCATTTGGAAAATTTCGCAGCATTTTATAGCGATTCTCAGCAGCAGCCTCTCCAGGTAATATCACACACTTAAGACCAATAAGGAGGTTATTCTTCGAACTTCTTAAATATTACAGAGGCGTTATGTCCACCAAAGCCGAATGTATTGCTCAGTGCATAATTAACTGTTCTGTTTTGTGCTACATTAAATGTAAAATTCAGCTTACTATCTAAGTTCGGATCGTCGGTAAAATGATTAATTGTTGGGGGGACAATACCATTACGAATGGCTAATATCGATGCAATGGACTCAACTGCCCCCGCAGCTCCCAGTAGGTGGCCTGTCATCGACTTAGTTGAACTAATATTGAGTGCATAAGCATGGTCGCCAAAGTGGTCCAAAATAGCCTTAGATTCGCTTATATCGCCAACAGGGGTAGAAGTACCATGTACATTTATGTAGTCGATTTCCTCATTGGTGATTTTAGCATCACTAATAGCATTAGTCATCGCCAAACGGGCCCCTAACCCCTCAGGATGAGAGGCTGTAATGTGATGGGCATCCGCACTCATGCCACCGCCTACAAGTTCTGCATAAATTTTTGCTCCGCGAGCCTTGGCATGTTCTAAACTTTCTAATATAATTGTGCCAGCCCCTTCGCCAGCTACAAAACCGTCTCTATCATTATCAAAAGGCCTTGAAGCCGTGGCGGGGTCATCATTACGGGTTGATAAGGCATGCATAGCATTAAATCCACCAATTCCCGCTTCATTAATGATCGCTTCCGAACCCCCACTAATAATTACGTCAGCATAACCTGTCCTTATGTAATTAAGTGAATCGATTAGCGCATGTGTTGATGATGCGCAAGCGGATACCGTAGAAAAATTAAGCCCGTGCAGTCCATATTTCATCGATATATGACCAGGGCAAATATCCAAAATCATTTTCGGTATAAAGAATGGGTTGTACCTTGGCGTACCGTCTCCTTTAGCAAAATTGCTTACTTCGTCAAGAAAGGTTTTTAAGCCTCCAATACCAGAACCCCATATCACTCCTATACGATTGGTGTTTAATCGCTCAAATAATAACCCAGAGTCTTTAACAGCTTCGTCTGTAGAAGCTAGGGCATAATGAACAAATGGATCTAATTTGCGGGCATCTTTACGGTCCATAAATTGTGTTGGATCAAAATTCTTAACCTCACACGCAAATCTTGTTTTGAATTTCTCTGCATCAAAATGCGTAATAGGAGCAGCTCCGCTTACCCCACTGATCAAACCATTCCAATATTCAGAAACAGTGTTGCCAATAGGAGTAAGCGCACCTAATCCTGTTACTACTACTCTTTTAAGCTCCATTTATTCGATTGGCCTAATTTTTAGTTAGTTAACGTTTTTTTCTAAATAAGCGACAGCTTGTCCAACAGTGCTGATGGTTTCAGCTTGGTCATCAGGGATAGCTACGTTGAACTCCTTTTCAAACTCCATGATCAATTCTACGGTGTCTAACGAATCAGCACCTAAATCATTGGTGAATGAAGCCTCTGGTGTAACTTCATTTTCGTCAACACCTAATTTCTCAACGATAATTGCTTTAACTCTTGAAGCGATATCAGACATGATTTTTATGGTTTAATGTTTAATAAATCAGTGCAAAGAAAAATAAAATTCGGCAAATATCAAACCTTTTTAAGTTTTAGCCCAAATAACTTTATTTATACTTCCCTTTTTAACTATGCTAATAGCACCTAATCTCACAGATAATTACAAGCTACACTATAACTTATAGCATTTATTTTTCCTTATTAACAGCCAAATTCTTATTTTGTGTTTGCTGCATAAATTGCAATAGAAAATCTATTTCTATAAGTTTGCATGAAAGTACGATAAATTTTGAATAAATTAACATTAAAATACGAATTAGCTATTGATTTTAATCTCATAGCGATCACCTCTCCGCTAAAAGATTATAGGCTTTGCTACTACATCAATAAAGTTACAGCACTCGATCTTCACAAAATAGACGATCATGAAATCTGGATTGACGATAAGCAAACTTTTTATTTTGGACAATATACGCATGAAGACATCAATAATGACACTTCTTATTTTCTGCTAAACAACAAAGGAACAGAAGGGGGCATACTTATACCAGAAATGAAGGTTACCGATTTCTTCTTACTTATTCAAAATGCCATTGACGACGACCTCCTCCAATGGCAAATCAACCAAATAAATGGCCTCCGAGATGTTGTTGTTGCATCAGAAATTGACCCAAACAAATTGAAATCGAGAGAAAATTTAGTATTTTAGCTTGATTAATGATTTTCTTACCTTTGCCTGTGTAGTTTTTACACTATACAAGAAATAGAAGAAACAAAATTATCGTCCTCCTTGGAGCGTAAAAACAATAAAAATAAAAAATTAAACAATCACTTAATGAATATGTATAAATTAAAGGCTTAGCATACCGAAGATGTCTTACATATTTTTAAGCTATTAAAAAACTATCAATCAAATGAAAAAAGTTCATAAGAGAACTAAAATTGTAGCCACATTAGGCCCAGCCTCTTCTCCAAAAGAAATATTAAGCAGCTTAATTGAAAAAGGCGTAGACGTTTGCCGTTTAAATTTTTCGCACGGAAGTCAAGAAGATCACTTGAAGGTTATCCATACCATTAAAGAGATTAATGCTGAAAATCATTTAAACATTGGCATATTAGCCGATTTGCAGGGACCCAAAATTAGAATTGGAAAAATGAAAGAAGGTGGTGCTATCTTATTAAATGGCAAACAGCTTCGCATTACAACTAAAGAATTAATAGGGAATGAAGATGAAATTTATATTACTTATCAAGAGTTTCCCAAAGATGTTACCGAAGGAGAAATCATTTTATTAGACGATGGTAAAATCCAATTACGGGTATTAAACACCAATAATTTAGATACGGTAAATTGTGAGGTAGTGCACGGTGGCGTCCTAACTTCTAGAAAAGGTGTAAACCTACCCAATACAAAAGTATCCATACCCAGCTTAACGGAAGAGGATCTCGATAATCTTAATTTCGTGTTAAATTATGATGTACAATGGATTGGGATGTCTTTTGTCCGTACCGCCGAGGACATCTTTCAATGTAAAAAAATAATTGCCGAACGGGGTAAATCAGCTCGCGTTATTGCGAAGATAGAAAAACCGGAAGCTATAGAAAATATCGATAGCATTATTGCTGCAACAGATGGCGTAATGGTTGCCCGTGGTGATTTAGGCGTGGAAATCCCCATGGAACAGGTGCCGCTGCTACAAAAGCTAATTGTGCAAAAATGCCGCGATGCGGCTAAGCCGGTAATCATTGCTACGCAAATGCTCGAGAGCATGATTACTACACCAAGACCAACACGTGCAGAGGTAAACGACGTTGCCAATTCAGTTTTAGATGGAGCAGATGCGGTAATGCTCAGCGGAGAGACTTCGGTAGGAGAATTCCCCGAAATCGTTATTGAAACCATGACTAAAATCATTAAAAACGTTGAAGGGACGGCTTATCCGTATTTTGCGCCTCGTAAACAAGGACACAACCCCACAACTTCTATTCCGGACTCCATTTGCGCATCGTCTGTTTATCTCGCGCAACAAATAAAAGCTAAAGCTGTTGTTGCCATGACTTCTTCAGGTTATACAGCCTTCGAAATCTCCAGCCATAGACCAGATGCTGACGTTCACATCTTTACAGGAAATAAATCGCTATTGAATACGTTAAGCCTGCTTTGGGGAGTAAAGGGCTTTTATTATAATGGTGAAGAAAGTACGGACTCATCCATTGCCGATGTGAATTCTCAATTAAAAGAAAAAGGACTTGTTTCATCTGGAGATCTAATCGTAAATACCGCTTCTATACCCATTAACGAAAAGGGAAGAACCAACATGATTAAGGTATCAGAAATTAAATAATTTTTCAAAAGCATAGAGAAAGCAGGTCTTCTCTCCAAAAAACGTAATTTCTCTATGCTTTTAATTCAGCTATTGCTTTAGCTGTACCCACCGCAATTTTTGTTTCCTGTATGTTATCAATAACAGCCATATCCGCGGTTCTGTCCCTATCTGATTCATGGATTGTTACCGCTTCCGAATTTGAAATCAGGTCGTCATAAGGGCCTTTTGTACTCATTAATTTTACAAAAACAGGTAGACACTCAAAAAAAACAAATAATAAACCAATAAAGGTAATTGCCCAATAATTACTTTCATTTATTTTTCCATTTTTGTCATATTTCAACTGTCCCAGGGCTTTATTCCGGTCGGCAAACCCTGCGAGCTTCGCTAAACTGTCTAGCTGTTTTGAGCTCAACAATCTTTCATTCGAAAGGCCATCAAATTGTTTTCTTCCATTAATGAGCTGCTCTTGTAACAGTATTTCTTTGGATAAGTTCTCCTCACTTCTTTCCCTGCCTCTTAATTCTTCCTCCTTTCGTTTAGCATACGGTCCATAGCCCATAATGCCCGAAGTTTCGAGTGTCTTATTCCCGAAAATCTCATAATTCAGTTGCTTCCTCTCCTGCTTTATATTTTCCAATAATGTATCGCGTTCCTCCCTTAAGTGCATTAACTTAGTAAGTTCTTCCTTATATTTACTATTAAAGGTATTCGTTAATGTATCGATTTTAACGCGTTGTGCCTCGAGGTAATTCACCTGTAACTGTTCTTTGATTTCCTTGTCAAAAACCTTTAATTCCAACGGTCGGGAAATAACAATACCTATTAAAATAGCCAGGATAAATCTTGGCGTGGCCTGTAAAAATTGTCTAAATGGTCCTGCATTCTTGCTAATAGTAGAGACAATATACCGATCCATATTAAAAATGGCCGTACCCCAGATCAATCCAAAAATAATTGCAGTAAAAACCGCCATCGAGCTCCCACTAAAAACAAAATACAGCGCATATGCGCCCGCAATAGCTGCGAATAATCCCGTAAAAAATATAGTTGCGCCAATGCCTACATATTTATTTTGCTCGGTTGGTGTTTTTAACAAAGTAGGAACATGTGCCCCACTACAAAACCAAAAGAAATTAGTTATCTTACGCATAATATAGGTTACAAATACGCCAAAAGACCTTCGAAGGCCATTCCTCTAGATGCTTTAAGTAATATCAATGCGTCTTTTAACGGAGCAGCAATCAATCCCTTCTTCGCATCATCCAAAGTTTCGTAAAATTCATTGCCAGCCTGTCCCGCGGCCTTTTGGTTGTAAAAATCTTTACCAACGAAAATCTTCCGATAAAGTTCCATTTCGTTTACCCGCTTTATCAATTGTTGATGTTCTTCGGGAGCTTCTTTGCCCAATTCAAACATATCTCCTAAAATAACAACTTTTTTATCGCTTGAGAGAATCTCCAAATTATCCAAGGCCGCGCGCATACTGCTGGCATTAGCGTTATAGTAGTCACTTATTAGCGTATTCTGTGCTGTTTTAGTGAGTTGCGAACGGTTATTTTTAGGGAAGTAGCCTTTAATACCGCTATCAATTTCGTCTGGTCTTAAGCCAAAATATAAACCCATGGCTATTGCAGCCAAAATGTTTTCCAAATTATACGATCCTGTAAGATTGGTGGAAACCTGCTCGCTTTGACAGCCAAAAGCTTTTAGGCTTTTCCAAGATAAGGTCAATGTAGGGTTCGTCGAAATAAGCGCGCCAGCTACATTATTTCCTTCATTAAATCCATAAGTAATGATATGCTTAAATGTTCTATTGTTCGCCATCGCCAACAATTGATCATTATCATGCTGCAAGAAAACAACCCCATTATGCCTTTCAAGCCAGGTATACAATTCGCCCTTTGCTTTCTTGACCCCTTCAAAGCTGCCAAAGCCTTCTAAATGTGCTTTTCCGACATTAGTTATTAAGCCCGCTGTCGGCTTGGCTATATTGCATAAAAAAGCGATTTCTCCAACATGATTTGCCCCCATTTCTATTATACCAATTTCGATATCAGGTGTAATTTCCAACAGACTTAATGGAACACCAATATGGTTATTTAAGTTTCCCTTCGTTGCGTAAGCCCTAAATTTCTGCGCCAAAACAGCTAAAATTAGCTCTTTTGTTGTTGTTTTCCCATTTGTACCCGTTATACCAACAATAGGAATGTTGAGCTGGTTTCTATGATAGGCAGCAAGTGACTGTAAGCTTTCCAGCACGTTATCCACGATAATATAGTGGCCATCCTTTAGATGCTCCGCTTCGTCTATTACAGCAAAAGCGGCACCCAACGATAACGCTTTTTCAGCAAATTGATTCCCGTTGAAATTGGAACCTTTAAGCGCAAAAAACATTGACCCCGGAATAATTTTTCTAGTATCTGTTGATATTATTGGATATTTTTGAAAGAGACTATAAAGTGCTTTTACATCCATAAACGCTGTTTTTGGGCTAATTTACGTATTAAACAATTAATACAGCTAAAACCATAAACACTTTTTAGTGATGAATAATTGCCACACTGTCTGCTTTAACCGCATCCACACTATCTATTGTTCCAGTAGTATCTCCCTTATCCGCCATAATACATTTTAAGCCTTCCTCAGTCATGATCCATTGCGTGTATTCTCCTCGAAGCTCTTCCCGAAAATTATCCCGACACTGCCACACCGGCAGATTTCTCATATAGCGATCGGCTTCCTTGCTCAAAAATAGTTTTGTCCCCATAGGTAATATCACTTTTATATCTACACGTTGATCACGTATTAACTCGCCCTTCGGTAGGGTAGAGTGGCTATCAAAAGTAAGGTGCTGCTCTTCTTGACCAACGCTATAAATCACTCTTCCAGCTCGTTTAGCTGCTACTTCGAAATCTCTACCACTAGCGCGAAATTCTTGAATCAATTTTGGCTTCCCGTTCTCCTCTCCCTTAACAATGCTTATCCCCACCGAGCCCACATTCTTAAATTTTCCTCTTCTCCTGTTCGAACGGATAATAGCACCCATAGAATCTAATTGATGGTTGCCACTATCTAACTGTTTAATCTGATTGATATCCTGTACATCAATATAATACTGAGGTTCTGGGGTCAATATATTTTCCCTAACGATACTGGCATCTTCTGTAAAATCTTCTGCTGTTTGGATAGCGTAATAAGAAAGTGTTCCAATAGCAACCAACCAGATAATTAATAAACCAGAGCCCACATAACTTCCTGCTAAACGACGGTTAAATACCATTCGAATAGCTAACAGCATCAACGCAACCAATGGGATGGCCAAACTGAAGAACAAGGAAACGATGACGAGATTTTTATAGGTTTCCGGAATAAAATATAGGGAAAAATCAGGGCCGTACACCCCCCCATAATTATCACCCCCCCAAGTTGAAAAAGCAAAAATCAACCCCACAAACAGCCCTATCAATGCCGCACATAAACCAAAAATAACAACTACCCCAGCAATTTTTAATAGTACAACAAATGCCCTTGCAATAAAATTTGCAATATTTTCTAAGATGCCACTGGCTTTGACAAGGCCGGGTTTAATACTTTCCCCGGCCATAGTAAAATTTCCGCGGAGGCCCTCCATTTCCTCTTCAAAATTCCGCTTAAAATTTTGTAAATTGGGTGCTTCGCCCTTCATAGCCATCCGATCTGCCCGTGTTTTTGCCGCCGGAACCACAACCCATAAAATAATATAGAGCAGAAAGCCTGTGCCGGCAAATACAAATAACAAAACCATTACCAAGCGCACCCATAACGTCTCTATATCCAAATAATGCCCAAGGCCCGCACAAACTCCCCCAAAAACCTTATCATCTGGGTCTCTAAATAATTTGCGTGTACCGGTATAACCAGCATCATGGTGGCTTTGCTCAGTATAATCGTATGTCCCACTTTCGCTCGTTTCAAAATCCTCTACACGTCCCATCTGTGCGCACACTTCTTCTACATCAGATAAGGTAATAACTTCCTTCTTTCCTTGAATTATCCGCTCATTGAACATTTCTGCAATCCTATTCTCAATGTCGCCCACAATCTCTTTGCTGTCTTCAGTATAGGCGAAATGCTTCTTAATATCAATCATATAGAAGCGAAGCACTTCATAAGCATCTTCCTCAATATGAAAAACAATGCCATTTATATTAATGATAATCGTTTTATTCATGACAAGTAAATTTAAATTTTATCGTTAATCCCCTTATTTTCTTCCTTATTTCGTAAAGCCGTTGCTGTCTTTACTGCAAACACTAGCTCTCCCCATGTTTCATCTAATGCCTTTAGTACAGTAAGGCCCGCATTTGTAATCTGATAATATTTCCGCGGTGGTCCGGCACTAGATTCCTTCCAGCTGTAACTAAGCAATTCATTATTCTTTAGCCTAGTTAAAAGAGGATATAATGTTCCCTCAACTACCAATAGACGGGCAATTTTAAGCTCATTGATAATATCTGAGGCATATATTTCTCCCCGCGAAATTATAGATAGAATACAGTACTCCAGTATTCCCTTCCTCATTTGGGTTTGCGTGTTTTCTACTATCATATAACAAAGATATATGTTTTATTAGGTAATATGCAATACATAGTAGCTTGCCGTGCACACAATACACATAAATCACTGATTATCAATTATAAAAAATTTATTTCGCTAAAATAACTCGTAAAATTTATAATTAATATCATCTTTTTGGTTGAAAGTCCAATCGGATCACATCAATTTGAGATGAAATAGTGTGTTTTTAACACAATTCTATTTGCATTTTAATGAAGCATCCAATACATTTACAAATTAAAATTTTACGAAAAGAAGCATGATCAAAGTTGCTAACCTAAAAAAAACGTTTAAAGACATATTTCAACAAGAACCATTAATTGTTCGATCACCTGGAAGAGTAAACCTTATTGGAGAACACACCGATTATAATAATGGCTTAGTACTTCCCGCCGCTATTAATAAGAATGTTTATTTAGCCATAGCTAAAAATGGCAGCATGCAGATCAGACTTCATTCCCTAGACCTTTCGGATTCATTTGAAACAAGCATCAACGAAATAAAAAGATCCGGAAAGCTTTGGCCCGACTATATTTTGGGTGTCGTTGAACAATTACAGCTAAATAATTATCCCATAAATGAAGGGTTCGACCTAGTTTTTGCTGGAGATATCCCACAAGGTGCTGGCCTTTCTTCTTCTGCTGCATTGGAGTGCGCAACGGCATTCGCCCTAAGTGAGCTTTTCCAATTGAACATCCAGAAGCTTGATATCGCGCTATTGTCACAGGCGGCAGAAAATCAGTTTGTAGGCGTAAACTGCGGACTTATGGATCAATTTGCAAGTGTATTTGGCAAAGAACAGCATCTAATTAAGCTTGATTGTGCAGATTATTCCTATGAATATATTCCTTTTAATACGAGAGATATTAAAATTCTTTTATTAGACACACAAGTTAAACACTCTTTAGCCTCGTCGGCCTATAATGAGCGCCGTGAACAATGCGAAGAAGGAGTCCGATTAATTAACCAGCACTATCCAGAAGTTAAAAGTTTAAGAGATGCTTCAGAAGAAATGCTATTAAAATACGTAAAGCCTATTAATGAAATCGTTTATAATAGGTGTACCTATGTGGTTTCCGAAATCGAACGCCTATTGCTGGCCTGTAATGATCTAAAAAAAGACGATTTCGCTTCCTTTGGAAAGCGCATGTTCGAAACCCATGATGGCTTACAGTATCGCTATGAAGTAAGTTGTCCGGAACTTGATACTTTAGTAAGCTTGGTGAGAAACAATCCATACGTCTTAGGAGCCCGTATGATGGGTGGCGGCTTTGGCGGATGTACTATCAATTTAGTAAAAGCAGATATGGCCGAAGAGGTTGCAGAGGCGGTAAAACTTGCTTATAAGGAAAAAACCGGGATAAGCATTCCTTATTATATTGCCGAAATAAACTCGGGAACAGCTATTGTCAACCTAACTCAACAATAAAGATGAGCCATTATAAGCTTCCGTTACTGAAATACTTTAAAGCTAAAAGGGGCGAGAAGAGCACGGCCCTCATTATATTGAAGAACGATAGAGGCATGCAAGTAGCCTTTACCAATTTTGGCGCTAGAATAGTAAGTCTTATCATACCCGATAAGTTTGGAAATCCTACTGATGTAGTGCTGGGATTTAACTCCATTTCTGAATATTTTGAGGCCGATGAAATTTATCATGGAGCTACCATTGGCCGTTTTGCCAATCGGATAAAGGGGGGAGCTTTTCAATTAAATGGAAAAACCTACCATATCGAGCCCAACAATGGCCCTAATGCTTTACATGGAGGCAGAAATGGATTCCATAATCAAATTTGGGATAGACGCTTGCATAATCCAAACGGTATTACCTTTTATTACAGTTCTCCCGATGACGAAGAGGGATTTCCGGGGACTTTAAACACTTCAGTAGATTATCTAATCACCGATGATAATGAGCTCAAGATTAGTTATCGCGCTAGGAGTGATCAGGACACATTCATTAACCTAACTAACCACGCTTATTTCAACCTCAATGGAGAAGGCTCTGGTGAAGTATTAGATCACACCATGCAGATTAATGCCAACGAATATGTACCGATAAACGAACATCAGATTCCGCTTGGCAAATTGCTCCCCCTAGCAGCAACGTCCTTTGATTTCCGGCAACCAAAAGTTTTGGCAGCGCATATCCACGATCAAGATCAACAATTACTATATGCCGGTGGGGGGTACGATCATACCTATGTGCTACATAAGCAGACAGGAACACAAGAGCCAACCCTGGCAGCAGTAGCTTATGCTGCGCATAGTGGAATTAAATTGGAGGTGTTGACTACCGAGCCCGGCGTACAATTCTATACCGGCAATGCGCTGTCTGGAAAGGATAAAGGAAAATCAGGAAAAGTGTATGGCAAGCAGCACGCTTTCTGCCTTGAAACCCAACATTTTCCCGACACACCAAATCAGACAACCTTTCCATCAGCTCTTTTGAAAGCAGGCGAAATTTACAATTCTCAAACCATCTATCGCTTTAACGTAATAAAATAACACTAATAAAAAAACCAATGAAAACCCTACACACAACCGATTATCTCGTATTTCTTTTCTACTTCCTCATTGTGGCATTATATGGCTTCTGGGTTTACCAAAGGAAAAAATCGCTTACGGCAGATTCAAAAGATTATTTCCTTGCAGAAGGCTCTTTAACCTGGTGGGCTATAGGGGCATCGCTCATTGCTTCGAATATATCTGCCGAGCAATTCATCGGTATGAGCGGATCCGGCTTTAAAATGGGGCTCGCAATTGCCGCATACGAATGGATGGCAGCTATAACACTTATTATTGTGGGGATATTTTTTATCCCGGTATATTTAAAAAACAAAATCTATACCATGCCACAATTCCTAAATCAACGTTATAATGGCACAGTGAGCATCGTTATGGCCGTATTCTGGCTTTTATTGTATGTAATAGTTAACCTTACCTCCATCCTATATCTTGGGGCGTTAGCCGTTTCCAGTATTTCAGGCATTAACTTTACTTTCTGTATCTACGCTTTAGCCGTTTTTGCCATTATCATTACCCTAGGCGGCATGAAAGTAATAGGCTTTACAGATGTTATCCAGGTATTTTTCCTAATCTTGGGCGGGCTGGCCACTACCTATATAGCCCTAAATTTGGTTGCCGACCACTTTGGCATGCAAGGCGCCTTGAAAGGTCTAGGCTTAATGTATGATAAAGCCCCCGATCATTTTGAAATGATTTTTGGAAAAGACAACGAAAATTACCTCGATCTCCCTGGCTTATCGGTTCTAATTGGTGGCCTTTGGATTGTAAACTTGAATTACTGGGGATGTAATCAATACATTACGCAACGGGCCCTAGGTGCCGATTTAAAAACGGCAAGAGGAGGACTATTATTTGCAGCCGGTCTTAAGCTACTCATGCCCGTTATCGTTGTTCTTCCAGGTATCGCCGCTTATATTCTGTATAAGGAGGGGTATTTCCAGCAAGAAATGCTGCAGGACGGTAGCGTTAACCCAGATCACGCTTATCCCGTTCTATTAAACTTACTTCCTACTGGATTAAAGGGCTTATCTTTTGCCGCACTAACGGCCGCAGTTGTAGCTTCTTTGGCTGGGAAAGCCAATAGTATCGCTACTATATTTACCTTGGACGTTTATAAAAAGATTTTCAACAAAGAGGCTTCCGAAAAAAAGTTGGTTACTACTGGTAAATTAACCATTATCGTTTCCATGTTATTAGCTATTCTTATTTCCCCGCATTTGGGAATCGATAAAAAAGGAGGTTTTCAGTATATCCAAGAATATACCGGATTTGTTTCCCCGGGTATTTTTGCGATGTTCATCCTAGGATTCTTCTGGAAGAAAGCGACACCATCAGCAGCTATGTTTGCAACCATTGGAGGATTCATCTTGTCGGTAGCATTTAAGTTTTTACCGAATATTATGGATCTTTCATTTTTAGCTTCAACAGGTTTCGCCGCACAAAATGCAGACGGCATTTATGAAATACCATTTTTAGACCGTATGGGATTTGTATTTATCATTTGCATGATAGCCATGTTTGTTATCAGTATACTAGATAATCGTAGAGGAGTAATACCTAAAGGGCTTGAAATAGACGCTAAGATGTTTAAGGTACACCCAGGCTTCGCTATTGGATCTATACTGGTAACCGGGGTTGTTGCTGCTTTATACTTATTGTTTTGGTAAATAGTTTTTTTAATTGCCTAAAAAAGAAACAAAGTCTTTTTTAGGCATCTTTAAAATCTCAGCCCTATGCATATTAGTCCCGCTACGTTCACTTTTCTTTCTAAGCTAAAAGAGAATAATAACAGAGATTGGTTTCTTGAAAATAAGGCGCAATATAATATCGCCCATCAGGAGGTAAAAGACTTTATTGCTGAATTTATTATCCATTTGGCTAAAGTAGACCGTTATATTACCAACGATATACAGGTTTCAAAGTGTTTATTCCGGATTTATCGCGATACCCGGTTTAGCAAAGATAAAACCCCATATAAGCACTGGTTTGGCGCCGGAATCTCTGTGGCAGGAAGAAAGCTTAATGGGCCTGAATATTATTTACATATTGAACCCAATAATTCATTTATTGCCGGAGGATATTGGCGGCCAGAAAAAGATCACTTAGCCGCCATAAGGCAGGAGATCGATTATAATGGTGCCGAATTTAGGCAAATAATAGGCAGCCCTAATTTTACTAAATATTGTACACTAAATGAGGACGATAAATTAAAGAAAGCACCCACAGGCTATCCCCCAGATCATCCCGAAATTGAACTTTTAAAACTTAAAAGCTTTACAGCAAGTAGGTACGTAAAAGATAGTCAGCTATCAAGTAATCAAGCCGTAGAAAGCATCATGCCGTTCATTCAAGCGATGTACGACTTTAAATTATTCCTGCACCGAGCCTTGGACCAGGAATAATGTTTAACCTATAGCATTATAGACCTCTCATAAGCTTTAATGCCTGATGGAGCTTCTCCAACTGGGCAAACATCGCTTCTGCAGCTTTCTCATTAGCTTCTGTTCCTACAAATTCGCCAGCTTCATTTAGCTGTTTTGCAAAATTGGCTAAAATCAGTCCATCAAATGGAAACATCTGCAAGGCATTAACAACCTGCTTCAATTGTTGTATGGCACGCGTGCCGCCAGAAATCCCACCATATCCAACCATTGCTAGCGGTTTGTATGCCCATTCTTTAACTAAAAAATCCAAGGCATTCTTTAAAGGGGCGGGCATACCATAATTATACTCGGGCGTAACAAATATGAACGCATCCGCAGCAGCTATTTTAGCACTCCAATCTTTCGTATGCTGATGAACATAACGCTGAAAGCGTGGGTGTTCAGGCTCATCCATAAAAGGAAGCGCCACCTGTTTTAGATCGATCAGTTCTGTTTCGAATGCGGTATGCTTCTTAGCCAAATTAAACACCCAATTAGCCACTGCAGGACCCTTCCTAGCATCTCTCGTGCTGCCTAATATTATCTTTAATTGAATCATCTTTTAGTATTTTTTCTTATATATAGCTTTAATTTACTTAAACTTAGACGATAAGGGCTTTAACAAATATTCCAATCCATTCAGTCTTATTTCATACATGGTTGCCAACAATGTCCCTAATTTCCCTTTTGGAAATCCTTTATTATGGAGCCATATCAGGTAACTCTCCGGCAATTTCACTATAGGCAAATCCTTGTATTTGCCATAAGGCATTTTATAAACCATTAACTCCTGCAAAATATTGCCGTCCTTTTCCATAATCACTTTGCTAATTCCTGTAAAATCATCACCGCCTCGTCAACACTCTGTATACGTTCAAAGCCTATCCTTAATGACCCCTTAACCTCCTTTAAATTACAAATAGATGGGTTTTGTTGTACAAACTGTAAAATTTTTTCAAAACGATCGCTTTCAAAATAAGACGATTGCTTATTACTTATAAAATATCCACGTAAGACTCTCTTTTTATAAGAAATTTTTTCAAAACCGATTGTTTTGCCCAGCCATTGCAAGCGTAAGGTATTCATCAATTCCTTCACCTGCGCCGGTACTTCGCCAAAACGATCTGCCAATCCCTTTTCGTAAGAAGCAATCTCTTCCTCTGTCTTCAAAGAAGCTAACTGGTTATACAAGTTATACCGTTCGCCTACATTGGTTACATAAGAATCAGGTATATATACCTCTAGATCTGTATCGACCTGTGTAAAATTGACATACTCTCTTAATTTATCCTCTTTGAATACGCCTGCAAATTCATCATCCTTTAACTCCTGTATCGCCTCATCTAAAATTTTGTGATACATTTCAAAGCCTATCTCGGCAATAAACCCACTTTGCTCAGCACCCAACAGGTTCCCGCTACCCCTGATATCAAGGTCACGCATGGCCACGTTAAATCCGCTACCCAACTCATTAAATTCTTCTATGGCGCTAAGGCGTTTTCTGGCCTCAGGCGTGAGTGTAGATAAAGGAGGACTTAACAGGTAGCAAAACGCCTTTTTATTAGACCGCCCCACTCTTCCCCGCATCTGATGTAAATCACTTAGCCCAAACATATGAGCATGATTAATAATAATGGTATTCGAATTTGGAATATCAAGTCCAGCCTCTATAATGGTAGTAGCTATCAGCACATCAAATTCATGACTAATGAACTTCAGCATAACGTCTTCCAAAGCATCACCCTCTAATTGCCCATGGGCTATGCCACAGCGTGCCTGAGGCACAAGCCTAGAAATCATACCGCCTAGCTGCTTCAAGTCCTGTACTCTGTTATGAATAAAGAATACCTGCCCGCCCCGGTTAATTTCATAAGCCACGGCGTCCTGTATTAATTTTTCATTAAAAACATGGAGTTCGGTCTGCACCGGTTGCCGGTTAGGGGGAGGGGTGCTTATGATACTCAAATCGCGGGCACCCATTAACGAAAAATGTAAAGTCCGGGGGATTGGAGTTGCCGTAAGCGTTAACGTATCAACATTTACTCTCAACTGTTTAAGTTTCTCTTTCACCCCAACACCAAATTTTTGTTCCTCATCAATTATTAGTAGGCCCAAGTCTTTAAATTTGACGTCTTTGCTCACCAGACGATGTGTGCCAATAACAATATCGATTTTACCATCAGCAAGCTGCTGTAGCGTTTCTTTTATTTGTTTAGGCGTCTTAAACCGATTTATGTAGTCAATATTACAGGGAAAGCCCTTTAAACGTTCGGAAAATGTGCGATGATGCTGTGAAGCCAAAATGGTAGTCGGAACCAATACGGCCACCTGTTTGCTATCAGCCACAGCCTTAAAAGCAGCTCGCACGGCAACCTCTGTCTTGCCAAAACCAACATCGCCACAAACCAAGCGATCCATAGGATGCGGAGCCTCCATGTCACGCTTTACGTCTCCAGTAGCCTTCTCCTGATCGGGTGTGTCTTCATAAATGAACGATGCCTCCAATTCCGCCTGCAAATACGTGTCCGGATGAAAGGCATTTCCGGTTTGGGCCTTACGCTGTGCATAAAGTTTAATCAGGTCCCGGGCAATATCCTTAACTTTTTTTTTGGTTGTTTTTTTTAACTTTTCCCAAGTATCGGTTCCCAGCTTATTCATTTTAGGAGACGTGCCCTCTTTTCCAGAATATTTACTGATGCGGTTCAACGAGTTAATATTTACATAGAGCAAGTCGTTATCGGCGTACACCAGGCGGATCATCTCTTGCATTTTCCCATTTACCTCTACCTTTTCCAAACCTGCATATTTCCCAATACCGTGGTCTATATGTGTAATATAATCCCCGGGCTTTAAATCTCTTAACTCTTTTAATGTTATGGCTTGTGAGCGTGCATAGCCCTTCTTATGCTTATATTTATAATAACGGTCAAAAATCTGATGATCGGTATAACAAGCCAGCTTTAGTTCCTCATCGCTGAAACCTTCCCGCAAAGCAATATTTATTGGAGAGAACTTTGCCTCCTTATCTAAATCTTCCAGAATGGCAAAAAGGCGCTCTATCTGCTTAGGTGAATCGCTAAAAATACAATTCGCTATTTTCTTGCTATCATTATCTTTAATATTGTGAATTAGCAGGTTGAAATCTTTGTTAAATGAAGGTTGTGGCCTTTGATTAAACGAGATAACGGTATCGGCATCGTAGAAGAACTGCTTACCAAACTCTATCAGTGGGAAATCCTGCAACATGTTCGCAATGATCTTATCATCGCTAAAACTAAATTTTGGATCAATCCAGTCTGGATTATGCTCCTTATTTGTTAAAGACAATGCAGCCCATAACTTGGAAGCATTCTTATAGCCAGCTTGTATAATATCTAATGTAAACTGAACGTCTTTCACCCAAATTACCGCATCGTTATCTATATATTCCAAAAGGGAAATATTGTTCTCCGTTAAAAATTTAGCTTGAACATTCGGAACAATGGTTACCGTATGAATTTTACTCACAGAGAGCTGATTTTCTGTATCGAACGTGCGGATACTTTCTATTATATCACCAAAGAATTCAATCCGATAGGGTAGGTCATTTGAAAAGGAAAAGATATCGACTATGCCCCCCCTTACGGCAAACTGTCCCGGTTCATAAACAAAATCTACCCGCTCAAAATCATATTCAATTAAAAACTCACTGATAAAGTCTATATCCAGTTTGGCATTTAATGAAATTTCCAGCGTATTTTTGCTAAGCTCATTTCTGTTAATCACCTTCTCTGCTAAAGCTTCAGGATAAGTTACGATCATTTTTGGAAGCTCAGAAGTATGATTAAGTGTGTTTAGTGTTTCCGCACGTTGTAACACGTGCGCACTATCGGCCTGTGTAAAATCAAAAGGTTTCCGATAAGAAGAAGGGAAAAACAGCACCTGTTTGTCTAACAAACCCTCTAAGTCGCTCAAAAAAAAGGCTGCCTCTTCATAATCAGGCAAAACAAAAATAAAAGGCCGTTCCTGAAGCTGATATGTCGACACCGCAACCATAGCATCTGCCGACCCGATAATACCTCGTAACTGAATTCTCGGACGACGCCCCTGTAGCGCTTTAGTTAATGCAACAACTTGATTATATTCTTTAAAATATTGTAGAATCTCTTTTATGCTCACGGTCAAATCAAAAATTAAATAAAATCTATTCTGCGGCTTTGAGTTGTTTCATGTTGCTAACACTCAACCTGGCTGATACCGCCGATGCAATCCCCGAAACCAGTAGCACCGTTAAAAATACTAATATAAAATCGGTTGGACGCATCGCTACCGGATAAACATCGGTAACCATAGCACTTGTCCCCATACGAACCAAACCAAAAAATTGTTGTAAAACACAAAAGAAAGCACCCAAAAGCAGTCCGATAGCACAGCCTATCATGGATATAAACATTCCTTCCAAAAAGAATATCCGCTTGATTAATTGCGTTGAAGCACCTAAACTACTCAGCACAGCAATGTCTTTTTGTTTATCAATCACCAGCATCGTAAGTGATCCCACAATGTTAAATGCAGCAATTACCAATACGAAAGCCAAGATGAAAAAAACCATCCATTTCTCACTGTTAAGCAATTTATACAATGCTGGATTTTGTTGTACCCTGTTTTTTATCAGGTACTGCTTCCCCAAAATTTTCTCAAAATCCTTTTGTACCTGATCAACATCAGTCCCAGGCTTTAAATTGATTTCAATAGCCGAAACCTTCTCATATTCACCCAATACCTCCCGGGCAAATTCAAGTGGAACAATAAGTAGATCGTCAAGTTCCTGCTGTGCCTTAAAAATTCCAGCAGGAGAAATCTGCCGGACATTAAACTCATCAGCAGGGTTTAAGGCATTTCTAACCCCCTTTCTGGGAGAAAAAACTTCTATCTCTGCCGTAATATCCTGTAAACTAATTCCCAAATTCGTGAAAGCGGCAGCTCCTAATACAGCATAGTCCAAGCCTTTTTGTTTTAACCTAAATGTCCCGTCCCACAATAAACTATCCATATCTCTACTAGCGGCATAAGAAGAGTCTACTCCCTTAATGGTCGCGATATATTGGTATTCTTTATACCTTAAAAGAACCTTTTCTTGCAGTACATCAGCATAATTAGCTACTCTATTATCTTCTTTTACCTGCCGGAATATATGCGCATCTTCCACAAAACCTTTGCCCTTTGCCACCTCTATCCTTAGCTCTGACGTAAAAGAGCTATACATCTGTAATATTAGGTTTTCCAAACCGTTAAAAACCGATAAAATTATAATCAGCGCACCACTAGCTACCAATACCCCTACCATGCTGATGCCAGAAATAATATTTATCGCATGTACAGATTTTTTAGAAAAGAGGTATCGTTTAGCTATAAAGGTTGCGGTATTCATTGTTCACTGGTTTTACCCCCTGATAAACGGATTATTGATTTTTTCGGCTCCTATGCTTGTTCGATCTCCATGACCGGGATAAACGATGGTTTCATTAGGCAATACATATAATTTTTCTTTTATATTTTTCAACAACAAATGGTGGTTTCCTCCAGGCAAATCTGTTCTTCCAATGCTTCCTTTAAATAAAACATCACCACCCATTAGCAATCTATCTGTTGCGCTATAAAAGCATAAATGGCCCGGAGAATGCCCCGGTGCGAAAAGCAGTTGAAGGCTACTATTGCCAAAATTTACCTGTCCTATTTCAGGCAGAAAATTTTCAGGAATGGGCGATTGTTCATACCTAAGACCAAACATCGGCGCACGCACTTGCACATCGGATAAAACAGCCGCCTCTAGCTCATGGAATTGCGGCAGGAGTCCATAATGTTCATAAATCAGTTTATTGCCCAATACATGGTCAACATGGCAATGCGTGTTCAACAATAATGTCGGCTTTAATTTATTTTCCGCTATAAAATCCAATACGGCAGATTCCTCCGCAGACGTATACATCCCCGGATCTATAATCGCGCATTCCATACGCTCATCAAAGAGTATATACGTATTCTCTGCAAAGGGATTGTTTTCAAATCTCTTAACTTGTATCATATCAACAAACTTAGCTAATTTGCTTTTAAATACTACGAATTAGTTCCACCGAACCGATTTAATCATAACCTGAATATCCTGTTTTATAAAATCCAAAACAGGTTGAATAGAGTCCAATCGGGGTTTTTCGTTAAAATAAAGAGCTCCTCTCATGTAATTAGCGGTACTATCCGTTAAAAAAAATTGTGCAGCAGAGGCACTATTTCCATCTATGGTATATAAAATGCCATAAACGTTTTTTTCGGGCTGGCTAATTAACGCCTCATCAATTGCAGTTGCTCTAACAGTATGTTTAAATGCAAACGTCCGCGCGTCTTCAACTAACTGGTTAAAAATTTTCTTCGATGTAACGGGATAATAACTTAAATAAATGCGGGCATTAAAAGAAGGAAATACAATATTCATCCAACAGGGCATTGCATTTTCAGCTGTATCTTTTTCTATTGTGGCATAAGCTGGATACTTAAAAGTAAACGGACAGGCTCCGTTAAACTCTCTATAAGTTTTAGCAGGAAACTTAATTCTAAAGTACCCCCTAGGCTTGGGCGAATAGTCATTCTGACAAGAACCAAAACTGCCTAACAGCATAAAAAATATTATTACAATTACGCTTCTGTTAGCCATAGCAGTTTAGATTTAGTTGATCAACAAACGCATCCTCACGAATTCCAAATCTCCCAGTTTTTCTCCGCCTGCAAATGCAGCATCTCCAATCCATTTTTTATTATGGCACCTCTCTTTCTTCCCTCTCTCAGAAAAGCAGTCTCTTCGGGATTATAAACCAGATCATAGAGCAAATGTCTATCGCCTATAAATTCATAAGGAAGATCCGCTTTTTCATCTACTTTGGGAAATGTTCCCAAAGGGGTCGTGTTAATAATAAGTAAATGCCCCTCAATAATCTCTTTATTCAATTGGTCGTAAGAAAATTGCTTGGCATTAGCTCGTCTCGAAACAACCTCATAATCAATATTGAGTTTCTTAAGCACATAAAATACAGCGCGCGCGGCACCGCCATTTCCCAGCACCAATGCTTTCGTATGCTGTTTTTTAAGCAAGGGTTTTAATGATTCCTCGAAGCCATAAACATCCGTATTATACCCTTCAAGTTGTACTTTCTTCATGCACATTTCGCCACTAAAAAAAGATTCGACAGGATTAGACTTCACAATCTTAATACAGTTCACTGCATCGATCTCCTTCGCTTCTGGGGAAATTTTATCTAAATAAAACATCACACCGATCTTATGCGGAATAGTGACATTAAGCCCACAGAGTTCTGGCTGTTGTTTTAATAAATCAGGGAGGTCACTGATATTTGGAAGAGGCAACAGTTCATAACGATAATCGTTGAGCCCTTCCTGTTCAAATTTCTCATTAAAATATTGCTTGGAAAATGAATGCTTAAGCGGATATCCAATCAATCCAAATTTCTTCATCACAAAATATATAAAACCGACGGCATTGAGTACAACGCCTTAATATTTTCTTTTAGACCTTAACAAACAGCTAATAGCGCTGTTTTACTATTATCGAAATTAACTTGAAATAAAGTGGTCAAAAGTGTCGCCACGTAATCCCAAGCGTATGGTTTCCAAAGGTATTACTTCTTGAGGGGCAATGTTTCCCAAATTAACGTTACTTCCTATTAACTTGATAAACCACACTTGTTGGGCTTTTATTGGGGCTTCCCAAATAATCGATTCCTCTGGAATCTGAGTTAGAATCTCATCAATCAGCCCCTGTCTTACCTCGCCTGTTTCTCGATATATGCCAACATTCCCACTTTCCCTTGCTTCGGCAATTACTTTCCATGAACCGGCCTCCAACTCTGCCTTGATAAGCTCAATCCAGCGATATGGCGCTATAATTTTCTTATCATCCTTAGATCCAACTTCAGAAATTACAGTTACTTGCTTACTGAGAATATCTATATATTTGCACTTCTCCTGATGAGGCAGGTTAATCGATCCATCAGAAACTTCGGCATACTCCATTTTATACTTATCCAACACCTTCCTATAGGCATCGAATTGATTCCGAATCAAAAAAGCTTCAAAAAGTGTTCCGCCAAAATAAAAGGGCATATCTGCCTCTTTATAAATCTGTAATTTCTCCTCAAGCTTTGGTGTAACCATGGATGTTGCCCACCCGAGCTTAATGATATCGGTATGTGGGGAAGCCACTTCAATGAAATCTTGGGCCTGTCGGGTGCTCATTCCCTTATCCATCACCATCGTTATCCCATTATTCCGAGGCTTGAGAGTCCGTATAGGGATATTGTTTAACTCAAAGTTCATAGGAATGCAAAGGTGAAAAAAAAAATCAACACTGTTACACTTTAGCGCCGATAAATTGTATTCTTATTGGGCAAATTTATTGATAATTTCGAGAATCACCTTATTATCTTGTAATTGAGGTAGATATTCAAATAATATATGGTACTTTTCCGGATCGGTGGTAAGCGCTACCTCCAGGTAATTTAAGGCCTCTGTATATTCTCCTCCTGCAAACATATAAGCCACCATTCTATAATACAGTTCAGCAGCATCAGGATTATTTTTAATAGCCTCTGATATTACTCCTATCGCATTAGAAAGCTTTTCCTGTTCATATAAAATAGAAGAGTAGTCCAACCAAGCTTCGATATCCAGCGGATTAAGTTCTACAACTTTTTCATAAGCGGCCTCAGCCTCGGCGATCTGTTTTAATTTATACCTTGCATCGGCTATTGCAAACCAATATTCAGGATTCTGATCATCAATATCTAAAGCCTTTTTATAGAAATGCAGGGATTCAAAATAGCGTTCTTCATAATCCAGCGTAACACCAATACCAAACCAGCCATCGCCCAACTTAGGATCTAATTTAACAGCCTTTTTATAATAAGATCTCGCCTCGTCCATGTGTTCCAATTTCTCGTAACACTCACCTATGGCGCAATAGGTTTCTGCACTCGGTGGCTCATACTCAAAAGTTTGCTTATAAACCGCTATTGCATCCGCATATCGATCAAGGTTAACCAGCGCATTTCCCTTATTAAAATAGGCAGAGGCAAAATTTTCCTTTATTAGAATAGCATAGTCGTAAGCATCAATTGCCTTTTCGTATAAACTCAATTTGTGATAGGCGTTCCCAAGATTGTACCACGCAGCATAAGAATAAGGCTCATTATCAATATATTGCAAGTAAAAACCAATACTTTCTTCTTGCCTATCCAATACATCATAACAAAAGGCCAGTTCATAAAGGGCCTCCTGATTTTCCATGTTGTGCTCCAGGCTCTTTTTAAGGTAATTAATTGCCTGCTCATAATCTCCTTTATTTTGAAAAAGCATCGCCATTTGCAGGTAAATCTCATCTGGATTTTCAGCCAAAGAAAGTGCTTTCTCAAGGTTAGCTATGGCTTCCTCGTAACGGTCAATACTGCCTAAAATCCCGCCTCGTATAAGAAATATATCGGGCTCAGAAGCTTCAAGTAATTCCGCCTTGTCCAAAGCGCTTAAGGCTAAATCCAGCTGGTTTGTTATCGAGTAAAGCTGTGCTTGCTTAATATAAAATATGGCGGCAAATGGGTGCTGACTTACAGCATAATCTACAACTTGAAGGGCCTTTACCGGATCATTCTTTTCCATGTAATAATCAATAATGCCTTCAAATGCCTGAGAATCGAAAAAATATTGATCCTCATTCCGGATCATTTCTTCATAGCGTTCTACCGAAAATTTAGGATCTTCGGAAAATTCAAAATCAAAATCGTCTTCCATCGCAATTAAATAATTAGTAGTTCTTTATTTATTAGCCCCCTTAGCCATACCGCTAGCGTTTAGCGGTAGATCCTGCAATAGACACGATTGCGTCCGATTATCATACTAAAACAGCTTTATTCGCTGTTCAGAAATATACTGCTGATGAAATTATGCCTTCAAATTACCGTTAAAACAGTTATTCTAAGAATTTAGTTTTCCACAAACAAACACTTGGCAAACCAAGTTACTGTAATATAAGCGTTTAACCTGTTGTTTTTTAGGACTAACTTCTTTAATAACATCCACCAGCGGTAATCTCCTGAAGGAATAATAAAAATTCCTACTAATCTCCTTCTACAAAGATACGCATTTATTTGTTCTTTATCTATTCTCATTTCCTAGTGCATAATTGAGGCGTGCGCTATCATAGTTGTCTCTTCAGAATTTTATACGACCCCTCTTCACATCGGGACCCTTCGCAATAGCGCTATAAGGCTTAAGGGTACGTATTACTCGAAGTTTTTCGTTGTAATCCTTCATATTATGCTTAGGTTTGTAATAACATACCTTTAAAACGACAATCAATATGGCTTCTATTGATATCTCCGCTGTTTTACACAGATTAAACATCCATTCGTCAGCCAAAAAGGGCGGCACCATGATAGCAAGTTACTCGCCAGTTAATGATCAGCTTATTGCCTCAGTACCCGTCACATCCGAAACGGATTACAACAACCTTGTTACACAGGCCCATATCGCATTTTCCCATTGGAAACAAATTCCTGCACCGAAAAGAGGAGATGTTGTTCGCCAAATAGGCGAATTATTAAGGGAACGAAAAAAAGACTTAGGAACCTTAGTGTCGTACGAGATGGGGAAGAGCCTGCAAGAAGGGTATGGAGAAGTACAGGAGATGATTGATATCTGCGACTTTGCCCTAGGCCTGAGTCGGCAACTTTATGGCCTCACAACCCAATCCGAACGACCGCAGCATCGCATGTACGAGCAATGGCATCCTTTGGGTGTTGTCGGAATTATCTCTGCTTTCAACTTTCCGGTGGCCGTATGGAGCTGGAATGCAGCCATCTCCTGGATTTGTGGCAATACCTGTATTTGGAAGCCCTCAGAAAAAACACCCATAACCGCTATGGCTTGCCAGCAGCTCGTTCAAGAAGTCTTTGCAAAAAACGATATTCCAACAGCGGTTTCCTGTTTAATTCAGGGAGATGCATCCCTCGGGGCATTAATGGCGACAGACTCCCGTATTCCCTTAATTTCGGCCACCGGGTCAACCCGTATGGGCAAATCCGTAGCACAAAGCGTTGCTGCAAGGCTGGGCAAAACAATTTTGGAGCTTGGCGGCAACAATGCGATTATTATTACCCAACATGCGGATCTAGATACCGCGTTGTTGGCAAGTGTGTTTGGAGCTGTTGGAACAGCGGGACAACGCTGTACCACAACGCGCAGGCTTATTGTCCATAGAGAAATTTACGACGCTTTTAAAACCCGCTTAATTCAGGCTTACAAACAGTTAAAAATTGGCAACCCTTTGGATGAAAAAAATCATGTAGGCCCTTTGATTGATGAAGATGCTGTAACATCCTACCTTGCGGCTATTGTACAATGCGAAAACGAAGGTGGAAATTTTATCGTAGAAGGCGGGAGGCTCATAGGGGAGGGGTATCTTTCAAGCTGTTACGTAAAACCTTGTGTGGCAGAAGTAAAGCCCAGCTATAAAATAGTGCAACAAGAAACTTTCGCACCTATACTTTATCTCATGAAGTACGATTCCTTGACCGAAGCCATCGCTATACAGAATAGCGTGCCTCACGGGCTGTCCTCATCAATAATGACATTGCATTTAAAAGAGGCTGAACATTTTTTATCCGTAAACGGCTCCGATTGTGGTATTGCCAATATCAATATTGGCACCTCTGGCGCAGAGATAGGTGGAGCATTTGGTGGCGAAAAAGAAACCGGTGGCGGCAGAGAATCAGGTTCAGATGCATGGAAGGCTTATATGAGACGGCAAACCAACACCATAAATTACTCTGATAAGCTTCCCTTAGCGCAGGGTATCAAATTTGATCTATAATTTATTTTATGAATGCACGGTTATCTGTTGCCCACTAGCCGATCAACCCACTAAAAGTTTATAGCCCTTGCCATGAACATTAACGATTTCTACTCTTGGGTCATCTCGTAGATACTTCCTAAGTTTACTCAAAAAAACGTCCATACTTCTTCCGTTAAAGTAATTGTCGTCATGCCAAATTTTTATTAACGCCTCTTCCCGTGTAAGCACATCATTTTTCTTCAAACACAGCATCCGTAGCAACTCAGCCTCCTTGGTAGAGAGTTTCTGTTGTTGATCACGCCGCGTAATAATTTGCGTCGTATAATCAAAATTGTATTCTCCTAAATTAAAATTAACCGGCAGCTCCTCTTCCGCGGCGCGATCTTGCATAGTGCTGCGTTTTAACAGGGCATTAATTCTCAACAGTAATTCTTCTACCCGAAAAGGTTTTGTAATGTAATCATCCCCTCCTAAATTAAACGCCTCGGTTTTATCTTCCATCATGCCCTTTGCCGTAGCAAATATAATTGGAATCGTTTCATTTGTCTTTCGGATTTCTTTTCCAAGGGAAAACCCGTCCTTTTTGGGCATCATGACGTCAAAAATACAAAGATCAAATTCCTCTCTTCCAAATGCCCGCAATGCCTCTTCCCCATCTTGACAAAGTTTAACTTCAAACTTGCCTTTTAACTCCAAATAATCTTTTAGTATTTCTCCCAAATTGGGATCATCTTCTGCTAATAAAATTTTTCGCATAATCGCTTTTCCTTAATGATTTGAAACTGGTAAAACAATTTCGAACTCAGTTCCCTTGTTTTTTTCACTTTTCACCTTCACGGTGCCCTTCATTCGCTTAATAATATCCTGAACATAACTTAGCCCTAAACCAAAACCCTTAACGTCATGTAAATTTCCGGTAGAAACACGATAGAACTGATCAAATATTTTTGATAATTGGTCTCTCGTCATACCTATTCCCTTATCAGCGATGGCCATATGGATGCTATTTCCGCTATTCCATGTTTTTATGGCTATTTCAGGCTCTTCTTTACTGTATTTTATCGCATTGTCTATCAAGTTAAAGATAACATTTGATAAATGAAACTCGTCTCCCACAAGTATGGGTTTAGTGGCATCTATTTGCAAGTCTATATGCGCATTCCGCTTTTTCAATTGCAAATCCATACTATCAACCACCGCGCTAACCAAATCATTCATATCAAGCTTTTGCTTATCTAAATGTAGATCGCCCTTATCTATTTTGGCAATATTTAACACGCGTTCAATATGATTGCCCAACCTAACATTTTCATCATAAATGATATTCGCCAAACGATCAACACGCCTCGTATCGCTAACAATCTCTGGATCTTTTAACGATTCGCTGGCAATCATAATAGTCGCAACGGGTGTTTTAAATTCGTGCGTCATGTTGTTTATGAAGTCCGTTTTCATTTCCGATACCTTCTTCTGTCGCAAAATAATAAATATCGTATACGTAAAACAGCCTATCAGCACTAACAATAGGGCCGCAGACGAGCCTAACATAAAGCCCATGCTTCCGAGCAATGACGAAGCCTTGTTTGGGAAACTTATTGATAATTTTCCCGAAGACTTTATCATGCTATTAGGAAAAAGCAAGGTTGAATAAGCATTCTGCCGTTCATGTCCCCCGCTAAAAGAAGCCAGTCTAAATAAAACAGAGTCGTTTGTTCCTTCTGTTATCATCATATTAAACGGAAGACTAATTTTTCTTTTTAACAACTCTTCCTTCAACTCTTCTTCAATATAAGACGGGTTAACCCGATTTTTCAAGGGTTGTTTAGCCAATTCGAAATCATTAGCCAAGTTTTCAATAACCGAAGTCGCTGTTTCTACCTGACCCGACATAAAAGAGTCGAAAAAGGAGGTAGCCTTCCTTATTTTCTCTTGTTCCTCGTAACGCCTAATCTGTTCATCAAGCGCTCTGCTTCTCATCGGCGGAAAAGTTACCACCGCCCACCCTCTAGCATAATCATCGATAATGACATAGCGTACACTGTCGTCTTTGGCTTTTTTTGTGTGAGCTACAGGCTTTTCCGCATAAACCTCTAGCTTATTTCGCTGATAAATACCTTCCGACTCATGGGTAACCGTAACCTGTACCAGCGACTTCAGCTTAGGATCACGCATGTAGGTTTCATAAAAGCTATTTGAAATTAACGCAGCACTTGGAAACTGCCGCTTAAACTCCATTTCCAACTCCTTAAAATCGGTTTCAATTTTCCGTTGTCTCTTCCGCATCTGTTCAATAATGGATTTTGTTTTCCATTCGGCCTCTATTTCCCTTTGCTGCCTTTCGCGAAGCTGCTTATTTTGTAAGCTCTTAGCTTCTTGTGCTTCAATAAAATCTACCGCCTCTTTTTTTTCTGCCTTAAGCACAACTGTATTTAGTGCAGCGCTTACGGCTTCATCAAATAATTGAACTTTTAAGTTGTATGATTGGTGGATAAAATAATATTGCATTGTTATCACTCCCAATAGCGCAAATAACATCAATCCAATAATCACCGCTATACTTGTTCGCCTCATATTACACAAAAATACGCAAGTGGCTGCTATTCAGGTTGCCTTTAACAAATTTTAACAAAAAAGCTATTTACCTATAACAAAAAAAGCATCCGCCAGCTGGCGGATGCTTCCCCTATGTTAACAATTCTTTAATTAAAAAGGCAAGTCGTCATCGTCTGGAGCCGACGAAATATCAACAGGAGGTACCTGTGGTGCTGGAGCAGCCATTTCCGGAGCAGCCTTATTTACACGCCAAGCTACCAGTGAATTAAAATAAGTTGTAACGCCTTCCTTATTAGTCCAAGGCCTTCCACGCAGATTAAAAGAAACTTCCACGTCTTCTCCCGGAGCCAAATTATCAAAAAGATTAACCCGATCTTGGGTCGCTTCAAAACGAATATATTCTACAAACTGCGGATTTTCAGCATATTGAATAATCAGATCTCGCTTTTTGAACGAATCTGTAACTTGCTGTATCGCACCAACCTCATGTACCTTACCTTTTATTTCCATAACAATTAAACAAAATATAAATTGTAAAAATAGGGATTTTTGGCGACAATTATCATTAACTTCGCACAATAAGCTATGCAAGTTTTCAACACCCCACAAAAAGTTATTATAACGTGCAATAAAAGGTTATCCCCTTATTTGCAAGAAGAAGTAAAAGCACTTGGTTTTTCTATAAAACGCGCTTTCAGCACAGGCGTTGAGCTTTTAGCAAGTGTTAACGATTGTATTATACTAAATCTTAACCTACATTGTGCCAGTCAGATTTTATACTCCATTAAAAGTTTCGCCGCCGAGGATGCCAATCAAGTATATGACGAAATAAAACAGATAGCTTGGGAAGATTTAATAAGTTTTGACGGCTATTTCTCAGTTAATTCCAATGTAAATAATGAAACGATTACCACGCCTTTGTTTGCCAATCTAAAGGTAAAGGATGCCATTGTCGACCGGATAAAAGAGAAAAAGGACCTTAGGCCAAATACAGGTCCAGAACTTAACAGAGCCGTTATACATCTCTTTTGGAAGGATAATCAGGCCGACATTTATATTGATACCTCGGGCGAAACCCTGGCTAAACACGGATACCGTAAGCATCCCGGAAAGGCACCGATGCTGGAAGCCCTGGCAAGTGGCGTTATTTATGCCACGGAGTGGGACAAGAAATCGGCATTTGTTAACCCAATGTGTGGTTCAGGCACTTTGGCTATTGAGGCCGCGCTGATTGCCACCAACCGAAAACCGGGCCTTTTTAGAATGAATTACGCTTTCATGCATATTCTGGGCTATGATGAGCAAGTGTTCTTTGATGCGCGCAGGAAACTTAAAGATCAGGTTATTAAAAATATAGATTTAAAAATTGTTGCTTCTGATATTTCCAAGGAAGCTGTTAACATTGCCCAAGCCAATGCTAAAACAGCTGGCGTAGACCAACTGATTACTTTCGAGACCTGCGATTTCTCGCAAACATCAATCCCGCCAGCCCCCGGAATCATTATTTTCAATCCGGAGTATGGCGAACGATTAGGTGTTCACAGTAAATTGGAACTCACCTATAAGGGAATAGGCGATTTTATGAAGAAAGAGTGTAAAGGCTATAGAGGTTTTGTCTTTACCGGAAACCCTGATCTGGCCAAAAAAATAGGACTACAATCTTATCGGCGGATAGAGTTTTACAACGGCAAACTAGATTGCCGATTACTTTCTTATGAATTATACGACGGCACACGAAGGAGTCCAAAAGTAGTGCAACAGGATGAAAGCAACTCCGATTGATAAAACAATTGCCTTTGTAAAACAAGCATTGCTTAATGCCGAAGCGGGCCACGATTGGTTTCACGTAGAACGTGTGTGGAACAACGCTAAACTGATTTTAAAGTCCGAGAAAGCCAATGCATTGGTGGTAGAATTAGCCGCTTTATTACATGATATTGCCGACAGCAAGTTTCATGCAGGTGACGAAGAACTGGGCCCGACTATCGCAGAACAATTTTTACGCTCCATCTCACTACCCGAAGAAACCGTAAACCACATAACAAATATTATCCGGTATATGTCATTCAAATCGGGTTTCGAAAAAGTGGATTTTTCTTCTAAAGAAATGGATATTGTGCAAGATGCAGACAGACTTGACGCTTTAGGCGCAATTGGTATAGCCAGGGCCTTTCATTATGGCGGTTTTAAAAATAGACCGATCTACGATCCCGAAGTAAAACCTCAACCCCAGCAGAGCAAAGAAGCATACAAAAATAGCACTGCGCCAACCATCAATCATTTTTACGAAAAACTGTTATTACTTAGCGACAGGATGAATACATCAACTGCAAAAAGAATTGCCGCAAAAAGACATCAATATATGGAAGGCTTTCTATTACAGTTTTATGAAGAATGGAATGGAATCACATAAAAAAAGCCTCTTATTTAAATAAAAGGCTTTCTTATTATGCTGGTTCTACAAAAAGAACAATTATACTCTCCTTGATTTAATACGGGCAGCTTTTCCTGTTAATTTGCGTAAATAGAACAATTTAGCTCTACGCACTTTACCATAAGTATCTACAACAATTTTATCAATATTAGGCGAATTTAATGGGAAAATACGTTCTACCCCAATGCTGTTAGACATTTTTCTCACGGTAAAGGTTTCGTTAGAACCTACGCTATTCCTTTGAATAACAACACCCTTATACACCTGAATACGCTCTTTGTTACCTTCGCGAATTTTATAGTGAACACTAACGGTATCACCAGCCTTAAATGCAGGAACTTCATTTTTTGCTACCGCCTGCTCTTCTACAAATTTTACTAAATCCATGATTTTAAGTAATTAACAACGATTTTTAACCCGTAAAAATCGGACTGCAATATTAGTTATTTTATTTTAAAATTAAAAGCCTATTTTTTCTTTTTTTGCCTCCCTTAATTCCTCCGGCAATCCATAACGCCCATCATTCCTCATCCAAAAGATCGGGCCTTCGCTCTTGTGTTCTTGCAAGCGCCTGTTCGTAGCGCCAATTTGCTATAGCGGCCTCGTTACCACTTAGTAAAATATCGGGTACCTGGTGTCCGTGCCATTCGGCTGGCCGCGTATAAACAGGAGCATCAAGCAGCTCACCCTGAAAAGAATCCGAGAGAGCAGAGGTTTCGTCTGATAGCACTCCCGGCACGAGACGCACCACAGCATCTACTAATATCGCCGCCGGCAACTCACCTCCAGACACAACGTAATCTCCAATGGAAATCTCCCGCGTTACATAAATATCCCGGATACGTTGGTCAATCCCCTTATAATGCCCGCACAAAACAATGATATGCTCTTTTAAGGCCAGACTGTTCGCCATAGATTGATTGAGCGTGTTTCCGTCCGGACTCATAAAGATCACCTCATCATAAGTTCGTTGGCTTTGAAGCTTCTCAATACAAGCCGCAAAGGGAGCAATCTGCATCACCATACCGCTTCCGCCACCATAAGGATAATCATCTACACTCTTATGCTTATTATCTGCATAATCCCTCAGGTTGTGAACATAAATCTCGGCTAGTCCTTTACGCTGTGCCCGTTGTAAAATGGAATGCGCAAATGGGCTTTCCAATAATCCAGGCAATACCGTTATAATATCGAACCGCATAATGTATACTCGTTATCCCTCGCTATATAAATCTATCAAGCCTTCGGGTAAATCCACACTTAAGATCCCTTGTTCTTGATCAATTTCAATAATAAAATCGTCATTCAAAGGAAACATAAGTTCTTTAAACTTATAATGTACAACAGCAATGTCCTGCTGGGGCAATTCATTTATTTCAATTATCTCACCCAACTCCCCATGTTTTTGGTCAACAACATGATATCCCTTCAAATCAGTCAGGTAAAATTCCTCGGGGTCACGAACAGGTAGCTTTGCATTAGGGAGGTAAATTGATTTTCTTAGCAAATTCTTCGCCTTGTCAATATGGTCTACATCTGCCAAATAAAAATACCCCGTCCGATTCGATTGAAGCTTAGCGGAATCAACAAAGAAAGGCACTAATTTCTTGTCTATCTCCAAAAACAGCACGTCTAGCTCCAAATCTTGATAGTCGGCAAATTCAAAATAGATTTGCACCTCTCCCTTAAGCCCGCGGGTTTTGCTGACATAGCCAATATAAAAACAATCGCTCGTATGCATTATACTCATTGATTTTTGTGAAGCCCCTAAAATTGAAATTAAAAATGCCATTCTCGGGTATATACCCAGTAGAATGGCATTTTACAAAGATTATCAAAATCGCCTTATTCAGCGCTTGTTGCTTCTTCACTTCCTGAAGCAGCTTCTTCAGGTGCTTCTTCTGAAGCCTGTTCCGGCTCTTCTACAGGCGCGTTTTTGGCCGCTAAAGCCGCAGCTCTTTCTTCTTTTTTCTTAGCTTCCGCTGTTAGTGCTGCCTTTTTAAGATCTTCTTTTGATTTGGAAAGGTTATCCTTCTTGCCTTCAATTTTCGCATCTTTACCTGTTAACCACTCTTGGAAGCGGGTATCTGCAGTCGCTTCATCAAAAGCGCCCTTCTTTACACCACCCAACAAGTGCTTTTTATAAAGCACACCTTTGTAAGACAGAATAGCACGGGCAGTATCCGTGGGTTGTGCCCCTTTAGTTAACCAATCTAATGCTTTATCGAAGTTTAATTCAATCGTCGCCGGATTGGTATTTGGATTATATGAACCTAAACGTTCAATAAACTTACCATCACGAGGTGCACGAGAATCAGCCACCACTACATGATAAAAAGGTTTCCCCTTTTTACCGAATCTTTGCAATCTTATTTTAGTTGCCATTTGAGATAATTTATGTATTCAACATATTTCCCGGAGCTTTATACTGCGGGGCTGCAAAGATAAATATTTACTTTTAAAAAATTCAATACTATCACTATTTATTTGAGTTTCACCTGGCTAAAAGTATTTTAATAGCACATATACCCATAAAACCACGATAATTACTGCCAATAACCTACCAAATCCCTTTTTTAGTTTTTGGGGCATCCCTTTATAATACCAACTAAACAGGATTACAAATAATACGAGTAGGTATGGTAAAAACTTCCTCATCTGCTTTTAAAGCCAAAACTACGTTTTATTCTCGATATTCCGAGTGCTTATGCTAACAAGGCTATATATAAGCACCCTAAAAGATCTTCTCTGAATTAAATGAAAAAATGTAAAATTCTAATTTAACTATACATACAAATTTGTAGCTTCTGCCTTGGTCTTACACTAAAAATTTTCCCTAAAATTTCGTATATTTAGTTTTTTCACCTGTATAAAACTTTTTACGGTGATAACGCTTGCATGAGCCATTCTACATATCTTTTTGCATATGGCAGCCCATGCAGGCTTCAGCGTGTCAAAATCAACATTTTTCCAAACCGTATGCTGATTTTTGGGTTAATAATCATAATAATGAAAATATATCGTGGGTAAAACAATTATAGTTTCAAATAGATTACCGGTAAAAATAGCCGAAGAAAATGGACAATTAACGTTCACCCCAAGTGAGGGTGGTTTGGCTACAGGTTTAGGGTCTATCTATAAAGAGGGCGCCAATATTTGGATTGGTTGGCCGGGAATAGATGTTGCCGACGAGATCACGCAATCATTAATAAGCAATAAGCTCCAGGATCTCAATCTTATTCCTGTTTTCTTAAGTAAAGAGGAAATTAAACGCTATTATGAGGGTTTTAGTAATGAGGTCCTGTGGCCGATATTTCATTACTTATCTACTTATGCCAATTACGATTACCATAATTGGCTCTCTTATGTACAAGTTAACCAAAAATTTGCCGATGCCATTCTAGAACACCTGGAACCTGAAGATACTATTTGGGTGCACGACTATCAGCTGTTATTGGTTCCTGGCTTAATCCGCAGAGAACAACCTCAAGTATCCATTGCTTATTTTAATCATATTCCTTTTCCTTCACAAGAACTTTTCAGGCTAATTCCATGGAGAAAAGAATTGTTAATGGGTATGTTGGGTGCCGATCTATTGGGTTTTCATACCTTCGATGACGTTCGCCATTTTCTTAGTGCCGCAACGCATTTATTGCCCATACATACCGATGCTAACCGCTTGCGGGTAGAAAATCGGATCGTTTTGGCCGAACCCTTCCCTATGGGAATTGACAGCGATAAATTTGCTAAACTAAGCGAAAATCCTGTTGTTATTGAACATATCAATAATTTCAGACAAGCTTTTGCTGGTGAAAAAATTATTCTTTCCATAGATCGGCTTGACTATAGTAAAGGAATTATTGAACGTCTGAACGCTTTTGAATTATTGCTAGAAAAAAATCCGGAATATATAGAAAAGATAGTGCTATATATGGTAGTAGTGCCTTCAAGGGATAATGTTCCGCAATATAAGTTGTTAAAGGATGAAATTGACCGTTTAGTGGGTAATATTAATGCCCGATTCCGAACCTTCGAGTGGTCGCCAATAGCTTATTTTTACCACGGTTACCCGATAGAAATTATCTCAGCATTATATAATGTAGCGGATGTTTGCCTGGTTACACCCATGCGAGACGGGATGAATCTAGTAAGCAAGGAATATGTGGCAAGCCGAAATGACAATACTGGCGTCTTAGTCCTTAGCGAAATGGCGGGCGCATCTAAAGAATTGAACGATGCACTATTAGTAAACCCAAACAACATCAGTGAAATCCGCAAAACCCTGGTAACGGCCTTGAACATGCCTAATGATGAAATGCAAGACCGCATGAAAGCCATGCGAGCAGTGGTTTTTAAGTTCAACATCAAGCACTGGGTTAAAATTTTTATGGATCGCTTACGAGATGTAAAGCAAATGCAGCGAGATTCTAGAGCAAATTTAGTCAAGGAATCTATTGCTTTAGGCATTCAGGAAAAATATAAGGCAGCGAAGAACCGATTACTTTTATTTGATTATGATGGTACTCTTGTTGGTTTTAAAAAAGAAATAGACGACGCTTTTCCAGATGCTGCTTTATACAAATTATTGGATAGTTTTACCGCTGATCCCAAGAATACACTTGTTATTATTAGTGGAAGAAAGCACATTACGCTCGAACATTGGTTTGGCGCCAGGGATTATAGTCTTATTGCGGAACATGGCGCGTGGAAAAAAGAGGCAAAAGGAGATTGGGAACAGGTACCAGGCCTTTCTACCAATTGGAAAGAAGAGGTAATGAAGCTCATGGAAATCTACACCGATAAAACTCCCGGCTCCTTTATTGAAGAAAAAAGTTATTCCCTCGCTTGGCACTATCGAAAAGTCCAAAAAGGCCTTGGCGCCCTTCGCGCAAATGAGCTGATGGACAACCTACAATATCACCTAAATACCTTTGGTTTAAAAATGCTGGATGGAGACAAAGTGGTAGAGGTTAAAAATGCCGACGTGAATAAAGGTAGAGCTACGCTTAACCTATTACATGATAGCGAATATGATTTTATTCTAGCCATTGGCGATGATAGAACAGACGAAGATACTTTTAAAGCCCTACCCGAAACAGCCATCTCTATAAAAGTAGGAAGCAATGTATCAGCAGCGAAATATTACCTGGAAAATCAGGAGGAAGTGCGCGACTTATTACTTACCTTATTAGACAGCCAAAATTGAGTTAAATCAAAAACCGGGGATTTCCTAACATAACAGCTATTCGGTTAACCGCATTAATTAAACCAACATGGCTATATGCTTGAGGAAAATTACCCCACTGATCGCCATTATTCGCATCGATATCTTCACTAAACAACATTAAATGGTTAGCATAACGCAATAAGTTTTCCAGCGTTTTAATAGCATCTTCCGTACGGCCAACGCAGGCAAGCGCCTCTACATACCAAAAGGCACAAATTAAAAATGTAGACTTTGGTTTACCGAAATCATCTGCATGTAAATAGCGATAAAAAAGGCCGTTTTCATCTCGGAGTTCCTTTTCCAAGCCCACTAAATGATCACGCGTTTTTTGCGAAGCGGGATCGAGGTATTTCATGATTATTAGCTGTAAGGTACTCGCATCAAGATGTGTGCTACCAACCGCATGTGTATAAACTTTCCGAACAGGATCATAACAATCCTCAATATGTTTTTCGGCACGGTCAATCAATGCTTTAGCCCGTTTTTCTAAACCTTCGTCACCAATCCGCTTTGCAATAAGTACAGCGGCTTTACTGCCCGCCCATTGAAAGAGATTGGTATAACAATGATAATTCGCAAAATTTCTAAATTCCCAAATCCCAGCATCTTTTTCATCTATGGTTTGCTCAATTTTTTCTATGAGTGCACTTAACCAGGTAGACGAATGGCTGCGTTCTTCGGCAACAAACCGTCTGTCAGTATATAAGGGAAGCAAAGTTAGCAGAACCTGTCCGTAAACATCATTTTGTATATGCTCATAGGCTTGGTTTCCCAGTCTAACAGGCTGGTTATCCATATAACCAGCGAGATGACTTAATTCTTCCTCCACTAGCTCCTTCTTACCATTTATGCTATACAGCGGTTGGTACCGCCCCTTTTCGTTTGCAGAAATATTTGCGATATACTCCGCATAGTTTTCCATCTCCTCAAATTGGCCAATTCGCAAGAGAGACGCCAATACATAATAGCTATCTCTGATCCAGCAATAGCGATAATCCCAATTACGTCCACTTCCCGGATATTCTGGCAAACTAGAGGTACTGGAGGCAATAATTGCACCTGTATCCTCATATTGGTGCAGCTTTAATGCCAGAGCAGAGCGTATTACCACCTCCTGATATATAGACGGAATGCTGGTGTGTTTGATCCACGTTCGCCAGTAATTGACAGTTTGTCGCAAAAATCGCTCAGCAGTTTCTTCCAAGGGTGCTTCTAATGGTTCTCCATAGGTTAAGATTAGATACTTCGTGTCGTGCAATACATACGTCCCTGCTTCAAAAAAATGGCTAATAGGTACATTCGTCGTTAACCGCATTTTATCCAATCCGCCACTAAATTCTACATGGTTGCTTCCCCGATGCCTTTCCTGTGGTCTTTTGCCGTAATCCGTTACCGGATAGCATCGCATTCGCACGCGGGGCTCGCCACTAATCCGTTCCACTTTTCTAATCAACATAAGTGGCTTAAAATAGCGCTCATACTGCCTAAAACGAGGAGCAAAATCAGTGATTTTATATACACCTTCACTGCTGCTGATCTCCGTTTCCAGAATATTGGTGTTCGGAAGATAGCGCTGATTAGTGGTAAATTCACCGTCAGGACGGATAGAAAACTCACCGCCGCTCGTTTTGTCGAGCTTGCTCCCAAAAACAAATGAACTATCAAATGCCGGCCAACAAAGCCATGAAATATTAGTATCCGTTTGTACGTGTGCAATATAGGCACAGTTCCCTATTATACCACTTTGATAGGTATGTCTCTGCATAAGCTATTAATTTAAAAATAGTGCCTTTTCTGCCGCCGGAATTAGGTTTAAATCCTGTGCTTTGTCAAACATAAGCGTAACAGCCTTTCTGCCCTCTTGCCCCAAGTCTACCGAATACTTATTAACATACAAGTTAATGTGTTTGTACATCACGTCGTCACTCATTTCCTGCGCATGTGCACGGATAAAATCGATCCCCGAAGTGGGATTCTCAAAGGCAAATTCAACGCTTCGTCTCAGTACCCGGTTTACCTTTTCCTTTACGTCGTCGGCTATATCACGGCGCATAACAATGCCGCCCAATGGGATCGCGCATCCCGTTTCCTTTTCCCAAAAATCGCCAAGATCAATAATTTTATGAAAACCCTTATCCTGATACGTAAACCTATTTTCATGAATAATAAGGCCCAGATCAACTTCCTCATTTAGTAAAGCCGGCTCAATTTCAGAAAACACTTTTATTTCTTTATTCTGCAATTGCGGAAAGGCCAATCCCAATAGAAAATTTGCAGTAGTATATTTCCCAGGGACGGCAACTTTTAAATCTGACATCGCATCGCCGTTTCGCTTCCCCTGTAAAACCTGATCTACCAGTGCTGCGTTTTTACAGATCAGTAAGGGCCCAACACCAAAGCCCAATGCACTGCCTGCATCCAACAAAACGTATTGTTCCTGGGCGTAGGCATAGGCATGAAAACTAAGTTTACTAATATCTAATGATTTTTCAAATACCTTATGGTTAAGCGTTTCAACATCCTCATAAGAAACCTCAAATGTTAACCCTTCGGTATCAATCTTATGATGAATCATGGCATCAAAAATAAACGTGTCGTTAGGGCAGGGGGAAAAACCTAAAGTTAACTTCATATATATTATAATTTATGCTAATTTGTTGGATATATCTAGCAACAAACACCAGCAAATGTAAAATAATGAGCTTGCCTTTTTTTAGTAAAAATGTCATTTTATTACGAAAGTCGCGAGCATTATTACCTTAAAGCAAATGCTTACCACAAGAAATAAGCCAGCGATTTAAATTATTTACAGCTAACCCGATCTGCCATTTTTCTCTATCACGCCTTTCCACATAATTAGATATGCTTCTAACTTGGATACAGGGCAATGCAACAGCCGTACAGGCGTAGTAAAAGGCAGCACCCTCCATACTTTCAATATCGGCAGAAGTACGCTGCTGCAACTGATAAATAGACGCCTCATTTCCATGAACTTTATTAACGGTCACTCCATTAACGCGCTTTAATCCTGAATACCATTTGGACGCAACTCCGGGAATAGCATTAAAAACACTTTTTCCGAAGCCCAATTGCTCAATCGAGAGGAAATCATCGTTATCCTCTGCACCAAGCTCATAAAAGAAGTCGTGCTCAACAAAAACCAGTTCTCCCAAAGTCAATTCCTTTGAAACGGCTCCCGCAATCCCAACATTGATTGCAAAATCGTACGTATTAGTACTAAGCTTTCTTCCAAGATGGAAGGCTGTGGCAACCATTCCAACTCCCGTTATAAGCACATCAACGTTGCTATGCGCTTTCTCGTTCGATGCCTTAAGAAATGGCGCTATTTCCGCTGCTGTGGCGGCTACCAGTAAACATTTTGCCATGCAGGTAAAAGTAAAAATTTAAAAGTAAAAAAGCTTATTAAGTTTTAAGTTATAGGTTATTAAGTACGCTCTTGCTCTTTTCACGCTTAAAAAGCCTGCCTGCGGTAGGCAGGCTTCTGTCTTAGGTCGTAATAGGTCAACGTGCCGTTAAATTACACTAGATTTAAAATCTTAACCTAATTAAACTTATCTTTGCGAGCTAATGAATGGTTATGATTTATATTACACGTAGAGAGCGTTTTAGTGCCGCCCATAAATTATATCGTGAAGATTGGAGTTTGAAAGAAAACGAAACTACTTTTGGCAAATGCAGCAATCCCAATTGGCACGGACATAATTATGAACTCTTTGTCACAGTAAAAGGGGACATCAACCCCATAACAGGATTTGTTATCGATCTCCGTAAGTTAAAGGATATTATCCTTGATCAGGTTATCCTCAAACTAGATCATCGCAATATAAATCTAGATGTAGATTTCATGCAAGGAAAAATGGCTTCTACCGAAGTGCTGGCCGTTGAGATTTTCAATCAGCTCAAAGTACCCATAGCGGAAGAAGGAGCGCTGCTGCATAGCATAAAACTGCAGGAGACGGAAAATAATTCAGTTGAATATTTTGGCAATTAAATCCCCATACACCGATGAACATTACAGATAACGGAGTTCCTTTTGACGATGAGCAAGTTGATGGCTATATTAAAATCGATCGCTATAATCCAAAGAAAATAACGCGAATCGCGGCCCATTATGAAGATGTTTTACAACAATTAGGCGAAAACCCATCACGCCAAGGTTTATTAAAAACACCCGAAAGAGTGGCAAAGGCCTTGCAGTATTTAACTCACGGATATGATCTTGACCCCGCTGCAATTTTAAAAAGTGCAATGTTCGAGGAAGATTATAGCCAAATGGTTGTTGTTAAAGACATCGAGGTTTATTCCCTATGCGAACATCATTTATTGCCTTTTTTTGGAAAGGCCCATATTGCCTACATTCCCAACGGACACATTGTTGGTCTAAGCAAAATCCCGCGTGTAGTTGATGCTTTTGCCCGTCGCTTACAAGTCCAAGAGAGACTTACCAACGAAATACGTGACTGTATTCAGGAAACACTAAATCCGGCAGGAGTAGCCGTTGTTATAGAATGTAAACACTTATGCATGGCCATGCGAGGAATACAAAAACAAAATTCGGTAACTACCACTTCAGCTTTTACGGGCGCCTTTGCTCAAGAGCGCACACGAGCCGAATTTTTAAGATTAATTACGGCCAGTTTAGACTAGCTTTTGAGGAGCAGAAAGCTTTCAAGTTATAAGTTGTACGTAATACGTTTTAAGCGTGGAAGGACAAGGGCGTACGTATAACCTAGAACTTAAAACTTACAACTAAAAACATTACACTAAAGTTATTAAGATAAAGAACACAAATAAACCGATGAAGAAGGCATATATATTTCCCGGGCAAGGGGCACAATTTGTGGGAATGGGCAAAGACCTTTATGATTATAAGGAAAGCACCCGGAATTTGTTTGAACAGGCCAATGAAATATTGGGCTTTCGCATTACCGACATTATGTTTAACGGTACCGAAGAAGATTTAAAACAAACAAGGGTTACGCAACCCGCAATTTTTTTACATTCGGTAATCTTAGCAAAAGCGCTGGGTAATTCCTTTGATCCACAAATGGTTGCAGGACATTCTTTAGGCGAGTTTTCGGCCCTTGTAGCGGCCGAAGCTTTAAGCTTTGAAGATGGTTTAGAACTCGTTGCAAAACGTGCAAACGCCATGCAGAAAGCCTGTGAAATTCAACCTTCTACTATGGCTGCTATTTTAGGACTTGACGACTTCACGGTCGAAGATATTTGTCAGCGTGTGAGCGATGTTGTTGTACCGGCGAATTATAACTGTCCTGGTCAGCTGGTAATTTCTGGTACTATAGCCGGGGTAGACCGTGCTTGTACTTTATTATTGGAAGCGGGAGCAAAACGTGCATTAAAGCTAAATGTAGGCGGTGCCTTCCATTCTCCTCTTATGGAAACGGCACGTGCAGAATTACAAGAAGCAATAGAGAAAGTAGCGATTGTTGAACCGCTTTGTCCGATCTATCAAAATATAGACGCTAAAGCCTATACTGCCCCCAACCACATCAAGGCTAACCTTATCGCACAATTAACCGGTGCTGTTCGTTGGACCCAAACGGTTACCCATATGCTAGAAGATGGTGCCACCTCTTTCACTGAGGTTGGGCCCGGAAACGTATTACAGGGATTGGTAAAAAAAGTTAATCGACAAGTCGAAACCACATCCGCCAAACTATAAGTTAACAGCGCTGTTTTTCCACTTAACTATTTAAACCTTATACGTTTTTACTATAACGTATAAGGTTTTTTTATATTTTTACCTTTATCAAAATATTTTGTACGATACATTGGATACTTCCTTAAAAATACGGGTATTACTTTTAGTGCTAACGCTTTGTTTCATTGGTACAGCCGTTACCGTAAATATAACCTTCCGCAAAGAAGAAATTCTACGAATGGAGGCAAAGCGCATAGAGCAAAATCTGCACGAAAAGGAACTCTTTGTAAAATCGTTCTTACAGAATACCGACAACTTTAACGCCCTAAAAGATATCCAAAATGATGAAAAGCTAACTCAATCCCTAGTTGAGCACCTGGGAGAAGAAAAGCAGATTTACGTTTATACTTACTCTAACAGCGAGTTGGTATTTTGGGGTTCAGATAAAATCGTCCCGCAATCCGACGCTGGTTTACCGGAAGGAAGCTCATTAATTGAACCGGATAATGGCTCGTATGAAGTTATAAAAAAATCAAAAGGTGGATTTTCTGTCGTTTGTTTAATTCCAATAAGATCCAAGTATGCACTTAAAAATGAGTACCTAAATGAAGAATTCTCTTCGGATTTAACCCATTCTCAAAATCTTACTATTGCTAATTACGATGACAATCCGGTATATAGCATTAGAAGTGCAGATGGTAAATATCTCTTTTCTGTAAAGCTAAAACAGCAGACATACAACACACTGTTTTCCAAATTGGAACTGGCCATGTGGTTGGCGGCAATGCTGTTCGCCACCGTGTTAATGAATAGCCTTTGCGTTTGGCTGGCAGATAAAGGTAAAGTAAAATTATCTGTACTCGTCTTTTTGTCTTTTTTTGTTCTTACGAGATATCTAGACCTTCAAACCAGCTGGCTAGCGAACCATTTTTTTAATGAGATTTTCGATCCTAAATATTATGCGTCCAGCTTTATCTTTCCCTCTTTAGGGGCATTTCTGTTAAATATTATTGCTGGAGCGTGGTTTATGTGCTATGTTTATAACTACAGGTATAAATTATTTCAGATCAAGAAATCTTTTAGTACAAAAGCCATCAGCATTATTTTCTTTGTGCTAGCCTCATTATTTATCTATATCATAAGTACACAGATTGTTCATGTATTTAGCGGATTAATAGGCAACTCCAACATTCAATTTAATGTAACCAATATTTTAAAACTTAACTTGTTTAGCTGGCTAGGAATATTTTCCCTATGCTTAGTTATATTAATCCTTTTTCTACTATTAGAAATAATCTTTGCTGTTGGTGTCAGTTTTGACATAAGCAGACGACAATGGTTTATTATGTTCTTCATAACATTTATACTTTATGGCGTCTTTCAATTATTGTTTTTCCATCAGCTAACAACGGCCTTTTTTATATTTAGCTTCATTATCTTGCTTAGAGGCTATACCTTTTATAATAACCATCAATTTAACCTTGTTGTTTTTATTACTACACTATTGCTATTTGCATGGATAGCATCATTAAAGCAAACCGAGTTCATTAATGACAAGGAACTAGAATCTCAAAAGCTAATCCTTCAGCGACTAGAGTCAGCGGATGACCCCGATGCGGTTTTCATTTTTTATAGCATTGAGAATAATGTAGCCAAAGATCACTACTTAACCACTTATTTTTTACATCCTGAAAGATATAAGGTAAGCGTTTTAAACGACTATCTTAAACAAACTTACTTTAGTGGCTATCTTTCACGTTATGATTTTAACATTTTTGAACTCACCAGAAATCATCCAGATGACATAAAGAGTGTACAAAAGCTTAACTATTATAAGCAAAAAGTGGAGTCGGGATCTATAAAAGTTTCAGAGTATTTCTATCGGGTGAATAATAATCTAGGCAGTTTACTTTATTTCGGATTAATACCGATTATGGTTGAAGGAAAAGAAATAGGTACTGCGCTAATTGAACTTTCTAGTAAAGCATTTGAACGATATGCTTCCTTTCCCGAAATTTTAAGCAATGGCCGACCAAATCGACAAGACAATCTCGAACAGTATTCCTTTGCCTTATATAGAAATGGAAAATTAATTAACCAATTTGGCGATCATCTTTTTACCGTTACAGACCAAAGCTATCCCAAAGACCGCTTTCAATATATTCGCATAAACAAATCTAATGGAGGAACCGAGCTTATGTATCGGCCAAATGAACATGTTGTAATGGTTTTAAGTAAAGACGGGCAAGATTTTTGGGTTCAACTGGCATCGCTATCTTTTCTCTTTTTGGTTCTTTTACTTTTTGCGATTGTAATATATGCTTTACAGTGGTTAATTATAACATTTAAGAATTACGACTTTAGTTTTAGAAATGTAAGGCGTTCGTTCTTAATAACACAGAACAAAGTTCTTTATCGAACCCGGATCCAAGCTTTTGTAGTCCTTGCGGTAGTTATCAATTTAATCATTTGTGGTATCATTACCTTTTTTAGCATCAGCAATCAATATAAACGCCAACAAGAAAACAATACCGTAAGGAGAATAAATCAATTAGCCTCTGGCTTCGAGTCTACCGTTTTTAAAAATCAAACGGTAGAGACACTTGAGGTTAAGGAAGATTTTCTGCATAATATGGCCAATGTAAATGCCACTGATGTCAATCTTTATGCAACAAATGGCATTTTATTTTTTACCACACAAAGTAAAATATACGATCTAGGCCTAACTTCTAGGCACATGAATGCTAAGGCTTGGCTAAATATGTCGCGTTTTCAACGATCCGAATATTTTCATAAAGAAAAGATAGGTAATTTAACTTACACCGTGGCCTACGCGCCTATCAAAAACGACCAGGAAGAAACCATTGCCTATCTCAGTTTACCTTATTTTTCTAATGAAAAGGACTTTTCAGACCGCATAGGAATGCTACTCAATACCCTTATTAATATTTATGCATTGGTAATTGTTGCCTTAGGACTATTTGCCGTATTTATAGCTAATCGAATTACTTCTCCTTTAATGTTGGTTCAACGCAGTTTAGCTAAAACATCTATAGGTAAAAGAAATGAACCCATCTTTTGGAAAAGAAATGATGAAATCGGCTCATTAATCAAAGAGTACAACAACATGATTGCTGCTCTCGAAGTCAGTGCCAACAAAATTGCGCGATCAGAGCGTGAATCAGCTTGGAGGGAGATGGCAAAACAGGTAGCACACGAAATAAAAAACCCACTAACCCCATTAAAGCTTGGTGTTCAGCTCTTAGAGCGCTCTTGGAAAGAAAACGATCCTAATTTTGATCAGAAATTTAACCGTTTCAGCAAGTCTTTCATCGAACAGATCGATAGTCTTTCTACTATCGCTTCTGAGTTTTCTAACTTTGCTAAAATGCCCGACACACAACTTGAAGATGTAGAGCTGGTTGATATTATAGAAAAAGTTATTCCTATTTATAATAATAACGCCGCGGTAGATATTCACTTCAAATACGCTGACGGCAGTCCTATTATCGTACGGGGAGATCGAGATCAATTAAGACGCTCATTTAGCAATCTGATAAAAAATGCGATAGAGGCCAAAGCGGGAAGAGGAAAATGTGTGATAACGATTACTGCAACTATCCAAAACATCTATGCCACCATTGCTATACAAGATAATGGTAATGGTATCGATGAAACCGTTAGAGATCGTATATTTCAACCAAACTTCACAACAAAAAGTTCCGGTACTGGCCTAGGTTTAGCCTTTGTTAAACAAACGATAGAAAGTATGAAAGGAACTATCCATTACACCACCACCATTGGCAAAGGAACAACATTCTATATCGAAATTCCTATAAATTAACATATAGGGTATCAGTTTAAGCGAATGTTTCCTTTCCCCATAGTTCCTTTGTTGGTATAAAGCACTATCGTATATGTTCCAGATTTAAACTCTTCTACTCCTTTCCAATCGTAGGTATAAAGCTTACCATCATTGGAGAATTCTATCCCCGTTTTATCGGTATACTGCATTTCTATGCCATCAACTTCAAAAATATTATTATCAGCAATAAGCAGATTACCATTAGGTTCAATTACCCTAATATAAACGTCATAAATGGCTTTCTTCGCTAATGGATTATCAGCAATACTAAACGTTATCGTAAGTTTATCAGTCCGTTTAGCCTTTGTTTCTAAACTCTCGTCTCCATGTTTTTTCTCCTTAAATGCATTAATATTGATAGAAGACAGTTTTAATGCGGTTGCTAGCGCAACTTTATGTTCCAGTTCGCTATTAATAGCTTCTAGTTCGTTGGCCTTTTCGGTAGCGTTATTGGCTGATATTTTTAATCTATCCCGTTCTGAAACAAGCAAGGCATTCTCGTTTCTCAGCTGCTCAATATCTTTAGTATACCTTGAAACAGCAACACGTAACTGAGAGATTTCTTTTTGTGCATCTGATAATTCCGCTCTGCTTAATTCTTGCTGGGTAAGTTTTGCCCTTAATTCTTCTATTTTAATGCGTGCATTATCTTGAGCAACCTTCAAGACATCCGTAAGCTCAACATTCTGTTTCGTTACCCTATCAAGCTCAACTTCAATTCGATCTAATTCTGTTTCCATTTGAGTTTTTTCACTCAATACGGTGGTATGCAGTTCATCAGAATTCTTATATTTAACATAGAAATAGATGTTTGTCGCAAGTAACGCCAATATAGCGATCACAAAGAAGTATATCTTTGGACCATCCTTACCCTTATCTAGCAAATCGTCCTCTTGTTCCTGGTATTCAGAAGGCGTCCCATCCGGTGCTAAAGGTCTCCCGTACGCAATCTCTTTATCTTCCATTGTAAACTTAATTCTTAAATCTTATTATTAGGTATGGCAACAAAGAGCAAAAATTGTTCCAACATATTTTCTTTTAAAGAATAGCCCATTCCTTTCAAAGAGGCTATAGGCTATGCTAGTTATTGTACCATTATCGCTACACTTCCTAAGTATTGTATTTATACTTTTACCTGTTTTTTTTTCTCATACTCAATGCTATACTTATCTTTACAGCCTTTTACGTAAACAGCTATTAATTATTTATTTAGATGGATATTAAAAAAATACGCTCTATCATATTAATCATTGCGCTACAGAGCGTATTTTTAACAGTTCACGGTCAATACGCTTCAGATATACCTAAACGTGAACTTCGCGGAGTATGGGTTTCCACCGTTGTCAATATCGATTGGCCAAGTAAACCCGGTTTAAGTGCAGATATACAAAAGCAGGAGCTTTTACGCTTACTTGACGCACATCAACGGGCGGGTATTAATGCCATCTTTTTACAAGTTAGGCCTTCCGCTGATGCCATTTATGCCAAGGGAAAAGAGCTTTGGTCGCGTTTTCTAACAGGAAGACAAGGCTATGCACCATCACCCATGTATGACCCACTCGAATTCGCAATTCAAGAAGCACATAACCGTGGAATGGAGTTGCATGCATGGTTTAACCCTTATCGGGCAACATTTGATTTAAATGAAACCAATGTTAGCCCGGGCCATATTACGAAACAGCATCCCGAGTGGTTTTTTACCTATGCAGGAAAAAAGCTTTTCAATCCGGGTATTCCTGAAGTGCAGCAATATATTGTAGAGGTGATTATGGCCGTAGTTAGAAACTATGATATCGATGGTGTCCATTTTGACGATTACTTTTATCCATATCCTGTAGGAGGGCAATCTATACCGGACAGCAAAACCTTCACCAATTATGGTCGTGGCTTTGCTACCATAGACGATTGGAGAAGAGATAATGTAAATAAGCTGATAGAAACGCTTGCAGATAGTATCCATCAGGAAAAGAAGTATGTAAAATTTGGCGTAAGCCCTTTTGGCATTTGGCAAAATAAAAAACAACACCCTGAAGGGTCTGAAACAGCAGGTCTAAGTGGTTATGGACAGCTATATGCAGATGCCCGTGCCTGGTTACAAAATGGATGGGTAGATTATATCAATCCACAAATCTATTTTCCTTTTAATTATCGGGCGGCAGCTTTTGAAACACTAATTGGTTGGTGGGGAGCAAATGCCTATGGCAAACATGTATATGTTGGACAGGCAGCCTATAAAGCGGCATCTAATACCGAAGGGTGGAGAGATAGGAGCCAACTGCCCAATCAAATTCGTTACCTAAGAAAAAACCCCAACGTACAGGGAAGCGTTTACTTTAGCTCCAAGTCTTTAGTAAATAATTTAGGTGGTTTTCGAGATTCACTTCAATACAACTTTTATCGGTATAAGTCATTACCTCCAACCATGCCTTGGATTGATAGTATCCCGCCACTGGCACCAACAGACCTCGTATTTCATAACCTGAATGCAGGGGGAATTTCCTTGCGATGGAATGCTCCTGTTGCCGCTATGGATGGCGAAACAGCTTATGGCTATGTGATTTACCGCTTTAATGAAGGAGAAGAAATTAATCTGAATAACGCACAGCATATCCTGGAAATAATTTTCGATGCTTCGCGTACATTTTATACCGACCAATCCATTACCGATGGCTCAAGATATACTTATGTGGTAACGGCTATTGACCGGATGAAGAATGAAAGTGCTTTTTCAAATACACAAAGCGTTTTGGCAAGCAAGTAATTTTTTAGCTAAGCACTATCTCTATGCCTTATTGTACATGCGAACCATTTGTAGGGTTTCTATTGCCATCTGCTGGTTGTATGTTTCGGTTAAACTTCGATGGTTAATCAGATCAACAATGGTTCCTACACCGCAAAACCCAACTGTCAAGAAAAAAATGATCCCCATACCAATCTGTTTTACCATAAAGCGTTGAATACCCGCTATGCCTAAAAATCCCACCAGCGCCATCAGCATTACTTCCTGAGATTTTCGTCGTTTACCATTATATAAAAAAAGAAATTGATCCAACTGGTTTTCAGTAAGTCCTTTCGTGCCATTTACCAAAAACATCATCTCTTCTGGGGTGACGTCAGGCACAGTCATTAATATCTTCTGCTCGCTCATAGCGGTTATGTTTTTTATTAGACACCAATATAACCTTTTTGTTACAAAACCCGTATTAAAATCACCTTCGTCTCTTAATTCCATATAAATGCGAACACCAATAAGCTAACCGTGATAATTTACCAAATATCTTCTATCAACAAATACTAAACAGTTAGGCTATCAGTTGCACATCCCTAAAATATTTACTTGCTTTGCATACACGCATTTTATGCTACAATACAAGATGAGAAAAATAACTATCCTTTCCGCGCTATTATTTGGTTTATTAAGCGCACAGAGTGCCCATGCTCAGTTAGGCAATATCTTCAAAGCATTAAAAGGAGATACCACAAAAGCAAAGACCTCCTCTAATACAACCAATGCGACTGCGCAACCACAGCCAGCTAGCAGCGAAATATCATCGGGCATTAAAGAAGCGCTCAATAATGGTTTACAACAGAGTATCCAGAGCCTTTCCAAAACGGATGGCTTTTTAGGAAACCAAGCGGTTAAGATCTTACTCCCGCCACAAGTACAAAAGGCTGAAAGCGCATTGAAAGCGATTGGCCTGGGCTCTGTAAGTGATCAGCTTATTACCCGCATGAACCGCGCCGCCGAAGCAGCGGTAAGTGAAGCAGCACCCGTTTTTGTTAATGCCTTAAAAGCCTTAACCGTAAAAGACGCCACAAATATTTTATTAAGCGGAAAAGAAGATGCTGCGACTACCTATTTCCAAACGCAAACCAGCGAAGAACTCACCAGCAAGTTCAAACCTATCGTTGTACAAAACCTCGAGAAACTGGACGTTGCTAAATATTGGACAGATGTAGCCAGTGGCTATAACAAAATCCCTTTGGTAAAAGAGAAAATGGAAACAGACCTGAATAGCTATGTAACACAGAAGGCTATCGAAGGACTATTTCATCAAGTTGCCGAGCAAGAACTAAAAATAAGGAATAATCTCGGCGGGAGCAGAACAACATCACTACTGCAAAAAGTTTTCGGTTATGCAGATAAAGAAGGCGATAAATAAGTTAAATCTTGTATAGAAATTACTTTTCGTAGCTTTTAGGATCCAACGCTTTGGGCGACCAGTTCTCTAAGAATTCGAGTACCTTTTTAGCACTATGGCCTTTTCCTTCTTCCAGATAGGCGCTGCTCTGCGTATGTAGCCGTTCACCTTTTGCATCTAAGATAACAAATACCGGAAAACCAAAACGTTGCGGAAAACCTAAAGAAGCTAAGACCTCCTCATTTTTATTCTCTTTACTGTAGTTTACATGCACCACCTCATAATTAGCATGAAGATAGTTGTTCAAGGTATCATTTGTAGTAACCAGATCATTAAACCGTAAACACCAAACACACCAGTTTCCCCCAATCTGTAAAAAAACATGCTTTCCGGTTGCTGCTGCACTATCTACAGCATCGGCAATTTCCTGTTTAGCAACAGCAGAAGGATTATATAATGCTTTTTGTTGTTGCCCGGCTACTTGCAGAACAAATAAAAAACAAAAAAAGGATATACTTAAGAATTTTTTCACCACGCTCATAAAATTTATTACTTTACAAACTTAGATATATTACTTTTATATACAACTTCTGAAAAAGCATATAAAAGTAAATTTGTTCCCTTTATTAATGAATTAAAGCGTTTCATTTCCATGATTAACACAGCTCCGGTAAAAATAGTTAAAGCGTCAGCAGGTTCGGGAAAAACCTTTAGTTTGACCGCACATTATATCGCTTTACTCTTTAAAGAGAACACCAGCTTCTCGCAAATCCTAGCGCTTACCTTTACCAATAAGGCTACTGCCGAAATGAAACATCGGATACTCACGGTACTGGAAAGCCTGGCGGGTGGTAACGATGCGTATGTGGCCTACCAAAACATCATCCTGGCACTAAACCCACAGCTAGATGCTTCAGCAATTAGCGTGCGGGCAAAACAGATCTATAGGCAAATCCTCCACCATTACAGCCTCTTTTCGGTAACCACTATCGACGGTTTCGTGCAAAAAATCATCCGCAGTTTTAGTTATGAACTCGAAATTGGTTCGGCCTACCGTTTGGAGATGAACATAGATAAAGTAAAGAAAGATCTTGCCTCCCGTTTAAATAAAGCACTGAATAATCGGCCGGATCTGCTCCAATGGATTATCGCGCATGCACGTGAACAAATCGAAAATGGCAAACATTGGAATTATACGAACACCCTATTAGAGCTGTCTAATGAAATTTTTAAAGAGCGGTACCAACCCTTTCATGATGCAATCAAAAATTTAAAAAACGAAGATCGCTCCACTGTCTTTGAAACAATAAACCAACTGAACAAAGAAGAAATAAAAGCATTTGATACGGCTTTTGCTGAGCTCTTTATGGCAGCCAAACACGCCTTTGAAAGGAATTCGATTGATGTAACGGAATTTATCGGAAAATCAAAAAATGCTATTCCTAAGCTGGCGGATCTAAACGAATCAAGTCCGTTTTTCGCCGTTTACGACAGGTTATTACCTTATATCGACGAACCTGCAAAGTGGCAAAAGGAATTCACCGTACAAATGCAGGCACTCTACAACACGCTAAACCCGGTTTTAAAACAGATTAAGCAATTCTACCAGGAAAACGCTCCTGCCTATTATTTGGCCCATGCACTGAAAGAAAATATTTATTATCTCAATCTCCTGCAAGAAATGAGCCGTTTGCTGCGAGATTATCGCGACGATAATAGCGTAATGCTGATCAGCGAATCGCAAAGTTTATTGCGAGAAATCAATAAAACCGGCTTAGATAACACTTCCTTTATTTGGGAAAAAGTTGGTACACATTTTAAACACCTACTGTTCGACGAATTTCAGGACACTTCTTCTGCGCAATGGAGTAATTTTGTTCCGCTACTGGCCAACATGTTGGCCGAAAGCGATTCGAATACCCCTTTGGCAGACCATCTTATTGTTGGCGATATTAAGCAAAGTATTTACCGTTGGCGAAGCGGCGATTGGACCTTACTAGACAACAAGGTATCCCTGGATTTAGGTAGCCATAGCATTCAGGAACATAGCTTACAAGAAAATTATCGAAGTCTGGATAATATCATCGATTTTAATAATTTTCTCTATAAGTATGGCCCACGCTGGTTGCAAGACGAACTAAATGAAAAAGTTAAAAGTGGTATCGGAGAGGAAGCCTATGAAAATTGGTGGAAAAAGGAAAAACTCGATCAACGGATTATCCGGGCTTATGAAACCAGCTTTCAGCAAAAGCCACACCATAAGACACAGAATAGCGGAGGAAGAGTACGCTTAAACGTCCTTCCTTTAGAAAAGGGTAATAGAACTTCCCGGCAAAATCAAACCAAAGAGCAGGCATTGGCTCAAATGGGCAATACTGTTCTAAACTGGATCCAATCAGGTAAATACCTTCCGGGGCAAGTTGGAATCTTAGTCAGAACAAACAAGGAAGCGCAGGAAGTTATCGAACATCTATTGTCTATTCAACAACCGCTAAGGCCGGAAAACCAATTTAACGTTATTTCGGGCGAAGCGCTCTTGCTTGCTAATAACCGTGCCATCAAACTTATCATAAACAGTTTAAAAGCCATGATAACCAATGCCAAGGATGCCGCGGTATTCAAGGCAAACTGCTTGTACCTTTTTCATCAAAAGGAAGATGAGGTCTTTACCATTGATAATCGCATTTGGTTTAATCTTGCCAATAATACCGCAATTAGTGATTGGGGAAACAGCTTACCAATTGCGATACAAAGCCAATGGGAAAGCATCCGCTTAAGGCCCTTAAGCGAAGTAATCGAGTTCTTCATTGAGGCTTACGGCTTGGCCAATAAAGAAAATGATCTTCCTTACCTGCTGGCTTTTAAAGACCTAGTCGAAAAATTTACTGCTCTAGGAGAACAGGGAATTCCTTCATTTTTAAACTATTGGGAGGAAGACGGTAGTAAAAAAGCACTACCCGCCGGTAGGGGAACAAATGCTATCGAAATCCTCACCATACATAAATCAAAGGGATTAGCCTTTGACGTCGTCATGATTCCTTTTTGCTCCTGGCCTTTAGATGCCAGTCACCTACGAGACTTTTGGGTAAACACGGTAAATACACCTTACGAAATCCTACAAGCGGTCCCCGTAAAATATAATGCCAATAAAGTCGGAAAATCTTTTCTATATAAGGCCTATTACGAAGAAATGCTTTTTAATTACCTTGATGCATTAAATATGTTATATGTTGCCACTACACGCACCATAAAAGAGCTTTACCTATCAGTGCCCGACACCGCTGCTACACCAAATCTTATTGCCGATTTATTAATCCAGGTAATGCAGCAATTCCACGAAGAATTAAATTGCGATTATGCAGATGGCCTTACTTTTCCGGAAGAAGAAGCCCCCTTTCAAAAGAAAGTATACACACCGGCGAAAACACTAACAAAGAAAAGCTTAAAATTATGGGGCACCGCCTCGGACTGGAATTGGAGTTTACGCCAATACCCCACTAGTAGGCATCTTAATGTAGCCTTAAATAGTCAAAAAATAAGAACGGAATTGCTCTTACTTGGCGAAAGGGATCCCAACATTAGGCTGGGGCTAATCTTTCATGAGGTGCTAGCTAAAATAAATCAGAAACAGGAAATAACCGCCCGTCTTATGCAAATGCAATCCGAAGGCCTTATAAAAAAAGAAGAAACGGAATTTTTAGCAGAAAAATTATTCTTAATTTTTGAAAACCCAGATTTGAAAAATATTTTAGAAAAAAACTATCCATCCTTAAATGAGCAAAGCATTATTAACGATAAAGGTAAAGTTTTCCGACCAGACAAAGTATTTCTGGGTACAGCAGAAACGATCATATTGGATTTTAAATTCACCGGAAAAAAAGACGATGGATTGATTAATAAAGAGCATGTGCTACAAGTCAAAGAGTATCGGCAGCTTTTGCAACAAATGGGCTATCCAAACGTGCAGGGCTATTTATTCTATGCCTTTTTTAACAAACTTGTTCATATACAGTAAGAATAGTAAAAAATACAATTTATAAGTTTATGCTTCCATTTTTAAAAGAAGTTACGTTAGATCTAATTGATAGATATGGTGACGATCTAAAAGACATTGCCATTATATTCAATAACAAGCGTCCGGAAATCTATATGAAGCAATATTTTGCTGAAGAATTAAAAAAGCCGATTTGGAGTCCTGCTTTTTTTACCATACAAGATTTTTTTAAGACGGGTAGTACTACACTGGAAGCCGATAAAATTAGCCAAATAGTATACCTGCACGAATGTTATACGAAGCTTTTACTTGACCAAGCTCAGGAACCCTTAACGATAGACCGCTTTTTTCCTATCGCCGAAACCATTCTCAGCGATTTTGCCCAAATAGATTATGATCTCGTTGATCCGCTTGCCATTTATCAG